>Ga0208785_1000635_pt1 | contig 15702 bp, 19 predicted proteins | sample DEB08_DNA_2_FD_185499 | JGI IMG/M metagenome (GOLD analysis project Ga0208785, IMG submission 185499) | Aqueous microbial communities from the Delaware River and Bay under freshwater to marine salinity gradient to study organic matter... | ecosystem: Environmental > Aquatic > Marine > Coastal ...
GCTGATGCCGGTCGCTAATCCTCTGCACTGCGCTGCGCTGCTCGGATTCGAACGTAGAGCAGATAGATACCGCCGAGGGCGACGACCGCGTTCGCGATTAACACGACGAGCGACAGCGCGTCGACGGCGAATTGGTACGCCATGCCCGCGGTGCCGATTGCGGTCGCCGCGCTGCCCACGATATTGTCGCGCATCATATCTCGTTCCCGATTGTTATTTCCCGCACCCAGCCCGTGCCGGTTGCGATGATCTGCGGTAGCGCGGCGCGGTTGGCTTGCATGTAGATCAGTTGCCAATCACCACGATCGTCGAACGTCACGACGATGACCGATGTGTCGGCCAGGACCATGCGGGTCGATGCGTCCCGCTGCTCGTATTGCGTGCCGGTCCCGACTACGCACAACAGATCGGGCTGGCCTCGCGGCGACATAAAAAAAGAAAACGCGCTTGTCCTGCTTGCGGTGATCGCGACCCACGAGCCGCTGGGTCCGTCGACGCCATGCTCGACAAGTCGCTCGCCCATGTTCGCCGCTGCCTGCAACAGCGCCGGGCGCGAGGCACACTGCTGCGCTGCGGCAACAAAAAAGCCCGCCGAGGCGAGCCAGATGATTGCCGCGAGCGCCAGACGTCTCATCGTTGCTGCCGATCGTTAAACAGCTCAAACAGCGCCGCGACCTTTTCTTCAAGCACCCGCACCCGCACCAGGATTTCGGCGCGGAACGCGACAGCGACAGCCGCTACCGCGATCACTCCAGAGGCGATCGGCCACAAGTCGACCAGGTCGGTCATTATGCTGCCCCCGCCAACAGCGCCAACAACGCTATGGCGGCAAGCCTAAACACTACGATGGCCTCGCCGCCCGCTTCGCCTTACGCTCCGCCATCAGCGGGCCGTGCTTGTCTTTCATCGACTGCGGCAATTGGCTTTCGAGCGCGTCGTAGAAGTCCTCGACCATCCGCGCGGCGTCTTTCAGCACTTGTGCGTCTAGCTGGGCCAGCACTTCCTCGTCGTAGATTTGTTGAGGGGTGCGGGGATCGGTGTAGGTCGAAGGTTCGAGGCCCCGCTTTAGCGCCTCGTCATAGTATCGATTTCCCGGCACGGCGTTGAAAGCTGTGTAGATACCATTGATGGTCGCTGACCACTGGCCGTTGCCAACATCTCTTACGTTTTCCATTAAAGTTCATCCTCAAATGCCATCCAAGCGTTGTTGGTTGTTGTTCGCTGCTCCATGCCCTCGCCCACGGTGTAGCTGCCCCCGCCCGAGTGGCGGAACAGAACTGTAACCTGTTGCGCGTGCTGATCCTGAATTGCAACAGTATCGTTCAGACCAATACCACCCGTGCTCCCGTCCCAATCGTAGTGACTGAAATGACCAACCGCCGACACGCTTATAGTCTTGTTGTTATCGGGACGCATTGGCGCGCGAAGCCATTTGATCCACTTGCTCTCACGAACTGCGTTACACCAGCCGAGGCCAATGTGCTTGTTGCTCGTCGGGAAGTCATACCTTTGATAATAGCGATCACATTTGAATTGAGTGGTGCTGATATCCTCATGCTCAAAGTCCGTCGCTACGCTGCCGACTTCTAGCTGAACGCCGGCGAGGTAAAAGTTGTTTGCGGCGTTATCTAAGACATTCACGCCATCTGACGCCATGTACTGGATGACACCTGCAGGCCAAGCCGTCCACGCATCAGCAGTCCCACCCCCAAAGTTCCCCCCCCTTCCATGCAGGGCGAAGAACAGCCGCAAACCTTCGCCTGTATCCGAGTTGATAACCCCAGAGGCATCGCCGGGGAATGTCACTGTTTTGGTCTCCCATGTGTCAGCGACATCAACAGTGTACGCGCGAAGATAGTACCGCTCTGTGTCAAACTGCGTCAGCCCAACGTAGTGAGTGCCTGTCTTTGGCGACCGCACCCGAAAAGTGCAGGCAAGAGTTTTTGCTCCTGCGGTACCGTACAAAAGGTGTTGAAGATTTTGCGCTTCAATCCCTTGAGCAATAACCGCCAGATCATTCCCCTCAATAGTTCCATCCGCAGTGGTGCAGTCAACCTTGAGGGAATAGGCAAACCCAGACGGGACAACAGATGTATCCCGCGAAACATCAAACCTCGCCGCCCCGCCACCTTCTGATATCTTAAAACGATCAACGGGGAGGTACGTTGTTGTGCCCCCCGAACCGAGGCTCATTGTGCCGCCCCGCTGCGCCACAGTCATCGCGCCGTTGATGATGAGGTTCTTCGCGGTCGTCGGGTTCGACCCGTAGCGCCAGACCTCAGTCCCACCGACCGCAACGCCAACCGTGTCGGCTGCGGGGAAAAAGATTCCGGTGTTGGTGTCGCCGGTGTTGGCGAGCGCTGGCGCGCTGCTCGATCCATCGGCAAGGGTCAGGGCGCTGGCTGAAGGCGAGGTCAGCACTGTCGTCCCGGTGTTCATGTCGGCCAGGTCAGCCATCAACTCGCGAATAGCGTTGTTGATGCCGGACGGCGCGCAGCCCTCGTCGATGTTTACGCTTTGAATGTCGGTGTTGCTCGCGGCGGTGGCCGAGTAGTCCGCGATTGAGTTTTTCGCCATTGGTATCCTCGCACAAATAAGCCCGCGCTAGGCGGGCTGGTCGTCGTAAATGTCGATAGTGTTATTCGCTCGTAACGCCAAAAATCAGCGGCCCGAGAAGCCCCTGGGGCAAGTTGCTCGGCGCGATCGGCGCTGACCGCATCAACCCCTGGAGCAGTTGTTGGTTAGCTACCGGGTCTTGCATGAACAGCATGTCTCCCAACTCAGCACGCTGGGCAGGCGTCGGCCTGCGCATGTACTCAGCGCCGCGCCGGATCAGGTTTGTCGCCAAGCCGCCAACGTTGCCACGCGCGGCGTCTGCGACCATGCTCGGGTCGATGCCTGCATCTGCCTGCTCCGCTGCAAGAACCTGAGTGCGGGAGCCTTGCGTGATTTTGTTCCTGGTTTGCGCCATTCTGGCTTCGGCAAGCATGAGAGCGCGAAAGCGATCAAACGATCGCTTCGACGGAAATACAGCTTGCAGTTTCTTTCGCTTTGCTTCGTTGCCGAAAAGAGCGCGGACTACATCTGCGCCATCCGGCCTATTTTCAATGATTCGGCGGATTTCACGCACTACGCCTTCGCGGAAGAACACCTTGTCGCCTTCGGATAGACCCTCGATCGCCCGCTGCGTTATCTCCTCGTCGCCGCGCAAAAAAGTGCGGCCACGCTGCGCGGCATCGATGCTGTCCGAGTATCCACTAAATTGCGCACGCGCCGCCTTGTAAGCGGGGCCAGCCTGTTCATCGACGAGATCAACGAGTCTGTTTTTCAAGGCGAGTTTCGCGCGGCCAAGTTCGTCAAGGACCAGCTTCCCGGTGGTCTTGTCGCGGTACTTCTCAATCTCCACGTCCAACCCACGCTTGACCAGATCCCACGACCGCAAGTCCAGCTTTGATGTTCTTGGCGGCGTGACGCCCTCATCCTGCGCAATGCGGCGCGCATTTTCCGCTGCGGCCTGCATCGACGGGCGCTGCATTAGTTCGCCGAGCTCTGTCGATGCGATAACCGCCGGCGCTTCGTCGTACGCTTTCCTATACGCAGCCTGGGCAGCGCTGCTGCGTGCAGTAACAAGATCATCGATGGTGCCGTAGAGGTCGCCTTCAACGCCCATTTGTTTGCGCGCACCTTCCATGATGCGGCCCCCCTGGCCGCGCATCCGACGCTCTAGCGCACGCTCTGCTTGGCCCTGCGCGGGGCCGGGTGCCGTGGCTACGCCGCGCGCTAGGCTTTGGGTTCCTTCGCCCACGTCAGCAATCATTGCCTGATCGCCAAGCCTGCGCAGACGCGCCATCGCTTGCTCTGGCGTAATTTGGTCGCGCTCCAGCGCTTGCAGAACTTTACGCGCGGCTGCCCGCTCTGGGCCGCGCACCTTATTGAGTACCGCGCCCGCGGCAGGGCCGACCGTCGCCATCAGCGCCTTGCCGCCAGCCGTTAAGCCTAGGCCAAGGGCCGCACCTAAAGCTGCGCCCTGCGGCACTTGTGCGGCGCGATCCATAAGGTCGCCCTCGGCTTGCAGCGCAGCGCTTGTGCCGCCGATTGTCCCCCCACTACCCACAATCCTGCCGATCTTCCCTGGAATCGTCGCTGCCGCTTTAATTCCCTTACCGATTGCGCCGCCGCCGACCAGCATCGAGGTGCCAACGCCGATCTTGCCGAGCGTTGGGTTTTGTTCTTTCCAACTATCAAGCGCGCTTCGATACGCCGAGCGTCTTTTTTCAAAATCGCCGGAAAAGTCAGTCGGTCGCCCGCGCACGACATCTCCGACGTAATCGAGCGCCGCTCCCAAAGCGCCAGTAATCTCGTCACCCCCGCCCAGCGCAAGTTCGTCGGCTAGGACGTCAAGCAAATCTACGCTTCCACCAGGAATGGACGGTGGCGGGGCAGTTTCTTGTGGCACGCGAGGCTCGCTGCCACCAGCGGCAGCAGTCTGTTTTCCAAGCATGCCTTGAAGAACCCTAACAGCGTTTTGGTCCCCGGCTTCTTGCGCGGCTTCCAAAGCGCGCTGCACTTGTTCACTCATTGTGAGTATGTCCGCAATGTGAAGTATTCCTCTGGCGTCATGCGATTTTCGTTCAGTACAAAATCTTCTTCTGGCGCGTTTGGATCAAAGATTGGGTTGGCCTCGATGTACTCACGCCAGTAGTCATCTGCTCCAACAAGCGTCTGGTTGGCGGAGAAATACCTGCTTCGAAACTCGTTGTTTTCGACAACGTTCTGCTGTTGGATCAACATTGCCCGCGCTATTCTCATGTTCGCTTCCCGCGGCTTTTCGACGCCAAAACTTGCCCCTCTAAACATGCGAACATCCCTATCTGATGCAGCGCCAGGCAATCCCTGACGCATCAGGGGCGTCAATTTGTCTTGGATCGAAAGCATTGTCGCGATGCTTGGATTGAGACCAGAAGCAATACGCGCTGCGCTAGGGATCGCCAGCTTGCCGCCGGTATCAACTGTCTCGTTCAAGCGCATGAACGTATTGATGCTTTCGATCATCGATGCGGATTGAGCTGCCTGTTCGCGAGATTTTTCGAGAGCCGCAAGGCCACTCTCGTAGGCTTTTTGCTGGATTGCATTGGTTACAGATTGCGAGCCGCCGCCAACTTTAGGAGCGGGTGGAACCCACGCGGGCCGCGCCGCGCCCTCCTGACCTTGCGACGCAGGAGAAACCCCGGCAAACGCAGGGTTCGATGCCTGCGCAACCGCAATGCGGTCGGCTTGCGACACAACCGAAGAAACCTGCGGCGTCCCATTTGCGTCAAACCAAGCTGGGACATTGTCTGGGATATTATAAATCTCTCGCTCTTGAGCGCTTAGAGGGCGACCCGCGTTCTGTTTGCGCGCCGCCTCGGAAATCTTCAGAGCGTTGTCAAACGCCTGCTGCCTTTGGGCAACCTGCAACGCCTTCTGCCGCGCCATTTCTTTAGAACGTAATTGCAGCGCTGCGCCAAGCCCCTGACCCAGCGTGGTCGGCGTGGCGCTGTAGCCGCCCTGCTGGAGCAGCGCGCCAGCCGCTGCCAGATTTGCCTGCGTGCGCGGATCGTTGAACGATGTGCCCAGCAGCCCCGTTGGCTGTGGCGTGGGCGCGGCAAGCATCTGCATCAACGGCGCTAGGTTCATGCCGCCCATCTGCACGCCAGCGGGTGCGACCGCGGCGGGGACAGGCGCAGCCGGAACAGGCGCAGCCGGAACAGGCGCGACCGGCGTCGGACGCCGCATAGCCGCGCTTTGGATCGTGTTGCTGATTGCCGAGACCGGCACGCCGCGGGGGAAACTCATGCGAAACCTCCCAGCAGGCCGCCGCCGATTGCGCCCAACAGCGGCCCGATGCCTGGCACCAGGCTACCAAGCTGCGCGCCGCCAAGCGCGCCACCCAGCAAGCCTGCGCCGGTGTTGCGGAAAACAGGCTGCGTGGCCGTCGAGCCGAAGGTGCCGCCACGCACCGCGGTCAGATAGTCCGCGAGCTTCTGTTGCGGCCTCATCTGCTCAAATTGATAGCGGTTGACCTGGTCCTGCAGCTCTGCGCCCGCCTGCGCTTCGCGCGCAGCGCCAACCGCCTGCAACCTCGCCAGGTCGGCGAAATCGAGATCGGCCATCTGCGGAGCAATCCGAGACGCCGCATCCTGTCGCGCCCGCTCTTGCTGGTAGTTCTGATAGGCAAGCTGCCCGGCAGTATCGGCGAGGTTGCGCGACAGCACGTCAGTGTATGCGCCGCTCCCCAGCCGTCCGCTGCGCGCAAACTGCGAGTTGACTTGGTCGGTCACCGCGCGGAACGCGGGGTTGAGCGCCTGCTGAAGAAACGGGTTTTGCCCGAGGAACTGCCCGCCGAGGACGTTCTGCGTGTAGCCCTGGGCAGATTGTGTAAGCGGCGATCCGGCAAGCGCGCGGTCGCGCGCCATGCTCAACGCCCGCTGCGTCTCAGGTGCCATGCCCACGACTGTCGACCCCGGGTAGTAATCCGGCCCCTGCGCATCGTACAGGCGCTCGGCCTCCTCCAAGCCGCGCGTGTAAAACGGCTGGATAAACTCAGGCACAGACGATTGCGTCTGCACTGTCTTGGTGCCGCCCTTACTCATCTTGCAATCTCCTTCGTCAGCAGCACGGCTGCCGGTCGATAGTCAGTCAATTTTCTCACCCAGCCTTTGCGCCCGATGACCTCGGCGCGCGTGCATCCGTAATTCTCTTTCGCCCACCGCGTCACAAGCGGCTCGGCCTCAAGAAGTTCATCGAGGTTGCCGCCAGCCAGCCAGAACCGCACGCTGCGGCCAGCCGGATAGCTGACGATCTCTGTCACGATGACCGAATCGTGAAGCGGCCAGAACTGCGCGTCTCTCCGCTCGATCGCGGCCCACACGTCCGCTGGCGTGTGCGTGTTGCCCGCGTGCGCCAGCGCCGCCTCGATGTGCGGCGTCAGGCGCTCGAACTCATCCGACCACGATGTATCCAAAGTCGCGATCCGTCTGCGCGTTGTTCGCGTGCGTCAGCGTGAACGATTGCTTAGTCCGCGCGGAAATGTACATGCCGCCGGCGCCAACCTCTGCCGCGGCGTTGGAGGTGAGCGGCGTCAGCAGGATCACGCTTTCCGGCCCCGCACGGTAATCAGTCACGCTGGTCGTCGCCTGATTTGCGGTCAGCGTGACCGTGCCGGTGTTATTGGCCCGCCCGTCAAGTAGCCCGTTCACCACTTCGGCAACCTCGCGCGGGCTAGGCGCGGGTTGCAGTCTGCGAAAGTTGAAGTCCGTCATCGCAAGCCGCGCTGCTGCACCACCGCGTCGTAGCCCTGAAAGGTGCCGAAGTCGCTCGCGCTAAACTTGACCTGATGGAGCCGACCGCTCGATCGCAACGGAATGAAGTTGTCGCTGTTGACCGACACCGCCGAGCCATAAGTCTGCGCGTCAAATGGCCGCGCACGGCTCGCGACCTGCGCGGTCACAGTCGGAGCAGTCGCCGCTGCTTGGCGATCGAGGTAGGGCTGCACCTGCGTCAGCAACGAGGCGCGGCCAGGCGTGAACTCAAACTCGCCAGTCTCGATTGTCGCTGTCAGATTGCTGCCCGCAAATGTCGTGATTTTGTTGTTATTGCCGCCGCCAAAAAAATACTCGCCGCCAACCCATACCGGGTCGTCAAGACTGGGGCCGAGAGCGTCAAGTGAGGCATTGACGTTGTCGATGGCCTCCAACGTGTAGCTTGGCGAAAAAAACGACCCGATCATGTCGTTTGTCTGCTCGACCGTTGACCACCGGTCGATAGCGTAGTTGTAAACGATCAGCTTGCTTGGCGTTGAAGATCCGCCGGTTGGGTAGGACCACATGACCAGCTTATTTCGAGGGTCGACTGCAGATGTCAGCCTGTCTGCATCCGCCTTGTTAAACTCTGCAAAAAAACTGCGATCAACCTTTTCGCTGCCGATCGCCTTCGACGAGTTGCCGTCGAACAAGTAGAATCCATCTTGAGCCAGGTAGAACACAAACGGGCCGACCGCGCACACGCTGCCCGGATACGGACAGCCGCGCGATGTTTCGACTTTGTCGAACTGGAAGATCAGCGGCGAGCCGACATAACTCATGCGCACGATGCCGCGTTCGCACAGCACCGTGCCATACTCACCGCCAACCACGCCCGTCACGTTGCCGAGGTCACTGATGTCCTGCACATCGGCCTGGCTTGTTCCGACCGTCCACGCAGTCGCGTCGTCGATGCCGCTCCAGCGGATACGGCGCGGGTAAGTCGTCGCGCCATAGGTGACGTAGCCGGTGACTACGAAATCACGCACGACCGCGAGATAGCGTGCCGCGGGAGAACCCGTGAGGTCGGCGAACAGAGACGAGGTGCCGATCTCGTAGCTTTGCAGGATGTCGCTGGTGCCGTGCGCCGCAATCACGCGATCCCCGAACTGCACAAACCGCCAGCGGTCAGTGGAGCCTAGCGTGTAGTTTCCTGCCTTGCTCACATTTGCGAGGCTGCTATCCGCGCTGTCAAACTTGTAAATTTTTGTAGCATCGCCCGCGAACAAGTTGTTCGTCGCGTCCGATCCCTTCGCGGCATAGATGCCGCGCAGGTATGCGTCAGCCGCGCCGCTGTAATCCGACATGGCTCTGAAGGACTTATAGCCCGCAGCCACGGGCACCACGTTGGTCGCAAGCGTGACGCCGGGGTTGCTGTAGCTTGGCTGGTCTGGCAGCCACTCGCCAAACTTATTCATTGCAAAGCCCAAGTCTGAGCGCCCGCTGTCTGCTCGGTCCAGGTGTCGCTACCCGCCGCAGTCACGGCCCAACTTTCGCCAAGCGCATAGCTTGTTGTCGTCGTCGTGAATGTAAGGCTTGCCGAGCCAGCCGCATCCATGACTGCAAATGCATCGCCAGTTGTCGTCGCGAGAACAGACACGGCGTCTCCAGACATCGTAACAAGCGAGAACGCCTGGCCGGTGACTGTGAACGTCGCGCTTGCCGAACCGCTCGGCAGTTGAATGCGCAGTACCGCGCCGCTCGTTGTAAACGCTGGCGAGATGCTGCCAGATGCCAGCGCGACCCTATTCGCAGAACCCGTCGTCGTCGTCGAAAGTGCGGCGGTCCCCGCGACGTCGAAAACACCAAAGGCCGAACCGCTCGGCGTGAACGCGCTGCTGTCGCTCGCCTCTGCGTAGCGCAGCGCGCTTGTCGTCCATATTGCGTTGTCGAGACTGTAAGCGAGGCTGTCGAGCGTGCCCCAAGCGTCTAGGTCGTCGAGGCTCGGACCAACAATATCGGCGGGCATTTATTAGTCGAGGCTAATCGTGATCGAGCCAGACGCGACCTTCAAGATATCGTTGGTCGCAATAGTCTTCGACGCAGTGAACGAGCCGTGGAACAGCAAGTTGCCGCTCGTGGACGCATCGTAAATGCCCCAGTGACTGACCGTTCCCCACGACCCCGTCGCGGCGTCAAACTCCACCGCAGCGTTCGTTGCAGCGGAGCCGCTGCTGGCGGCGGCAAACGTCATTGACTTGCGGCTGTAGTTAGACCCGCTGAGTTCAGTGCCGCTGTTGTCGTCAGCGAAAGACCCCGTTGAGAGAGCGAGATAGAGGCCAGACGGCTGCGTGAACGCGGTCCCGCCAAGCGTGTGATCGAGGAGTTTGTTCTCCAAATAGTTCGAAGCGCTCATCGCGTATACTCTCCGTAGAATGTAGCTTTCATCTCAAGCCCGCCCGATGGATGCCGTGCGGCTTCCTCGCTGCGGTTGATTTCGTCCATCGCGACAGTCGTCAGGCCGTCAAAATATGACGCGCGCTGCTCGTCCATCAGGTAGCGATAGGCGGCGGCAAGCGTCGAGTACAGATAGGCATCTGGATATCGCGTCAGCACGGTGTTCGTCGTGTTGCTGCCCGAAAGCGCGGCAAGACCCTCGGCGTACACGAGTTCGATCGTGTAGGTCGTGTCAGGAATCGGGCGCACCGCGATTTCGCTACCCATGACCGTGTACGCGCGCGGCTTCGCCTGCCCGCTGTTTGGGTATGCGCTGTAGAGGTCGCCTGGCGTCATAAACTCCAGCACAACCCGCGGGTCCGTGTTGAGGCGCACGAGGCGGATGCTGCGCAGATCAGTCGGCAGCGTCACATACTCGTCGCCCGCGCTGGTGGTGGCGGTGGCGCGCTTGTGCGTCGAGCGAGGACTTAGCTCGCGAGACAAGCGAGCCTCTGCGAGATCGATAAAGTCATCGATCGCGGACGTGAGGTCGTCGCGCGCGAGGTGGTTCGCCACCGCCGTCTTGAGGTCGCTGTAGGTTGCGAGTGCCATTGGCTACACACGCCCGCCTGTGGTGCGGAACGCCCTGTTGTCGGGATCATTAAGCCACCGCTTCCACGCCTTCATGTTGTCGCGGGGCTGACCAAATCTCTTGAGGAGGTCGTAGTAGACCACACTCGGAATTTCGGCGATCTTCTGCTGGTGCCGCTGCGTGTTGCCGATCATGTCGCCGCGACGCCATTCTTTTTCTTGCGCCTTTGCGCCCTCGACGATGGGCGTCGTGTCCTGCTCAGTGAGAATAGACAGACCATCTACATCGTCCGTCAGCCACGTCTTTTTCTTGGTGATCGGATCGAGCGAAATCAGCTTCTTGTGCATTTGTTCTCCAAGCAAAAAGGGGCGACCGAAGTCGCCCCTTTCCGTCGTCAGGCTCTGCTAGCTGGACTAGCTGGTCGAAAGATCAAGCACGGCGCCGTGAGCCTTGGGCGCCTTGTTGATGAGCGTGTACTCGGACACGATCGCGAACTGCGTGTTGTCGCCGGTCGGCGCAACGTCGCTCACCGAGAACATGCGACCCGGCAGGTGACCGACAGAGTAGTAGTCACTGTCGAGCAGGAAGATGCGATCGTTCGCGATGAAGCGATCGATGACGACGTTCAACTGGCCGAAGTCGGTCAGGTAAAGCGAGACGCCACCGATGATCGCAATCTCGCGCGGTGCGGTGTACTGCAACTGCGCAGTCGCCACCGATCCGGACGACAGGTCCGAGAACGCAACCTTGTTCGCCGGCGATACGACCATCATGTCAGGCTGCCCACCATCGGTGTAGCAATCCTCCATGACCGAGTCGATCTTCGCGAGGGTGAGCGCGGCGTTGGTGCCAGCACCGTCAGAGGTGTCGGTGCCATCGCCGGTCGCCGTAGTGGACGGAGCCACGAGGGACACGTTCGTCATCCACGCCGGGAGCGCCGCAATCTTGCGCGGGTCGCTCGACGCACGGGCTTGGTCAACGGTCAGCGACTTTTCAATGTCGCGGCGCTGCTCGATGCCCTTGATGACTTTGACGTATGCAGTCTCACGATCGCGGCCCGCCTTATCGACCGAGTCGAGAGTGTTCGAGACGCTCGCAGCCTGCACGGCGATCTGGTGGTAGTTCCCGAGACGCGACGTCGCTTGCGGGTTGACAAACGAGTATGACGCACCTTCCGCAGCGTAGTTAGTTGCGGATGCGGCAGCGAGTTCCTGTACCTGCCACTCGTGAAAAACGCCCTTCGTGACTTCCTTCTTGGCGTTGGAAAAGATCGGCGTTTCGTCGGGGTCGATGCGCGAAATGACGTCGGAAAGGTCTTCTTTCTCGCCCACCGCGTCTGAAGTTTTGAACACAGCCATTTAGTCTGCTCCTAGGTTTTGTTTAGTAAGTATTCGACAGCGCTATCGACGCTGCCTTTCTTTGCGAAACGCTCAAAAGCCCTTCGCTGATTGTCGGAGGCGACTTGCTTTCGTGTCTTCGGCTGCCCGCCCTTGACCATCTTTTTGGCCGCGGCGACTTTTTTCTTCACAGCAGGAACCTGTGTCTTGAGGAGCTCATCGTACAGATGAGCCTTGCGCAGTATCTCGATCGCTCGGCTGTCGCTGGCCTGCGACAACTCGGCATCCGAGAACCCCACACGTTTTGCGTAGGTAACAATGGCCTCTTGTTCCTTGCGCCGAACATCGGGATCTCGCCATTCAGGGATGCGGTCAAGCAACCGCACGTTTTCCTCTTGCACCTTCTGCGCAAACAACTGCTGCTGCTCGGCGGCTATCCGCCGCATCGCTTCAGCACGTTCAAGCTGTGCAAGTTTCTCCTGCTGATAAGCAAAAGGGTCTTCCTCTTGCATCTTCTGAAGATCAGCCTCAGACATTTGCTGCGCCGACAAGGTGGCAGCAATCTGTTGCAAGCCCTGAGCGTAGCGTTCACGCTCTTGCGCAACCGCCGTCTGCTCGGCCTCGACCTGCTTTCGCTGGTCGGCGGCCTCAGATAGGCGCTTCTGCGCGGCAGATTCAAGCTGGTAGGATTTCACCAGGTCGTCGAGAGTAACGTCCTGCTCAAGCCCGTCCACCTTGACTGTGTAGAGAGTTTCGGCCTCCTCGGCCTCGACTTCCTCTACGGCGTCGTCATCATCCGCAGCGTCGTCGGCTTGGGCGACATCGTCATCGTCACCGGCCTCATCTTCCACGGCGTCATCCGACGCAACTGCTTCGACCTCGTCGGTTTCAGCTTCCGGCTCCTCGGTCGCTTCGCTTGCCTGCTCGACAGGGGCTACCGCTTTTCCCAGGAGTGCCTCGACGGCGTCAGCCGTCGAGAACCTGCCAGTGCCCGAAGGCATCCCGGCTTCGTTCATGTGTCACCTTTATTTGCTTGTTTGATGCAACTGGCGCTCGGCCAGCTTGCCTGTCTCCACGACAGTCGTGAGGTGCTGCTTCACCGCGCGAAGCGACTTCAGCAGCACAAACAGATGCTCGCGCCCGTCGACGTCACGCGCCGGGCTTTCAGCCCAAGCGGTCGTGTACTGGGCTTCGAGAGTGTCAAATGCCTCGATCAACAGATCGTTGCGCAGGAGCGCCGCAGCCTTTGCGCCGCGATCAACCTCCTCCCGCAGTTTGCCAGGGGTCATACGAGCGGCACGAACCCTTGCCGGCCAAGCAGGTCAACCGCTGGCGGCGTCTGGTAGATCGCGGGCCGCATCGCGTAAGAGCGCGTGAACGCATCGTTTAGCGCAGCGAAATCTGCGAAACCCGCAGGCGCTGCGTCCAGCAGCGTGCGGCGATAGTACGGCTGCGCCGTAGCGTAGACCTGGCTGGCGGTCGGCGCGGGCACAACGACAGGCACAGGATCTGGCACTGGCATGACTGGCTGCATCTGCTGCTGCGCCGCGGCAATCTCTTCCTCGGACGGCGGGCTAACCGCGTCGCCAGGGAAGTCGCCAAAGGTGTTGTCTGGATACCCCGAGGTCATGGCGAGCGAAAGCAAGCCGCCGACGTATGGAAGGTTTGCTAACACCGTCTGCGCCGGCAGCGGCATGCCCATCGCATTTTTGATGGTGCGCGGGCCAAGAAGCGACAACACCGGAAGATCAAACAACGGTTCGGCGTAGAGCTTTCCGCCCTCTGCCTCCCGCAGCGTGTTGAACTCAGCATCCTGTTGGCTGCGTATCGCTTCTTCTATCGCTTCTTCTGCCATCGCGCCGTCAGGTGTGAAACCCATAGCAGGTTGCGTGCCGCGCGCTTGTTCATCAAGAAGACCTGCCTGTAGGTCGGTGGCAAGGGCTTGCTGTTGTTCGTATGCCTGACGCGCTGCTTCTTGGCGCGCTTGCTCTGCCAACACAGCGTAAGTGTTCATATTGCTGGTCGAGACATCTGTGCCCGGCACTGCCATATCAAATGCAGCACCATCCATCGTAACGCCACCAGTCGCGTCATCGACGCTAATCATTCCCCCGCCGTCAGTGCCGAAGGATGTCGTTCCGCCCGTGCTCATCAGACTTGGGCCAGAGAAACCACCCCCACCCGCGCCAGCAGAGGCTGACGGTGCAGCGACCGAAAAACCGCCGCCGTCGAAACTAATGCCGGGACCGATACCACCAAAACTCATCTCTATGCCCTCGGTAAATTGGCGCTCACGGGATTGCCAAGCTGCACGCTCTGCGCCCGCAGCGCCAACTCAGCTTCCAACTCCTGCTTGCGCAGTTCGAAATCGAGCCGCATTTCCTCCTGCTTCAGCGCGATCTCGGCCTGCATCTTCTCGCGCTTCAGCGCGATCTCGGCCTCGGCCTGCTGCCGCGCCGGGTCAGGCGCCTGCTGTTGCTGCTGCGCCTGCTGCGCCATCGCCATCTCCAACTGCGGCCCGCTGTTGAAGAATTGCGACGTATCTCTGAACCCGGCCATCTCGGCGATACGCTTCAGCGTGTTGACATATTGACCCACGCTGACGACCGGGTTGGTGACGCCAAGCTGCTGAAGCAACTGCTCCTGCTTGCCCGCGATCTGCACAAGCATCGCAAGACGCTCCTCGTCACGCCCGTTGCCGAGCCCAACTTCGACCTCGATGTCGTAGTCGGTCGCCCAAGTCGATGGGTCCATCTCGACGAACTGATTGCGCAAACGCACGATCTGCGCCTGCGGCATATACTTCACGATGCACTTGAGAATGAGCGACGCGAGGTCTTTCATGCCCGTCTCTGCCATCACGCGCGCGATCATCTCGACCTTCGCCTGCGAGGCTTGCATCGTCGCGGACACAGCCGCAGCGGTGGTCGATTGCAGCACATCAGGGTCAAGCCCCATGCTCGCGGCGGACATGCCCGTGCGCTGATCGCGCACCGCGTCCATGTACTCCAGCATCGCAAACGCCTGCTGCCCGACTTGCGGCACATTCAGCGGCGCGACCATGCCCGGCGCGCGGGTGCGCACGATGCCGCCAGGCCGCGCCTGCAACAGGTCATCAAGATTTACCTGGCCCTCGACCGCCACGACGCGGGAGTTGTTTTGCAAATACAGATTGTCCAAGAGCTGCCGCATGATCGTGGACTTGATTAGCTGCACGTCCATGACCTGCTCGGCTACACTGCGCCCGACAAGGCGGTGCGGCATCAGGATCGGCGACAGGACCGCGAACGGCACCTTGTCCCACTCCTCGTTTTCTAGAATGTGCGTTCCTTCGCCGATCGACACGACGCGGCGCAGTTCGGCGATGCCGTCGCCGTCGTAGTCGGAGTAGATGTAACCCTCGACGACCATGACTTCGCGCAGCGCCGGGTCTTTGCTCTCCAGGTTGGTGCCGCTCTCGATCTCCTCGAAGCGCTGCTGCCGCTCCTGCTCCTGGTCAAGCTCGTGATAGCCCGCGTAGCGCTCGACCTCGTCCTGGTCGTAGCCCATCGCCACAAGGTCGCTGACCGTCATCTGCGTGCGCTGGCCGACGAACGTCGCGCTCTCCATGTCGGTCGCGCGGCGATTAAACAGGAACTCCTCTGGCGGGATGTTGTTGATGCGGATCGAGCCATCAGGCACGCGGCGCTTGATCTTGACGTTGTAGACGACGACGGGTTCGCCCTCGTCATCTACGCCGACCTCGATGCTCTCCTGCTCGGCAATCTCGATGGCGTCGTCGTCGGTCAAGACGGCAAGCTGCGCAGGCGTCACGCCCTCGAACTCATCCTCGACGATCTTCTCGTCTTCCTCGTAGTAGACCTTGACGACGCCGATCTTGAACAGCAGGGCATCCTTGATCCAGTTGTGCAGGATGCGGAACCCAGGGTTTTGCGTCGACAGCACAAAATTCAGATACTCAGTCGCCTGCTCGGCGCTCGCCACGTCCTCGGGCTGCCGCGGCAGGCAGCGGGCGAAGTCGCCGTTGCCGAACACGCGCATCAGCGACGGCATCATG
>Ga0208785_1000638_pt1 | contig 15700 bp, 21 predicted proteins | sample DEB08_DNA_2_FD_185499 | JGI IMG/M metagenome (GOLD analysis project Ga0208785, IMG submission 185499) | Aqueous microbial communities from the Delaware River and Bay under freshwater to marine salinity gradient to study organic matter... | ecosystem: Environmental > Aquatic > Marine > Coastal ...
AGGAACGCTCTCTCTGCGAAGAAGAGGAAGATCGAGAAGGATCCCGCCGAGAGGTCCCGCGTCGAGACGGATCCGATCGAGATCCCGCCGAGGCTTCTCACGCCGAGTTGGGGGGCAAGGAGCTACGGCCCTCTCGTGGCCGCCTGGGCGGCCGAGTACCTGAAGGTCGAGCTCTATCCGTGGCAGACCCTCGTCCTCGACCGGCTCCTCGAGCACGACGAGGCCGGCGACTACCGGCACCGCTGGGGCCTGACCTCGACCGCACGTCAGAACGGGAAGACCGTCATCCTCTCCGCCCTGATCGGCTGGGCGATCACGGACGCCCGGAAGATCCGCGGCGGCCCCCAGTCGATCCTCTCAGTCGCGCACGAGCTCCGCGCCGCCGAGGAGATCCACTACGTCCTCGCCCCCATCCTCGAGGACCGGTTCGACGCCGCGAAGACCTACTCGTCCTTCGGCCGGAAGGAAGTCCGGCTCACCGACGGCTCGATCTGGCGGATCGCCTCCGCCACGCCGGCCGCCGGCCACGGACAGTCGAACGACCTCGTCGTCGTCGACGAGCTCTGGGACGTCGACTCGGAGATCCTACACGCCGGCCTTCTCCCGACCCAGCGTGCCAGGCGTTCCCCACTCGCCGCGTTCTTCTCCACGGCCGGGACCGAGAAGTCGACCGCGTTCCTCCGCTACCGGGAGCAGGGCCTCGACGTGATCGACCGAGGCGAACCGGCCCGCCTGATGATGGCCGAATGGTCCCCGCCGCCAAACGTCGACCTCTCCGACCGGAACTACTGGATCCAAGCGAACCCGGCGATCGGCCACGGGAACCTGACGCTCCAGGACCTCGAGGACGAAGCCTCCGGCCCCGATCGAGCGAACTTCCTCCGCGCCTCCCTGAACCTCTGGATCTCATCCGACCAGGCGTGGCTCGACCCCGGCGAATGGGACGCCCTCGAGACCGACGACGACCCGCCACCGGCGACCGTTCTCGTCGTCGAGCAGTCCGTCGACGGCGAACGCTTCGTGGGCCTCTTCGCCGGCCCCGACGACGACGGCCGGATCCACGTCCGGACCGCGTTCGTCGAAGCCCGCGAGGTCGACGCCTGGGCTCGGATCCGTGAGCTCCTCCCGGCCGGCGGGATCCTTGCGATCACTCCTCCGCTCGAGATCCATTGTCCGCCGGAGTACGCGGACCGGAAGACGACCGTCGGCCACGGCGAGATCCTGAAGTGGACCGCGATCGTCCGCGGAATGATTCGAGACGGCCAGCTCCGCCACGGCGGCGAGATGATCCTCTCCGAGCACGTCGGCCGCGCCGTCGGCTACCGCCAACGCTCGGGGGCGATGGGCCTCTCGTCGGAGAAGTCGCCCGGCCCGATCGAGTTCGCCCGGTGCCTGGTGTGGGGTACGGCGCTCGCCTCGAGGGCGAAGTTCTCCACCCGCCCCGCGATCGGCGGAGCGCGGCGCCGATGAATCAACAAAACCTCTTCGGCCAGCCCCAGACCGAACTCACCTCGGACGACTACTACACGCCCCGCTGGGTATTCGACACGCTCGGCCTACGGTTCGACCTCGACGTCGCTTCTCCGCCCGGCGGCCCGCCGTTCGTCCCGTGCGACCGCTACTACACCCAGGAAGACGACGGCCTCGCCCAGCCGTGGCACGGCCTGGTCTGGATGAATCCGCCGTATTCCAACCCGAAGCCGTGGGTCGATCGCTGGCTCGATCACGGTAACGGACTCGCGCTTCTTCCAATGGCTAAGGGATGCCGCTGGCTCGACGATCTCTGGACCTCAACAGCCCGGTTAGTTATTACTCGCCGAGTTAGATTCCACAGAGGAGAGATCACGACCGAGATCTCCTTCCCTACCGCCTTCTGGGCGATCGGCGAGGAACCCGTCGAAGCCCTAGCTCGTCTCGGGAAGGTGCGATAATCCTCGCGCTCTCTCTCTCGCGCTAATACCACACTTGCGGATTACATGCGTGTAATCTCCGCGACGTGGCACTCTTCCGCACGAAGACTAAGCCTGAAGCTCCTGTAGTGGCGGCAAGCACGGCGGCCGTCTCTACGGCGACCCTCGCCCTGCTCTCGGCCTCCGTCGGGGCAGGCCGGGAGCGGGCGATGCGGATCCCGACGATCTCCCGCGCCCGAGATCTCCACGCCGGACTGATCTCGACGACCCCGCTCCGTCACTACCGCCAGGAGTGGAACGGGACCGAGCTCGAGGAGCTTCCGCTTCCGCCCGAGTCCTGGATGCTCCGCCCGGACCGCCGGACCTCGCTCGCCCATACGCTCGCCTGGACGTTCGACGATCTCTACTTCTACGGCGTCGCCTACTGGCATATCGACGCCCGCTACTCGACCGGGTTCCCGTCGAGTATGAGCTGGATCCCGGCGACGACCGTGAACCTTCAGACCCCGCTCGAGGCCGGGAACTATCCGATCGGCGGGATCACCGGCTTCACCGTGTCCGGTATCCCGGTTCCCGTCGAGGACGTCATCATCTTCTATTCGCCGATCTCCCCGCTCCTCGAGGTCGGCGCCCGAGCGATCGTCACCGCGGAACGGCTCGAGCAGGCCTCCCAACGGTTCTCGACAACTCCGACCGCGCTCGGCTACCTGAAGCAGACCTCAGGCGAACCGATGACCGGCGACGAGCTCTCCGAGCTCGCCGAGGCCTGGACGTCGCTACGCGAAGAGTCCGCCGTGGCGGCCCTGAACCAATACACGGACTTCGTCGAGTCGAGCATGGATCCCTCGAAGCTCCAGCTCGTCGAGGCCCGCCAGCATCAGGCCCTCGAGCTCGCCCGCGTCGCGAACGTCTCCCCGTTCCTTGTCGGCGCCCCTAACTCGTCCGGCTTCACCTACCAGAACGCCGAGCAGGCTCGCGCCCAGCTCGCCCAGGACGCCCTCCTCTACCTCGCCGCGATCGAGGAGACCCTCTCGTCCGACCAAGTGACACCCCGCGGCCACGTCGTCCGCTTCGACCGTTCGATCTTCCAGGAGACCGCCGGCGTACCTGGCGGCCCGACCCCAGCACCGGAAGGAGCTCCCGAGTGAGACTCGACCTCTCCCAACCGATCCACCTCGACGTCGAGGCCGCCGAAGGCGACGCCCCCCGTCGACTGATCTCCGGCGTCGCCGTCCCCTACGGACAGAACGCGAACGCCTCGACCGGACCGGTCCGCTTCGAGAAGGGCGCCCTCTCCACCGACGGCCCCGCCCCGAAGCTGATCCGCGACCACAACCTGACCCAGCCGATCGGGATCGTCCTCTCAAGGACCGATACCGAGGACGCGATGCTCTTCGTCGCCCGGATCTCGGAGACCGAGGCCGGTAACGAGGCGCTGACACTCGCCCAGGACGGCGTCCTCGACTCCGTCTCGGTCGGCGTCGAGGTCCAGGACTTCGGCTACGACGGCGACGTAATGGTCGTGAAGGCCGCCCGCTGGCGCGAGCTCTCGCTCGTCCCGTTCGGCGCGTTCGAGGCCGCGAAGATCCACGAAGTCGCCGCCACCGAGGCGGCTTCGGAAGCCCCCGATCCAGAACCAACCCCAACCGATCCCGAGGAGGATCTCCCAATGTCAGACCAGACCCCCGAGGTCGAGGCCGCCCCCGCGGTCGAGGCCCAGACCCAGCCGCTTCACTTCTCGGCTCCCGCCACTCTCCCCTCCGCGGGCGAGTACGTCGCCGCGATGCTGAAGGGGAACCCGATCAAGGTTCAGGCCGCCACGAGCGACACTTCCGACGTTCCCGGCCTGATCCCGAACCCGCTCGTCGGCGAGATCTTCGACACGCTCGACGGCGCCCGTCCGATCTTCTCGGCCCTCGGCCCGCGTGCGATGCCCGCCGGCGACCCGTTCTACGCTCGGAAGGTCACCCAGCACTCGACGGTCGGAATCCAGGCCGCCCAGCACGACACGCTCTCGAGCCAGGCCTACCAGGTCTCGAAGGTTCAGGTCGATAAGGTCACCTTCGGCGGCTACGTCGATCTGTCCGAGCAGGAGGTCCTCTACTCGGACGCGAACGCGATCCAGCTCGTCATCGACGACATGGCCCGCGTGTACGCCGAGGAGACCGAGAAGTGGGTCGCGAATACCGTCCTCTACGGGAACGCTTCCCTCGCCTCGGCGACCGTCACCGACTACACCGACGGCGACGAAGTGATCGCCGACCTGTACGCGGCGGCCGCGGAGATCTACGCGAACTTCGGCCGGATGCCGACCCACCTCCTGATCAACTCGAGCGTCTGGGCCTCCATCGGCGCGGCGAAGGACTCCGGCGGTAATCGGATCTTCCCGTACCTCGGCCCCTCGAACGCCGCCGGCACCCTGAACGGCGCCGGAAGCCTCACCGGGAACCCGCTCGGCCTGTCCCTGATCGTCTCCGACGACTTCGGCGCGGCCGTGACCCCCGGCGAGCGTAAGGCTTTGATGCTCTCGGCCTCGTGCCTGAACATCTTCGAGGACGCTCGCGGCGCTCTCCGCGTCGAGCAACCGGCCACCCTGTCGACCCGTCTCGCGTTCCGCGGCTACGTCGCGGCCGCGAACTACGACATCTCGAACGGCTGTCTCGCCCTCTGACCTCCCCCTAGTCAGTAGGACCGCTCGCCCGCCGCTATGGCTACCATCACCTCCGCCTCCTGTACCGACGACGTCGTTAGCCTCACGCTCGACGACGCGACCGGACTAGTGGCGGGCGAGCACGTCCACGTCTACGGCACCGGCTACTCGAAGCTCGACGGCCACCACGACCTCGTCTCGGTCAATCTCGGGACCGACGTCGTGACCTACAACGTGAACAACCAGGACGACCTCGCCGCGTTCACCCCGGCGGCCGGAGTCCTAGCGTCACAAGTGACGTGGATCGACACCGACGACGTCGCCGAGTTCCTCGGAGAGACGCCGACCGGCGCCGACGCGACCTGGCTCGAGTCGTGTACCGACGCGGCGAACGAGTTCGCATGGCATCGGCGCGAAGCCGCCGGCTACAACGATCCGCCGACCGCTCCGCCGAATAGCGCCGTCCGTCTTGGAACGATGCTCTATGCGGGCGCGTTATTCCGTGAGCGTGGCTCGATCGACTCCTATCAGTCGTTCCAGGATCTCCCGATTACCGGACCGGTCGGCTCGATGGGTCAGATAATGCGGCTCCTCGGTATCGGCCGGATGGCGGTCGGCTGATGCTCGCCGCCGAATACGACGCGCTCTGCTCGGAGCTCTCAGGCCTCGGCCTCAAGGTATTCTCGAACGTCCAGGCGCTCCGCCCGGACGGCGTCGTTGTCGACCCGCCCTCGATTATCTCGATGAGCCCCGCGCTCGTCGAGTGCCAATACAAGATCTCGTGCGTGACGTCGCCCCCCGGCGACTATCGCGCCGTGAAGGCCCTCCTAACGATGGCCGACGTGATCCTCGAAGGACTCACCTCGGCCTCGAGGATGACCGCTTCCGACGGTATCTACGCCGTCGGTAACCAAGAGCTCCCGACCTACCAGATCACCGCCACACTCACTTATCGGAGGAATCCCTGATGGCAACTATCCAAACCGGACGGACGCTCGACGTCTCAATCGGCGGAACGGACTACTCGGCGCAGGTCGCCGAAGTGTCACTCGTCCCGAACGAGACGACCGAGCAGTACGTCACCCTCACCGACACCGTCGCCGTGAAGCAGCCGACGACGTTCCAGCTCCAGCTCCGCGCCTTCCAGGACTGGGGCGAGGTCGGCTCCTTCTGCGACGCCATGTGGACCGCGGCCGCCTCGGGCGCCGCGATCGCCTTCCAGCTCGGCGTCGCCGGGGCCGGCACCTTCTCCGGCGATATCATCCCGAGCTACCCGACCGCGGGCGGCCCCGCGGACGGCGCCCTCGAGGTCGAGTTCACCTTCGAGGTCACCGGCGACGTGACGAAGGCCTGATAGGGAGACGCCGTGGATCTCTCCCTGAAGGTCACCATGAGAACCGGCGAGAGCTGGACCGTGAAGACGGACCCGCTCTCGATCGTCTGGTGGGAACGGATGCGTAAGACGAAGATCTCCGCCCTCGCCGACGGCTCCGCCGGAGCCGAGGATCTCTACGCCCTCGCCTACTGCGCGACGAAGCGGTCCGACCGCTCGATCCCGCCGTTCGACGACTGGCTCGCGATGCTCGACACGGTCGACCCGCTCGGAGATGACACTCCGGACCCTACGCCCGCGGAAGCCTCGGCCGAATAGTGGCCGAGGTCTCCGCGGAGACCGGGATAGATCCACGAGCTCTCCTCGAGGACTCGGCGATGCTTCTAACCATCGTCGAAGTCCTCCAGGAACGCGCACGAGAAGCACGGAAGCGACGATGAGCAGACTGAGAGTCGAGATCGACGACGGCGCCCTGAACGTCGACGTCGGGCTCCTTCTGCGCGACCTCCGCCGTATCGACCCGGACCTCCGCCGCGAAGTCCCGGACCGGATCAAGAACACGGCCGCCGCCCAGGGCCTCCTCGCCGACGTCCGCGCCCGCCAACCGGCCCAACCGACCCGCGGCTGGAACGTCGGCCCCTCGAGGAAGACGTCCCCCGGCCGTCTCAACTGGTCACCGGGCCGGATCCGCCAGCAGATCACCCTCAACTTCCGCGGGAGCCGCCCTCGAGGCGCTCCCGTCACCTCGTGGCCGGTGCTCCGGATCCAGTCGAAGAACGCCGCCCAGAACGTCTTCGAGCTCGCCGGCGCGAAGGGCGACTACAAGGACCCTCGAGCTCGAGGCGCGGCCCTTGCCCGCTCCCTGAACCGGTACGGCCGCGGCGGCTCGCGCACCATCTGGCCGGCGGTCGAGGAATGGGCCGGACGGATCGAACGCGAGATCGGGGACATCTTCGAGGAATACGCTAAGACCGTGAACCGTAGGAGGGCCGCCTGATGGCCGTTATCGCGCCGATCGTCTCCACGTTCGACAACGCCGGCGTCCGTAAGGCTACGAAGGCGTTCGACAAGCTCCAGGGGGCCGCTAAGGCGTCGTTCGGGAAGATCGCCGGGGCCGCGAAGGTCGCCGCTACCGCGGTCGCCGGGATCGGCGTCGTCGGCGTAGCGGGCGCCCTCAAGGCGATCGACGCCGCCTCGGACCTCGAGGAAGCGATCTCGAAGGCCGGCGTCCTCTTCGGAGACGGCGCCGATGAGATCGAACGGTTCGCCGAGGGGGCCGCGAAGGCGCTCGGCCAGTCGAAGCAGGAAGCGATCGACGCGGCCGCGACGTTCGCGATCTTCGGGAAGTCCGCCGGCCTCGCCGGAGATGACCTCGTCGGCTTCTCGACGGACTTCGTCGAGCTTGCCTCCGACCTCGCGAGCTTTAACAACACAAGCCCGGAGGACGCGGTCCAGGCGATCGGCGCCGCGCTCCGCGGCGAGTCCGAACCGCTCCGCCGCTATGGCGTCCTCCTGAACGACGCGACCCTGAAGGCCGAGGCCCTCGCGCTCGGTATCTACGACGGCGAAGGGGCGCTGACCGCCCAGCAGAAGGTCCTCGCCGCCGAGCAGGCCATCTACAAGCAGACCGCGGACGCCCAGGGCGACTTCGCCCGCACCTCCGACGGCCTCGCGAATAAGCAGAGGATCCTCCGCGCCCAGCTCGCGAACGTCACGACCGAGATCGGCTCGAAGCTTCTCCCGATCGCCCTCCAGATCGCGAACTTCTTCGCCGAGCGTGTCATCCCCGTGATCGAGGGCCTCTCCGCCGCGTTCTCCGAGGGCGGCCTCGGCGGCGCCCTCCAGTACGTCCGCGACCTCTTCCTCGACAACGTCGGCCCCGCCACCGAAGCCGCGACCGGCCTCTTCCAGAAGCTGATCGACTTCCTCCGCGATACCGCCCTCCCATTCATCCTCGAGCAACTCGGACGGCTCGGCCAGGCCCTCGTCGACTGGATCGGCCCGAGGATCGGGCCGGCCCTCCGCCAGCTCCTCGAATGGCTTCAGGAGCTCGGCCGGTTCCTTCTCGACACCGGCCTACCGTGGCTCGTCGACAAGCTCCAGGAACTCGGCCAGGCGCTCGTCGACTGGATCGGCCCCCGGATCCGACCGGCGCTCTCGGCGCTCGGCGATCTCATCACCCGCCTCGCGAACTGGCTCCTCGACGAAGGCCTCCCGATGCTCGTCGACAAGCTGATCGCCCTCGGCGACGCTCTCGTCGAGTGGATCAAGCCTCGGATCGTCCCAGCCCTCGAGGCGCTTGGAGAGTTCCTCGTCGCGATCCTCGACTGGCTTCTCAAGACCGCACTCCCGAAGCTCGCCGAGCAGGCCTACCGGCTCGGCGCCGCTCTGCTCTCCTGGCTGATCGACCTCGCTCCGAAGGCGATCGAGGGCCTCGTCCGGTTCCTCGTCGCCCTGGGCGACTGGATCGTGACGGAAGCGATCCCGACCGTCCTCGGCTGGGGCCGCGACCTCGGCGCGAAGATGATCTCCGGGATCGTCGACGGAATCAAGGCCGCCGCGTCGAAGGTCGGCGACGCCCTTAAGTCGATCCCTGGCGTCTCGGCCGCCGGGAAGTTCATCGGCGCTATCACCCCGTTCGCCGACGGCGGAATCGTGACCGGCCCGACCCTCGGCCTCGTCGGCGAAGCCGGCCCCGAAGCCGTGATACCGCTCGACCGGCTCGGTCGGCTCGGTGGCGGCCCGACGATCAGCGTCACCGTGAACGGCGCCGTCGACCCGGTCGCTACCGCGAAGCAGATCCGCCAGATCCTCCAGCGGGACCAGTCCCGCCTCGGCCTCGCCTCCGCCGTCTAATGGACACCGGAGTTACTGTCACGATCGCGGGGACCGACTACTCGAGCTCGGTCCTGAACTCGGTCCGGCTCCGCGTCGGTCGTGACAACGTCGACGCCCTGATCGAACCGCACGCCGCCGCCGTCCAACTCCTCCACCGCGACGTCCCGTCAATCGACCCGAACGGCTTCGAGATCGGCCAGACCGTCACGATCACCGTCGACAAACAGAACGCCGCCGGCACCCACACACTCTTCACCGGCCAGATCACCGACCTCGTCGCGAACCGTGACGCCCTCGAGATCGTCGCCGTCTCCGCCCCGATCGTCGACCTCGCCCGCCAACAGATCACCACCGCCGGCACGACCGGAACCGTGCTCGAAGCGTTCGACACGCTCTACGGCCTCATCTCGTCCCCGTCCTACGAGCCCGCGGGCGGCTTCTACGCGCTCGGTGCCGGCGACACCGTCACGGTCCCCGCCGGGACGTACACGGCCTCGGACGTCCTCCAAACGGTCGCCGGTTCCGCGATCGAAGGCCTACTGAACCAGGACGACGGCTCGAGCGTCTTCTTCACAACCGCCGAGGACCGGCGCACGTTCACCCCGGACCTCGAGCTCGAAGGCGACGAAGTCCTGATCGACTGGGAAGTAACCCGTCGCCGTTCCCAGCTCGTCAACCGAGTCGACGTTGATTACTCGTCCGGAACCGAGACCGCGCAGGACGCGACCTCGATCGCCGGCTTCGGAATCCTCACGAAGCAGATCACGACCTACCTCGACTCCTCGGCGGACGCCCAGGCCTACGCCGACTTCGAGATCGCCCGCGCAACCGTCCCCGCGTTTTACCTCGACCGCGTCACCGTCCCCGCGCACACACTCTCGGCCGCCGACTACGACGTTCTCGTGATGGCACCGATCCGCCAACCCGGTGTCGCGCCCGCCTGGCAAGACGTCCCGGCCGGTACCGCCTGGGACGACCTCGCCCCCTCGGAGATCTGGCAAGACTTCCAGCTCGCCGACTCGACCCGCGGCGCGTTCCTTCTCCGCATCCCCGAACTCTTCACCGGCCTACCTCAGTCCTACTTCGTGGAAGGCGCGACCTACACGATCACCCGGAACACGCTCGACGTCGAGCTCTCCATCTCCGAATCATCCCTTACCCGTCCGGCTCAACGCTGGATCGACGTCTCCCCGCTCATCGCGTGGCAGAATGTCGACGCCGGCCAGACATGGGCCGATCTCAATAAGGAAGAAGTAACGACCTAATGGGAACCACCTCGACCTACTCCTGGCCCTACCCGGATCCGACCGACCCGGTAGCGAACGGCGCCCAAGACTTCCAGGATCTCGCCGACGCCGCCGAGGCCACCGTCTCAGGAATCGACTACCTCGCGACGAACGCCCAAACCGCGTCCTACACCCTCGTACTGTCGGACGCCGGGAAGATCGTCGAGGTCTCAAACGCCGCCGCGAACACTCTCACCGTTCCCCCCAATTCGAGCGTAGCGTTCCCCGTCGGGACCCAAGTGATCGTTATTCAGACCGGCGCCGGCCAGACCACACTCACCGCGGGGGCTGGCGTCACGATCAACTCGAAGGACGCCGACCTCGCCGTGAACGGCCAATGGGCCGCCGCGACCCTGATAAAGCGGGCGACCGATTCCTGGATCGCTATCGGAGATCTTACAACGTGAGACCGGCCGTCCTAATCGTGAACGAGTTCGCCCCTCCGCCGCTCGTCGTGTCCTGGCTGGTGATCGCTGGTGGCGGTGGTGGAGGATGGGTTCTTGGGTCAGGTGGTGGCGGTGGTGGCGGTGGTGGTGCTGGCGGCTACCGGAACTCTTACGCTTCGGAAACGTCCGGTGGCGGCGGCTCAACCGAGACTCCGCTAGCGGCGACCGTCTCAACTAACTACACCGTCACCGTAGGAGCCGGTGGATCGTCTAGCGGCGGCGGCTCAAACTCGGTCTTTGACACGATCACTTCTAACGGTGGCGGTCGTGGCGGAACAGCCGATAGCGGAACGACTGGCGGCTCTGGTGGCGGTGCTGGTTCATGGCTAAATACCTCTCGGACCGGTTCGGCAGGGACAGCAAGTCAGGGTTACGCGGGCGGCAACGTGACAGGAGGCGGAACTAATACGACTATCGGTGGCGGTGGTGGCGGCGCAGGTGCCGTTGGTGGAAACGGGAGCGGAACCAGTTCGCCGGGACCAGGTGGCGCGGGACTCGCTTCACTAATCACCGGATCTTCAGTATCACGCGGCGGCGGCGGTGGTGGTGGCGACGGCTCAATCGATGCCAGCGGTTCCGGTGCGGCTGGCGGCGTCGGCGGTGGTGGGCAGGGCGGCGACAACATCGCAACACCCGCACCCGGCAGCGACGGCAGACCCGGCACGGCAAATACCGGTGGCGGCGGTGGTGGTGCTGGCGGTGTGCGCTTCCAGGGCGGTGCGGGTGGAGGAACTGGCGGCTCCGGTGTCGTTATTCTCCGCTACCCCTCGGCGTACACGATCACCCTCGGCGCCGGTCTCACCGGCTCGACCACCACCGACGGCGGCGACAAGGTCACCACGATTACCGCTGGTTCCGACAGCGTGAGCTGGAGCGCCTGATGGCCCATTACGCCCTCCTCGACGACCAGAACGTCGTCGTCCAAGTAATCACCGGCCGCGACGAGAACGACCTACCAGACGGGATCACCTCCTGGGAGGACTACTACGGCGCGTTCCACGGCCTCACCTGTCGCCGAACCTCTTACAACACTCACAACGGCGAACACCTATTAGGCGGGACACCGTTCCGAGGTAACTACGCCGGAATCGGCTACACCTACGACCCCGACCTCGACGAGTTCGTTCCGCCACCCAAACCCGAGGCCGAACCGTGACCTCGATCGTCGGCCTCGCCGCTGGCCTCTTCGCCCTGTGGCTCCTCCTCGAACTCCTGGACCGGTGAGATGGATACCGGCCGCCGTTCTCATCTTCGCCGCCTCCGCGGCGCTCTCGGCGTGCTCCTACGACGGCGACTATCGCTACCCGTGCCAGGATCCGGACGCCTGGGAGCTCGAGGACTGTCGCCCGCCGAAGTGTTCGGTCTGGGGAACCTGCCCGGACTATCTCCTGCCTTCGTGCGGGAAGATGATCGGCGTCGACTGTACCGGAGTGTGATCGATGCCCCGTGACCGGTACACGCCCGAGGAGCTGAAGGCCCGCCTCGTCTTCGCCGTCGGCCTCGGCCTCACGTTCTCGTTCGTGCTCGCCCTAGCCGTGATCCTCTACGGCCTGCTCTTCGTGACCCAGCCGATTAACTCGCAAGCGCCGAACGACCGGGCCGCCTGGGAACTACTTACCCCGATGATCCTCTTCCTCACGGGGGCGCTCTCCGGCGTCCTCGCCTCTAACGGACTGAAGTCCAGGAAGGACAACGACTAATGAACCTCGAGCAACTCTCAAAGCCTCTCACCGGCGCCGTCGGCGTGGTCTGCGTGACCGTTCTGATGATCGCGGACACGATCCCCGCGGAGGCCGGTATGGGCCTCCTCGGCGCCCTCCTCGGCGTCGGAACCGCCACCGCCGCCCAGAAGGTGAAGAAGTGAGCCGGCCCTACACCGGGACGAGCGAAGGCGTCGGCGCCGGGAAACGTCCCGGCCTCGAGCACTTCGTGAGCTCGATCCAATACTCGACCGGTGGCCGCCTGTGGAATAACGGGACGTTCGGGATCCGTCAGAAGCGCGGCTCGAGCTCCCGCGGGATGAGTGTCCACTCGACGGGCAGGGCCGCCGACCTCTCCCGGCGTGATATGGGCGGGAACCGTCCGGGATGCGACCGCGGCTACCTCGAGCAGATCCTCGACTGGCTGATCGCTACCGCCGACCAGTCCGGCCTCGAGCTTGTGATCGACTACGGCTACGGCGACGCCGGCCGCGGCTGGAAGTGCGACCGCGAAGCCTGGCAGACCTACCGGCCCGGAGTCCTCGGCTCCGGTGGCGGCTGGGGCGACTGGATCCATATCGAGCTCGATCCCGAGCACGCCGACCGCGAGGACTGGGTCGCCGCCGTCATCGCAACGATCCCGAAGGGGAGTCCGCTCCCCGAACCGGCCGCCGGCCCCCAGCCGTACCCCGGTACGCCGACCCGTCGCGCCTCTCGTGCGACCGCCCGCGTGAAGCTGATCCAGGGCGAGCTCCTGAACGCCGGCTTCGACGTCGGACCGATCGACGGCTCCTACGGACCGCGCACCGAGGCCGCCGTTCGAGCCTTCCAGGAGCGCGAAGGACTCGAGCCGGACGGGATCGTCGCCGAGGCGACGTGGACCGCCCTCATGCGATAATCACACACACCGCGACACCGGCCGTGTAAGGTTCGGCCGTCCCACAAGGGGCGCCCCGACCCATAGGAGGAGAGATGCTCCGATTACTGGCCCTTCTAGCGACGACCGTCTACCTGGCGGCCGTGACACCGGACCCGATCCGCGATCGCCTCGAGGCGACCGAGTGGGATCTTCCGCCGGCCGTCTACCAGCACCCCGAACACTCGACGACGACGACCGTCGTCCCGACCCCGGTCCGTAGCGTTCAGATCACCGCGCCCATCATCTGGGCCGACGAACGCCGAACCCCAGCACCACCGACCACACTCCCGACCGTGTTCGAGAAGTGTCCAGGCCTCGAACCGTTCGCCGAGTTCGCCGGCTGGCCCCGCGACCGGTGGCCGCTCCTGGACCGGATTATCTGGGCCGAGTCAAGGTGCGAGAACCGCGACCGGCTCTCACCCACCGGGCGACCGATCGACCGCGGCCTTCTCCAGATCAACCAGATCCACCGGGAGCACCTCGAGGAGCTCGGGATCGACTGGGACCACCTCCTCGACCCCGCGACGAACCTCCTCGCCGGCCGTATCGTCGCCGAGCAGGCCGAACGCTACGGCTGGAACTGGTGCGAGCCCTGGTACATGAGCGGAGACTGGTCATGCTGACCGTCCTCCTCGAGCCCTACGAATACGAACGCGCCCGCACGATCGGCCTCGAACGAGCCGAACGGTACTCGGCCTTCGGCCACCGCCAGGACTACGCCGAAGCCTGGACGAACTCGATCCGCGCCGAGGACATGGTCCCCGTCGACGTCGCGAACGTGAACGCCGCGCTCCTCGAGCTCGCCGTCGCGAAGCACCTCGGCGTCTACTGGCACGGCCACGGCGGCGCCCTCGACCGCTCGAAGCAATACCGCCACCTCCCCGACGTCGGCGACCGCTACGAGATCCGCCACGTCCTACGCGAAGACGCCGGCCCCCGGATCTACGAGAAGGACGTCGACTACGCCCGCCCGCACCTTGAGCTCTGGGCCGGCCATATCCGAGGCGCTTCGGCGCTCATCTTCGGCGGGATCCTTCTCGTCGACGCCTGGGAGATCTCCGAGACGTGCGGCACCTGTAAGCGGTGGCCGGACTCGAGGAGAATCTGCCAGTCTCACCTAACCATCCCATCCAGTCAAGGAAGGAACCCACAATGACAAGCCCCGACCCTTACGAGCGCTTCTTCCTGAAGCTTCTCGACGCCCTCGAGGAGTTCCTCGCGGACCCAGCACACGACCGACCGGTCGACGCCGGCCAGCTCGACGAGCCGAACGCCTGGGCGACCGACGGCGCTCTCGACGAGACCCTCGGCCGGATCCTCGACTTCTACGCGAAGGGACGCGACTCATGAGCGCCAGAATCGATCTCAAGACGACCTCGACCCTCGAGGATCAGATCCGCTTCTCACGGTTCTACGGCGTCCAGCTTCAGATCGCGCTCGCCTATCAAGTGACCGAGATCCTAAAGACCCAGCTTCAGGGGATCGAGCTCGAGTCGGAGGACCTTCTCGACGCGATGGCCTCCGCCGGCGTACATCTGACCGACGGCGGCGCCGTTAGCTCCGAGGCATACATGCGGGTGATCTCATGAGCGGGATCCCAGCCGGCTACGTCACCGTCAACGAACGCCTGAAGGCCGCCCTCGAGCGGTACCCGGACCTCCGCGTCGTCGAGCACCCGTTCCTCGTCCAGGAGATCGCCGGCACGACGTACCTCTGGTGCGCCGTGAGCGTGTACCCGTCCCCAGAGCACCAGCCGACCACCGGCTCAGTCCTCGAGCCCATCCGTCCCGACCGACACCCGCTGAAGCACTCGGAGCTCATGACCGGATACACGAGCGGGCTCGGACGCGCCCTCGGCTACCTCGGATTCGGGATCGAGGCCGGCATCGCAACCTCGGACGAGATCCACGCCCGCCAACCCGCCCAACTTGGCGAACGCGCCGTGAGACCCGCCCAGAAGGCCGCACAAGCCGCCGAACGGCTCTCCGCGGTACAACGGGACCGGGAGAACACCGAAGCGCTCCTCGAGGCCTTCGAGGGCGCCGAGATCATCGAGCCGGCTCTCACCACCCGCCGGAAGGGACCGACCGAGAAGATGGCCGGCTTCTACCGGAAGCTCTGCGCCGAGCGGGGCCTCGACGAAGACCCGGCCGCACTCGAGGACTTCGACGTCTGTAAGGCCGAGATCGACCGGCTGAAGGAGGTCCCGCGACCGTGATCGTCCGAGCACCACGCTACGACCGCTTCACGGTCCTACCGAACCAGGCGCTCCGCGATGACCGCCTGAGCTGGAAGGCCCGCGGCCTTCTCGCGTTCCTCCTCTCCCAGACCGAAGGATGGCGCGTCTCCTCCGCCACCCTTGCGAAGCAGGCCCCCGACGGAATCCACGCGATACGCGCCGGCCTACGCGAGCTCGAGGACCACGGCTACCTCGTCCGCCAGAAGTACCAGGACCACGCCGGCCGCTGGCGGACCGACTCGATCATCTACGACCTCCCGCCTGGTGAATACGCTGTGGAACAAGTGGGGATAACCCGAGCGACCGGAGTCAGGTTATCCGACCTCGGAGAACCTGACCCTCTTAGTAATACTCATGAAGTAATACTGAGTGAAGAACA
>Ga0208785_1000646_pt1 | contig 15633 bp, 19 predicted proteins | sample DEB08_DNA_2_FD_185499 | JGI IMG/M metagenome (GOLD analysis project Ga0208785, IMG submission 185499) | Aqueous microbial communities from the Delaware River and Bay under freshwater to marine salinity gradient to study organic matter... | ecosystem: Environmental > Aquatic > Marine > Coastal ...
CGATATGTACAAAAAAGTCATGCGCCTTCTTGAGGGCTCTGAGGATGATTCATTGCTTGAAGATCTTCGTGAGAATGAAGATGAGCTTATGGATTATTTAACAGAAGAAATGCCCGAGAGAAAAGGTTCGATCATGATCATGATTAAGAAGGGCAAGAAAGACGACGATCTTGAAGAGCTTTTTCCTGAAAAAGAAAGCCCTCGCACGTTGAAGATGAAGAAGGGTGGTGCTGTTCGCAAGCCAAAAGCCAAGGTCAAGGTTAAAAAGAAACCAACTTCGATGACGAAGTGGGAAAGGAAATGGGGCTAACTTTTAGCTTATAAGGATTTAAGATGGCAAGATCAAAAGCGATAAAAGAAACCAGTGAAGCGATATACGATATTTATAAAAAACTGAAACAAAAATCTTTAGCAAAAAGAAACAAGTTAAGTGCTGAGGAGTTTTCTTCAGATTTAAGCAATTTAAGCAAAAAAGAAAAAGAAGCTTTAATTGACCTTGGTGTGCTTGATAAGCCAAAAGAGAAACCTCGCTTAAAAATAGACAAAGAAACCAGTGAGATGATTAACAAAAGAAACCAACAACGAGCAAAGTTTTCTAAAGGTGGTTTCGCTAAAAAAACAAAGTGGGAAAGCAAGTGGGGCTAACACATGGCTATTGAGCGCGGTGTTGATGACGTTGATATTCAAGAACTTAAGATAGAAGACAACTCAAAAGAAATCCAAGTTGATGTTGAGGATGATTCTTTTGATGAGATCTTAGGATCTGGTTTTAGCGAAGATGATGACATAGAAACCCTTGATGACGGGACTATGTTAATTGGTATGCCGCCCCCCGATATAATGGCTGAAGGCGACGATTTCTATGAAAACCTCGCTGAGGTTCTTGATCGTTCTACATTGAGATCTTTGTATAACGACTGCATTGCCGATTACAAAGATGACTTGTCGTCTAGAAAGGAATGGGAACAGACCTACCGAGAAGGACTTGAGTTCCTCGGAATGAAATTTGAAGAACGAAGCGAACCTTTTGAAGGCGCTTCCGGTATTGTTCATCCGCTTTTAGCGGAAAGTGTTACGCAGTTTCAGGCGCAAGCATATAAAGAAATGCTGCCGCCTGGGGGTCCAGTAAAGACTCAAGTCGTTGGACTGGGTACTCCACAAACCGACCTCCAGGCTGCGCGTGTACAAGAGTACATGAACTACCAAATTACACAGGTCATGAAGGAATATGATCCTGAAACCGACCAGATGCTGTTTTATCTGCCGCTGTCTGGTAGTGCATTCCGTAAGGTTCATTTTGATCAAACGCTGGGAAGACCTGTCTCTAGGTTTATTCCTTCAGAAAACTTGGTTGTGCCTTATGGCGCCAGCAGTTTAGATAGTGCTGTCCGTATTACGCACGTTGTTGATATGTCAATCAATGACGTTAAAAAGCTTCAACAAACAGGCTTTTATCGAAAAACCAATATGTCTAACAGAACTGCGAACATTGGTTCTGACAGTGACATAGAGGAGGAATTAGATGAACTACAAGGCGTTAAGCCGTCTGGCAACTCTAGCTCTGATGAGTGTGAAATCCTTGAAATGCATGTCGAACTCGACATCGAAGGTTATGAAGATATTGATGCCGATGGTGAAGAAACTGGTATCAAGCTTCCGTACATTGTTACTATCTCTCAAAGCGAATCTCAAATTCTATCCATTCGAAGGAACTACGATCAAAACGATCCTATGCGTAAGCGGATTGATTATTTTGTTCATTACAAGTTTCTTCCTGGTGTCGGCTTTTATGGTTTCGGGCTAACGCATATGATCGGTGGGTTGTCCCGTGGGGCGACCTCATTGCTTCGGCAGTTGATTGATGCAGGCACTTTGGCGAACTTACCCGCTGGTTTTAAAGCCCGTGGTATTCGTATTCGCGATAGCGATGTGCCTTTACAGCCAGGTGAGTTCAGAGACATGGATGCGCCAGGAGGCTCATTGCGTGATGCGTTAATGCCTCTGCCGTTTAAGGAACCTAGCGGCACCCTCCTAAACTTGCTTGGTATGCTGGTTGAAGCCGGTAAGCGATTCGCCTCTATTGGTGATATGCAAGTTGGAGATGGCAATCAAGAAGCGCCTGTTGGTACGACTGTTGCGTTACTAGAGCGTGGTAGTCGCGTAATGAGCGCGATTCATAAAAGATTGCATTATTCGCAGCGCATTGAATTTAATCTTCTTGCGCGAACGTTTAAAGAGAACTTACCAGCCGCGTATCCATACATGGTGGCTAATGGTAACCCAGGTCTGATTCAGCAAGACTTTGATGACCGAATAGATATTATTCCTGTAAGTGACCCCAACATATTCTCTATGAGCCAGCGTGTAATGTTGTCTCAAGAAATGTTGAGAATGGTGCAGGCTAACCCTGAAATCCATGGTCCTATGGGTATGTACAACGCTTACAAGCGTATGTATGAGGCAATGGGTGTACAGCAAGTAGAACAGATTCTACCGCCTCCCCCTCCGCCACCACAGCCTATGCCAGTTGCACCGGCTATGGAAAATGCTAACTTTATGATGATGCAGCCAGCGACACCGTTTCCTGATCAAGATCATCAAGCGCACATTGACTCGCACATCACGGTATATAACTCTGCTGTTGTTAAGACAAATCCTCAACTTCGCGCTATGATTCAAGCGCATGTTTACGGGCATATTGATCTAATGGCACGACAGCAAGCTATGCAGGACCCAGAAGTGCAGCAGATGCAGCAACAAATGCAAATGATGGGGCCACCTCCAGGAATGGCTCCGCCTCAGTTAGGTGGACCCATGGGTGGCCCTCCGAGTGGTCCTCCAGGTGCCAGCCCTTCACTGGCTCCTCCGCAAGGGGGAGCGCCCATGGGACCACCACCACCTAATCCAATGCAGGCAATGATTGAGTCTAAGGTTGCTCAGATTACGGCTGACATGCTTGAAAAGATTGCGCCGATCTTTGAGGCAGAAGATACGAACGATCCGCTTGTTGAGTTGCGTCGAGAAGAGCTTGATATCAAGGCTAAAGATGTTCAAAGAAAAGCCATGGAAGCTCAGCAACGTATGGAAATGGATGAAGATCGAATCGATAAAGATTATGCTATGGATCAAGAGCGCATGGATCTTCAGGCAGACATTGCTGACATGAAGAACAAAACCGCTCAAGATAGACTAAGGTTACAAGAGTCTATACAAATGGCTAACGTAGCCGAAAGAATGACCAAAAACATATTTGGGAACTAATCATGATTAAAAGAACCACAAGCTTTAAAGATCCAAAGGTAGACAAAGGCGGATTCACTGTTAAGGATCAAGGCCGCGTTAAGTACGCGTCTATTGATTCTGTATCTGCTTCTGCATCACCTAAGCCTGGAATGGGCAAAGGTAAGTCTCGAGGCGGCGGTGATGCACAGCGAGGGACTAAGTTCGAAGGAATATTCTAATGAGCCAGTTTAATCCTTTTGTTATTCAACAAAGTCCTTTAGAACGTATCCAAGAGGATATCGATATGTTCGGTAGGGGCGCTAGGATGCCTACAGAACAAGAAGGAATAGATTTTAATAAAAAAATTAAAGAACAAATTAGCAAATTAAGCGAAAGCGACAGAAATAGTTTTTACGATAAAAATCCTGAATATAATCCAGAATTTACAGTGTTCGATCCACGCGGTACGGGCGGGGCTCTTGAAGGGTCTCCGAGAGGCTTTCAACAGCAAAATCCATACGATTCGTTAAAAAAACTTTTTGGCGGAAACCTTCAAAGAAATGGCGGTGGATTTGGCGGCGGTCCTCAGGATATGTACAGGCAAGATCAACAGTTCGAGGGTCGGCTTTTTGGCGAGAAGCGCAATCCGCCTCCGATGCCAAGCCGATTCATCCCGGATATTAGGCAACGTTCAGAGTTTTACCAACCGCAGGGTCCTCAACAACCCCTGCGACGGGAGGCTGGGCATGATGCTTTGAATAGACAAATGCAGCGAAGAGGGCAATTGCCACAAACGACTATAAAAAGAGAGCAAGTCGGTTATTCACCTAGACTGCAAGATTCTCTAAGCAATTATAAAACCACATTTGAAGCAAAAATGCCTCGACAAAGAATGCCACAGCCTAATCAAGGTTATGGCAATCGCTTTCCAGGCATGCAGTTCAGTGGACCTTTTGCACAGCCAATGATGCCTCAAAACTATGGCATGGGCGGCGGATACCGACAACCGCAACCAATGCCTTATCCTCAACCAAGAATGCCTTATCCTCAACCAAGAATGCCTTATCCTCAACCAATGCCCCAACCAGGTTATGGCGGAGGTTATGGCGGAGGTTATGGTGGTGGATACGGAGGAGGCTTTGGTGGGTTTGGTGGTATGTATGCGCCACAACCTCCGATGTTCGGCGGGGGATACGGTGGTGGTTATGGAATGCCTCAAAGACCTCCAATGTTTGGGGGCGGTATGCAAGGTGGTTACGGTGGTGGTATGGGCGGCATGTACGATCAACCACAAAGACAGCCGCAATATCAAAATGCTGGACCAAGTCCGTTTGGTGGTCAAATGAATCAAAGACAACAACCGCAGCAAATGGGCGGTGGTTTTCAACAAATGATGGGCGGATTTGGCGGTGGAATTATGAGGAGCTTTTACTAATGGCACCACGCAGAGGAAGAGGAAGACCGTCTTCTATAGAAAGAGGAGTTGGTGTAGTTCCTAGAAGCACAACTAAAGTTGCTCCAAGAAGATCTACGCCTGTTAAAACTACTAAATTAGGAACAGTAAAAACAGGCCCATCATCCGCGTCAAGAGCTGCTGAGGCTAAAAGGATTGCTGAAGCGAAGAGAGCCGCTGAAGCGAAGAGAGCCGCTGCCGCTAAAAGAATAGCTGAAGCTAAAAAAATAGCAGACGCCAAGAAGGCCGCTGAAGCAAAAAGGATTGCCGAAGCTAAAAGAGCTGCTGAGGCTAAAAGGATTGCTGAAGCGAAAAGAGCGGAAGATGCTAAGAAAGCCGCTGCCGCCAAAAGAATAGCAGACGCTAAGAGAGCAGCTGAAGCCAAGAGAATAGCAGAAGCAAAAAGAATAGCAGACGCTAAGAAAGCCGCTGAGGCGAAGAAAGCGGCTGAGGCGAAGAAAGCGGCTATTGAAGCTTCAAGAAGACGAGCTGTTATTGAAGCAGCTAGAGCAAAAAAAGCAGAAGCGGAAAAAGAAAGAGCGGCTGAAGCTAAAAGAGCTGCTGCCGCTAAAAGGATTGCCGAGGCTAAAAGGATTGCTGAAGCAAAAAGAGTAGCTGAAGCTAAAAGAGCTGCCGAAGCTAAAAAAGCCGCTGAAGCTAAAAAAGCCGCTGAAGCTAAAAAAGCCGCTGTTGAGGCTCAAAGAAGACGGGCCATTATTGAAGCGGCTGAACGAGAAGAAAAGAAGATTGCAAAAGAAAGGGCAGATAAAGCTGCTGAAGCTAGGGCTGCTAAAGAAAGAGAGAGAGCTGCAAAAGAAGCCAAGGCTGCAAAAGAAAGAGCCGAAGCTAGGGCTGCTAAAGAAAGAGCAGATAAAGCTGCAAAAGAAAGAAATAGACTTAGAGCTATTAAAGAAGCAGAGGCTAAAAAGGCGGCTGAGGCCAAAAGAATAGCGGAGGCTAAAACAGCGGCTGAGGCTAAAAGAGTAGCCGAAGCTAAAAGAATTGCTGAAGCGAAAAGAGCCGCTGAGGCAAAACGTGCTGCCGAGGCTAAGAGGGCAGAAGAAGCGAAAATAGCGGCTGAGGCTAAGAGGGCAGCAGAAGCTAAAAAAGAAGTTAAAACATTAGATTTAACTCCTGATCAACTTGTTAATGCATATAACAATTCTGCTGCTGCTAAAGATTTTAGTCTTAACGCAAGATATGATCCCGAAACTAATACGTTTATTGAGGACATAAGTGGTTTTGGTTTTATAGGCGATCAAGCGACTAACAAATATACTCCAGAAGAGTTTATGTCAAGGCTTGGATATAAGGCAGATGATTACAATACTTTTAACTTTATTCGGCCAGAACAAAAACAAAAAGAACCTCCAAAGCTAGAAGCTCCTGTTGTTATAAATGCTGAAAGACAAAGGGTTGTTGACCCAGTAGGTTCTGTTGGTAATTCAGACCCAGCGCCCACACCTTCCACGCCTCCTGATATGCCTAGTTTTCCGGTTATAGATTTTACAGACGATGTACAAGGAACAGATCAAGGGCCTATTCCGCCTCCGGGCTTTACGCATTCTAATCAACCGTCAACGTTTGCCCTGGTCCCTTTCTACAACCCTACAACGGGTGAAGAATGGACGGCGACAAACGGAGGGTGGATTCCTGCACCAGGCTGGGTTCAAGGAGAAAAGCCAGCAGATTGGAAGCCGCCAACAAGCGAGCAGCCAAGTCCAACACCATCTCCAGATCCAGAACCAACGCCTCCACCACCACCTACGTTTGTAGATATGGATCCGCTGAAAGGTATGCGTGAGCAGTTTGTTCCAAGAAACATTCTTGGTCAATCTTATGATCCGCAGGTTCGAGAAGACTTTGTTAAAAAAATGCAGTCGGGAGCTAATATATCTAGATACCCGACTTATGAAATGCCAACATCACCGCTTCCTCAAACCCAGTTCGGAGGGTACGGACAGCCTATGCCTATGTCGCCACTAGCGCCATATGCTGGTTTAGGTGCTCCGCCGATCCCGCCAACTGGTGAAGATGAACCATATGATGAAGACGCAAGACCAGGAGGTCCTTCGCAACCACCTAGAGGAGGCGGAGTGTTTTAATGGATACAGTTAATCTCTCATCTTATATCTTTAAAAAACTTCAAAAGTTTGAAGAAGGTCATATTGAGTACTTGACTGGCGGTAACATTAAAACAATGGAGGACTATAAATTCGTGATGGGTGAGTTATCGATGCTTCGCACCCTTCGCGAGGAGTTAAAAGAAGCATTGCGAACTGAAGGAGACCCCGATGAGTAATCTGTCAGCAACAGATGCTCTCGCAAAATCGTCATTAGATGACGCGTATGTGAGTAGTGAGGAACGTGTTTTAAATCCAGATCTTCTGGACAAAACACTATTAGAAAGAATGCCAAACCCTGCTGGGTGGAAGCTTCTTGTTTTACCTTATAGAGGCAAAGGCGTAACAGAAGGCGGGATTGTTCTGACAAAACAAACCTTAGACAAGGAAGGTCTAGCTACTGTTATTGCTTATGTTCTTAAAAAAGGCCCATTAGCCTACCAAGATGACGACAAGTTTGGCGGCATACCTTGGTGTGAGGAAGGACAATGGGTGTTAATAGGTCGTTATGCAGGAGCCAGATTTTCTTTAGAAGATGACTCTGAAGTGCGAATTATTAATGATGATGAAGTTATTGGGACCATTTTGAATCCCGATGACATTAAGTCAGGGTGAGGTGAAACATGTCAGAACAAACCTTAAGCGAGGCACTCGCTGATATTGATATTGATTTAAATATCACAGACGAGGATATAGAAAGTGCAGCAATTCCAGCTAATCTAAGAAGTTCAGACGATGAGGTTCAAGATGAATCTACATTTGTTGAACTTTCGGATGAAGAGCTAGAAGAAATATCTCCTGTTACAGATGATGAAGTAACAGAAGACTTTTTAGCTAATGAAGAAGATTACGAAGAAGAAACTGAAGCTGAACGAAGGGCTAGAACTGCTCAAGAGCGGATCAATCAAGCTGTTCGTCAAGCTAAAGAATTTCAACGTAGAGAACTTCAAGCTGTCCAGTACGCTAAGCAACTGCAAGAAGAGAACAAGAAGCTTTCTGCCCAATCAAGACAGACAAGCGTTAACTCTGCCGCTCAGAACTTGCAGATACAAGAAAGCTATTCGAAGGAATTTGAAGGCAGAATTGAAGCCCAGGCTGATGCTGCTAAACGAAATCTTCAAAAAGCTTATGAGTCTGGAGATCCTGAAGCAATGGCAGAGGCTCAACAGCTTATTGCCAGAACCGAGGCCGATCGTTCTTCTTTATCACAATACAAGCGTGAGCTTGCAAAGTATAAAGAAGACTACAAAAAATGGGCTGAAAGTCAGGTTAACTACCAAGAACCAGAGTATCAGATTCCTGATAATTATAATCAAGAACCTGAACCGCAGTACTTAGAGCCTTCTAGCAAAGCTCAGGAATGGGCTGCACAAAACGAATGGTTCGGCACAGATAGAGTCATGACCAATGTGGCTTTTGCTGTACATGATGAACTTGTTCGATCTGGAATTGACTTAGAATCAGATCAGTACTATTCTGAAATTAATCGCAGAATTCGACAGGAACTCCCTCACAAGTTTCAAGAAGAGCGATCCGCAGGAAACACGAAACCCGTCCAAAGAGTTGTTTCCGGTACGCGCACAACAGGAAAAGGACGCAATCAAAACGATCGTAGAATTGAACTTTCGCCCACTGAACAACAGCTTGCAAAAAAACTCGGTGTGCCGTTCAAAGAATACGCAAAACAAAAAATGAGGTTGCAAAGATCATGAATGAAGAGACAAAAATAAAAGGTTCTGGAGGATCCAGCAGGATGCCCAGAAGCGCAAGTGGAAGAGATTCCACTAAAGCTCGTCAGCCATGGCGCCCACCTCAAATTTTAGAAACGCCTGAACCTCCACCTGGGATGAGGTATCGGTGGCTAAGAACTCATATTCGAGGCGAAGCCGATAAAACCAACGTACACATGAGAATGCGAGAAGGCTACGAAGTGGTCAATCCTGCTGAAGTTGCTGGGTATGATTTACCTACAATTGATGAAGGATCTCACGCTGGAACTGTGGGCGTAGGCGGATTAATGCTTGCTAAAATCCCAGAAGAAACGGCAGAAGAAAGGAACGCATACTTCCAAAGTCGAACTGAAAACCAAATGAATGCGGTTGACAACGACCTTATGAAGGATGAACATCCCTCTATGCCTATCTCTAACGAGAGGAGAAGTAAGGTAACATTTGGCGGCTCTAATAAATAGAGCCATTATGATTGTGTTTTAAGGAGAAAATAAATGGCGAATCAAGACGCCCCTTTTGGACTCCGCTATGTTCGCAATATTCAGGGGAACTACAATTCTTCTGGTCAGTCTCGTTATAGGCTAACGACTGCTGACGCGACCAACACTACTAGCATTTATGCAGGTGACATTGTTACCCAAAATACTGCCGGTATTGTTACTCGTATTGCTCGCGCAGATGGTGGATCCGCTACTTCCGACATTATTGTCGGCGTGTTTAACGGCTGTTTCTATACAGATCCTACGACCAGCACTCCTACTTGGAGTAATTACTGGCCTGGAAATGCAGCGACCGATGCAATTGCTTTTATTTTCGACCATCCTATGGATGTGTTTGAAATTCAAGCAGATGCAGCGTTTCCTGTTGCAGATCTGTGGGGGAATTTCGATATTGTTGATAACGCTGGTACTGGTAGCACAGACTCAGGCCTCTCTTATGTAGAGCTTGATGTTTCTACCGGCGCTACAACAGCGACGTTGCCATTAAAAGCCCTGGATATTTCTGGTGACCCAGACAATTCAGATGTAGGTTCAGCCAATACTAACGTGCTTGTCACCATTCAGAATCATCTGTTTGGCCAGAAGCAAGTTGGTTTAGCTTAAGGAGTTAATATATGGCTATTTCAAGAGCCCAATTAGCCAAAGAGCTAGAGCCTGGCCTCAATGCTTTATTTGGTATGGAATATGCTCGTTATGAAAACGAGCATGCAGAAATTTACGAAACAGAGTCTTCTGATCGAGCATTCGAAGAAGAAGTACTTATCGTAGGTTTTGGTGACGCAAAGGTTAAAACCGAAGGACAAGGCGTATCTTATGATAACGCTTCTGAAGGTTTTACAGCACGCTACACTCATGAGACCGTGGCTTTGGCCTTCGGACTTACCGAAGAAGCTGTTGAAGACAATCTGTATGACCGCCTTGGCGCTCGTTATACTAAGGCTTTGGCCCGTAGTATGGCGCACACTAAGCAGGTTAAAGCAGCTAACGTTCTTAACAATGCGTTTAACACTAGCTTCCCAGGTGGTGATGGTCAGCCTTTGATCAGCACAGCGCACCCGCTTGCGTATGGCGGTACTCTGGCAAATCGGGCAACTACCATGTCCGATTTAAACGAGACTTCGCTTGAAAACGCATTGATCAGCGTATCGACTTTTGTTGATGACCGAAGCATGATCTTGGCCCTTCAAGGCACCAAGTTGATTGTTCCGCCTCAGCTTCAGTTCGTAGCTGATCGTTTGCTTGATACCCCAGGACGCGTAGGTACTGCGGACAATGACATCAACGCAATCAAGAACATGGGTCTGTTACCGCAAGGTTATGCAGTCAACCATTTCTTGTCTGACAATGATGCATGGTTCTTGTTGACCGACTGCCCTGACGGGTTTAAGCACTTTGAAAGAAGCCCGATTTCAACTTCTATGGAAGGTGATTTCGACACAGGCAATGTTCGATACAAGGCTCGAGAGCGTTATAGCTTCGGGTTTAGTAACCCACGTTGTGTGTTTGGTTCGCAAGGAGCTTAATGTTTCATGTGAAACATAAGAAAAAGGTGGTCTTTTGGCCACCTTTTTTTTATTCTAAGATATAGATTCTGAGATAAAACAGCCTAAGTAACCGGCTCAGCGGACGTTACGAAGATACTTAGGCGAATCCTTTCGTAAGAGGTGACCATAATGGCGCAAACCACTTTTTCTGGACCCGTTAAATCTTTAGCTGGTTTTATTACCGCTGGCGTTAATAGCAGCGTTAGCTTATCTGCTGACACTACACTTACTGTAGCTGCTCATGCCGGTAAAATTATTATGTTGAACGATGCAGACGGCAAGTTTACTTTGCCTTCTATTTCTTCAACCGCTCCCAATGACCCTACTTCTCCCGACCAAACAAACAACATTGGCGCGTCTTTCTTTTTCTATGTTGAAACCGCAGCAACCGATCTTGACATCTTGACTGACGGCACTGACAAGTTTGTTGGTGCGGCTATAGTTGCTGTTGATGATGGCGCGAAGAAAGCATTCGTTCCTGCTGCATCTAACGATGTAATTACTTTAAACGGCTCTACCAAAGGCGGGATTATTGGTAGTGTTATTAAGGTGACTGCTATCGATACTGCAACTTATCTCGTTCATGATTCTTTATTAATCGGTTCAGGAACTATTGTTACTCCTTTTGCTGACGCTTAATAAGATAACTTTAGGAGAGCAACATGGCTGATGCAGTCACTTCACAAACTATTCAGGACGGTGAGCGTAAAGCCGTCCTAAAGTTTACTAATGTCAGTGATGGAACCGGCGAGACAAATGTAGTTAAAGTCGATGTTTCTTCTTTATCTGCAAACTCGTCTGGACAAGCTTGTACTAAAGTAACTGTCGCGCAAATATGGTGGCAGTGTGTTGGTATGGGTGTTGAGCTTTTGTTTGACGCTACCGCTAACGTTTTAGTTATTGGCCTGTCTCCAGATAGTAACGGTTATCATGACTATACTCCTTTTACTGGTATTCCAAATAATGCCGGTGCTGGCGTAACAGGAGACATTTTGTTTACAACTATCGGTGCAAGCGCAAATGACACTTATACTGTTATTCTTGAATTGATAAAGGAATATTAATGACAACCTCTGGGACTAGAGATTTTGAGCCAGATGTAGCGGAATATATCGAGGAAGCATTTGAAAGATGTGGGCTTGAATTTCGCACAGGTTATGATGGGATTACCGCAAGGCGATCCCTTAACCTGCTTTTGGCTGATTGGGCAAACCGTGGCTTAAATCAATGGACCATTGAAAATACGACAACAACCTTAACTCAAGGTGCTGAGTCCATTGACTTAACATCGTCCACAATAGATGTATTGGATGTTGTTATTAGAAGAACTGAAGGTGGCACTACTACAGACATTCAAATGGCCCAGGTTAGCAGAGCTGCTTATTGGAACATTCCGACTAAAAATACCCAGTCTAGGCCAACACAGTGGTTTTTAGATAAACAAATAACGCCAAAGCTTTATATTTGGCCTGCTTCTGAAAACAATACCGATCAACTTTTGATCAATAGGTTGATAAGAATTGAAGACGCAGATGCCAGTGCTAATACCATGGATATGCCGTTTAGGTTTTATCCATGTTTAGCGGCAGGTCTTGCATATTATATAGCTCTTAAGAAAGCGCCTGAAAGAGTAGAAATGCTTAAATCTTTTTACGAAGAGGAGTTTGCTAGAGCAGCAGATCAAGATGAAAGTAGAGCGTCTTTGTTTGTGGCTCCTAGCTTAAGAAGCTATAGGAGAGCCTAATGGCTTATGCTTCTGGAAAGTATGCGATTGCGATATGTGATCGATGCGGATTTAGGTATAAGTATACCCAGCTTCGCAAAGAATGGACTGGCTTTAGGGTTTGTAGTGAGTGTTATGAGCCTAAAGAGCCTCAATTAGAGCCGCTTCCTCATGTTTCTGACGCAGAAGCTTTACGAAACCCAAGGCCAGAAACTGGTCTTATTGTAGGTTTTGGTGTTGTAAGAACAATAGATCCTAACCAAATGATTACTCCTACTGGAGATTCAATTGGCTCAGAGTTTGAAGGATCTGGAGGAACTGGAGAAGTTGGTACAGTAACAGTGGTGATCTCATGAGCTTTACATATGCAAGCTTAAAAAGCGCAGTACAAAACTACTGTGAGACTTCAGAGTCAACGTTTGTAAGTGATCTTCCTGTTTTTATTCAGGAGGCAGAAGAGCGTATATTAAAGAATGTACAGCTTCCTGTGTTTCGAAAGAACGTTACAGGAACTTCTTCAATAAACAATACTTATGTGTCTACGCCTACTGATTTTTTAGCGCCCTATAGTCTTGCTGTAGTTTCAGGGAATGTGTACACATATCTTTTGTTTAAGCATGTTTCTTTTATAAGAGATTACACTCCAAACCCTACGACTACTGGGCTTCCTAAATACTACGCTTTGTTTGACGATACAACGTTTATTGTTGCGCCAACTCCAGATCAAAGTTACGAGTTTGAACTTCACTATAAGTATAGACCTGCCTCTTTAACGGCTGGGGCTGAATCAGGAACAACATGGCTATCAACAAACGCTCCAGATGCAATGCTTTATGGAACTTTGATTGAAGCAGCCACTTTTTTGAAAGTACCTCAAGAAGTTGGACAATATGAGCAAAGGTTTCAAATGGCTTTAGAAGGCTTGCAAAAGCTTGGAGCTGGATACGGTTCTAGAGATGAATATAGATATGACATTGCAAGGGGATAACATTGTTTAGCGTAGAAGTTTCAGCGACTCCAGGTTCTGTAAATGTTCAAACGACAGAAGGTCGCGGAATGAACTCAGAAGAGATTGCAGCAAATGCAGTCGCTAAAATAATTAGTATCAGTGATACCGCTGATCCAATTATTAAAGCTCAAGCAGAAGCTTTTAGAGAGCGCATGTATTGGGTTATTGTCGCTGCATGCGATCAATCTATAAAGAGTGACAGAACTACGTTGTTTAACTTATTTAAAACAAACGGCCATGACGATATGGCTGAAATATTGAGGACTTTATAATGGCTATTGATCAGGCAATGTGTACGTCTTTTAAGCAAGAAATTTTGCAAGGCATTCATAACTTTACTAGCGGTTCTGGTGGTGGGACAACGACCACAACTGGTTCTGGCAATACTTTTAAAATTGCTCTTTATACTTCTAGCGCAAGTTTAGGCGCGGGAACAACTGCTTATACCACAAGTAATGAAGTTTCTGGAACGGGATACACGGCAGCGGGAAATACATTAACTAATGTTACCCCTACTACATCTTCGACTACTGCCCTTACAGACTTTGCAGACACAACGTGGTCAAGCAGCACCATTACGGCAAGAGGAGCATTAATTTATAACTCCTCAACAACTGCCGGAACTGCTAATAGAGCAGTAGTTGTTCTTGACTTTGGTGCCGATAAAACTTCAACAAGCGGAGATTTTACTATTCAGTTTCCTGCTGCTGGAGCAAGCACTGCAATTATAAGAATCGCATAGGAATAATATGTGGCCGATGTTACCGTTGCATTTGAAGGATGGAATAGCTCAACCCATGGCTGGGGCGAAGGCCCTTGGGGTGAAGGTGTTGCAGTACCTGGAGCAACAGGCGCAGTCGGTTCAGTTACAGTTTCCGCAGATGCAAACGTTACTGTCACGGGTATTGCTGCAACAGGTTCGGTTGGAGCCGTTACAGTTTCTGCTGATGCGAATACGTCAGTCACTGGCGTCTCCGCAACAGGGTCTGTTGGGTCGGTTACAGTATCGGCTGACGCAAATGTGGCAGTTACAGGTATTTCTGCGACCGGATCGGTCGGAAGTGTCACTGTTACAGCAGACTCAATCACAAATGTTACAGGTGTTTCTGCCACCGGAGCGGTTGGAAGCGTTACGGTATCGGCTAATGCAAATGTCACTGTATCAGGGATTGCCGGAACAGGATCAGTTGGAAGCGTTACGGTTACAGCCGACGCGAATATTATTCCAACAGGCGTTTCTGCGACAGGCTCAGTTGGCACGGCTACGGTTAGTGCAAATGCTACAGTTGATGCAACGGGATCTAGTGGGACAGGCTCCGTTGGAAGCGTTACAATCGAAGCAGATGCATTGGTTACGCCAACAGGAATCGCAGCCACAGGATCTGTCGGGACTGTTACCACAAGAACGGATAACGTTTTTCCGGTTACTGGCGTTTCTGCGACAGGCCAGGTCGGGACTGTTAGCTTTATTGGTAATGTCGTTGTTCAACCTTCTGGAGTTAGTGCTCAAGGTGAAACAGGGCAAGTTTTGGTCTGGGGTATTATCATTCCTGGACAAGATGCAAATTGGCAAGCGATTGATGAAAGTCAATCGCCAAATTGGCAAAATATTGATGAAAGTCAAACACCAAATTGGCAAGCAATTGATGAGAGTCAATCATCAAGCTGGCAAAATATTGACGAAAGCCAAACACCAAATTGGCAAGAGGTAGCATAAAATGGCAACGTATGTAAATGACCTTCGATTAAAAGAAATCGCAACAGGCGATGAATCAGGAACATGGGGAACTTCCACCAATACTAACCTTGAATTAATTGGCGAAGCGTTAGGCTACGGCACTCAGGAAGTATTTAGTTCAGACGCAGACGCGACAACTACAATTGCTGATGGCGCATCAGATCCTGCTCGAGCAATGTATTTTAAGATAACTTCTGGAGTGAGTTTAACTGCAACTAGAACCTGTACGATTGCCCCTAATACTGTAAGCCGCGTGATGTTCATCGAGAACGCAACCTCTGGTTCTCAGTCGATCACAATTTCTCAAGGCTCTGGCGCAAATGTGACGATTGCGACAGGCAAGACCGCCGTGGTTTATCTGGATGGTGCAGGTGCTACTGCTGCGGTAGTCGATGCGATGGCTGGGGTTGATCCCGGCGTTACAGATACGTTGGCTGAAGTGTTGGTTGCGGGGAATACCTCGGGCGGTACCAATATTGAACTGACCACCACTGACAAAGTTCAGTTCCGCGATACGGCAATCTATATCAATTCAAGCGCAGACGGACAGCTTGATATTGTTGCGGATACTGAAGTTCAGATTGCTGCCAC
>Ga0208785_1000648_pt1 | contig 15622 bp, 10 predicted proteins | sample DEB08_DNA_2_FD_185499 | JGI IMG/M metagenome (GOLD analysis project Ga0208785, IMG submission 185499) | Aqueous microbial communities from the Delaware River and Bay under freshwater to marine salinity gradient to study organic matter... | ecosystem: Environmental > Aquatic > Marine > Coastal ...
GGCTACGACGTCGGACGCGAAGGCCTCCGGCGGCGGGCAGGCGCAGACGAGGTTGCGGTCGCCCCGGACCCCGTCGATCCGTCGCACCGGCGGCCAGTACTTGGCGGCGCGGACGTGCGGCGACGGGTGCACGGCGAGCTCCCGGTCGTAGGGATGCGGCCAGTCGCGCGTCAGCATCGCGGCGGTGTGCGGTGCGTTCACCAGCGGGTTGTCGTCGGCCGGCCACGTCCCGTCCTCGACGCGGGCGATCTCGGCCCGGATGGCGAGCATCGCGGTGCAGAACCGCTCGAGCTCGGTGAGGTCCTCGGACTCGGTCGGCTCGACCATCAGCGTCCCCGCGACGGGGAAGCTCAGCGTCGGGGCGTGGAACCCGTGATCGACGAGCCGCTTCGCGACGTCCTCGGCCGTGATCCCCGTCGTGGCCGCGATGGGCCGGACGTCCAGGATGCACTCGTGCGCGACGACTCCCTCCGGACCGCTGTACAGCAGCGGGAACGCGTCCCGGAGGCGGGTCGCGACGTGGTTCGCCGCGAGGACCGCCGTGCGCGTCGCGCGGGCCAGGCCGTCGGGCCCCATCAGCCGGACGTAGACCCACGGGATCGGGAGGATGCCGGCGGACCCGAGCGGCGCGGCCGAGACCGGACCGACCGGACCGTCCCGCAGCGCCGGATCGGGGTGGGCGGGATGGGTGGGCAGGAACGGCGCGAGGTGGGCCGCGACGGCGACCGGCCCGACGCCCGGACCCCCGCCGCCGTGCGGGATGCAGAACGTCTTGTGCAGGTTCAGGTGGGAGACGTCCGCCCCGAAGCCGCCCGGGGGCGCGACCCCGAGGAGGGCGTTGAGGTTCGCGCCGTCCACGTAGACCTGCCCGCCCGCGGCGTGGACGAGGTCGCGGACCTCGGTGATGCCGGCCTCGTACACGCCGTGGGTCGAGGGGTACGTGACCATGATCGCGGCGAGCCGGTCGCCGTGCTCGGCGATCCGGGCGCGCAGGTCCTCGAGGTCGATCGCACCGTCCTCGGCGGCCGCCACGACGGCGACCCGCATGCCGGCCATCACCGCGCTGGCGGCGTTGGTGCCGTGCGCCGAGGAGGGGATGAGGCAGACGTCCCGCTCCGCCTCCCCCCGCGCGCGGTGGTAGGCGGCGATCGCGAGGAGCCCCGCCAGCTCGCCCTGCGACCCGGCGTTCGGCTGGAGCGAGACGGCGGCGTACCCGGTGACCTCGGCCAGCCACCGCTCCAGGTCCCCGACCAGCGCCAGCGTGCCCGCCATCCGGTCCGCCGGGGCGAACGGGTGGAGGTCGGCGAACGCCGGCCAGGAGACGGGCTCCATCTCGACCGCGGCGTTCAGCTTCATCGTGCAGGAGCCGAGCGGGATCATCCCGCGGTCCAGCGCGAAGTCGCGGTCCGCGAGCCGGCGGAGGTACCGGCGCAGGGCCGTCTCGCTGCGGTGCGCGTGGAAGACCTCGTGGGGGAGGAGGGGGCCGGACCGGTGCAGGTCGACGGGGAAGGCGGGGGCGTCGGGGACCTCGGCGTCGGGACCGCCGAGGACGGTCGCGCGGGCGGTCCGCTCCGCCGACGCGGGGTCCGGGACGCCGAGGGCCGTCAGCACGCCGACGACGTGGTCGCGCGTGGTGACCTCGTCGCAGGCGACGCGGACGTGGTCGGCGTCGACGCGGCCGAGTAGCAGGTCCCGTGCGTCCGCCGCGGCGATGACCTCGTCGGCCCGGCCGGGGACGCGCAGCGTCACCGTGTCGAGGAACGCCTCGTGCACCGGGGCCGCGCCGTGCGCGGCCGCGGCGGCCGCCAGCGTCCGGGCGTGGCCGTGGGCCCGCAGGGCGATCCGGCGCAGGCCCTCGGGGCCGTGCCAGACGGCGTACATGCCGGCGACGACGGCGAGCAGGACCTGCGCCGTGCAGATGTTCGACGTCGCCCGCTCGCGCCGGATGTGCTGTTCGCGCGTCTGGAGCGCGAGTCGGTGGGCCGGCGCCCCGTCCGCGTCGACCGAGGTCCCCACGAGGCGTCCCGGCAGCAGTCGCTCGAGCCCCGTCCGGACCGCCATGAACCCGGCGTGGGGCCCCCCGCCCCACATCGGGACGCCGAGGCGCTGGGCCGATCCCACGACGACGTCGGCCCCCCACCGGCCGGGCGGCTCGAGGAGGACGAGGGCGAGGGGGTCCGTCGCGACGGCGACCATGCCCCCGCGCTCGCGCGCGGCCCGGGCCAGCGGCGCGAGGTCGCGGACGACGCCCGAGCGTCCGGGCGTCTGGAGGACCAGTCCGAGGAGGTCGCCGTCGGGCAGGCCGTCCGCGAGGTCCACGACCTCCAGTCCGATGCCGAGCGGTGCGCACCGCGTGCGCAGCACGGCCAGCGTCTGGGGGAGGACCTCGGCGTCGACGACGACGCGGTCCGACGCCACCCGCGAGGCCCGGCGCATCAGCGTCACGGCCTCGGCGACGGCGGTGGCCTCGTCGAGGAGCGACGCGTTCGCGACCGGCAGGCCGGAGAGGTCGGCCACGAGCGTCTGGAAGTTGAGCAGCGCCTCGAGCCGACCCTGGCTGATCTCGGGCTGGTACGGGGTGTAGGCCGTGTACCAGGCGGGGGACTCCAGCACGTCGCGGCGCAGGACCGCGGGGGTCACCGTGCCGTGGTAGCCGTCGCCGATCATCGCGACGCCCGGCCGGTTGCGGGCCGCGACGTCGCGCAGCGCCGCCATCGCGGTCGGCTCGTCGACGGCGGCGGGGAGGTCGAGCGGGCGCTCGTCCCGGATCGCCGCGGGCACGGCGGCGGCCACGAGCGCGTCCAGCGTCGGGAGGCCGACGGTGGCGAGCATCGTGGCGACGGCGTCGGCGTCGGGACCGATGTGGCGGTCGGCGAACGGAACGGAGGTCATGGCGGGGTCCCCTCCGGCACCGCGCGCGCGGTGCCCGGATCCCCCCGCTCTGTCGGTCCGCGCGTGGCGGGCCTGAGAGTTTCGCCGGCTGGCGCCGGCTTGCCCCGTCGGCGCGCCCGTGGGGGCGCTCTCCAGAGATGCCTCGTCCGGGCGGTGCGGGTGCCTGAGAGGTTCCCGGGAGGGGTTGCTCCTTCGGCGGCGGGGCGGCGACCTGCGTCGCGCGTCCCCGCGCTCTCCCGTCCGGCGTCGACGGCCACTGTTCGGTTGTCGTGCGACCGTAGCATCGGGGTCCGCGACGATGGGGGAGCCCGTGCGGGTGCGTCTCCGGGTCGATCCGGCGCCGGTCGTCCCGCCCGCCGCGCCGCTCCGGCTCGACGAGTCGGACCGCTGAGCGCGCTCCGCGCCGCCGGGGTCGCCGTCGAGGTCGGCGGCCGGACCCTGCTGCGCGACGTCGACCTCTCGGTCGGCGTCGGGGAGCGGGTCGCGATCGTCGGGGGGAACGGGACCGGGAAGACGACGCTGCTGCGCACCCTGGTCGGTGAGCGTCCGCCGTCCGCGGGGGACGTCCACCGTCCCCGCGACCTCCGGCTCGGCTGGCTGGCGCAGGACGCCGCCGACCTCGCCGGGCGCTTCCCGACCCTCGGCGCGCTGGTCCGGGACGGGGCGACCGAGCTGGTCGCGCTGGAACGCGAGCTCGCCGACCTCGAGCGACGCCTCGACGCCGCCGGGGAGGACGAGGCGCTCGCGCTGGCCGGTCGGTACGCGGACGCCCGCGAGCGGTACGGACAGCTCGGGGGCGACGCCCTCGACGCGGACGTCGCCCGGATCCTCGCCGGCCTCGGCTTCGCGCCCGGCGAGGAGGGTCGGGACCCGACCGAGCTCTCCGGCGGATGGCGCGTCCGCGCCGCCCTCGCGCGCCTGCTCGTCAGCGACCCGGACCTGCTCGTCCTCGACGAGCCGACGAACCATCTGGACCTCGAGAGCATCCGGTGGCTCGAGGCGACCCTCGCGACGCTCCGCGGCGGGCTCCTGGTCGTGACCCACGACCGCGACCTGGTCGACGCCGTCGCGCACCGCGTCGCCGATGTCGCCGCCGGCACGGTGACCGTGTACGACGTTCGCCGCCCGGGCGAGGACGGCGGGTTCGCGGCGTTCCTCGCCCAGCGCGAGGAGCGACTCGCCCGCCTCCACGCCGCGCGGGCGCAGCAGGACCGCATGCTCGCCGAGCAGGAGCGGTTCATCGAGCGGTTCCGCTACAAGGCGACGAAGGCCCGACAGGTCCAGTCCCGCCTGAAGGCGCTGGAGCGGGTCGAGCGGATCGAGGTCCCCGAGGCGCGGGCCCTCCGGGTCCGGTTCGGCTTCCCCGAGCCGGCGCGGGCCGGCCGGACCGTCGCCGAGCTGACCGGGGTGACCGCCGGGTACGACGGCCGGACGATCCTCGACGGTGTCGACCTCGTCGTCGAGCGGGGTCGGAAGGTGGCGCTGGTCGGTCCGAACGGGGCGGGGAAGTCGACGCTGCTGCGACTGCTCGGCGGCCGGCTGGCCGCGCGGGCCGGGGAGGTCCGGCTGGGGGCCGCCGTCACCGCCGCGTTCGTCGACCAGCACGCCGCCGACGGTCAGGACCCCGGCCGGACCGCCCTCGAGGAGTTCCGCGGGGCGCTCGGGGAGCGGGCCGGACGGGCCGACGCGCGCTCGACGCTGGCCGCGTTCGGGTTCCCCGGCGACCTCGCGGAGCGACGGGTGGGGGTCCTGAGCGGTGGCGAGCGGATGCGCCTCGCGCTCGCGATGGCGATGGTCTCGCCGGCGAACCTGCTGTTGCTGGACGAGCCCACGAACCACCTCGACATGGCCTCCCGCGACGTGCTCGAGGACGCGCTGGTCGCCTGGGGCGGGACGGTCGTCCTCGTCACCCATGACCGCCACGTCGTGCGGGCCGTCGCCGACGCCGTGGTCGAGGTGCGCGACGGCGACGCGACCTGGTTCGACGGCACGTGGCAGGAGCTGGAGGCGCGGCGCAACCCGGCCCCGGGGGCGGGTGACACCGCCGCGGTCGGGGGGTCGCGTCGGCGGTCCGATGCGCCGGCGCGGCGCCGCGGCTCCCGCCCGTCCGGCGACGGCCTGGCCCCGCTGCGGCGGGAGCTCGCCGACGTCGAGCGGGCGCTCGTGACGGCCGAGGCCGAGGCCGCGGACCTGGCCCGGCGGCTCGGCGACCCGGGGCTGTACGAGGACCCGGAGGCGGTCGCGGCGGCGATCGCCGCCCACGGTGCCGCGAAGGACACGGCCGCCGGGCTGATGCGCCGGTGGGAGGACCTCGGGACGCGGCTCGAGACCGCCGAGGCGGAGGTGGCGGCGACCGGGGCCGCCGCCCCGGTCAGCCGGCGAGGTCGGCCACGATCCGGTTGAGCGTCGGCGAGGGCCGCATCACCGCGTCGGCCCGCTCCGGATCCGGCCGGTAGTAGCCGCCGAGGTCGACCGGTGACCCCTGCGCGGCCGAGAGCTCGGCGAGGATCGCGTCCTCCGCGGCGCCGAGGGCGGCGGCGACCGGCGCGAACCGCGCCGCCAGCTCGGGGTCGTCGGTCTGCGCGGCGAGCTCCCGGGCCCAGAACACGGCGAGCGAGGCGTGCGAGCCCCGCGTGTCCAGCTCGCCGACCCGGCGGGACGGTGACCGTCCCTCGGTCAGGACGGTCTCGACGGCGCGGTCGAGCGCCGCGGCGAGCACGCCGGCCCGGGACAGGTCCGCGGTCCGGGCGACGTGCTCGAGCGACGCGACCATCGCCATGAACTCGCCGAGCGAGTCCCAGCGCAGGTGCCCCTCGCGCTCGAGCTGCTGGACGTGCTTCGGGGCCGAGCCGCCCGCGCCGGTCTCGAACATCGCGCCTCCGGCCATCAGCGGCACGATGGAGAGCATCTTCGCGCTGGTGCCGAGCTCGAGGATGGGGAACAGGTCGGTGAGGTAGTCGCGCAGGACGTTCCCGGTCGCGGCGATGGTGTCCTCCCCGGCCCGGGCGCGGGTCAACGTGTGCCGTGCCGCGGCCCCGACCGGCAGGGTCCGGAGGTCCAGTCCCGTCGTGTCCAGCGCCGCCAGTTCGTCCTCGAGCAGTGCGATGACCTCGGCGTCGTGGGCGCGGTCGGCGTCGAGCCAGAACACGACCGGCATCCCGCTGAGGCGGGCGCGGTCCACGGCGAGGCGGACCCAGTCCCGGATCGCGGCCTCGCGCGTCCGGCAGAGGCGCCAGACGTCACCGACGGCGACGGCGTGGGACAGCAGCTCGGTCCCGTCGTCGGCGACGACGGCGACGGTCCCCGGCGCCGCGATGCGGAAGGTCGCGTCGTGCGAGCCGTACTCCTCGGCCGCCTGGGCCATGAGCCCGACGTTCGGGACCGTCCCCATCGTGGTCGGGTCGAAGGCGCCGTGGGTACGGCAGTCGTCGACGGTCGCCCGGTACAGCGCCGCGTAGCTGGAGTCGGGGATGACGGCCAGCGTGTCGTGCAGCTCGCCGTCCGGACCCCACATCCGCCCGGACTCCCGGATCATCGCCGGCATGGAGGCGTCGATGATGACGTCGCTCGGGACGTGGAGGTTCGTGATGCCGCGGTCCGAGTCGACCATCGCGAGCCGCGGACCGGCGGCCAGGGCCGCCTCGATCGCCGTGCGGACCTCGGTGCGCTCCGGCCCGGGCAGACCGTCGACCGCGGTCAGCATCGCGCCCAGGCCCTGGTCCGGATCGGCGCCGCAGGCGGCGAGGGCGTCGGCATGGACGTCGAGCGCCGGTCCGAGCACGGCCCGGATCGCGTACCCGAACAGGATCGGGTCGCTGACCTTCATCATCGTGGCCTTCAGGTGGACCGAGAGGAGCAGGCCCTCCGTTCGGGCGGCCGCGACCTGGGCGGCCAGGAACGGCTCCAGCGCGGCGCGCCGCATCACGGCCGCGTCCACGATCGCGCCGGCCGGCAGCTCGACGCCCTCCCGGAGCACGTCGACACCGCCGTCGGCGCCCCGGAGCTCGATGCGGGCCGTCGTGCCGGCGCCGATGCGGACCGACCGCTCCGTGTGGCGGAAGTCGCCGTCCTCCATCGTCGCGACCCGCGTGCGCGAGGTCGGCGCCCAGGCACCCATCCGGTGCGGGTTCGCCCGGGCGTACCGCTTGACCGAGCCCGGCGCTCGTCGGTCCGAGTTGCCCTGCCGGAGCACGGGGTTGACGGCGCTGCCCTTCACCCGGTCGTACCGGGCGCGGATCTCCCGCTCGGCGTCGGTGGTCGGGTCCACGGGGTAGGGGGGCAGGTCGTGGCCGAGCCCGCGGAGCTCGTCGATCGCCGCCCGCAGCTGCGGCACCGAGGCGCTGATGTTCGGCAGCTTCACGATGTTCGCCTCTGGCCGCAGGGCCAGCGCCCCGAGGTCGGCCAGCGCGTCGTCGACCCGGTCGGCGGGTGGGAGCCGGTCCGGGAACGCGGCCAGGATCCTGCCGGCCAGCGAGATGTCGCGGAGCTCGACCCCGATCCCGGCGGTCGCGAGGAACGCCCGGAGGATGGGCAGGAGCGAGTGCGTCGCGAGCGCCGGTGCCTCGTCGGTCCGGGTGTAGACGATCGACGGCACGGCGGCCTCCTCGCGCGGCTCGGGGAGCGGGTGCCGCGACGCTAGACGCTGGCGTCGCCGGCCGACTCCAGCTCGTAGAGCGTCATGACCGGGCGGTGGTCGGACGGCGCGACGCCCCGCCACGGCTGGTCGACGACCTCCGTCATGAGCGGACGGACGGGGCCCCGGTGGAACTGCCAGTCCAGCGTCGAGGGCGGGAGCAGCGGCGGTCGGCGCGAGCCGTCGCCGTCGACGGGGAACGCCGGGAACGTCGGCGGCGGGACCGTGCCGAGCGTCCCCCAGGAGTCCCGGAACCCGGCCGCCCGGAACGCGCCGACGGGGACGACGGGGTCGTTCAGGTCGCCCATCAGGAGGCAGGGCCCGTCCCCGGCGATCCCCGCGAGGGCGGCGACGACGGCGGCCGCCTGCGCCGGACGCGGACTGCGGCCGGTCGTCGGTTCGTCCGTGGCGCCGATCCAGGTCAGGTGGACGGTCGCCACGACGAGGTCCACGCCGCTGGTGAGGTGACGGAGCCGGACCCAGAACAGACGCCGGTGCGCCTCGACGCCGCCGTGGTCGGCCGCACCGTGCTCGAGCGGCGCGAACCGCCGGCCGTCCCACCAGACGTTCCCCTCGACCTCCCAGCCGGGGAGGGCGTCCCGCACCCGGGCGTGGTGGGGGAGCGCGGCGTCGATCACGGCCCCGACGGCGGGGCGGAGCTCCTGGACGCAGAGCAGGTCGGGCGAGCGGGCGAGGAGCGCCCGCAGCGGCGCCTCCCTGGCCGGCCACCGCTGGGTGTTCCAGACGTTCAGGCTCATCGCGGTGAGGCGGCGATCCATGCGGAGGGCTCCGTCCGGCGACCCGGACCGTACGGTCGTCCGACCCGACGCCGATACGTCGGGGGGCGGGTCCGGCGTGGACCCGCCCCCCGACGCGTACCGGGATCAGATGTCGTAGTACAGCTGGAACTCCATCGGGTGCGGCCGGAGTCCGACCTGCGCCACCTCCTGGTCCATCTTGTACTCGATCCACGTCTCGATGAGGTCCTCGGTGAAGACCCCGCCCTCGAGCAGGAACTCGTGGTCGGCCTGCAGGTTCGCGAGCGCCTCCTCGAGGCTCCGCGGGACGCTGGGGAGGTTGCGCAGCTCCTCCGGCGGCAGGTCGTAGATGTCCTTGTCCACCGGGTCCATCGGCTCGATCCGGTTCCGGATGCCGTCCAGGCCCGCCATCAGCATCGCCGCGAAGGCGAGGTACGGGTTGCTCGACGGGTCCGGGACCCGGAACTCGATGCGCTTCGCCTTCGGCGAGTCGCCCGAGATCGGGATGCGGACGGCGGCCGACCGGTTCCGGGCCGAGTACACCAGGTTGACCGGGGCCTCGTAGCCGGGGACCAGACGGCGGTAGCTGTTCGTCGTCGGGTTGGTGAACGCGAGCAGCGCCGGCGCGTGCTTCAGGAGCCCGCCGATGTACCACCGCGCGAGGTCCGAGAGCTGCCCGTACCCGTCCGGGTCGTGGAACAGCGGGTCCCCGCCCTTCCAGAGCGACTGGTGGGTGTGCATGCCCGACCCGTTGTCGCCGAACATCGGCTTCGGCATGAACGTGACGGTCTTGCCGGCCTCCCAGGCGACGTTCTTGATGACGTACTTGAACGTCATCATCTTGTCCGCGACCTTGGCCAGCGTGTCGAAGCGGATGTCGATCTCGGCCTGGCCGGGCGCGCCGACCTCGTGGTGCTGGACCTCGACCTGCATCCCGAACCGCTCGAGCATGACCGACATCTCGGACCGCAGGTCCTGGTAGTGGTCCATCGGGGGGACGGGGAAGTACCCCTGCTTCGTCCGCGGCTTGTGGCCGAGGTTGCCGTGCCCGTCGTCCTCACCCGCGGTCCACGGTCCCTCCACCGAGTCGATCGCGATCAGCGACTCGTGGGGGTCGTTGCGGAAGTTGATCTGATCGAAGACGAAGAACTCGGCCTCGGGGCCCATGAAGACGGTGTCCGCGATGCCGGTCGAGGCCAGGTACGCCTCGGCCTTCCGGACGATGTTCCGCGGGTCGCGCGAGTACGCCTCGCCGGTGACGGCGTCGTGCACGTGGCAGTAGACCATCATCGTCTTCCGGTCCCGGAAGTGGTCCAGCTGCAGCGTCGAGAGGTCCGGCAGCAGGAGCATGTCCGACTCCTGGATGCCCTGGAAGCCACGGACCGACGAGCCGTCGAAGTACAGCCCGTTCTCGAACACGCCCTCGTCGACGCTCGAGATCGGGACGGAGAAGTGCTGGACGAGGCCGGGGAGGTCGACGAACCGGAGGTCGAGGAACTCGACGCCCTCCTCCTTCATCGCCTTCACGGCATCCTTCGCGGACGCTGCCACGACGTGCTCCTTCCGGTGCGGGCCCCGCACCACTCGGTTCCCGGTCGTGGGGGGTCCTGACCGGAGTGACGCGGGGAGGACGCTAGGTCGGGCGTGTGCCTGCCCCGTGACCCACGTGTTTCCGCGGCGTTACGCCGCGCCCGGGTCCTCGGCCCCGGCGCCGCCCGGCGCGCGGCCGCCGGTGCCCCGCAGGCGGTCCGCCCAACGGGCCCGGAGCCGCGCGACGCCGGGGTGGTGGCGGGAGAGGACCGCCGTCCCGGCCGCGATGGCGAGGATCCCGGGGCCCGGCGTCAGGAGCATCACGACGCCGGCCCCGAGGAGGAGGACGCCGGCGCCGGTGCCGATCACCACGCGGGCGGTGCGCAGCGGGTCGGTCGCCATGCGCGGAGCGTACGCGGACGCCGCGTCGCTACGGTCCCGGCGGGTCCGGCCGCACGGCGGGGCCGGGACGGAGGCCGGGGATGGAGGGGTCCGGGGTGATCGAGACGTGGCTGTCCGGCCTCACCGACAGCGACCTCCTCCGGGCGGCGGCGACCTCCGTCCTCGAGCCGCTGCTCACCGTCGTCGGCGTCGTCCTGCTCGCGTTCGTCGCCAGCCGCCTCGCCCGTCGGGCGGTCCGACGGGTTGTCGCGCGGGCGAAGGAACCGTCCGGTGGTCGGCTCCTCGAGCTCGGGGCGGACACCGAGCAGCTCCGCGCGTCGTCGGTCCGACGGGCGCAGCGGACCGAGGCGCTCGGCACCCTGGCGGACAGCACCGTCCGGGCGGTCATCTGGGCCTTCGCGCTGCTGACCGCTCTCGGGTCGGTCGGGATCGACCTGGGGCCCCTCGTCGCCGGGGCCGGCATCGTCGGGGTCGCGGTCGGGTTCGGGGCGCAGAACCTGGTCCGGGACCTCCTCGCCGGCGTCTCGATGCTGCTCGAGGACCAGTACGGCGTCGGCGACGTCATCGACGTCGGCGAGGCGACAGGGGTCGTCGAGGCCGTCGGGCTCCGTACGACCCGGCTGCGGGACCTCCGCGGCACGGTCTGGCACGTCCCGAACGGCGTCATCACCCGGGTCGGCAACATGACGCAGGAGTGGTCCCGGGCCGTGGTCGACGTCGGCCTCGCGTACGACCTCGACGTCGATGAGGCGGAGCGCCTGCTGACCGGCATCCTCGAGCGGTTCGCGGCCGAGCCCGAGCAGCGGGACGTCCTGATCGAGGCGCCCGAGCTGCTGGGCGTCGAGGCGCTGGCCGATTCCAGCGTGAACCTCCGCGTGCTGCTGACCACGCGCCCCGGCGAGCAGTGGGCCGCGGCGCGGCGGCTGCGGCGCGCGCTCAAGCGCGAGCTGGACGCGGCGGGGGTCGAGATCCCGTTCCCGCAGCGCACCGTCTGGCACCGGACGGCGCCGGAGGGGACCGACGGTCAGGCGGCGGGGCCGCCCGGCTGACCGGCCGACGGGCGCCAGGCCGCCGCGTCGATCGCCTGCTGGCCCGCGTGGTAGCTCGATCGGACCAGCGGTCCGGCCTCGACGTGGGCGAAGCCGAGCTCGTCCTCGCCGAACCGCCGGAGCTCGGCGAACGTCTCGGGCGGGACGTACCGGTCGAGGTGCAGGTGCTGGGGCGAGGGCTGGAGGTACTGCCCGATCGTCAGCGTGTCGACGCCGGCGGCCCGGAGGTCCCGCATGCAGGCCAGGAGCTCGTCATCGGTCTCGCCCATCCCCGCGATGAGATTGGACTTCACCGCGGTCGTGCGCGGGAACCGCTCCCGGGCCAGCGCCAGGAACGCGAGGCCGCGGTCGTAGTCGAACGACGGTCGGATGGTCGGGAACAGACGGCGGGTCGTCTCGAGGTTGAAGGCGAAGACGTCCGGCGCGGCCTCGACGACGGCCTCGAGCGCGCGCGCCCCCGCCTCGGGGTCACGGCCGTACCCGAAGTCGCTCGGCAGCACCTCGACGCCGACGTCGGGGGTCCGGGCGCGGATCGAGCGGATGGTCTCGGCGACGAGCCAGGCGCCGCCGTCCTCGAGGTCGTCGCGGGCGACCATCGTGACGACGGCGAACCGCAGCCCGAGGTGCGCGACCGCCTCGGCGACCCGGCGGGGCTCGTCCCGGTCGTACGCCACCGGCTTCCCGGTGCGGATCTGGCAGAAGCCGCAGCGGCGGGTGCAGTCCTCGCCGCCGATGAGGAACGTCGCCTCGCGCATGTCCCAGCACTCGCCGATGTTCGGGCAGGCCGCCTGCTGGCAGACCGTGTTCAGCTCGAGGTCCTCCATCAGGCGCGAGACGTCCCGGAAGTTCTCGCCCGAGCCCATCCGGACCTTCAGCCACTCGGGCTTGCGGTCTTCGCGCGGTGACGTGTCGATGCTCGGACGGACCACGCCGGCGCGCCGCACCCGGTCGGGCCCGAGGACCGAGAGGCGGCGCGCGCCGGGCGGGACGATCGGCCGGGTCTCGGTGGTCATCGCGTCACCTCCGCGGGGGTCGGGGCGGCCCCGGGCCGCCATGGTGCCGCGTCCGCCGGCTCGAGGCGACCACCGAGCTCCGTCGCGAGGGCGTCGGCGAGCACCCGGCGGGCCACCGCCATGTCCGTCGGCGCACCGAGGCTCTCGAGGGAGCAGACCCCCTCGGTCGCGAGCCCGCAGGGGACGATGCCCCCGAAGTGGGAGAGGTCCGGGGCGACGTTCAGCGCCAGGCCGTGGCTGGTGATGCCCCCCGTCGCGACGCGGACGCCGATCGCGACCAGCTTCTCGCGGCCGACCCAGACGCCCGTCAGCCCCTCGCGACGCCCGGACGTGACCCCGAGCGCGGCGACGGCCCGGATCGCGGCGGCCTCGAGGGTCCGGACGTAGTCGACGACGTCGCGGGACCCGGCGAGCCGGATGACGGGATACGCGACCAGCTGGCCGGGACCGTGGTAGGTCACGTCACCGCCGCGGTCGACCTCGACGACGTCGATGCCGGCGGCGGCGCGGTCGGACGGGGCCATGAGGACGTTCCCCGCCTCGGCGCGACGTCCGAGCGTGTAGACCGGCGGGTGCTCGACCAGGACGAGGGTGTCCGGTCGGCGGCCCGCCCGGCGGTCCTCGACCAGGCGCTGCTGGAGGTCCCACGCCTCCCGGTAGGCGACCGTCCCGAGGTCGAGGAGGGCCAGCGGCCCCGTCGGTTCCGCGCGGACCCCCGGGCCCGCGGTCACGGCAGCTCGGCGGCGAGGTCGCGGGAGGCGAGCGCGTCGCGGACGTCGGTCAGGAACCGGGCGGCGTCGGCGCCGTCGACCAACCGGTGGTCGTAGGTCAGCGAGAGGTGGAGGCGGTGCCGGGCCGCGATGCTGCCGTCGGGCATCACGGCCGGCCGCAGCTCGATGGCGCCGGTCCCGAGGATCCCGACCTCCGGTGGGTTCAGGATCGGCGTGTCGAGGAGCGTGCCGCGCGAGCCCGTGTTCGTCAACGTGAACGTCCCACCCGCGACGTCGTCGGGCCGCAGCCGCCGGGTCCGCGCGCGCTCCGCGAGGTCGGCGATGCCGAGCGCGAGCCCCACGGTGTCGAGCGTCTGGGCGCGGGGGAGGTTCGGGACCAGCAGCCCCCGCTCCGTGTCGACCGCGATGCCCAGGCCGACGTCGCCGTGGTAGGCGATCGTCCCCGCCTCGAGGTCGATCAACGCGTTCAGGACCGGGTGGCGGACCAGGGCCTCGACGACCACGCGCGCGATCAGCGGCAGCGGGGAGAGGTCGACGCCGTGCGCGGCCCGGAAGGCCTCGCGCCGCGCCGCCCGCAGCGCCATCAGGTCCGTGACGTCCGCCTCGACGACCGACGTCAGCTGCGCCGCCGTCGCGAGCGAGGCGGTCATCGCCTCGGCGATGGCGCGCCGGACCCGGGAGACCGGCACGATCGTGCCGGCCACCGCGGGGGCGTCCTGCGTCGCTCCGGTCAGCCGGGCGACGTCGGCGCGGGTGAGGCGTCCACCGGGACCGGTCGCCGTCGCGCGGGCGACGGGGACGCCCTTGCGCCGGAGGAGCCGTCGCACGAGCGGGGACGTGATGCGCGTCGCGCCCGCCGGCACGGTGGGGGCGACGGGTGCCGCGGTGGCCGGGGCCGGTGCGGCGGGGGCGGTGGGGGTGGCTGCGGCGGCCGGCGCGGGAGCCGCGGGCGCCGGGGTGGCGCCGGGGGCGGTGGCGGTCTCGTCGATGACGGCGATGACCTCGCCGACCTGGACGGTGTCGTCGACGGCGGCGCGGAGTTCGGTGATGGTGCCGGCGACGGGGGTGGGGATCTCGGTGTCGACCTTGTCGGTGGAGATCTCGACGAGGGGCTGGTCGGCGGTGACGGTGTCGCCGACGGCGACGAGCCAGGCGGTGATGATGCCCTCGGTGACGGACTCACCGAGCTGCGGGAGCTGGACCTCGGCCACGCGGGGACCTCCGGACGCCGCGATCGGCGGCGGGACGCTGACGGACGGCTCGGCGCGGCGCGGGGGTGCCGCGATGGCGGCGCGGGACGGCCACCGGAGGCCCGACGGTAGCGTCCGGCGTCCCCCGACGGCGTCCTGCGGCGCCCCCCGGGCGGCGTGCGGTGGAGGTCGTGGGTGGAGGTCCTCGTCGCGCCGGACGGCTTCGGCGGCACCCTCGCTCCCTCGGCGGCCGCGGCCGCCATCGCGGCCGGCTGGGCCGCGGCCCGGCCCGCCGACCGCGTCGTCGCGCTGCCGATGTCCGACGGCGGCGAGGGGCTGCTCGACGTCCTGGGCGCGTGGGATCCGGAGGCCGTCGCGACGCCGGTCGAGGTCGCCGGCCCCGACGCCCGCCCACGGTCCGCCCGCGTCCTGCGCCTGAGTGACGGGACGGCGGTCGTCGAGAGCGCCGACGTCTGCGGCCTCGCGCTGGTCCCCCCCGACCGTCGGCGTCCGCTCGAGGCGACCACCTACGGGGTCGGGCAGGCCCTCGCCGCGGCCGCGGCCGGGGCGCGGCGCGTGGTCCTCGGCCTCGGGGGGACGGCGGCGCTCGACGGCGGCTCGGGGGCCCTGAACGGCCTCGGGTTCCGGCTGCGGACCGCCGACGGCGGGCTGCGCGTCGGCGCCGGCGATCTCGCCGCCTGCACGGCCGTCGAGCGCGGCTGGTGCGCCTGGCCCGACGGGACCGAGCTGCTGCTGCTCCACGACGTCGCGCTCCCGCTCTCCGCCGCCGCCCCGCGGTTCGGGCCCCAGAAGGGTCTCGACCCCGCGGGTGTCGCCCGCGCCGCCGACGGGCTGGCGCGGTGGGCCGAGGTCCTCGCGGCGTCCTTCCCCGGACGGGTCGACGCCGGGGCGCCGGGGACCGGGGCGGCCGGCGGCCTCGGCCTCGCGCTGACCGCGGCCGTCGGGGCGCGGTCCGTCCCGGGTGCGGCGTGGGTCGGCGACCGCGTCGGGCTCCCCGCCGCGATCGCCGCCGCGGACCTCGTCGTGACGGGGGAGGGGCGACTCGACGCGACGAGCGCGGAGGGGAAGGTGGTCGGTCACGTGGCCGCGGCGGCGGCCGCCGCGCGCCGGCCCGTCGCCGCCGTCGTCGGCGGCGTCGGACCGGGCGGCGGGGCCGTGGTGCCCGCCGCCCGGGTCGCCGTCGGCGCGGTCGGACCCGACGGTGACGCCGTGGCGGCCGTCCGGGCGGCGGCGGCCGACCTCGCCCGTCGGATCGCGTCGGTACACTGACCCGTCCCACGCACGACGCCGAGCTCGGAGTGGACCGATGAGCGCCGACACGACCGTCGAGACCGCCGCCGGGGTGACCCTGACCGTCACCGCGGCCGACAAGGTCCGGCAGTTCCTCGCCGACCAGCCCGACA
>Ga0208785_1000655_pt1 | contig 15565 bp, 24 predicted proteins | sample DEB08_DNA_2_FD_185499 | JGI IMG/M metagenome (GOLD analysis project Ga0208785, IMG submission 185499) | Aqueous microbial communities from the Delaware River and Bay under freshwater to marine salinity gradient to study organic matter... | ecosystem: Environmental > Aquatic > Marine > Coastal ...
ATATGCAAATATGCAACCTAAAAGTACACCAACGGTGGTAGCAGAGTTGTGTGTACGAATCTTATCTCCAGCTGTGATCAACATACGATATCCTTTCTGTGCTGTATATTCTAAATATAACTTACTACCGGTGAGTTGTCAACCTTTTTTTGGCTTTTTTTTGAGGTGGGTCAATTTTGCGCAAATCCGAGATTTGCTTTTTACGGGTGTAAAAAAATTCGTCAAAGAAAAAAGGAGCATTACTGCTCCCATAATTTGTACAAATAATATGCTTTGAGAGCGTATCTATAAAAACCCTTGCCTTCTCTGCCACCGGCTGTGCTGATAAATTTTTTATAGGCTTTTGGGCCTTCAACTTGCCACATCCAGCACATTTCGTGTAGATTTTTCATTGCGCTGTCAAAGTCTGTAATATCTGCTAATTCAGCATAACCTAAATCACTTTCAATATTATCAAATGAAGTTAAATCTCTTACGGTCCAATGATTTTCTACCCAAGGACGGACTACCATCATAATTTCGTTTGGAATATGATATTGTGTTACAGCTATGGTTTGAAATGCGTCATAATTTGCCATCTTGTTTTCTCCTATACAAACAATATAACAAACAGCATTCTCTTTGTCAACCATAAAGATACACTCCGGTGCCTACGGCCATCCCGAGTTGCAATACAAATATAACAAAAACAACCTGTTATGTCAACCATAAAAATGGGGATACCCCATGTGGGATACCCCCTGTTTGTGTCAATACCAAATTATACGAAAGTCTTCGCAAAAATATTTATAACAAAAAAAACACCCTAACCTCAGGAGCGAGAATTAGGGTGCAAAGTCCTTGGAGTACGCCAGTGATCTTCACTGACGGTACAAGTATTATATGAGAAACGATTCAGTTTGTCAACCTTTATGAACATATACATGATCAGCATTGCGATTGAATATTCTACTATAACCCCAAGCAGTTAATAAATTCTCAATTGGGCCACGTTGAGGATCATCCGGTTCTATTTCAATCATCAATACAGGTTTATCACGGAGGATGGTTTGTTCAGCACCCCGTAGCGCAGGATATTCATGGCCTTGTATATCCATCTTGATGAAATCCACTGAATCAATTGAGATAGCATCAATTGTGGTAACGCTCACTGGTAGATCACCTGAACCTAATACATTGTCTCCTGAATTCTCTGGGTTGATTTGTATAGTATCCTTACCCGGGGTATCACTGACTGCACTGGCAATGATGATTACATTTGAACAATCTTGTGTGTTGTATTCTAGCAACTCTGCATGAACAGGTTCAAAGCTGTAAACCCGTTCAAAGTCTCTGCTCATACGTCTAGTCATTATACCTGCATGGGCACCACAATCTATACTGGTCCTGTGTTTGGTTGCAGCCCGGCATGCACGATTATATTGCAACACTTGATAGTTGTCCCAATCTGCGGGTTGAAAATGTGTATCACCTGCGGGAAATTTAAGTTGGTGGGTTGCCATTAAACTCATCTGCACCAATATTCCTTTACATATGGGTTTTGCAAATTATCATGTGGGTTGCGTGGGCCTTTGCAAACTATAACCCTATGATCCTCACCTAATCTACTGATTGGTTTAGGATCTTGTTTTTTATTGAGCCATCCAACATATCTACTGCTATGTGTAGCCCAACTCATACCCTGTTGGTTTGCTATTTCAAATATCTCTTGATCTCCCCAAGGTGCAGGTTGATGTACATGAAAATCTCTACGTGCCATCAATTCAATCCAAGGTTCAAACACAGGTTTGCTCCATGAAATAATTGAACTATTGATTTTGATACCTCTATTGCTCAACAGAGTGATATCAGCATCAGTGGGACAAAACACACTCATATCTCCTGTTATCAACATATCCAAATCAACAAATATGTTATCTCCTGTTTCGTGATGTGCTACAATCCACACTTTGAGCCACCAACCCCATAGTGGTTCTTTGAGTTTGGGCAAAGGTCTTATTTCAATGCCCAAATGATCCTCAATACCGTCAGCATTATCGGTATAACATACGATACTTGAAATATCAGGTGTGGTAAGACGCAAACGATACGCCAATATATTCACATACTCACTTGAATATTTGATACCTTCTTTGAGCAAGATAAAATTCATTTCAATGCCTCCTCAATACTCATACCACGACGAATTCTACAATACAGCGTAGTACGATTTATGCCAGTTTCACGTGACCATTGTCCTAAGGTTTTGCCCGCATATAAAACAGCACCTTTTACATTGGCCATATTTTCTGCATGTGTAACCCAACGACAATTGCCAGGTTCGTAATTGCCTGCAGTATCTATTCTATCCAATTCATGTTTTTTGCTGGGTCTTGGACCCATGTCTTCTACAAAGTTATGAAATGATTGCCACCTTGGATGCAATTCAACACCAGCATAATAACCATCATAATTTTTGCTGGTCCTTTGTTTCATGTTATACCATGTTGATGCAGTTAGTGGATAATCTTTTTGTCTATTCATCGCCATTTTCCTTGAAATAATTCGCTTTTATGATAGGTGTTGCTGGCAATTCTCAATATCCAATTCCAAACTTGGTTCACATCAGGTATTCTAAGTTGTCCTAATACAAATTCTTTTTGGTCGGTTGCTAAATCACCTGCAGGATGTGGACCTGTAACCACAGCAGGAACACCTGCCATTATGCTTTCAATTGCAGCAACACTATGCTGTGAAATTGTGCAAAAATAATCTTCAATAACTAGATGTTCATATAATCTACTCATTGGATCTCTAACACGCTGTGGTCTTTCTGGTTTTTTTCGTACAACAGCCGTATATCCATTGTGTTCACACCAACCTTGCCAACGATTGATCCATTCTCGTTGTGAGATGCCATAATAGTATTGGTGACAATTTGGGGTGCTAGGACATAATAAAACACGTTTGGTGTTTCGTGTTCTAACAGGTATAGGTCTAATGATATTTTCCAATGTAGTACCAGGTGCAACTGATTCAATGTATTCGCTCAAACGTCTTGCATCTGGCCGGCTATTTTGTTGTACGGTAAACAAACCTCGTGGAAATCTTACAAATGTTTTCAATCCTGCTGGGTTTGCAGGATTGGGATTTAACAATTGAGGTATTTCAGAATTGTCCAAAAAATGCCAGTTAGGGTGTGGCAGTTTATGTGGATGGATAAATTCTGGACCAAAATCATTTCCAAACTTTACTAAGAAGTCACTGGTAATATCATCTATGTTGGTTATTCTTTCTAAACAACCGCCTACCTTGGTTGTACCTATACGCCAATTATCACCTACACGTTGGTAAATGCCCCAGTCCATACCATGGGCACTTTTGTTTGTGACCATTAGAACCAAGTCCAAAGCCAAGAGCTTAATGTGTATAGGCCCCATATCACTAGGTATATTGCAAGTATTTCTAATATCAAAGCAATGCTTCTATAAATCCTTGCAAGTTGTATATCTTTAACTAAATCTCCTGATAATTTCATGTTCGCTCCATTTCTGTTTATAATATTATTTATGCGCATAAATAAAATATGCGTTATTTTAGAATAGAAGATCCAAAATTACATAATCTCAGACGCAGTTATATTCGGTCACGTAATCAAGCCAAATATAGAGGACAATGTTGGGATATTGATTTTGATGATTATGTAGAATTATGGAGCAAACATGATAATCATGAACGCAAAGGTAGAGGTAAGGATAGTTTGCACCTTTGTAGGATTGATACAGATAAAGGCTGGCATTTATACAATGTACAAATTACTCGTAGAGGTGAGCATTTAAGCAAAAGGATGTTGGAGCATTATGGAAAACGAAAATGAAATGTCAGATTTTGATCCTTATGCATTTTTAGTAGAAACCAGTCAAATTGTAACAGATTTAACTTTTCAGCACAATGCATTGGTAAATGATTATCAAAAAGTCAAGACCAGAATAGCAATGCTTGAAAAGCAATTGATAGATATTCAAATGCAATTGATAAAAAGAGATTTCGAATGATTACTTGGGTAATAGGAAATGGTATTAGTCATAGAAGATGGTATGATATACCACTGCATCCCAGTATAGGATGCAATATGGGCATAAGACATTTTGATTTAGATCATGTGGTTTGCGTAGATAGATTAGCTGTACATGAAATCAGCAAATTAAAAGCAAAACCAAATACAACATATTGGTGCAAAGAATCTCCTTTGGAAACACCAGAAGGTTGGAAAAAATGCGAAGCTGCTGGAATTGACAGCGGTAGCACAGCATTAAAATTAGCAGCAAAATTGTATCCTAACAATGAAATTATTGTTATAGGGTTTGATGGTGTATTAGGACAAAGCAATGAAAACGCATACAATTATCATTTTCGACCAAGCAATATTACACCTGAAAGAATTAGAAAAAAACACAGAAAGGCAGTGATTGATCTTTTGCCTGATTTGCCACCAACACGTTTTGTTGGTATCCAAGATGACCCAGAGTTGGAGATAATACGCTATGATAAAGCATTCGAAATCGCTATCAAGACAAGTAGAGAAATATCTAAAATATATAACTAAACCTCAGAAGCGATATGGTGGACAACCAATCTGTCCTGGACTTGCGCCTTATAGACATGAAATACCTGTATTGATGGCACAAGGCGATTTGGAATATCAATTGTATCATGTGAGTGATATGTTATATCCATTAAATATACCAGCGGCAGTAATTTATACAGCACATCCGCCTACGGATCTTTGGGCAATTTCAGATAGATGTTTGAATGATCATCAAGGTATAGAAATTTTTATAAGCGAACCACATCTCAAAGGCAAAACCAGAGGTATTTTTACAGGCTTTGATGCAGGCACATTGATAATCATACAAAGAAGTGATTTATTAGAAATTGAAAGAGAAAAGGCTAAAAAAACGGGATATTATAACCAAAAAATCTCAGACGAATAAATAACATTGAATTGGGGACGCCCAATAGGAGGAAATTATGTCAACTATAGTTACAAGATCGGGTAAAGGTTCAGCACTGACCTTTACAGAAATGGATAGCAATTTTACCAATATAAACACTGACAAATTAGAAAATGTATCAGAAGATACAACACCACAACTTGGTGGTAATTTAGATGTGAATGGTAATAGTATTGTCAGTGCATCAGCTGGAAACATCACAATCACACCAGATACAACTGGTAGTATTGTTTTAGATGGACTCAGCTGGCCACAAGCAGATGGTACTGCAAATTATTATTTACAAACCAATGGTTCAGGACAATTACAATGGGGCGCAGGCGGATCAGGTCTTGCAGACATTGTAGATGATACAACACCACAATTAGGTGGCAATCTTGATGTTAATGGTAATTCAATTGTGAGTGTGAGTGCAGGTAATATTGCCATTACACCTGACACAACTGGTAGCATTGTATTAGATGGATTGAATTGGCCACAGGCTGATGGAACAACAGGTCAAGTTTTATATACAAATGGTTCTGCACAATTGGCATTTAAAACCATTACAGAAGCCACAGGTAGTGAATTAGAAAACGTAGTTGAAGACATAACACCTCAATTAGGCGGTAACTTGGATGTTCAAACCAACAGCATTACAACCAGCACTGCAAATGGTGATATCACATTAACAGCAAATGGCACAGGTGCGGTAACGGTAAGCAGTGCAGGCGGTTTTGTTGTAGCAGATACAGCCGCAAGTGGGTTTGGTGTTATTTCAGGTGATGCATCAAAAGGTCTTGCATTGGCAACAAATGATTTTGCACAAGCAGCCACAGATCCACAATTGAGTTTAACCAATGGTGGTGGTGCAACATTAACAGCAGGCACTGGCAGTGCATTAGGTTTAACAGGTGCTAGTGTTACCCTAACAGGTACCACAAGTATTTCTAATCTAAATGATTTTGTTGAAACCGTTTATGCAAGTACCACAACCACAGGTACATATGCCCCAAGCATTGCAAATGGTACTATCCATTATGTTGCAATGACAGGATCAATGACAATCAATGCATTTACATCACCTGCTGAAGGTCAAACAATCACATTGTTCTTTGATGGCACAGGTGGCACATATACATTGACATTGGGTGCAAGCATACTAACACCAGGCGGTAGTTTAGCATTGACATCAGGTGGTTATGATATTGTCACAATCACTTGTATTGATGATGTTACACCTGTATATGTTGCAACAGCAGTTAATAATTTCCAATAAGGAGAATCGAATATGCCTTTTGGAGCAATGAGACACGGATTTACATATCAACCGCCAGCAGCAGGCGGCACAACATATGATGCAAAAAATAGTTTAACTGGTATTGTGGCCGATGCCGACAATGCATTTAGACATTATGCAGCACATTATCTTGGAGACAATGCCAGTGGTGATCCTTGTTTTGCTTGGGTTTATGAAGATACCGGTGATAGTAACAAAGCAAAAGTTGTTGCATTTAGTGTAGATCAAACCGATGGTAGTTTAACTATTGGTACACCAAGTGCCACTCCAACCAGTGATAATAGCAATTTCAGTTTGGCAATTACCACTAGAAATACTGGTCCTAACATAAGAAGTACTAGTAGTTGGGTTGCCGAAGGTATTATGGGTTTTTATAGTCCAGCAGCAGGCAATTTAAAGATTGCAGGTTTTAGTGTAAACCTTTCAACTCTAGCAGTTACAATCAGCAGTGTTGCTGCACCTTTGAATGCAACAGGCGCAGGTGTTGTTGCTGTTTCTTATGTAGATAATGATAGATATTTTGTTGGTCATAGAAGTACAAGTAGTCAACAACGATCACATGAATTGTGGACTTGGGATGGTGCAACATTAAGTAGTGTTGCAAGTGTTCTTAATAGTGATGTAAATGATGGCGGCGCAGATTATGATGCTATAGGTTTTGCCAACAACGGCAATCAGTATAGAGGCATGATTGTAGGTTATGCTAATAATAGAGCGGGTAGCAATCATAGTACCGTAAAATTTGATAGTACAACAGGTCGCTATGATAGTGAAACTGCGTCAGGTACTAGTTTTATTGATGGTACAACCTATACGGGATGTGATGCATGGATTATTAACCTTGATAATAGTAGTAAAGCAGTACATTTTCAACCTAGTACTGGTAGAGGTAGTGCAAAAGCAGTTGCATTTGATGTAACTTGGGGAAATAGCACTACAGCACCAAGTCATAGTTTTGGATCAACCTTAACTTTAACTGGCAGCGATATGAGTCCTATTGGTTTTGGTCCAGGATTAAGTGATAACGAAACATTTTACTTTTATGATGACAGCGGTACATTAAGTTATAGACCAGTAACTGCAAGTGGTACAACATTATCAGAAGGTAGTGCAACAACTACAAGTTTAAGTGTATCAAGCAACATTGGTACAACTAAATGGGAAGTTGCCAAAAGCGGTAGTGGAGATTATCTAGTTGGTGTAATAGATAATACAGGTTCAACAGCACCAGATGTGTTTGTGTTGAAGGTAGCATAAGGAATTTAATATGGCGTGGCCAAGTGGATCAAAAGCAGTAACAACCAACGTAGATGCAGGCAGTGATAGCCCAAGCAGTGCTCGTGCAGATATCAAACAAAACATTGACAATGTAAACAGCATTATTGACACATTTGATATTGCATCACCTAATGATGGTGATATACTACAATATTCTAGTTCTAACAATAGATGGGAACCTATTGCACAAGTAGGAGCAGGAGCAGGTAGTTTATTCTATATTGATGTGGATCAGAGTTCAATATATCCGAGTGGTAGAACTACTATTAATTGTAGTGAATTATTTGATCCAAATAATTTAATCACAATTACCAGCAATCAATTTACATTAGATGCAGGCACATACATTGTATTTGGAACTGGTATTCAACCATATTATAGTGTAGCCGGAACTATAAATTATACACCTTTAATATTACGAAATGTCACTGATTCTACGGATGATTTAAGCATAGCAACCCTTGACGATAATAATAGTGGTTTACAAAAATTAATAGTAGCATCAACAAAAACATATGAATTTCAAATTAATCTAACAGCATCTAATGTAAGTGTTAATATGGCATTGCAGTTTAGTAAGTTCTAAGAAGGAAAAAATAGAAATAGTCAACCACTATTTCGAATCACAAAATAAGGAGAAGACACGTGAGTGCAGCAACAAACTATTTAGAAAATGAAGTCCTAGACCATGTACTAGGCAAAGGAACAAGAGATTTTACAAGCCCAACAAGTTTATATGTTGGATTGCTAACAGCAGTTTCAGATGGTGAAGCAGCTAGTTGGACAGAAGTATCAGGCACCAATTATGCAAGAACCTCAGTAGCATTTGGCGCAGCCAGTTCAGGTTCTGCAACCAATAGTGCAGATGTAGAATTTCCAGCAGCAGGTGCAGGTGGATGGGGTACCGTTACACATATTGCAATTTTTGATGCATCAAGTGCAGGTAATGCTCTATTCTATGGTGCCCTAAGTGCAAGCCGTGCTGTTGACGAAGCAGATATTTTTACAATCGTTGCAGGAAACCTAAGCATCAGCTTAGCCTAATTGAGGGCTAGGCAATGGCTGATAGTTTATACTATGATGAAGGCTATGCCGACCAGGGTTATGTACAAAGGTATATTGACTCTGGCGTTATAGGTGGTTCCTATGTCGAAGATGATTATGTAGTCGTAGATTACATAGAACCTCTTGGCGAAATCACATTCTCATTATCAGCCACTGCAAATTACAAAGTTACCGTCGGCGGCACAAGCTATACATGGACTGATTTACAAGGATTGGTTTGGGATGATTGGCCTTTAGATACATGGGACCCAGATGAACTCAATCTAATCAATAAATTTGCAGTCAGCGCCATAGCTAGTTTACAAAGAAGTGGAGTTGCAAATCTTTCAAGTGCATTCTCCTTAACTGCAACTGCTAGAATTAGTGAATTAGAATCAGCAAGTGCCGCCCTTTCAAGTGCATTTACGGTAGATGCAAGTGGCAGAAGAACACGTTTTGGAAGCAGTTCAATTGCAAGTGCATTTACACAAACTGCCACAGCAAATACAAAAGTCACTGGTTCTGCTTCATTGTCCAGCGCATTTTCAACCAGTGCAAGTGGTAGAAGAACACGTTCTGGCACCAGTTCAATTGCAAGTGCATTCACGGTTACATCAACAGGTACAAGAACTAGAACTGCCAGTGCATCAGCAAGCAGTGCATTCACGGTTGCTGCCAGTGGTAGAAGAACTAGATCGGGTATTGCAACCTTACCTAGCCAATTCACTTTAACTGCACAAGGACATCCATATGATAAAGCAGATGCTCATCTTGATGTTGCATTTTCTGTTAGTGCAAGTGGTAGAAGAACTAGAACAGGTGTTGCCGTTATCAATAGTGCATTTGGTATTACTGCATCAGGCACAAGAAAACGCACAGCCACAGCAAGTATAGGCAGTGAATTTACATTAAGTGCAGATGCAAATAGAATACTATCATTAAGCAGTTCATTGACCAGTGCCTTTACTACCACATCAATTGGCACAAGAAAACGCACAGCCTCAAGCACATTAACCAGTGCATTTGCTCTTACCAGTACCGGATCATTTAAATTCACGGTACCTGCAAATAGACGATTTACCATTGAAAAAGAAACAAGGTCAGGCATAATCTTGCCAGAATCGCGTATATTTGCCCTAGATTCTGAATCACGAATAAATACCGTAGTACCAGAATCTCGTGAAGAAGAAATAGATCAAGAAACAAGAGTATTGGATAATAATTTTTAAGGAAAACCATTATGGCAACTACAACAGGATTTTACAAAGACAATGAAGGTACATTGATAGACAAAGATACAGAAGCAACACTGGATTATTTGATTTCTTGGAGCCAATGGTTACCTTCAGGAGATACAATCTCAACAAGTTCGTGGTCAATTGAAAGCATTTCAGGTGACAGCGATCCACTAGCATCAACAGATACAGGCTCAACTGATACCACAACATCAGTCACTCTTTCAGGCGGCACTTCAGGCAATTTATACAAAGTTTACAATACTATCACAACCTTAGGTGGGTTGACAGATAGAAGATATTTTCGTGTTAAAATATTAGCACGTTCAATGTAAGGAAAATATTATGGACGAAGCACCCAAGAAAAAGAAGGGGAGAGTCAGAGTTGCTGATATCGATCGTGAAACGATTTGGAAATTAGCAAGGATTGGCTGTACACTGCGAGAAATGTCATTTATGACTGGACTTGCAGAGGATACCATTAAGAAAAATTTTGCTCTTGAATTAGAGCATGGTCAAGGAGCTGGTAAAAGAGCCTTGAGAAAGAAACAATTTGAAAAAGCAATGGAAGGCTCAGACCGCATGTTGGTTTGGTTAGGCAAACAATATCTAGGGCAAAAAGATGTTGTTGCAGATACTGATGATGATATGCCATTGAAATGGAGTGATGACTAATGGCAAGTTGGAACTTTGAAATATTGTTGGAAAACAAATGATTTATAAAGGAGATGCCAGTGCCGTTGACTGGACCACAACAAGAAGTTGCAGATGACAAAAGTCGTTTCAAGGTCCTGATCACAGGCCGCCGACGATTTGGCAAGACTCACCTGTGCATGAGAGAGCTGTGCAAACATGCAGCAAAACATCCTGGCAGTATAAACTGGTTGGTTGCTCCAAGTTATAGAATGGCGAAACAATTGACATGGTTGCCATTGCTAGACAAATTGAGTAAATTACGTTGGATCAAAAAGAAAAATGAAGCTGAATTAACAATCTATTTGAAGAATGGATCTGTGATTGGTTTGCGTGGAGCAGATAATTTTGATAGTTTACGTGGTGTTGGTTTAGATTTTTTAATCATGGATGAGTTTCAAGATATTCCAAAAGAAGCATTCACTGAAGTGTTGAGACCTACATTATCAGACAAAAAAGGCAGAGCTTTGTTTACAGGTACTCCAAAAGGTTATGGATCATGGAGTCACCAATTGTTTACAACAGCACTTCAACAAGATGATTGGAATGCATGGCAGTTCACCACAATTGAGGGCGGCAATGTTGATCCTGAAGAAATTGAAGCAGCACGCCGTGATTTAGATGAACGCACATTCCAAGCTGAATATGAAGCAAGTTTCCATCAGTATGGTGGCGTGGTAGCTTATAATTTTGATTACAAAGAAACAATCAAACCACTGAACAATCCAAACACAGATATTATACATGTAGGAATGGACTTTAACCTTTCTCCTGGTACCGCAGCTATATTTGATATCAGAGGTGACATCATGCATTTCCATGATGAAATATATATGTTGAACTCTAACACAGATATGATGGCAGCAGAATTGAAAGAAAGATATCCAAATAGTCAAATTATAATCTATCCTGATCCTGCGGGCCGTTCAAGAAAATCGGCATCTGCTGGTCGAAGCGACATTAGTATCCTGCAAAATGCAGGTTTTCAAGTAAAAGCGAGACCACGCCATACGCCAGTAAAAGATAGAGTGAATAGTCTAAATGCAAGACTAAAAAATGCAAAAGGTGAAAGAAAATTATTCATCTCTCCACGTTGTAAAAAAATTATTGATAGTATAGGAAGATTGAGCTACATTGAAGGCACAAATCAAATAGACAAAGTTTCAGGCTTGGATCATATGTTTGATGCTGCCTCTTATGGATGCGATTTCTTATTCCCAATTAGAACAGCACATGATACCATGGATGAGCCACAGCGTTGGACATTCGGAACAAGGACCAAAGGGTGGTAAAAAATGAAGAAATCAGAATTAATTGAAGCACATCCAGAATGGAAAGAACGCATCAAGGATTGGCAATTCCTTATGGATAGCTTTGAAGGCGGACATGCTTATTTTGAAGGTGAATACCTCACAAGTTATATCTACGAAAGTAGAGAAGAATATGAAGAAAGATTAAACAATACTGCATTAGACAATCATGTTCGTGCAGTGGTTAGTATCTACAACAGCTTTTTGTTTAGACAAGAACCAAAAAGAGATTTTGGTAGTATAGCAAATGACCCTGGATTAGTGCCTTTCTTAGAAGATGCTGACATGGATGGTAGAAGTTTTGATGTGGTAATGAGAGATGTTTCAACTTATGCAACCATCTATGGTATGTGCTGGGTTGTATTAGATAAACCTGCAACGGTTGTGCAAACAAGAGCAGAAGAATTGCAACAAGGTATTAGACCTTATGTGAGTATTTTTACACCTGAAAATGTATTAGATTGGCAATATCGCAGAGCAAGCAATGGTGCATATTATCTTACATATCTTAAAATATTTGAAGGCAATGATGCTGGTAGAGATGTGTTTAGAATTTACACACCTGAAACAATCACCGTTATGAGCATTGGCAATGGTGATGAAGATGCAATGATTGATACTATTGTACCTAATGAATTAGGCATGGTACCAGCAGTATGTGTTTATAGTCAACGTAGCCAACAAAGAGGTGTAGGTATCAGTGATGTTACTGATGTTGCTCGTATGCAAAAATCAATTTACAATGAATTATCAGAACTTGAACAGCTAGAAAGAATTAGCAATCATCCAAGTCTTGTAAAAACACCAGGCGTGAGGGCTCATGCCGGTGCTGGTGCTTTGATTGATATACCAGAGGATACTCCAGAAGGATTGCGTCCTTATCTGTTACAACCATCAGGTGCCAGCATTGATAGTCTTCTAAATTCAATCAATCAAAAAATTGAATCAATTGACCGTATGAGTCACATGGGTGGAATTAGAAGTATTGAATCACGTAGATTGTCAGGAGTAGCATTGGCAACAGAATTCCAATTGTTGAATGCACGTCTTGCTGAAAAAGCAGACAATTTAGAACATGCTGAAGAACAGATTTGGCGTATCTATAGCATGTGGCAAGGTGCAGTTTGGAATGGCAAAATTGATTATCCTGATAGCTTCAATATACAAGACAAATACAATGATATGAACATGTTGAAACTTGCAAAAGATGCAGGCGTAAAAGATCCTATATTGAATAGAGAAATTGAAGATAAGATGTTGCGTATTATTGTTGATGAAGATAGATATCTAGAATTACAATCTGTTCCACAAAAAGATGCTGTTATTCATACGCCTGTAACCAATGCACCTGATCTAGTTACACATATCAGAGAAATGGTACAGGTAGGTTATACAGATGATGAAATTCTAGCATTGCATCCAGAGTTATCAGAGGTGTTTGTTACAACAGGTGAGTTTCAACCAATTACAGGCGCAATAGAATGATCATAGAAATTCCAGAATATGATGAAATGGAACGTGAATTCTTATTCGTTATGGAAGACTCGGAAATCCATCAAAAGATTATAGATCAATTTAAAATTTATATTGTTGAAAATGAGAAATGGATGAAAAAGGCAAACTTTGAGGCAAGTATAAGGGCAAGAAATGCATTATTAGAATTGCATAAACTCAGTAGAAAACGCAGGGCTGAGATCACTGAAGAAAGACAGGATTTGGGTTTGATATGAAACAATTTGAAGATTTAGATAAACGTCTTGCATTGCTAGAACAAAAATTAGATTTGGTTTTAGATAATCATCTATCGCATATGGAAAAAGATATGCGTATGATCAAAAGCATATTGGGTGCTACAGCATTGGCAGTATTTGTTCAATTTTTAGCCTTGTTATCAGGAATGTTGTAATGCCAGTAATAAAAAGACGTGGAGGCTATAGTTGGGGGCAAAAAGGCACTATAGTTAGAACAAGAAAAAAAGCAGAATCAATAGGAAGGGCAATCGAAATGGCCAAAATGAAAAAGAAGAAAACCAAACGTAGAGGCGGAAAATAAACACAATTTTTATTATCTGCATAAATACTTTTGCGAATAACTCGTAAGAGGATTTCGGTGACTTCGACCATTAACAGGAGGTATAAATGAGCGAACATGAAACAGATATTGGGGCCACTGGTGAGCCCAATGAAGAATTCACTTCAGAAACAACCCAGGCCGAGACGACGGATAAGACGTTTACCCAAGATGACGTCGACAAGATTGTACGTGATAGATTAGATCGTGAACGCAAGCGATTTGAGAAAAAATACGGTGATGTAGATATTGATCGTTATCGACAATTGACACAACGAGAAGAAGATGAACGCATTGAGCAGCAAAAGCAGCGAGGTGAGTTTGAAAAAATTCTTCAAGAAACGGTGGCAAAGAAAGATCAACAATATCAAGAATTACAGCGCCAACTCACAGAGATCAAAGTTGACGGTAGCCTACTGAATGCAGCAAGTAGCAATAGAGCTATCAATGCACAACAGGTTTCAGCATTGTTGCGTAATCAAGTGAGACTAGGTGAAACTGGTGAAGCTGAAGTTACAGATAGCAATGGAAATGTCAGATACACTGATGATGGCATGCCAATGACGGTGAATCAACTTGTGGATAGTTTTCTAAAAGAAAATCCACATTTTGTAGCAGCTGGTCCAAGCGGATCAGGAACGTCAAGTGCCACTGAAAGTGCTAGTCGAAAAGGTATGGGTAACATCGATCCGAGTCAATTGAACATGAATAATCCTGAGGATCGCAAGATCTATAAGGATTATATGAAAACAAGAGGCATAAGGATTTAAAGGAGATTAACCAATGGCCAATACAACTTCAACAACACTAGCAGCTCTGTTTAGTGATATTCAACAAACAGCATTGTTCACAATGCAAGAAGCGGCGTTTATGCGCCCATTGATCCGTAACTTTAACCTTGTAGGTCAACCAGGCAAGCAAGCAAAAGTCGGTATCTACCCAGCAGTATCAAGCGGCTGGACAACTGGTGAGAACACAGACATCTCAACAGCAACAACTATCACAGCGGTAGAAAAAACATTTGCAGCAGACGAAGTAGCAATCATGGCAACTTTGACTGATACTGCACGTGATTCAGCAGATGATGATGTAGCAGCAAGCATCGGTCGTGTACTAGGTGAGTCATTAGCTCGCAAAGTTGACACAGATATCGCAGCTCTATTCTCAGGCTTCAGCACAACTATTGGTGCAGCAACTCAGCCAGAATTAACAGCTGACCTAATCTTCCAAGCGGTTGCAAATCTACGTACAAACTCAGTAATGGGTCCATATGTAGGTGTATTCCACCCAAATCAAACATACAACCTGAAGAAGCAATTAACTAACGCAGGTTCAACATTGAGCCACAACCTATCAGATCTAGGTAATGCAGTATTAGATGCAGGTTATATTGGTCGCATCGCAGGTGTTGATATCTTTGAATCAGCAGTTGTAACTGGTGACTCAACAGGTGCTTACGTTGGTGCAGTTATGCATTCAGACGCTCTAGCATTTGCAATGAAGAAAGACCTAACAATTGAAACACAGCGTGACGCAAGTCTACGTGCAACAGAAATCGTGGCGAGCATGACTTATGCCGTTGGTGAACTACAAGACCTACACGGTGTTCAAATCATCGCAAACGCAGTAATCGACTGATAACAACATTGGAAAGGGCGTTCT
>Ga0208785_1000667_pt1 | contig 15414 bp, 15 predicted proteins | sample DEB08_DNA_2_FD_185499 | JGI IMG/M metagenome (GOLD analysis project Ga0208785, IMG submission 185499) | Aqueous microbial communities from the Delaware River and Bay under freshwater to marine salinity gradient to study organic matter... | ecosystem: Environmental > Aquatic > Marine > Coastal ...
ACGGTTGGATAACTAACCCAGACTACAGCACACCTGTGTACTTCTTTCATCAGCCTATCGAAGTCGGTGAGGCACGAGGGAACTACGCAACGTACAGTGAAGACTACAGAACAGCAACCCAGCAGGGAAACTGGTTCACAGAAGACCAGATTAAGTCATTCTGGGACGGAACGTTCGATACTGGTACTTTGAATATGGACGTGTTTAGGGAACAACACCCTGACATGACTTTTGACCAGTATATGTCTTTTGTTGGCGAAAACTCTGCTCTGTACGCCCAAGGTCTTACGCCTGAGAGCAATCCAGAGATGTTTTCGGGTCTTACTAATAAGTACGGCATCAAGACTTCTTTTGCTGGTGAATCAGGACACGTCTACGGTTGGAACGGTAGCAACTACACTAAAACTTTCCACGCCGACAAGAGCCTTGACACCGGTGGCATAATAATGTCTCTGGCTGTAGCGGCTATGACCGGAGGATTGGCTAACGAAGGACTCCTAGGTAGCTTTGTGCAGGGCTTGAGTGGATACCAGAGAGCCGCAGTAATTAACGGAGCTACGACAGCTATCCAAACTGGTGGTGATATTAAGGCTATTGCTGGGTCTGTTGTCGGTACTCTTGCTGGAGGAAAGCTAGGTTCTTTTGTTGACTTAGGAAGTGCCGCCGCAAACAGCGCCTTGTCTAGCTCTATTTCTTCTGCTTTTGAGCAAGCTATCGTAAACGGAGAAATAGACTTTGAAACAGTGCTGTCATCAGGTGTTCTTGGTGCTGGTGCAGAAATAGGTAAAGATTTAGTAGAGGCCTTAATTAAAGGAACTGAGTTTGACTTTGGTGGATTAATTAGTCAAGATTCTCAATTATTTGGTGTTCTCAACGGTGAATACGACATATCTTCAGGAAAATTTACAGGCGGTTTAATTGGAAACGTCAGGGGAGCATATAACCAGTTTGTAGAGCAGTACATCACAGGCGGAGACTGGTGGGAAAACGCAACTGAAAGTTACGACTCTGTTAATATTTATGAAACATCCAAAGGAAAGTATGTAGATTTAGTAGGATACGATGGAAAAACTACAACAGTAACTTGGAATGATTTTGTATCTAAAGGCTTTGATGAAATTTCAGGGTCTAGTGCTGTCTGGGATTCCATAAGCGGAGCTATGGATTCTATTCCCGATAGTTGGTACGACACTCTTTGGGGCTGGATGCAAACAACTTCTAAGTCTTCAGGAGGGACATATACCACAGAAGGTGGCTCAACAGTTACCACAACAACCACAGGCGCTGATGACGGCGGAGACGCCACTGGCGATGATTCTGGTGACTTTGATTGTTCTTCCGTAAACCGACAGCAAGTTTCAGGAGCTACAAAAGAAGAAGAATGTGGCGGATGTTTAACCGATTATCAATCCGATGAATTTGGAATCTGTGTTGCTGTTGTAAATAAAGTATGTCCAGCCGGTCAAGCGTGGAACGATGTAGTGGGTTATTGCGTTGACGAGATTTTTTACACTGCCGGTTCTCCTTGTAACATGGAAGACGGAACACAAGGTGTATTTGATGATAATGGAGACTGTATATTTAAAGGTACTGGTGATGGTGATGGTGACGGAGACGGAGGCGGTACAGGAGGTAAAGCAGGAGAAGCCTGTGAAGTAGAAGAAACCGGAGAAGCCGGTACTCTACAAGATGACGGACAAGGGAACCTTACGTGTGTAGCTACTGGAACAGGGACTGAAGGTACGGGAGATACTGGAGATACTCGTAAGGCTGGAGATGCTTGTACTGACGATGCTACAAACCAACAAGGAACATTACAGGAAGACGCACAAGGTAATTTAATTTGTGTAGTTGCTAGTGATGTTACAACTACAGGCACAGGAACTACGGCTACTCAAACTTGTTCAGACCCTGATAGAGCAACTAAAGAAAACGGGTCTTGTGCTGAGTTGTGTAAAGACGGTACTATCCCAGATCAACACGAAGAAGGACTCTGCGGAAATCCTCTAATAAAAACAACAGGTCCGGGAGGCGGAGACGATACTGAAGAGTGTGACAACAACGCCACTATAGAAAGCAACTGTAACGAGTGTGCAGACGGCAGTTTACCATCAGAACACGAAAACAACGATTGTAATCAGGGGCTAATTAGTACAGGAGGTGGTAGTACTGAGGTTGACTGCTCAGTAATTACCGCAGACAACTACAACCTGTGCGGTAAAGTAGACTGTTTTACTAACGAAACTCCCGGTCCTTACGTAGATAGTTTTTCTGAATGTCCTGCTATTACTACTACTGGAGGCGGCGCTGGAGGCAGTACTAAAGTTGACTGTACTTTAGTTGAGTGTCAGTCTCCTAGACCTGACGGAGAAGCTGGAGTAGCTTGGGATACCTGCTGTACAGACTCTACTGGAGGTGGAGGTGGAGGTGGAGAAGAAGACAAATGTAAACTGGTGGAATGTGAATCCCCTAGGCCAGAAGGTAATGCAGGTGACTTGTGGGATCAGTGCTGTAAAGAAACTCCCGTAACTACTACCACTGGAACTGGAGGAGGTGGAGATGAAGGTGGAACGTTTGGAAGCTCTGGTTTAGGCTCATTTAGTCCTGCTGGACAGCCGGGAATGTTTGACCCAACTATTACCGCTGGGGTTTCGTTAGAGAAAGCTATGCAATTTCCGATAAGAGACTTTTTGTTAGAAGCTCTGCCTTCAAATAAAAAAGGCATGATGACAGGATTTAAAGTATGACATATTTAGACCTAGTAAACAACGTACTCAGACGTTTACGAGAAGACACAGTAACAACTGTTACCAACGACACGTATAGCACAATGGTTGGTGACTTTGTTAACGATGCAAAGCAAATTGTGGAAAACGCTTGGGATTGGTCTAATATTAGGTCTACCCTTACGATTACCACGGCGGCTGACGACTACACGTACTCGCTGACGGGATACCAAGACCAAGGTAAGATCCTAAACATTATCAACGATACGTCTAACATTGTTATGGAATACAGGCCACAGACTTGGTTTGACGATAAGTTTTTAGTTAACACTCCTGTTTCTGGTGCACCACAGTACTACACGTTTAGCGGCATAGACGGTTCTGGTGACGCACAGATTGATGTGTACCCTAAGCCTGACGGTGTTTACTCTCTGAAGGTCAAGAGCGTCATCAGAAACGTAGCCTTAAGTTCTGACTCTGACATACTGGCTATTCCTAGTCAGCCTGTTATTCACATGGCAGTAGCCCTGTTGGCTCGTGAACGTGGGGAGACAGGCGGTACGTCAACCCCAGAGTACTTTGCTATTGCTGACAAGTACCTGTCTGACGCTATTGCTCTGGACGCCCAGAAGCACCCTGAAGAAACCGTTTGGTTTACACCGTAGGAGATTCTAGATGGCCCAGCCACTACAGAATATTAACTTATTTGCTCCCGGCTTTCAGGGAGTCAACACAGAAGACTCTCCGATAGCGCAAGATCCGTCTTACGCTGACGTTGCAGATAACGCTGTTATTGATAAGCGTGGTCGTATTGCCGCACGTAAGGGTGTTAGTGTTGTAACAACAGACAAGACAGAGTTAGGCACTGATTACGTACACAAGATTCATCACTTTTACGATGACGCTGGTAACGAAGTAATCTTTACTGCTGGTAACAACAAGATTATGACAGGCACAACTACGTTGACTGACGTAACTCCTGCTTCTTACACAATTACAGCAAACAACTGGAAGATCGTAAACTTCAACGACAAGGCGTACTTCTTTCAACGTGGGTACGATCCATTAGTGTACGACAACGCAAATGGGTTACGCACATTTACTGTAGTTAACGGTACAGCAACAGACGCTACTCTTAAGTGTCACGAGGCTCTGTCAGCATACGGACGTTTGTGGGTTGTAGACAACGCAACAGATACGCAGACTATCTACTGGTCTGATTTGTTAATAGGTAACGATTTTACTGGTGGGTCTAGTGGTTCTATTGATGTATCTAAAGCGTGGCCTGATGGTTACGATGAAATCAGAGCTTTAGCGGCACACAACAACACGTTGGTTATATTTGGTAAGCACAGCATCCTTGTGTACGGGGGTGCAACTAGTCCAGCTAGTATGGCTTTAGTAGATACTGTGTCTGGTGTTGGTTGTATTTGTAGAAACTCTATCCAGAACATCGGTACAGATATTCTGTTTATGTCTAATTCTGGTCTACGTAGTTTAGGCAGGACTATACAAGAAAAGTCACTGCCTATATCTGACTTGAGCTTAAACGTAAAGACAGAGATTATTGAAGTAATTCAAAACAGGTCACTACCGACTGCTTCAGTGTACAGCCCAGAGCAATCCTTCTATCTAATTTGTTTTCCAGATCAGTCCACTATTTACTGTTTTGATCTGAAAGGTAGATTAGAAAACGGAGCGTACAGGGTAACCAGATGGACTTCTGTACCACACAAGTGTTTTATGCGACACACTGACGGTACATTGTACATTGGTACGTCTGATGGCTTAGGTACTTACTCTAGTTATTTAGATAATACATCAGTGTATCGTTTCAGGTACTTTAGTCCTGCTCTGACGTTTGGTGATTCTAGTAGAACTAAGTTTCTAAAGAAAATTAAACCTACGTTGATCGGAGCTAACGAAGAAACAATATTTGTTAAGTGGGCTTACGACTTTAAAACTAACTACAAAAACTACGAGATTAGCGTAGGTAACCAAGTACCAGCGTACTACGGAGTATCAGAGTACACAGTCGGTACATTTACTGGAGGTATTCTTACTACTAATCCTACGGTAAATACTACAGGTAGCGGCGGTGTCGTTACTATTGGACTAGAGGCCGACATTAACGGATCTCAGTTGTCTATTCAAGAGATAAACGTATTAGCATTAATAGGTAAAACAATATGAGCAACTATACTAAGACAACGAACTTTACTGCTAAGGATACGTTGCCCTCTGGCGATACCAACAAGATTATCCGTGGTAGCGAGTTTGATACGGAGTTTGATGCTATTGCTGTGGCATCAGCTACTAAAGCAAACATAGCGTCACCGACGTTTACAGGGACTGTGACAATACCCGCTTTAAACTTTACGGGAACTCTGTCTACAGGGACGATTGATGGAGGGACTTACTAATGGCACTAGGATTTCTAGGGAACATAATTGGGGATGTTGCCTCTTCTCTGTACACCAATATGCCTGAAAACATAAAGAATCTGTACACAACTGAGATAACTGATATTTCGGCTCCTGATATTGCGTTTAAACCGTTTACGGTAACAGGTCCGACAGGATCAATTCAAGCAACTAAAGCAGGAGGAACTAAGTATACATTAGATCCTACTTCTGAGGCCTTACAGAGTGCACTGGAAACTCAAGCTCTATCTAGGTTTGGCACTCCTGTGGCTGGTGCTGGACAACTGGGAGCCGCCGGTCAACAGTTGTTGGGCGTAGGTCAACAGCAGTTAGGTGTGTCTCCGTTTGGCCTCGCTGGTCAACAACAGGCGGCACAGAGTGCGTTTGGCTTAGGTCAGCAGTTCATGGGTCAAGCCGGTATGCCTATGGGTGCTAGAGAACAAGAGGTGTACGACAGAATTAGGGCTACACAGCTTGGTGAAGAAGAGCGACAACGGCTTGCTTTAGAAGAGCGTTTGTTTGCACAGGGGCGTGGTGGTGTTCAAACGGCTATGTTTGGTGGAACACCAGAGCAACTAGCGATGGCACAGGCTCAAGAGCAAGCACAAAACCAAGCGGCTCTTATGGCTATTACTCAAGCACAACAAGAACAGCGCCAAGCGGCTGACATCGGTGCTACTTACGGACAGCTAGGCTCTAACATTGCTACTCAGCGTCAGGCTCTAGAAGCCGCACAGCAACTTATGGCTCAACAAGCCATGACAGGTGGCATGGGTTTGATGGCAGGAGGTCTTGGGTTAGAAGAGGCACAGCAAGGGATTGGCTTGAGTGCGCTTCAGGGCGCTTATCTGCCACAGGCGGCTATGTTGTCTGCGTTCTCTCCTGCACTCAACGTGGCTAGCTTGGCTGACGTTGCACGTAGGCAGAGCGGTCAGTACGCAATGGAAACTGACATTGCTAACCTTGAGGCAGAACTACAGAGACAAGCTGGTTTGTCCAACTTGTACAGCGGTTTGTTCAGTGGCGCTACTGGATTAGTCGGTGGGCTAGGTACTGGTTTGGCTAACATCATGGGCGACACTGGTATGTTCACTGATATTTACAACTGGGCTAAAAAATTCATTCCTTCAGACATGGCCCTTAAAACTAACGTACAACTTCAGGGCCAGTTACCCAACGGTATAAATTTGTACACTTGGGATTGGACTGAAGAAGGAAAAGAGCTTTCTAACAACGCTCCTTCCTACGGTGTTATTGCTCAAGAAGTTCAAGAGATTATACCGGAAGCAGTAGTTCGTGGTGACCACGGTTACTTAACTGTTGATTACTCCAAGCTGATTTAAGAGGAAACAGAAATGGCTTTTAGAATAAACACAGGATTGCCTCAAGCTGGCTTGTCAGCAGGACAGATGATTGGTTCTGCTTTTGGACAGCTAGGCGGCTCTATTGGTGGTATGTTGACTCGTGGTGGCGAGGCGATCAGAGAGGGCCGTGAGGCTGAAAAAATGGCTGGTATTTATGCACCTGTTACTCAAGAGGGTGCAACATCTACTCAACTGTTTCAGGCGGCTCAACAACTGATGTCTATGCCAGATAAAACAAAGGAAGCTATGGCGTTACTTGAACAAGCTAGGTCAATGCAGATAACAGAGCAAAACAAAGCTAACTTACAAAAGTTGCAGACTGATGTTGCTCTTCAAGCAGAACAACTGGGTTTTCCTGAATTAGCAAAGCAAGTAAGATCAGCGAGTACTATGGAGAGAGTACAAGATATTGCTGATCGACTTACCGAAAGACAAATGGAAACGATGCCAGCTTTAAGTAAAGACGCTAGAAGAAGGCTTTTACTCAACGTGGGGTATACTCCTCAGTTTGTTGGTACGCTGGACCTAGAAAACATGTCTAAGCAGGAATTTCAAGAATACCAAAAGCTAATGAAGGGTGACGTTGAGTTGTTTTTAGAAAACGGTTCTCCAGTAACTTACAGAGTTACTGAATCAGGAATGATAGTTAAAAATGGTGAATTAGTAGACCCTAGTACTCTAAACTTAACAGAAGCTCCGAATCAACAGATTATACGAAATGTAACAGCGGGTATGGCAGATGAATTGTCTAAATTAGGGGCAAAACAGTTTGCAGAACTATATGACCAAGCCATGAAATCTTCTGAAGGAATTAGAAGCATCGACAGAATTATTGGCGATGTTGATACCATGTTTACAGGTACTTTAGCAAACGTAAACTTACAAGTTCAAAAGTTTATGAAAGCAGTTGGAATACCAGTAGACGATTTAAAAATAGAAAATACAGAAGTATACCAAGCAGAGTCTGCAAAAAGAGTGGCAGAATACATTAAAAACCTAGGTGCTGGTACGGGACTTTCTGATAACGACTTAAAATTCACCTTAAAGGTGGTAGCTGGTGACATCACTTTAGATGAAAACACTATTAAGAAGGTTTTGACTGAGTACAAAGAAGCCGCCGCTCGTAAAGTGAATGGTTACAACAAGATGCGTTCTTCACTTTCAACTAAATTAGGCGAAAACGAACAATCTGCCTTAGCTTTTTATGATCCAGTGCCTCTTCCAACGACAGGCCGTAAATACGAAGGTTTTGAGATAGTTCCACAACCGCAGTAGGGGTAAAAAATGCCACAAACTACAGTTAGAACACCTGCTGGAGAAGTTACTGTCAGTCACCCTGAAGGGGCTACTGATGAGGAGATTTTAGGGTTTGCCCAACAGCAATATCAAGCGCAAATATCGGCTGAAGAAGAGGCTGTTGTGCCTCCTCCTTCTTACGTTGAGCGTGTGATGCAACCCACTACAGAGTTTAAGCCTGAGTTTAAACGTAGGTTAGCCACGCTCGCTACGCAGATACCGGAAGTTCCCGGCTCTGGTCAAATAGGAGTGTCTGACGTTGCTGGCACAGCTATTTCTCAAGCGGCTAGAACAGGTGGCGCTATGGCTGTTGAAGCCTTAACTCCACTTGGAACAGCTATTTCACAAGTAGCAAGAACAGGTGGCGCTATGGCTGTTGAAGCCTTTACTCCACTTATTCCACAAACAATCAAAGATGCGTTTGACAAAGCTATAACAGCTACTGGACAAAAACTCTCTGAATTTTATCAAAACCCAAACGTACAAGAAATGATGTTGTCTATTTCTTCTGGGTACGATTCTTATAAAAACTGGGAGAAAAATAACTGGGCGTTAGCGAACCAAATAAAAGAAAACTTAGGTACTGGGATTGATATAATGGGCTTATTTTCTCCTAGGGCTGATCTAGTTGATATAGATTTCAAATTACCCGGAGAAATGAAAGCTAGGAAAGCAGGTGTCGCCTCTGATTTAGCTCGCAGAAAAGAAGCACTTACTCGTATGCTTGAACCGGAAACATTAACGGCTCAAGATAAAGCACCGCCAGTAGGTTTACTACAAACACGAACGTGGTTAGCTAACGATTTTGATGAATCAGTTATTGATACGGTTCAAACGATACCCGGAATACAGCCTTACGGTTCTATTACTAAAAACTTTAGTATTATGCAGGATCACGTAGATAATCAATCAGTTAAACTGAGTCAGTACATTAAAGCACAAAACAAGCCGGTAGACATGGAAGCATTAAACCTTGAGTTTTCTGAAACAATGGGTGATTTTATGAATAGCGACGTTTACCAACTTGCTACTGACCAAGCTCAAAGACAGTTTTTAAAATATATGGATTTGGCACAAAAAATTATAGCTGAAGAAGGAAAAGACTTAAAGGGGTTATTAGCGGCTAGAAAGCGTTTTGATACGGCAGTTCAAGCGGCAGGGCAAACACTTGAGGCAGACGTTTCAACCTATCAAGGTTTAGCGGCTAAAATGGTTCGTGGAGTGATGAACGATTACATTAAAAGCAACACGAAAGGAAATGAAGTACACCACCTATTAGACCAGCAATTCAGAACACTTACTGCTATGGACAGGCTCGTAAACAAAAGAAACAGAGAGGGCATTAACGTTCCTGCAAGGCTTTTGGATAGTATTAAGCAAAACACAGGAATTACTTTGTCTGCTACTGCTTTATCGGTTGTAGCAACTTATAGTTTAGCGGCAGGATCTCCCGTTGCGGCAACTGCTATTGGTGGAGCCGCATTAGGCTCTATTTTTGCTAAACAAATAAGAAGGCACGGAAAAGCGGTTGTTCTAAAATCTTACGCAGAGTTGTTGTCTGCAACCAACAAAGCCATAAAGAAAATCAATGACCCTCTAGAATTAGAAAGAATGGAGTTAGATAGGTTGGTATTGATTGATCTCATAGATGAAATAAGAAACTATGAGGAGACTGAAGAAGATGAGTAAAGAAAACTTCTATGATCTACGAAGACTGCCAATCTTCAGGACTACATGGCTGTGGGTAAAAACGTAGGTAGAGTAGGAATGTTAACAGGAGCATCTATAAATGAAAACGAAGAACAACAACGATAAGCACAGTGTCTCTTACACACCCCACGACTACCACAGTATGTGCCAGAAGTCAAAGGAAAAGATTCGTAAGATGCAACAAATGGGAATGACTACGCCCCATGACCCGAAAGACAAGCCAGAGGACGTAGCCAAAGAAGACAGAGGTTACTCTATCCTGTTCTTCAGTTAATCCACGATCAACTCCCTCAGTCTACGGGCCTGTGTAGCCACGGGCCTCAAGACTCCTCCCGTGTCAAAACTCTCGTCGTTCACTAGCGACACGTTGTACCGAACTCTGTTGATAGCGTAAGCAGTGTCAGTGATCTGCCTGTGTCCTGCTGATGCTGTCTCAGGCGTGTTCACAACCTCGTTACACACCAACAGAGAGTTACTGTGGAACACCCCGTGTACACCGTAGGACATCAAGTCATCGTACTCGCCGCACACATCGTTCCACCCGTGTCCAAACTCAGGGAAAATGTATCCTGACTTCTGGTTACTCTGGTTCTCAGGCCCGTGTGCTAAACCTACTGAGTGTCCTATCTCGTGTAAGTCTGTGTATACGTCACACTGAGACATGGATGACGGTGGCTGTCCCTCGTTGAAACGGTAATTAGGGTAAGCCACACCACAGGTATCTGCGTAAGACATTCCGTAAGCCAGCACAACGTCCACAGGGAGTTGATTAGCCTGTTTTTCTACGTCTTCTAATGTGTGGTAGTGTGCTAACCAAACCTCCTTTAGCTCGTACCTAACGTGTACACCAGACCTCTCGTACACCCCGTTGTACTCCTGAACCCTGTCCTCCCACCTATCCCAAGCCTCTGGGTACTCGTACATCAACTCTATCGGTGTATCTTTACCGTACTTAGTGTGAGAGGCGTACACGAGAACACCTAGCTCCCACGTAACCACACGGTCATCATCTTCACCGTAGTAGATAAACGGATAAGACCCCCTCTGTTCGTACCCCTGACAGTCTAGGTTACTCTCAGTAGGACACACAGGTTCTGGCTCAAACCTAAACTGTATCTCCTCAACACCCAGAGTAAATACACCGTCACCCGTAGATCCGTCCCCGTACACCTCCACAGTACAGCACCCGACTCTCTTGGCTGTACCTCTTGTTGTGCTGTGGTGTACCATGCCCCAAGGCTCTTCACGGCCTAGCATATCTTTGTAGTCCACAGATATAACCACAGGGTCAAACCTGTCTCCAGATTCCTTTACCAGAGACAGATTGAGTTTACGGGAAAACCCACACTTACGTGCCCTTGGATCTTTGGTTACGTACCTGTTACCTTCTGTGTCCTCGTAGATAGACCACTGGACACCCGGATAGTTCTTAGCGCAACCAGAGCGTACTAGGGTGTCAGAAGAGGCGTTGGGCGCTCCGAAGAGCAACCCAACTAGAGCGTACCGGAGTAACTTAGAGTTCACAGTTGTTGCCGGTACAGGCCAACTGTTGACTACCCTCAGTCATATCAGACTCCTCACTGATGTCCCATTTGATCTCAGTGGGGAAGCCCTTGACTAACTCGTTGTACGTCTTTTTGTCCACAGGCTCGTAAGGTGCTTGCTGGTACGTGTGGTCTGAGTAGGGCAGGAAGCTAATCCCTGACACCTTGTCAAACTTGTTGTACAGCCACTGTCCCACCTCCAGAAACTCGTTGTCACGGTAGTAACAAGTCATTGACGGCTTGTGCTCACACCATTCGTCCTGATATATCTCCCACAGTTCTAACTGCTCCATAGCACCCATCTCTGAGGCTGTCACAGCGCCATCTGGAGAGGCGATAGGGAAGCTGAATACCCTAGTACTGGGTGACATCACATCGTCCTCTACAGGGACACCAGCGGCCTCTAGGACAGCGCAAAGTGGGTCACGAGCATCTGCACGTACACGCCGAATGTATTGTGCAGAATAACGAGGATGGATACCACTAGCGCTATCGACCAACTGACTAACAGTGCCTGAAGGCTTAACCGCAGTGATAGCGGCAGATACATTGATACCCAATCTGCCAGCCCACTCCTTGTTTGTTTTGATTGCTTCTTGTCGCATGGCTCTGAGCCACTTCTTGAGTTCATTTTTGTCTCCTCTGCCTGATAGCAACGGATGATCCATGATGCCTGTCAGGGAAACTCCAAGTAGCGCCTCTTCTTCCGTGTTAGTCTTCCAGATGTTCCTCAGATATCGGAAGTCGGTAAGGGTAGCCTGAAGAGTCCCAAGGATAGTCGCAACCCGAACCTTTCGTTTGAGGCTGTTGAGTGTATCTTGTGGCCTAACGACAACTTCTGAAAGATTGCAGAATTGGTAAGGTCTGAGGATGATTTCGCTACATGGATTAGTTCCGAAATCGTAGGTAGCATCTCTTCGGTCATTTCTTGAAGCCTGTTTTTGACTTGCGACTCTACTAAAGACGCCTCGTTCTCCTGATTTTGATTCATATAAGCTGGTCCACTCATTTAGAAATGCCTCAAAGTCTGGTTTTTCTGTGTAACACGCTGAGTTGTTTGCTAGTCCTCGCTGGGGTTCATCAACGTACCACTGTCCGTGCTTGCACCTTCGGAGTCTATCGTCTGTGAGGTTACTGAGGCTGATGAGTGCTGATCGTCTGACTCCTCCAACGACGACGATTTGAGCAATCTTACAGCAAAGATCGTGACATTCAATGGAGCTAAGTTTTCTGCCAGCCGCTCCCCGAAAGAGGTCCACTGTGAATCGAAACAGTTCGAGCAAAGGCTCTGGACCCGATGCTCTACCGCCAAAAACTCTGAGCGGGGAACCTGAAGGTCGTACTCTGCTAACGTCCCATCTGGGAATCTGACCTGAATACAACAGTGATACCAACTCCCTAAACGATTTCGCCCATCCGATCTTCGAATCCGCCACATTAATAACTGTATCGGTTTCATGGAACTCCTCTGCTACTTCTGGTAATTTTTGTACGTACTGCCGTTCAACACTGAACCCCACGCCTGTACCACACATGAGAACGTACATCATCTCATCGAAAGCCTTGGGGTGATCTATGGGTAGGTAGCTACAGTTAAACCCTGCTACGTTGTCACGATCCAGTGCCTCTCCTGCGGTCATCAGTGCTCGCATGGATGGCATTACGTCTAGATTGTGAATAGCGTCGTAAACCTCCTTACGTGAAGTCTCTGGTAGATTATCTCCCCAGTAGTTAACGTAGCGGCCTACTGTTTCTTCCCAAGTCTCCCTACGCTTCTCCTCTGGTAAGTACCTAGCGTATCGTGACTTGTGTATGTACTGTTGATATGCGTCCATTAGTCCTCCAAGAGTAGTTCTTTGATAGCAGTAAACAATTCTTCCATGTCTGAGTAGATCATTGTTTTACTCTGGTCATCGTACCACTCAAGGATAAACCCGTTGTTGGCGTTTCGTATTGTTACGTCAGTTATTCTCATTCCGTTACTCCTAGCGTTTCGTTAATGATTGCCTGTGCCGCCATCTGAAGTAACATATATACTCCGTCAGGGTACTGCTCGTTGGACGCTACTTCAAACATCTCACCGTCTTCGTACATGATGACAGCTACCTTTACCTTTCGTCCCTCTTCCTCGTGTTTTAGTGCTTTGACTACAAACGCAGACAGAAACTCTGATGTTGTGATTTCGTCCTTCTCTTGTTCTTTGTTTCCAAACTTACCTTCTACTACTTTCACGGACCTACCTCCTTGATTAACCAGCCTAGGTAGACCTGTGCTTTCTTGAGATCCTCTACGCCGTTCTTGTACTCGTATCTCCACAGGTACTTCAGGCAGTTACCCTTGAGATACCCTTTGTATTCCTGCGGGTGCATGGATGCTTTGATTGCTTCGATGGCCTCTATCGCTCCCCTGTTGTAGTGATCGGGCTGTGTCACAGGGTTGTGTTTATCCTCTGGATGATACAGTTTACCGTAGACAGTTTTGCTTGCTCTGTCCCACTCTTCTGGTTTAGCATCATCTAAAGATCCGTAGTCTGTCCACTCGTTTTCACCACTGCTCTTCTGCATACTCTTCCTCTTCTTCCTCTAGTTCCTCATAAAAACTGTCTAACCTCTTGATTAACTTATCTTCAAATCTGTCTAGTATTTCTTCAGATGAAATCTGTAGGGCTTCTAGAAGATCGTCAGGATCATAGAACCGCAACAACTTCTCCTTAATTTCTTCTAGTGTCAGAGACATAATCAACCAACTCCTTTAGTGTATCTATATTATACCATAGTATTCCTTGTTTGTCACACCATTCTGCCATAGTAAGTTTGGTACTTTTACTCACTTTTTGATTAGGCTTCATCAGTACAAATATGAGTTCTTGCGTCTCTGAGAGACACTTAGACACCGATCTATACTTCTGCGTGTCTCCTGCACGAAAGAATCCTTTGCACTCAATGAGGTACGATTTTCCTCTGTACTCGTACACAAAGTCTGGTGTGTACTTTCGTTCGATTCTGTATGGCACTTGGTACGGCTCGTAGCTAAAGCCAAATGGTTGTAACTGCTTTGCGACATCTTTTTCAAACTCCGATCTAAAGTTACCTAGTTTAGACTTCCGTGACCTTCGGCTCATTGACCACCTCTGTTAAATATCTTGGACCACTTGAGTAGATGAAGGTTCTTACTTCGGGCCAACAGGTAAATTTGTAGGGACAGTAAGAACAACCGACTGCGAGCTTTTGATTTCCACTTTTGCCATCTGGTACGACTTCGTGGCAGTGCTCTGGCGGCTCCGGTTGCTCCACTAGCTTTTTTATGCGTTCAATGTGCTCCTCTATATCGTAACCAATCTTTTCGTGAACAGGAGCCTGTGTGTCCTCAGAGTCGTACAAGAGGTACGTCAGGTGTCCGTTCTGTTTGTCCATCGCTAGCCAACCAAACTTGGTTTCACCTTCGGAGTGTGCGTACCCTTTAATTTGAGCAACGTATCCAAACGGGTCATCATAAGCCAAACTTCCGTCCTTGAATTTCTTAAACCCAAAAGACGACACAGACTTAACGTCAGTGACAACACCATCAATTTTGCAGTCCATAGACCCCGTAATACCCGCAACCTCACATTGCTTTTGCTCATCAGTTACCTCGTGTCCTGCGATCTTAGTGAGAAACAACAGCATCTCTTCGATCAGATGCCCGTACATAAACTTGACGTAAGTGTTAGGTGTCATTTCTTCCTGTACGTCAGGGTTGTTCACTGCGTTCCACAGGTAACGATCATCACGCCCGATGTTTGACATTCGTAGCTTGCGTCCGTCACGTTTCTCTGTGAACAGGTTAGTCATTAGACGTTTGCAGTTTTCACCAAAGCGGTCAATCTCATCGTACAGATCAACGTCCTCTGGCACTTCTTTGGAAGCGACAACAGCGTATATATCGTCTACCAGTGAGTAAAGTTTGTTCATTTGTGTTGCTCCATTAAGTCAACTAACGCCGACCGTGCTTGCTCTTGTGTACAGTTAAACCACTCACCTTTGCGGTCATACGTTTTCTCTAGTAGATCATGTGCATCTGACTCAGCAGAACGTCTGTCCGACACTGACCAACAAGCGAACAACTCGTAATCTCTGAACGGTGAAGACGTTTGGTAGCCGTTGAGCCTGTCCTCTGAGTCCACAGCCATACCTACCTTGACCCACTCAGGGAAGTTAGGATTAGTGATGATGTACACCTGTCCTTCCTTGCTTAATTCGTACTTCGCAAGACTGCTGAAGGCGGCGTCTTCAAAAGTCCTGTAGTTTCCGGGTTTATGTAGAGGGTGTGACTTGGGTACGTACTTTCCGTTAACCCTCATCGTCCTGCCCCT
>Ga0208785_1000686_pt1 | contig 15212 bp, 15 predicted proteins | sample DEB08_DNA_2_FD_185499 | JGI IMG/M metagenome (GOLD analysis project Ga0208785, IMG submission 185499) | Aqueous microbial communities from the Delaware River and Bay under freshwater to marine salinity gradient to study organic matter... | ecosystem: Environmental > Aquatic > Marine > Coastal ...
AATGATTTACTAGAATCTGTTGAACTCACAAAAAAATCAGCTGATCGATATCCTCATGAATTTTCTGGTGGACAAAGACAAAGAATTTCAATCGCTCGTGCTTTAGCAACACAACCAAGATTGTTAGTTTGCGACGAACCCACTTCAGCATTAGATGTAAGTATACAAGCTCAAATATTAAATTTATTAAAAGATCTTCAAGAGCAATTAAATTTAACCATTTTGTTTATTAGTCATGACCTGCCAGTAGTAAGACAAATGTGTGATCGAATAGCAGTATTAAGATATGGTAAACTATGCGAAATATCTGACACTGAAAACTTGTTTTTAAATCCTTCAAATAGTTACACAAAAGAGTTGCTACATTTAATGCCTAAAATTGAGTCAATTTACGAGACAAGATAATCCCCAAAACGGTCATTTTGTTGGAAAAAAATATCGAAATATTTTGCAAAATCTAACATTGATTGTATTATACCCCCATTCAAAAAACACTTATTATGGCTAATAAAGATAGAGTATTTATATTTGATACTACGATGCGAGATGGTGAACAGTCACCAGGAGCTTCAATGAGTCTTGAAGAAAAAATACAAATTGCAAGAGTATTTGATGAATTAGGAATTGATATTATAGAAGCAGGTTTTCCAATTGCATCACCTGGAGATTTTGAAGCTGTAACTGCTATTTCAAAAATTTTAAAAAAATCTATCCCATGCGGTTTAGCAAGACATTCAAAAAAAGATATTGATCGATGTTATGAAGCATTAAAGCATGCTCCAAGATTTAGAATTCATACTTTTATTTCTACAAGTCCTCTTCATATGAAACATAAATTAAACAAAACCCCTGAGCAAGTTTATGAATCTATTAAAGAACATGTAACTTATGCAAGAAATCTTACTGATGATGTCGAGTGGTCTTGTGAAGATGGAACCAGAACAGATATGGATTATATGTGTAAGACGGTTGAGCTTGCAATTAAATCAGGAGCAAAGACTATTAATATACCAGATACAGTTGGTTATACAGTTCCATCAGAGTTTACAAAAATTATTCAAACTCTTTTAAATAAAGTTCCAAATATTGATCAAGCAATTTTGTCTACACATTGTCATAACGATTTAGGCTTAGCTGTTGCAAACTCTTTAGCTGGAGTTCAAGCTGGAGCAAGACAAATTGAATGTACTATTAATGGTATTGGTGAAAGAGCAGGGAATGCTGCATTAGAAGAAGTGGTGATGGCGATAAGAACTCGAAATGATTTAATGCCATTTGAAACAGGAATTAATACAACTTTATTAAGTAAAGCTTCTAAACTTGTATCAAATGTTACAGGATTTCCAGTACAATATAATAAAGCGATTGTTGGTAAAAATGCATTTGCGCATGAGTCAGGAATTCACCAAGATGGAATGTTAAAAAATAGAAATACTTATGAAATCATGACTCCCGAGAGTGTTGGGGTTAAACAAACCTCATTGGTAATGGGCAAACATTCTGGAAGACATGCTTTTAAAGATAAATTAACAAGCTTAGGTTATGCAGACATAACAGATGATATTATCGAAAATGCTTTTGGTAAGTTTAAAGTTTTAGCAGATAAGAAAAAACATATTTATGATGAGGATATTATTGCTCTTGTAGATGACAGTTTAGTATTAGATAAAAAAGCAAATACTATTTCGTTAAAATCTTTAAAAGTTTTTGCTGGTACAGGTGAACCACAAAAAGCTGACATGACATTAGATGTTGATGGAGATATTAAAACAACATCTGAAACAGGAGATGGTCCGGTAGATGCGATTTTCAAATGTATCAAAAATTTATATCCACATGATGTAAATCTACAATTATACCAAGTTCATGCTGTTACAGAAGGTACAGATGCACAAGCAACAGTAAGTGTAAGAATTGAAGAAAATGGCAAAACAACAGTTGGTCAAGCTGCAGACACAGATACTTTAGTTGCATCTGCTAATGCTTATTTAAGTGCATTAAATAAAATGATTATTAAAAGAAACAAAACTGCTCCAATGGAGCAAGAAATTCAGAAGGTTAGAGGTATATAGATGGGAATGTTTGATAGTTTAAAAAAAATATGGAGCCAAGATATGGCGATAGATCTTGGAACTGCTAATACATTGGTAGTAGTTAGAGGTCAGGGAATCGTACTTAACGAACCTTCTGTTGTAGCAATTCTGGATCAGGGTGGAAAAAAAACAGTTCTTGCAGTTGGAGATGAAGCGAAAACGATGCTTGGAAGAACTCCAGGAAATATTACTGCAATTAGACCTTTAAGAGACGGTGTTATCGCAGATTTTATTGTTACTGAAGAAATGATTAAACATTTTATTAAGAAAGTTCACAAAGGAAGAACTTTTGCTAATCCAAGAATATTGATTTGTGTACCAACAGGATCAACTCCAGTTGAAAGAAAAGCTATTCAAGATAGTGCGCTTGCAGCAGGTGCTCGAAGGGTACAATTAATTGAAGAACCTATAGCTGCAGCAATTGGAGCTGGATTACCAATTTCAGAAGCAACAGGGTCAATGATCGTTGACATTGGTGGGGGTACTACTGAAATAGCTGTTATGTCATTAGGTGGACTTGTTTATTCTAGATCTTTAAGAATTGCAGGGGATGCAATGGATACAGCCTTAGTAAATTATATGAGAAAAGAATATAATTTAATGATTGGAGATAGTACTGCTGAGAAAATTAAAAAAGAAATAGGAACTGCAATTGCATCAAGTAGCAATACTTATGCAGTTAAAGGAAGAGATTTGAGATCTGGAACTCCTAAAGAAGTCAATATTACCGAAGAAGATACCGCTGAAGCACTTAATGATATTTTAAAAGAAATGGTGAATGCAATTAAAGATGCTCTTGAAAATACACCTCCTGAATTATCCGCTGATTTAGTAGATATGGGTTTAACATTAACAGGCGGTGGTGCACTATTAAAAAATATCGATAAAAGATTTTCAAAGGAAACTGGTTTACCAGTGCATGTAGCTGATGATCCGTTATCTTGTGTAGCCATCGGCACAGGAAAAGCTTTAGAACAAGAACAAACATTCTCTACTATGCTTTCTGAGTATTAGTAGAAATGGTTAGAAGCAGAGATGACTTTGTAATAGCATTTAGATCTGCTTTTTTAAAAAAAAAAGCGAAAGATAAATTTTCCCTATTTACATTAATTATAGCTTCAATTGTTTTACTAATCCTTACAAATTTAAATTTAAAAATAATTAATAATCTAGAAAAAGGACTTCAAGATATTGTCTATAGAATTTCACTTGTTGCTTCTATCCCAGAAAAAAAAATTCAAGATTATTATTTTAAAGCAAAAGATCATTTAGCAGTTTATGAATTAAAGACTAAAGAAGAAAATTTGTATGAAAAATATAATGCTGAGAAGTTGGCAAATGAGTACTTGATATCAGAAAATAATAGATTAAGAAAAATTATTGGTGAACAACAGCTTTCTCAAGATAATATCATAGCAAAGGTTTTACTTGATAGAGAAAGTCCATTTTTAAATTCAATTATATTAAACAAAGGATCTAAAGATAATATTGAGCTAGGAATGGCTGTAGTCGATGACGATTATCTTGTAGGAAAGATTGTGGAGGTGAATTTTTTAACATCCAGAGTTATTTTAGTTACTGACATTAATAGCAAAATACCAGGAATTATAGAGCCTTTAGGTATTCATTCTATAGTATCGGGCAGTGGAAAAAATGAAGGAACTGTTGAATACTTGAAAGAAGAATATTATCCAAAAATTAATGATGATTTAAACATCTTTACATCGGGTATAGCTGGAATTTTTAAACCAGGGATTCCCATTGGAAAGCTAAAATTTGATAACGAAAATAAAATTTTTTCTGTAAATTTTTTTTCTGATTTTACTCAACTAGAATATGTAAAAGTGTTAATTCCAAATAAAGGAGATGAGAATGGGCAAAAGTAATGATTCTTCAATTTTTTCTAAATTAAAGTTTTATGGCCCAATTATTATTTTATTAATTGCTAATTTAAATGAATTTGATTTAAATTATTTAAAACTTGATTATTTTTCATTCAATTTTTCATTTATTTTAATATTTTATTGGAGTTTAAAAAGTCCTCAGCAAATTCCAACATTAATGATTTTTCTTTGTGGATTGTTTAATGATGTAGTGACCTCTTTACCGATTGGGTTAAGTAGTTTTAATTATTTGTTGATCTGTGGTGTTACAGCTTATTTAAGAAACATAACATTAAGACCAAATTTTATAAATGATTGGATGTTTTTTTTAATTACAATTTTAATATTAAATTCAATTAATTATCTAATTTTACAAATTTTTTTTGATATGGAGATAAGTCAAATTAATTATGTAATTAATTTAGGTTTTACAGTTATTTTTTTTCCTTTATTTTTTTATATCTTTAAAAATTTACAAAAAATATTGATTTAAAATTATGATAAATAAAGACTCAAGCTTCCAAAAGTTGCACAACATTAATAGAAGAATGTTTATTATTGTTGCTGCAAAAGTGGTTGTTTTTACGGGTATTGTGGGTCGATTATTTACACTTCAGATAAATGAAAGTAAAAAATATTTAACTTTATCAGATAAAAATAGAATTAGAGAATGGAAGCTTCCACCTGAAAGAGGAGAATTTTATGATTATTTTGGAAAATTAATTGCTGGTAATCAAAAAGTATATCAGCTTCACTTGGATCCAGAACAAGTTGAAGACTTCAAAACATTATCTACTCGGTTAAAAAATATTCTTGAATTAAGTGATGATGAATTTTCTACGATCTTAAAGAAAAAAAATGAAACCAAGCCTTGGGAAACTCTAATTATTTCTGAAAATTTAAGCTGGAAACAGTTTGCAAAAGTAAATAACTATCTACACGAATTATCTGGAGTAAAACCAGTATTATCTATTTCAAGATACTATCCTTATAAAGAAAATCTTACACATATTATTGGATATGTTAATCAAGCAAATACTGATGATTTAGAAAATAATGAACAAATTAAAAGTAAATTTGTTCCTGGTCTAAAAGTTGGAAAAACTGGATTAGAAAAGACTTTTGAAAATGAGTTGATTGGCACAAATAGTATTCAAAGATATGAAGTAAATGCATATGGCAAAAGAATTAGTCAATTAGAATTTCAAAAAGGTGATAAAGGAAAAAATATTAAACTTACAATAGATACAGACATTCAGAATTTATGTAATCAGTTATTAGCAAATAAAGCAGGCTCAATTAGTGTAATGAATATTTTTTCTGGAGAAATCATAGCTATGCATTCCTCACCTTCTTTTGATCCAAATTTATTTTTATTTGGAATAAATCAAGATGATTGGCAATTAATCAGAAACAATCCACTAAAACCCCTGGTAAATAAAACTATTTCAGGTCAATACTCTCCAGGATCTACAATTAAGCCAATTGTTGCTTTATCAGCTTTAGAAAATAATATTATTGATAAAAATTTTAAAGTTTTCTGTAAGGGCAAGATAGAAAGTTATGGTCAAACCTATCATTGTTGGAAAAAAGAAGGGCATGGATCTGTTGATTTAAAAGAGGCAATGAAACAATCTTGTGACACTTATTTTTATGAGATTTCAAGATTGTTAGGAGTTGATCGATTAAGTGTTACAGCAAAAAAATTTGGTTTAGGCAATAAAATTTTAGAAAGTTTGTTTAATAATGAACAGAGTGGCTTAATTCCAAGTACGCAATGGAAAAAAAATAGTTTAGGAAAAAACTGGTTGCTTGGAGAGACGATGATTACTGGTATTGGTCAAGGTTATATCCAAACTACCCCCCTACAATTATGTTTAATGACTGCCCAAATAGCTAACGGTGGATATAAAATTAAACCAAAAATAGTAGTGAATACCAACAAACAAAACTTATCATTAGAAAATTTTGAACCATTATATAAAAATCAAAAAAATATTAAATTTATTCAAGAAATAATGTTTAGTTCTGTGAATGAAATTAGAGGAACTTCATATTCTTCAAGAATTAATGACCCCAAATACCAATTTGCTGGAAAGACAGGAACTGCACAAGTTAAACGAATTACTAAATTAGACCGAGAGCTTGATTTAGATACTGCAGAAATTCCTTATGAAGAAAGAGATCATGCATTGTATATTGCCTTTGGTCCCTATAAATCGCCACAATATGCTATGAGTATTATTATTGAACATGGTGGATCTGGAAGTTCCGCAGCGGCACCCTTAGCAAAAGAATTATTTAAAGCAGTAATTGACAAACACGAAATGAGAGAAAAGTTTAAAGAAAAAAATCACCTAGATATATAAATGTTTCAACATACAAAATTAGATAATGAATTAACACTAATTCAAAAAATTAAAAATTTAGATTATATTTTATTATTTTTAATAACCTTATTGGGTGTTCTTAGTATTTTTACCATGTATTCAACAGATGGTGGTGAAATATTATTTCATACAAAAAGTCATTTTATTAAATTTGTAGTTTTTTTCCCAATGATGATATTGCTCTCATTGTTTACAATTAAATTTTGGCACAGTTTATCATATTTTATTTATATAATTGTTTTAGCTTTGTTAATTTGGGTCTCGATATTTGGAGTAGAAGCTTCAGGATCAAAAAGATGGATTGATTTTTATTTTATAAATCTTCAACCTTCAGAATTAATGAAGATTGCAATTATTTTGTGTCTTGCAAAATATTACCATCGAGTAAAAATCAATGATGTAAATAACTTTACTCCAATAATAATATCTATTACTGTTATTTTAATTCCTATTATTTTAGTTATTAGACAACCCGATCTTGGAACATCCATTTTGATAGCTTTGAGTGGCTTAATAGTATTATGGTTATCAGGATTAAAAATTAAATATTTTAGTTACTCTTTCATAACTTTTATTGTTTCATTACCTTTTGTTATTTCCTTATTAAAACCTTACCAAAAAATGAGAATTTTAACTTTTTTAGATCCTGATAGAGATCCTTTAGGCGCAGGTTATCAAATAATTCAATCTAAAATAGCTATTGGCTCAGGAGGTCTTACAGGAAAGGGATACCTTAAAGGTACTCAGAGTTATTTAGATTTTTTACCTGAAAAACATACAGATTTTATTTTTACTCTTTACTCCGAAGAATTTGGATTTTTTGGATCATTATTTTTATTACTAATTTATGCAGTTATTCTTTATCGAGTAATTTATATTGGAACAATTTCCAGAAGTCATTTTGCCAAATTATTTTGTTATAGTTTTGCTTTTGCTATTTTTTTGTATGTAACGATTAATATGTCGATGGTTTTAGGATTACTACCTATAGTTGGATCTCCTTTACCAATAATGTCCTACGGAGGTTCATCCATGTTGGCAACCATGATAGGTTTTGCAATTGTCTTGAGTGCCAAAATTAACAGCAAACAACTTATAGCTTAAATTAAAAAAGTATAATTTGTCGCTTCATAAAAACTAAATATTAAATATATAAGTTGCTATGAATAAAAATTTAAAAGTTGGAATTGTGGGTAGTGGTATTCAAGGAATATCCAATGCATTATTTCTTCAAAAAAAAGGTTTTGAGGTAACTATTTTTGATAGAGACGAGCCAGGCAGTCCAGCTGCATCTTATGGTAATGCGGGTCACTTTTCACCGTATGCATCAGTTCCTCTAAATAGACCAGATGTATTAGCAGATGTGCCAGCAATGCTTTTAAGTTCTTATGGACCTCTCGCTTTAAAATGGAACTATGTACCCAAAATGATTCCTTGGTTCGTTAGATTCATTTTAAATTCTACAAAAAACAAAATGATGCACACTGCAAAAAATATGCATCAAATATTAGATTTAGCATTACCTGCTTATGATGAATTGTTTGATGAGATAGATTTAGAAGGTTTGGTTGAAAATAAAGGTATTTTATATATTTGGACGGACAAAGATTTAAAAAGTAGAGAATTAGAAATTAAAGTTAGAGATGAACTAGGGGTAAAACAACAATTAGTTAATAAACATGAAATCCATGATCTAGAACCACATATTAAACCCTTTTACCATGCTGGAGTTTACTATCCCTATGCTAGACATGCGAGAAACCCAAAAAAAATTCTCTTAAAATTATTTGATCTTTTTTTAAAGAAAGGTGGAAAATTTAAAAAATTAAATGTTCAGGAAGTCAAATTTGATGATGATAAACCAATTTTAAAAACTGAAAATCAAAGTTTCATTTTTGATAAAATTGTCATTGCTTGTGGAGCATTTTCAAAAAAACTTACAGATAAACTTGATGAGAAGATACCTCTAGATACAGAAAGAGGATATCACGTACATTTTAAAAATTGTGATCATTTATTAAATAGACCAGTAATATTTTCTAATAGAGGATTTGGGATTACACCCATGGAACAAGGATTAAGAGTAGTAGGAACAGTTGAATTTGGTGGGTTAGATAATCCATTATCAAAATCGAGAATTAAAAACTTAATTAATAATGCAAAATATATGCTGGGAGATTTACCTGAACATGAGGATGAATGGCTTGGCTTTAGACCAAGCTTACCAGATTTTTTACCCGTTATAGGTCCCTCAAAAAATCATAAAAATGTTTTTTATTGTTTTGGTCATCATCATTTGGGATGGACATTAGGTCCAATATCTGGAAAGATTGTTTCCGGAATGATAGCTAAAGAAAATACAAATCTAAATTTAGAACCTTATAGCTCGAAAAGATTTAATTAATTTATGCAAAACACCAAAGCATATTTTATGCTGGTATGCGCATCTTTATTTTGGGCTGGTAATTTCATTGTTGGAAAATTTGCTTTTTTAACAGATATTCCTCCTTTATCTTTAGTATTTTATAGATGGTCACTTGTATGGATCATCTTGTTACCATTTACCTATAAAGAAATAATTAAATACAAAGATGTTATTTTTAAAAATTTACCTTTGTTATTTTTTTTAGGATTCACAAGTGTTGGTTTATTTAATTCATTTACCTATTTGGCTTTAATTCATACTCAAGTAATAAATGCCTCTCTGTTTAATGCTGCTATCCCTGCAATAATAATTTTGCTTTGCTTTTTATTTAAAGTTGAAAAAACGAATAAATTTCAAATTTTAGGACTTATTATTTCTATCTTTGGAATTATAGTAATAATCACAAAACTTAAACTTGATATTTTACTATCCCTAAATTTTAATAAAGGTGATTTAATTATGATCGGAGGTGTTCTAACTTGGGGTATTTATTCAACTCTATTAAAGAGAAAGAAATTTACTTTACCATTACTAACACTAGTACATGTTGTATGTACAATGGGGTTAATAAGTGTATTTCCACAATTTTTATATGAATATTCAAATGGACAAGTAATTAAGTTCGACATCAATCTTGTTTATACTTTAATATTTTTAGCTCTTTTTCCTAGCATTGGATCCTATTATTGTTGGGCTGGAGCTGTGTCGATTGTAGGTGCTAATAGAGCGGGTATTTCTTTATCTTTAATACCTTTATTTAGCACTATTATGGCTATTGGAATTTATGATGAAAAATTTCAATTTTTTCATTTGATTGGAGCAATTTTAATTATATTAGGTTTACTTTTATCAAATAAGGAAATTAAAAATGCTTAAAGTTGCAATATTAGATGATTATCAAAATGTTTCACATGAATTTGTGGATTTAAAAAAATTATCAGGCAAATATGAATTTAAAATTTTCAGTGAACCTTTTTTAGATGAGGCTGAAGCAATTGAACAACTAGCTGATTTTGAAGCTTTATTAATTATGAGAGAAAGAACTCCTATTACCAAAAATTTGATTGATAATTTAAACAAATTAAAATTTATCATTACTAGTGGCTCAAGAAATAAAGCAATAGATTTAGAAGCTGCAAAAAAAAGAAAAATTACGGTGTGTGGTACTGAGATTAATTTTAATCCTACTAGCGAATTAACCTGGGCATTGATTTTGGGATTAGCTAAAAACCTTAAAACAGAAATAGATAATATGTACCAGGGTTATTGGCAAACTACGGTTGGTTTTGAATTAAAGGGTAAAATCTTAGGATTAATTGGTCTTGGAAGAGTAGGCTCTCAAGTAGCAAAAATTGGAAAAGCTTTTGGTATGGAAGTTATGGCCTGGAGTGAAAATTTGGATTTAAATAAATGTAAAGAGCTAGATGTATTACCGTGTGGTAAGGAAGATTTGATTAAACATTCAGACTTCTTATCAATACATGTTCAGGGAGGTGAAAGATATAAAGATTGCATTACTTTGAAAGAACTAGATCAAATGAAAAAAACAGCCTTTTTAATAAACACTTCTAGAGGACCAATTGTTAATGAAGATGATCTAATTATTGCTTTATCAACTAATGTGATTTTAGGGGCAGGTCTAGATGTCTATGAGAAAGAACCTTTACCTGAAAATAATAAATTAAGATTTTTACCCAATGCTTTATTAACCCCTCATATTGGATATGTTACGGCGGAAAACTATAGTATTTTTTATACCCAAATGATTGAAGATTTAGAAGCTTGTGTTGCAGGTAAACCTATAAGAGAGTTAAAATAAAAATATAATATGGTAAAAAAAATTAATACAAATCTAACAGCAGAACAAAAACTTGTGATGTTTGAAGACGGCACGGAGATGCCGGGTTCAAGTGATTTAAACAGTGAAAAGAGAGAAGGTAGTTTTCATTGTGCAAATTGTGGAGTAAAATTATTTGATTCAAAATCAAAGTACGAGAGTGGATCAGGTTGGCCATCATTTTATGAATCTTTACCAGAAGTATTTGAAACAAAAACTGATCATTTATTAGGTTATCCTAGAACAGAATACCATTGTAAGAATTGTGGTGGTCATCACGGACATATCTTTGAAGATGGACCTCAACCAACTGGTAAAAGATATTGTAATAATGGAGTATGTTTAGTCTTTAAACCTAAGAGCTAAATATAATGTTTGAAAATATTAATATTAAAAAAGTCAAAAAAGAGCTCAGAAATCACTCAAAAAATTACAGAGAAAATTTCGTTAAAATTGAAAAGTTTATAGAATCTGAAATACAAGAAATATTATATTTCAAAAAAAATAATAAATCCATAATTCCAGAAATTAGCATTAATGAAATAGATCAAAACAAAACAAGAGTAATAGACGATATAAAAAAAAGAGGGTGTGTCATAATCCGAAATGTTTTTGAAAATAAATTTATTGAAAATTTAAATCTCCAATTAGAGAAGTACATTGATGAAAATAATTATTACGAAGATCAAAAGAAGAAAGCTGATCTAGATAAATATTTTAGTGATCTTAAATCAGGTAAACCTCAAATATACGGTATTTATTGGTCTAAAGCACAAATAGAAATAAGACACTCAGAGCAAATGGCAAAAGTAAAAAAATGGCTTAATAATTTATGGTTATATGAAAACTCTGAATATAAAGTTTTTGATCCAAATAAAGAGTTGTCTTATGCAGATAGAGTTAGAAGAAGAGAGCCAGGGGATGATACTTTGGGGCTTTCTCCTCATTGCGATGCTGGATCTATCGAAAGATGGACTGATAGTCATTATCAAAAAATTTATAGAGATATATTTTCTGACAAATTTGAAAAATATGATCCATTTGATGCAAAATATAGAGATAAAACAATCGAGTTCGAGTCTCCTGCAGTTGCACATGTATTTAGAACATTTCAAGGTTGGACAGCTTTAACGGAACAAGGTCCTAATGATGGAACTTTACAATTAATACCAATAGCAAAAGCTATGGCATATATTCTAACGAGAGCATTGCAAGATGATGTTCCTGAAAATGAATTGTGTGGATCAAAACTTGGAAGAGCATTATCTGTAAATAAAGATTATCATTCGTTGCTTTTAAAAGGTTTAGTTTCAATTCCAAAAATGAAACCAGGCGATACTGTTTGGTGGCATCCAGACGTTATTCATGCTGTAGAGGATAAACATTCAGGAAAAAATTATTCTAGTGTTATTTATGTAGGAGCAACTCCTTATTGTAAAAAGAATCTTGATTATACAATAAAACAATCAAAAAAATTTCTAGAAGGTAAAAGTCCTCCTGACTTTGCGACTGAAGATTATGAAATAAATTATAAAGGTAGAGTTAAGCTGGAAGAATTAAGTTTATTAGCAAAGAGACAGTTAGCTTTAGAGGAATGGAGTTAATTATTTAAAAGATCCTGAAGTTTATTTTCTTTTTCAAGAGCTCTAATGTCGTCATACCCACCAATATGTTGATCATCAAAAAAAATTTGCGGAATAGTTCTTTTACCATTCGCTTTTTTTATCATTTCATCCATAGCACCATCTACAGTTGCTATATTAATTTCTTTATAGGGAGCATTATTTCTCGCTAACAATCTCTTTGCTGCTTCACAGTAGTTACAAAGTGGACCAGTATAAATAGTAATATTTTTCATTCCTTATAAGTAATCTTTCTTTTTAATTTTACTAGTCATTTGTTTTCTAGAATATTCAAATTTTTTTTTATGTTTGATACTTTTTTCATGAACCCTTTTTCTCCACAATCTAAATGAAGAGGGTTTAAGAGTATTGCGCATTATCTTGATTACCTCAGACTCAGTTTTTCCAGTCTTTTTTTTAATATCTTCAAAAGTGATACGATCTGCCCAGGCTGCCCATATAATCCAATCAGGATCTTCAATATTGGGCTCAGGATTTTTCACCCTAGTAATAGGGGTGTGACCTTTTTTTTTCATAAATCCTTTATATTTGAAATAAATCAATAATGCATTTTTAAATCAATTATGATAAATTTATTATTAGATAGTCCTTCTTAGCCATCTTTAGCTCCCGGTTTTTAAGGGCTATCCATCCAAAATGCTTCCACTCGACTATTTATTATTTTTACAAATAATCATTTTTTTATTTATAACACCTGGTACTCCAAGAATGCTAATTATTTCTTACTCTATAAATTATGGAGTGCAGAAATGTATTTGGACAGCGCTAGGCGATATTAGTGCAAATTTCATACAGGCTATATTAGTTATTTTTTTTATTGAAACTTTCTTTTCTGATTACCCTAAATTTTTAAATACAATTAAATGGGTAGGTGTAACTTATTTATTATATTTAGCTTACGATATCTATACTTCAGTTCCAAAAAATTTAATTAAAAAAAATATTAAGATTAAAAGTTTTTTTTCTTTTTTTAGAGATGGTTTTTTAGTTGCAGGCACTAGTCCAAAAGCGTGGATGTTTTTTCCTTTTATCTTTCCTCAATTTATAGATTTTAATCAAAATTTTATTATTCAGTTTATGATATTAATTTTCACATATATAATTTTAGATTTTCTTTCACTTGTAGGGTACGCCATGTTAGCCCAAAAACTAATTATATGGTTGAAAACAAATCCAAAAGTTATCAATAAAATTTCAACAGCTGTTTTAATTTTTATTGCATTCTTGATTTCTATTTCCAATAACTACTAATTTTTAATCAGTGCGTCAGTATAACTTTTACAGAAAATTTATTCGGCAATTAATGACAATAATGGTTAATTAATAATTATTTTTTAAATAAACTTTTAATCAATATTAAATACAACTTGAAAGGGTAAATTGAATGTTATTGTTTGTTAGATAAAACTAATTATAATAATTTTTTAAATTTAAACTAAACGTAAGGATAAAAAAATGTTTAAAAAGATTAATTCTATTTTACTAGCATTTGCATTTGTTATTGTAACAAGCGCTACTTCAGCTTTCGCATCGTGCGAGTCTGGTGAACGTGTTGTTAAATTATCACATGTAACTGGTGGTACAACTCACCCTAAAGTAGTAGCTGCAAATAATTTTGCAGAAAGAGTAAACAAAGAGCTTAATGGAAAATTATGTGTTGAAGTTTATCCAAATAGTACATTATTTGGTGACTCTAAAGAATTAGAGGCACTGCTTTTGGATGATGTACAAATGTTAGCTCCATCACTTTCTAAATTTGGCTCATATACTAAAAAGTATGGAGTATTTGACTTGCCATTTATCTTCAAAGATATGGATGCAGCAATGTCATTTACAGCATCTAAAGAAGGTAAAGATTTATTGAATGCTATGGAAGATGTGGGATTTGTTGGTTTAGGCTATTGGATGAGTGGTATGAAATACTTTTCAGCTAATAAAGCATTAATAAGCCCAACTGATGCAGCAGGTCTTAAGTTTCGTGTTCAAACCTCAGATGTTGCCAAAGCTATGATTGCAGCAATGGGTGCTTCACCTCAGCCAATGGCTTTTGCTGAAGTATATGGTGCTTTACAGACTGGTGTTGTAGATGGTCAGGAAAATACTTGGTCAAATATTTATACTAAAAAATTCTTTGAAGTTCAGGATAGTACAACAGTAACTAGTCACCAGTTACTTGCTTATCTATTTATGACTTCAAAACAATTTTTAGATAGTCTTGATGCGAATACTCGTTCAACACTTATTAAAATAGCTGATGAAGTTACTGTTGCTGCTAATAAATCTGTAAAAGATGCAGAAGAAGTAAATCGTCAAAATATTTTAAAAGCGGGTGGTAAGATTAATGAATTAACTGCTGATCAAAGAAAACAATGGGTTGATGCAATGAAACCTGTTTGGAAGCAGTTTGAAAATGAAATTGGTGCAGATCTTATAGCTGCAGCAGCTTCACATTAATTATATAATTTAAATTTTTATAAAAGGGGGATTTAATCCCCCTTTTGTTTCTATAAAAAAATTTAATGATATCCGGTTATACGCCTCATCTTTTATTATTAGGATTCGTTCTTTTATTTTTTATCTGGGAATATTTTTATCCAAAAACTGTAGATAAATTTGAAGACAATTTATTAGTACTTTTAATGGTACTGTTGACAGTTGTTTCATTTAGCCAAGTTGTTGCAAGATATGGTTTTAATACTGGTTGGTCTGCTGCTCTTGAATTTACTATGGTGACATTCTCTTGGCTAATATTAGTTGGCATGAGCTACGGTATAAAAAGAAATTCACATTTAGGCGTCGACATATTAATTAAGATTGTACCTAAAACAGTTGCTAAATGGCTTGCAATATTTGGTGCAGGGACAGGTTTAGTCTATGGTCTGATTCTATTGGATGCTTCTTGGCTTAAAGCGGTTGGTATTGAAACTAGATCTGGAGCGAT
>Ga0208785_1000698_pt1 | contig 15129 bp, 16 predicted proteins | sample DEB08_DNA_2_FD_185499 | JGI IMG/M metagenome (GOLD analysis project Ga0208785, IMG submission 185499) | Aqueous microbial communities from the Delaware River and Bay under freshwater to marine salinity gradient to study organic matter... | ecosystem: Environmental > Aquatic > Marine > Coastal ...
CCACGACGTCGCGGGTGCGGAGTCCGTGCTCCGGCGGTCCTTCGCCCAGTTCGAGCTGGACGCCGAGACCGCGCGCGACGAGGACCGCCTGGCGGAGCTCGCGGGGGAGGACGCTCCGGCGGTGCGGTGCGGTGCGGGCGACTGGGCCGGGTACGCCGACCTCCGGCGGCGCCTCACCGAGACCGAGCGGGCCGCCGGCCGCGCCCGGGGTGGGCGGCGCGCGACGGACCGTGCGGTCATCGACGGACTGCGGGCCGAGCTCCGCGCGCATGCCTGCCACGCCTGCCCCGACCGGGCCGCGCACGTCCGTGAACAGCGCCGCGTCGACCGGGTCGCGTCCGAGACGGCACGGCTGACCGCCGAGGTCGCGCGGCGCGGTGGCTCCCTGGTGACGGCGTTCCACCAGCACATGGACGTGCTGCGGGTCCGTGGTCATCTCGGCGGCGACGACCGGCCGACCCCGTCGGGTCGGCTGCTGGCCGGCGTCCACGGCGCGACGGACCTCGTCGCCACCGAGGCGCTCGTCGGGGGTCTGCTCGACGGTCTCGCCCCGCCGGAGCTCGCGGGACTTGTCGCGCTCCTGGTCCATGAGCCGCGGCGCGACGACGTCCCGGCGCCGGAGCACCTCCCGACGCCGGCCCTCGACCGGGCGGCGGAGCGTCTGCTCGCGCTGGCCGCCGACGTCCGGGCCACCGAGTCGGCGCACGGCGTCTCCCCGCTGCGCGAGCTCGACCCCGGCCTCGTCGCCACCGCCCACGTCTGGGCCCGCGGGGGCAGCCTCGAGGAGGCGGTCGGCGAGACCGGGATGACCGGCGGCGACTTCGTGCGCGGCGTGAAGCAGTGCATCGACCTCCTCGGGCAGCTCCGCGACGTCGCCGCGGGGGAGCGGCGGTCCGCTCTCGGGACCGCGGCCCGGCAGCTGCAGCGGGGCATCGTCGACGCCTGAGGTCGGGACCTAGGCTCCTCGGCATGTCGCATCCCAGCCTCGGGCCGGTCCTCCTGGTCGCGAACCCCCGTGCCGGCACCGGGACCCGGGACGCCGCCGCACGGACCGCAGCGCTCCTCGCCGACCGCGGGATCCGGACGGAGACGGCCGTCACCGGCGGTCCGGGGGACGCGACCGCGGTGGCCGCGGAGGCGGCCCGGCGCGGGGTCGGACTGGTCGTCGCGGTCGGCGGGGACGGCACCGTCCACGAGGTCGTGAACGGCCTCGTCGATCCTGGTGCTCCCGGCGACGCCGGGACCCGGCCGGTGCTCGGCGTCGTCCCGGCGGGGAGCGGCAGCGACCTCGTCCGGACCTTCGGGCTGGACCGGCCGCCCGAGGTGCTCGCCGCCCATCTGGCCTCGCCGCACACGACGCCGCTCGACCTGATCCGGGTCGAGGTCGGGGGGGCGTCCGACCGTCGGGTCCGCCTCGCGGCGAACGCGGTCGAGGTCGGCTTCGGCGGCACGGTCGCGGCGGTGGCCGCCGTCCTGCCGCGTCGTCTCGGTGCGGGCCGCTACCGCGCCGGCATCGTCGCCGCGTGGGGGGCCTTCCGGCGCGTGGGGATGCGCGTCGCGCACGACGGCGGTGTGCACGAGGCCGCGCTGTGCAACGTGGTCGTGGCGAACGGGCAGTTCTTCGGCGGTGGACTCCACGTCGCACCCCGGTCGCTGCCGGACGACGGGCGCCTCGACCTCCAGGCCTGGGGAGGATCCCCGACGGACGTGGTCCGCGCCGCACGGCTGCTCCGGGACGGCTCCCACCTGTCCCGGCCGGACGTCCGTGCATGGTCCACCGCTAGCGTCACGGTCGAGACCGACCGGCCGGTCCGGGTCGAGGCGGACGGCGAGCCGCTCGGCCGGTCGCCGGTGACCTGCACGGTCCTCCCCGCCGCCGTCCGCCTGAAGGTCTGACGATGGACGCCACCCTGCGACGTCGCGGCCTCCTGGTCGAACGGATCCTGGACGCCGATCTCGGGGCCGTCGTCCTGGGTCCGGGCCCCGATCTCCGGTACCTGACGGGGTGGGACGTCCACGAGTCCGAGCGCCCGACCCTCCTCGTCGTGCCGGGGCGGGGGACCCCGGTCCTGGTCGTGCCCGCGCTGGAGGCCCCCCGCGCCCGGGCGGACGCCGAGCTCGCCGGGGTCGACCTGCGGAGCTACGGCGAGACGGACGACCCGCTCGCGGCGGCCGTGGCGGCCGTCCCGGCGACGGGAGCGGTGGCGGTCGGTGACCGGCTGTGGTCGACGACGACCCTGGACCTGCAGGCGCACCTCCCGGGGCGCGTGACCGAGCGGGCCTCCCGCGTCACCGCGCCGCTGCGGGCGGTGAAGGACGCGGAGGAGCTCGTGGCGCTGCGCGAGGTCGCCGCCGCGATCGACGCCGTCCACCGCCGCGTCCCCGGCCTGCTCCGACCCGGCCGCACGGAGGCCGAGGTCGCCGCCGACCTCGCGGCCCTCATCCGCGAGGACCACGACGAGGTCGCCTTCGTCATCGTCGCCGCCGGGCCGAACGCGGCCTCACCCCACCACCACCCGGGTGCCCGCCCGCTCGCGCTCGGGGACGCCGTGGTCGTCGACATCGGCGGGCCGCTCCGCGGGTACCACTCGGACATGACGCGGACGTACCACCTCGGGCCGCCCCCGCCGGGCACCGTCGAGGCGTACGCCGTCCTCGAGGCGGCGCGGGACGCCGGCGTCGCGGCCGTGCGACCCGGCGTCACCGCCGCGGAGGTCGACGCCGCGGCACGGGCCGTCATGACCGCCGCCGGACTGGGTGACGCGTTCCTGCACCGGACCGGTCATGGCATCGGCCTCGAGGTCCACGAGCCGCCCTGGATCGTCGCGGGGGAGGGCACCGTGCTCGCGCCGGGCATGACGTTCAGCGTCGAGCCCGGGTACTACCTCGCGGGTCGGACCGGGGCGCGCATCGAGGACATCGTCGCCGTCACCGCCGACGGGGTCGAGGTGCTGAACCGCGAACCGCGCGGCCTGCGGGTGGTCGCGTGATGGAGGTCCGTCGCGCCCGGCTCGAGGAGATCCGCCCGCTGGCCGCCGAGTACCTCGCCGAGCAGGAGGCGCGGTTCGGGCGGCCCACCTCGCCGCCGCTGCCGCAGGGCGGCGTGTTCTGGCTGGCCGAGGACGCGGACGGGACGGCGCTCGGGTACGCCGCCGGGACGCTGCGGCCGGAGGGGTGCAGCATCGGTCCGATCTTCACGCGCGAGACCGGCCGTCGCCGTGGCACGGGGGCGGCGCTCCTCGCCGCGATCGAGCGGTGGGTGACCGACACCGGCGTCCCCGTGGTCGAGATCGCCGTGAACGCCGACAACCCGGGTGGCGTCGCCTTCCTCGAGGCGTCCGGCTACCGCCCCGGCCGGATCCTGATGGTCCCGGAACGGACGTCCGGCGCCGAATGACCTCCCCCCGGCTCCTCCCGGCCGTCGGCGTCGGGCTCGCCGTCGGCGTCGTCCTCGCGGTCCTGGTCGGGGGGGGCGCGGCCGCGTGGCGGGCGCCGGCCGTCGGCGTCGCGGCGGGGCTGCTCGTCGTCGGTCTCCGGCGCGTCCTCGTCCTCGCGCGCCGCGAGTGGCGTCGGGACGCGCCGGACCGTCGGGCCTACGTCGCGGCCGTCCTACCCCTCGCGGTCGCCCTGCTCCTGGCGGGTCTCGCGACGGCGTGACGTTGTTGCAGGACCACCCGCCCCGTGGTACCCACCGCGCGCCGTCGGGGCCGTCCGGCCCCGGGCGGGTGGGGGACGTCGTGGCGAGGGCACGCCGGCAGGACGGGGACGAGGGGCCGGGGATCGACGACGATCCCGTCGTGGCGGAGGACGACGTCGACGAGCTCGACGACGACCTCGGCGGACTGGCGGAGGACGAGGACCTCGAGGAGGACGACGGCACGGACCTCCCCGAGGGGTTCAGCGTCGTCGACGCCGACGACGGCCCTCCCTCCGACGACGAGGACCCCGCCGTACCGGCGCGGGCCACGGCGGTCGAGGAGGACCGCGAGCGGGCCACCGACGTGCTGGAGGCGGCCGCCCGGGACCGTGGTGCGGACGACGACGAGGACGACGACCTCGCCGTGCAGCGCAGCGGGGAGTTCGTCTGCACGCGCTGCCACCTCGTGAAGCGCGACACCCAGCTCGCACGACCACGGCTGCGCATCTGCCGCGACTGCGCGTGAGCGCTCCCCCCGCGCCGGCCCGGACCGCCGCCGCGGTCGCGGCGGCCGGCGCGGCGGGACTGGCCCTGGTGGTGGCCCACCCGCCGCTGGGCTGGTGGTGGGCGGCCTGGCTCGTCGCACCGCTGCTGGTCGTCGCGCTCCGGACCGCCGGACCGGACCATCCGGCGGACCCGGCCGGCGTCGGGCCGGGGGCCGGGCGGGCCGTGGTCCTCGGCCTCGTCGCGGGCGCCGTCGGGTACGGCGTCATGCTCCACTGGATCGCGTTCGCCGGCGGCGCGGTGGCGTGGGTCCTCCTGGCCGGGATCCAGGCCGGCTGGGTGGGGCTCTGGGCGCTCCTCGTCGCCCCTCGGCTGGGGTCCCGCCTGCTGCCCCTGCACGGCGCGGTCCTCTGGGTCGGCATCGAGTGGCTTCGGACGGGATGGCCGCTCGACGGCTTCGCGTGGGGCCGTCTGGCCTACAGCCAGGTCGAGCTCGCCTGGCTGACGCCGACCGGCCGCGTCCTCGGCGCCTCCGGTCTCAGCCTCGTCGTCGTCATCGTCGGCATCGCGGCCCTCCAGGGCCTCCTCGGTCTGCGGCTCGACCGTGAGACGCCGCCGCGGACCGCCCTCGTCCAGCTCGTCCTGCCCGTGCTGCTCGTGACCCTCGTGACGGTCGGCCCCCCGCCGACCGAGGGCGCGCTCGACGTCCTCGCCGTGCAGGGGAACGACGTGCGGCACTGGGAGGCGCCGGTCCCGAACGCACCGCTGGTCATCACCCGCAACCATCGGGACCTGACCGTGGCGGCCGTGGCGCGCGACGGCCCGCCGGACGTCGCCGTCTGGCCGGAGTCCAGCATCGACCGCGACCCGTCCCGGGCCGCCGGCGCCCCGCTCTGGGAGCTGGCCGGAGAGTCGGCCCGCGCCGCGGGGACGCTCGTGGCGGGGGTCAGCCTCGACGGACCGGACCCCGCGACCCAGCGCATCGTCGGCGCGGTCGTCCTCGGGCCGGAGGGGGAGCGCGACCGGTACGTCAAGCGCATGCCGGTGCCCTTCGGCGAGTTCGTCCCGGCCAGGGCGCTCCTCGACTGGATCCCGGCGCTGGACCGCGTGCCCCGGGACGCGGTCCGGGGCGGCGAGGCGACCACGGTCGAGGTCGCGCCGGGGGTCACGGCGGCCATCGCCTACTGCTTCGAGACGCTGTTCCCGGCCGTCGTCCGCAGCAACGTGATGGCGGGGACCGAGCCCGCGGGGGTCGTCCTGACCCTGACCAACGACGCGTCCTTCCGGGACTCCGGGCAGCCCGAGCAGCATCTGGCCCAGAGTCGCATGCGCGCCGTCGAGACCGGCCGCTGGGTGGTCCACGCCGCGATCTCCGGGGTGACCGCGGTCGTCGATCCCGACGGCCGGGTCGTCGCGCGGACCGAGCCGTTCACCCTGGCGACGATCCGTCGCGACGTCCCGCTCGCGGTCGGGACGACCCCGTACCTGGTGCTGGGCGACCTGCTCGGAGGGGTCGGTGCGGCCGCGGTCGCCGGGACCGCACTGGGTAGCCTGCCCCGTCGTCGGCGCCGCCGAGGATCCCGCCCCCGTCGTCCAGCGGCCTAGGATCCCACCCTTTCAAGGTGGTGACGCCGGTTCGAATCCGGTCGGGGGTACGGCGCCGAACCCCGCGGTCCGGAAGGAGCCATCGTCGTGGCAGAGAAGAAGTCCCGCGCGCGCACCTCCGCCGCCAGGAAGGCCCCGGCGAAGAAGGCCCCCGCCAAGAAGGCCCCGGCGAAAAAGGCGCCGGCGAAGAAGCCCGCCGCGAAGAAGGCGCCGGCGAAGAAGGCGCCCGCCAAGAAGGCGCCGGCGAAGAAGGCGCCCGCCAAGAAGGCCCCGGCGAAGAAGGCGCCCGCCAAGAAGGCCCCGGCGAAGAAGGCTCCCGCCAAGAAGGCCCCGGCGAAGAAGGCTCCCGCCAAGAAGGCCCCGGTCGAGGCCGTCCCCGCGGCCCGCCCGGCACCGCGACCGCTGCCGCCGCCCTCGCCGCGCCGCTCGTTCCGGGTGCTCCAGCGGCACCGCGACGTCGGACGGGGAGGTCCCGTCGTCGACGTCCAGCTCCAGATCCGGCGGTCCGGTGCCCTCGTCTGGGCGCAGACCTTCTCGGATCCCGCGCAGGCCGCCGAGCTCGTCGCGCGGCTCGAGCGCGACCTCGACGACCTGGATGACGCGGCGTTCCGCCGCGCGCACCGCGTCCCGGCCGACGCATGACCCCCCGGGCCGGCGCCGTCGAGGTCGTCGAGCTGCCGGAGGCGCCCCGTCGGGACGGCATCGTCGACCTCGACGCGCTCGCCGACCGCCTGGGACCGGTCGACCTGCTCGAGAGCGCGGACCGCTCCGGCTGGTCCTCCCTCGTCCCGCACGCGGCCGCGAGCGGGACGCTCCGGGACGAGGACGGCCGGATCGTCCTGCGATCGCCGGGGGACGCACCCGTCGACCTCGGCCCCGATCCGGCCGCGGCCCTCGACGCCGCGTGCGCTCGGCTCGGGCTCGATCCGACCGCGACGCCACCCGCCCACGTCCCGATGCCGTTCCGAGGGGGCCTCGTCGGCGCCCTCGCCTACGAGCTGGGCGCCCGCCTCGCCCCGGGACCGGTCCCCGCCCCGGCGCCGGACGCCGCGGCGCGAGCGGTGCCGGACCTGGCCCTCCGGCTCACCGGCGTCTTCGTCGCCGTCCCGCGGGAACGCGACCGCGCGGTCCTCGTCCTCGACCGGGGCCTGCTGGCCCGCGAGCCGGGCCCGGTCGTCGCCGCCCTGCGTGACCGGCTCGCGACCCCGGTCGTCCCCGACCCGCCGGTCGCGGTCCCCCCGTCGACGGTCACGACCTCCCTGCCCCACACCGCCCACGTCGCGGCCGTCCGGGCCGCGCTGACGCTCATCGCGGCCGGCGACGCGTACCAGGTGAACCTCGCGCAGCGCCTCCTCGCGCGGTGGCCGGCCGACGTGACCGCCCTGTACCGACGCCTCCGTGCGGCCTCGCCGGCCAGTCACGCCGCGCTGCTCCCCGACCTCGGCCTCGCGTCGGCCTCGCCGGAGCGGTTCCTGCAGGTCCGCGGCGGCCGGGTCGTGACCGAGCCGATCAAGGGCACCCGGCCGCGGGCGGACGACGCGACCCTCGACGCCGCGCTGGCCGACGACCTCGCGACCGCGACGAAGGACCGGGCCGAGAACGTCATGGTCGTCGACCTCGAGCGCAACGACCTCGGGCGCGTCTGCCTCCCCGGCAGCGTCCGCGTGCCGGCGCTCCTCGAGCTGCGGGCGCTCCCGACCGTCTGGCACCTCGTCTCGACGGTCACCGGCACGCTGCGGCCGGGGACGGGGTACGGGGCGCTGCTGCGGGCGACCTTCCCGAGCGGGTCCGTGACCGGCGCACCGCGCCTGGCGGCGATGCGGGCCATCGGGCGCCTCGAGCCGGTGCGCCGGGGCTGGTACTGCGGTGCGGTCGGGTTCCTCGGTGCCGGCGAGGCGGGCCTCTCGGTCGCGATCCGGACCGCGACGCTGCACGCGGACGGCACCGCGACCTACGGCGCGGGCGGCGGGATCGTCGCCGACAGCGAGCCCGACGCCGAGGTCGCGGAGTCCCTGGACAAGGCGGTCCCGTTCCTCCGCGCGGTCGGGGCGACGGGTGTCGCGCCCGCGGCGCCGCGGGCGGCCCGGTGGGTCCGCACGTGAGCGCGGACGCGCGCGCCTGGCTCGACGGGACGGTCCTGCCGGCGGCGACGGCGGCCCTCCCGGCGACCGATCTCGGTCTGCGACAGGGACTCGGCGTGTTCGAGACGCTCCGCGTGCGCTCCGGGCGGGCCGCCGGCGCCGAGCTGCATCTGGCCCGGCTCGAGGACGGTGGACACCGGCTCGGGATCGACGTCGACCGCGGGGCGGTCCTGGCGGGGATCGCCGCCGTGCTCGACGGCGCCCCCGACGTGGACCTGCTGGTGCGCATCACGGTGACCGCCGGCGACGCGGCGCCGGACTGGCCCCCCGTCCCGGCCGGGCGCCCGCGCGTCCTCGTCACCCGCGGCCCCGCCCCGGCACTGCCCGCCCCCGCCGTCGACGCGGTCGTCGTCGCCGGCCCGCGCGCACCGGCCGGCCTCGGCGACGTGAAGACCACGTCCTACGCCGGATCCGTGCTGGCGCAGCGCCGAGCGCGCGCCCGAGGGGCCGAGGTGGCGCTGCTCGAGGACGACGGCGCCGTCCGGGAGGCGGCCGACGGGAACGTGCTGGCGCTCCACGGCACGACGCTGACGACGCCGCCGGCCGACGGACGCATCCTCGCCGGCGTCACCCGGCGCCTCGTCCTCGACCTCGCGCCGGGGCTGGGGCTGACGGTCCGCGAGGCCGACCTGGCGCGCCCGGACCTCGACACGGCGGACCTCGTCCTGGTCAGCTCGGCCGTGCGGCGGCTGCGTCCGGTGCGGCGCGTCGACGGCACCGCCGTCGCGGCCGGGGACGGCGCCCACCCCGTCGTCGCGCGCCTGCTGGCCGGGCTCGAGGACCTGGCCACGGCGTCCGAGCCCCTCCGCGCCCCGCGGGCGCGCTGAGCCGAGCGGACGACCGACGCCGGGTCCGGCCACCCGACCTCAGGCGCCGGGCGCGCCGCTCGTCGGGTCGCCCGGATCGGCGAGGTCCTCGACGTCCTCAAGCCCCAGCTCGACCAACCGCGCCCGGTGCCGCGCCAGCAGGTCCATCGCGAGCTCGCGGACGCGGTCCCCCCCGGACGCGGCCCCCTCGAACAGGACGCGGAGGGCGTCGGTCCGCTCCGCACCCTGCTGGAACGCGGTCAGGGCCCGCCCGAGCAGGTCCGCGACGAGCCCACGGGCGCGCCGGCGCGCCGCGGCGTCCCCGAGCTGCGTGCGCAGCAGGGCGAGGGCGGCCGCCTCGGCCTCCTCCCGGGCGTCCAGGGTCCGCACGAGGACCTCGGCGCTCCGCGCGTCCAGCAGCGGCACGACCGTCCGCGCGAAGTCGCGCGCGAGCGGGATGCCGAACGCGAAGAACACCGACGCACCGAACCAGTCGTCGAGGGGCGCGCGGTCGAAGAACGCGTCGAACAGCGCCTTCTGGCGGTCCATCGCGGCCTCGGGGAGGTCCGTCAGCTCGCCGAGGCGGCCGCGGAGCGCCTCGTACGCGTCGTGCTCGCGCCGCGCGAAGGTCGCGACACGGTCGGCGCTGCGCGCGTCCGGCGCGTGGCGGACCGCCGTCGACATCGCGGAGAAGGACCGCAGCTGCCCGTACGCCAGGACGCCGAGCAGCTCCGCGACGGCGAGGTCCCGCACGGCGCTCACCGTCCGCCGTCCCCGGGCCGGCGCGGGCGCCACCCGAGCCGCTCGGAGATCTCGCGGGCGCTGCGCAGCACCCGGAGGGCGACGTTCTCGGGCTCGGGCAGCCGCGCGGTCGGTGCGACGATGCCGACCGCGGCGACCGCGCGACCGGTGTGGTCGAACACGGGCGCCGCGACGCCGGCGGCACCGGGCTCGATCTCGTCACGCGTGTACGCGACGCCGCGCTGACGGACCGGACGCAGCTCGTTGAGGCGCTCGCCGTCGGGCAGGAAGGCGAGCAGCGCCTTGCCGTGCGCGGCCATGCCGAGCGGGTGGCGGAACCCGACCCGGTAGTTGACCTGCACGAACCGGCCGTCGGGCTCGATCACCTCGACCACGACCACGTCCTCGCGGTCGCGGACGGCGAGGCAGGCGGTCTCGTTCGTGTCGTCGCTGAGCGCCCGCAGGGCCGGCCCGGCCAGCCGTCGGACCTCGAGCCCCTGGGCGGCGCGGACGCCGAGCTCGAGCATCGCGAGGCCCAGCCGGTACCGCCGCGACTCGGGGTCCCGCGTGACGAACCCCTCCTCGGCCAGCGTCTCGAGGAGCCGGTACAGGACCGCGCGGTCGAGGCCGGTGGCCTCCGAGAGGGAGGACACCGTCGCGCCCTCGGCGTCGCCCCCCAGGGCCTTCAGGACGACGAGGCCCCGCGAGAGCGTCCGGGAGCCGCCGCCCCGCGTCGCGGCCCGGCGCTCGGGCTCGGGGGCGCGCTCGGCCGCGGACCGCTTCTCGGTCGCGGACCGCTTCTCGGCGGCCGCGCGGCGCGGCGCCGCGGCGCGCGCCGCAGGTCGACGCTCGGAGGGGGTGACCACGCCGACTCCAGACGGCCCGCGGGGCCGCGGACGGACCAGGGAGTGTCGCGCGCGCGCCGCGCACGGTCAAGTGCGGTCGTGGCCCCGGGTCGCCCGCGACGCGCCGGCGGTACGGTCCGTCTCGCCCCTCCCCGCCCGTCCCCGAGGGCCCGCGGCGCAGGAGACGCTGGTGCGCGACATCATCGGCACGCTGGCCGACTGGCAGGCCGTGGGCGAGCGCTTCGCCCTGGCCACGGTGACGAGCACCTCGCGGTCGGCCCCCCGCCCGGCCGGTGCGGCCCTGGCGCTGCATCCGGACGGCCGCATCGTCGGCAGCGTCTCGGGGGGCTGCGTCGAGGGGGCCGTCGTCGAGGTCGCCACGGAGGTGCTGCGCACCGGGGTCCCGCAGCGCTGCCGGTACGGGATCACCGACGCCGACGCGATGGCGGTCGGACTGACCTGCGGGGGCACGATCGAGGTGCTGGTCCGGGCCGTCGGTGACGCACCCCCCCTCGGCGACCTGCGGGCGCTGGTCACCGCGGACGCCCCCGCCGCGCTCGCGACGGTCGTCGAGCACGCCGACCGGCCCGACCTGGTCGGCGCCGCGGTCGTGGTCGGACCGGATGGAACATCCGGTGACCTCGCGGGGGACGATGGCGACCGCACGGAACTGGACGCAGCCGTCGTCCGCGCGGCCCGGGCGGCGATCGCCGCCGGCGCGACCGGCCTCCGGCGCCTCGGTGGCGCGGGCGAGGAGCTCGGACTCGACGTCGGCGTCCTCGTCGAGGTGTTCACGCCCCGTCCGCGGATGATCGTCGTCGGCGCCGCGGACCACGCGGACGCGGTCGTGCGCATCGGACGGTTCCTCGGGTTCCACGTCACGGTCTGCGACCCGCGCGCCAGGTTCGCGACGGCGGCGCGCTTCCCGGACGCCGACCTGGTCGTCGCGGATTGGCCCCATCGCGTGATCGAGGGTGCGGATCTCGACGCCCGCGCGGCCATCTGCGTCCTGACCCACGACCCGAAGGTCGACGTCCCGGCGCTCCGAGCGGCCCTCACGGGCTCCGCCGGGTACGTCGGTGCCATGGGGTCCCGGCGCACCCATGCCGACCGGGTGGAACGGCTGCGCGCGACCGGGCTGGACACGGCGGCCCTCGAGCGTCTCCGCTCCCCCATCGGGCTCGACCTCGGGGGGCGGACCCCGGAGGAGACCGCGGTCGCGGTCGCCGCCGAGCTGCTGCAGCTGCGCAGCGGTGCCACCGGCCTCCCGCTCCGCGACCTCGACGGGCCGCTCCACGCGCCGTCGGACCTCCCCAGCCGGACGTGACGGACGGCGCGGACCCGACGGTCACGACGGTCGTCCTCGCCGCCGGCGCCGCCCGCCGGTTCGGCGGCGCGAAGCTCGGCGCCGACCTCCGGGGTCGATCGCTGCTCGCGCACACCATCGGTGCCGCCCGGGCGGCGGGGCTCCACGTCGTGGTGGTGGTCGCCCCGGACGGTCCGGCCCGCGACATCGCCGGGGCCGCCCGCGCCGACGTCGTCGTGAACCCCGACCCCGACCGCGGCCTCTCCTCCTCCCTCGCGGCCGGACTGGACGCGCTGCCGGCCACGACCGCCGCCGCGGTCGTGCTCCTCGGGGACCAGCCGGACGTCGCGCCCGCCGCGATCCGGGCGGTCGTGACGGCCTGGCGGGCGGACCCGGCGCGGCCGCAGCGCGCGCGGTACGAGGACGGACCCGGCCACCCGGTGGTCCTCCCCCGCGCCCTCTGGGAGGCCGCGACCGCCGCCGGTGGCGACCGCGGGGCCGCGCCGCTGCTGGCGACGTCGTCGGTGGGCGAGGTCGCGATCGACGGCCCCCGGCCGCCCGACGTCGACACCCCGGCCGACCTCGCGGCCCTCTCGGCCGACCTCCGCTCGGAGTCCCTCGCCGACCCGCGCCGCCGCGACGCAGGTCGGCGCCGGCCGTCGGGGGACCGGCGATAGCCTCTCGGGTGCCCCCGACGACCAGGATCCCGACGTGTCCGACGACATCGAGCGCCTCATCGGCGGCTCCCGCAGGGCCTACGACAAGCTGTTCGAGTCCCGGATCCTGTTCCTGAAGGGCCCCCTCGAGGACGACGTCGCGGACAACCTCGTCGCCCAGCTCCTGGCCCTCGACGCCGAGTCCGACGAGGACATCACCCTGTACGTGAACTCCCCCGGCGGGATCATCACAGGGATGTTCGCGCTGTACGACTCGGTGCGACTGCTGCGCTCGAAGGTGAACACCCGGTGCATCGGGCTGGCGGCCTCGGCCGCCGCGTTCCTGCTCTGCACCGGGACGGGGACCCGGGCCGCGACCGAGAGCGCCCGGATCATGATCCACCAGCCGCTCGGCGGTGCCCGCGGGACCGCGAAGGACATCGAGATCCAGGCCAAGAACATCGTCTGGATGCGCGAGCGCATCAACGAGATCATGGCCGACCGCACCGGGCAGACCCTCGAGCGCATCCAGAAGGACACCGACCGCGACTTCTGGATGACCGCGGCCGAGGCGAAGGACTACGGCCTCATCGACGAGGTCGTCGCGGCGCACAGCGGCTCGTAACCGCGGCGTTCCGACGTCCCTGTGCGGCCCGACTGATGCCGGGGCGCTCGCGGCACCGGCTCGCGCCGCTCGCCCTGCTCGTCGCCCTCCCCCTGCTGCCGCTGCCATGGCGCGCCGCTCCTCCGTCGGCGGGTCCGGGGACGGCGTGGCGCCTCGACGGTCGCCTCGAGATCGCCGAGGAGCCGGTGGACCCGCCGGGGACCGTCCTCTGGCTGGCCGCGGGTCGTCCGCAGCTGCTCGGGGAGCGGGTGCGCGAGGTCGTCACGGGTCGAGCGACGGGCGTCCCCCTCCTGCGGGGCGACGCGGCGACGACGTCGGGCGTGGCCGTCCCCGCCGTCACCGCCGCCGCACTCGCGGCCGCGGGGCTCCCCGCGGACGCCGCGGCGACCGCCCGACTGACCCTCCGCGCGGGCCCGCTCGACCTCGGCCGCCTGACCGCCGGGCTCCATCTCGGTGACAGCCACGGGCTCGCCGTCGCCGTCGCGGTCCTCCGCGCCGAAGGTGTGCTCGACCTCGGGACGGCCACGGTCGCCGCGACCGGGCGGGTCGGCCCCGACGGGACCGTGCTCCCGGTCGGGGGGATCGGCCCCAAGGTCGGCGCGGCGGTGCGGTCCGGCGCGACCGAGATCCTGGTGCCGCGCGACCAGGAGGAACTGGCCCGGGCGGTCCGGACCGACCGACCGATCCGCGTGCGCGGCGTCGGACACCTCTCCGAACTGCTCGACCCGCCGCCAGCGTCTCCACGGGCCGGGCCCGCCGGGACTCAGGCGTCGTCGCCCGACGGGACGTAGAGGTAGTACTCCTCGTCCTCCTGCTCCCAGTCCATCCGCAGCACCCCGCGCGCGACGGCGGCCTTGCAGAACTGGAGGAACCCGCCGTACCCGAGGTCCTTCTCGCTGAACCCGGGCTGACGCTTCCGGACCTGGTCCTTCAGCCCCGAGAGCGGCGGGTCGCCGCCGAGCTCCTCGGCGAGCTCGGCCACCGTCCGGCGCAGCAGGTCGAACGCCTCGTCGACGCCGGTCGAGCGCTCGGCGAACTCGACCTGCGGGTCGCCCTGCGCCGTCCCCTCGGAGAGCACGAGGACCTTCTGCTCGGCGAGGTGGTGGAGCATCTCGCGGAAGCCCCGGAAGCCGTAGTCCTGCTCGGCGAACGTCGGATCCTTGCGCAGCAGCGCCCGCTTCAGGTTCGAGGACAGGACCACGCCGTCCGTCGACGAGCCCTGCAGCCCCGACAGGGTCCGCGTCACCAGACGCTCGAGCGCCTGGAGGTCGCCCTCGGCCGCCGGCACCGCACCGCCGTCCCCACCGCGCCGCGAGGCCGCCTTCTTCGAGCGTCCCCGGCCCGAGCGCCCCGCGCCGTCGGACGGCGCGGAGGAGCTGCGACCGTCCAGGCGCTGGACACCGTCGAGGCGGTCGAAGAACAGGAACTCGTCGCAGGCCCCCGGCAGCATGGCGGACGTCGAGCCCTTGACCCCGACGCCGATGACCCGGCGGTTCAGCTCGCGGAGCTTCCCGACGAGCGGCGTGAAGTCGCTGTCACCCGAGACGATGACGAACGTCGAGACGAAGTCGCGGGTCAGCGCCAGCTCGATCGCGTCGACCGCCATCTGGATGTCGGCCGCGTTCTTCCGGACCGAGTCCGAGCGCTGCGGGATCTCGACCAGCTCGACGTTGGCGTCGACCATCCCCCGCCGGTCCTCGCGGAACAGGTTCCAGTCCGCGTAGGCCTTGCGGGCGATCAGCCGGCCGCGCTCGGCCAGGGCGTCCATCAGCGGCTTCGGGTCGAAGCGGAGACCGACGCTGCGCGCGCCGATGGCGACGTTCTCGTGGTCGATGAAGACCGCGAGGCGCTCCTCGAGCTGTTCAGGGTTCGTCATGCCCCCACGCTACTCGCCGCGACGAGGGGGTCCGGCCGCCGCGCCTCAGAGGGCGGCGAGCTCGCGCAGGGTCGCGTCGTCGACGTCGGCGGGCAGCAGCGTGCCGTCCACCTCGAGCACCGGGACCCCACCGACCCCCCGCCGCCGGAGCGCGAGGAAGCGGCCGCGGAGGTCCGCCGCGGCCCCCCGGTCGTCCAGGAGGGCCGTGACGGCGGCCGCGTCCAGCCCGATCCCCACCGCGAGGGTCGTGAGGACCCCGGCGTCGGCGACGTCGGCGCCGTCCGTCCAGTAGGCGCGGAGGACCGCCAGTCGCCACGCCGCGCCGAGGTCGGCCGCCTCGGCGAGGCTCCCGACGAGGTGCACCGGGAGGGTCGGGACCCGTCGGGT
>Ga0208785_1000707_pt1 | contig 15046 bp, 22 predicted proteins | sample DEB08_DNA_2_FD_185499 | JGI IMG/M metagenome (GOLD analysis project Ga0208785, IMG submission 185499) | Aqueous microbial communities from the Delaware River and Bay under freshwater to marine salinity gradient to study organic matter... | ecosystem: Environmental > Aquatic > Marine > Coastal ...
CCACCCCGACGCAGGCTTAGGCTTTTCTCCCCCGATAAAAACGGCTGAAACCGGCAAAACGACGCGAAAAACAGGCCATGACCAATCCAACGCCAAAAAAGGCCAATCCGCGCAAATCAACGGCCGCTGCCAGGAAACCACGCAAACCCGCGCCAATCACCACAAATTCACAGGCCGTGGAAGTGTTCCTAGCCATCACCTATCCCGATGGTGTGCCCTCGACCGATCAGCCAGTTGTGATGGCAGCCCGAAGCCTGGCGGCCTGCGTGGACAGCGAACCCGACAAGGCCGCCATGTGGAAGGAATACCGCGCCGCGCTAGGCGATCTAATGGCCATGACCGAACAGGACGGCGATGAACTCGAATGGCTCACTGATCAGTTGCGCGCCGCGTCTGGCAACGGCGAGGAGTAACCGCGACACACGCGGCCCCGAGGTGGCCCGCATCGCAGAAATGCTCGGCACACCATTTATGCCGTGGCAACGCCAGGTCGTTGACACAGCGCTCGAGGTGGACAACAACGGGCAACTCGTCTACCGCGAGGTATGCCTCACCGTTCCACGCCAGCAAGGCAAATCAACGCTGCTGGTGGCGCTCATGTTGTGGCGTGCCCTCGCATGGGGACGACGGCAACGGATCGCGTACACAGCGCAAACCGGATCAGCGGCCCGCAAAAAACTGTTGGACGATTTCGCGCCCACAATCCTTGACTCGCCGCTCGGCAAGTATGTGTCACGCGTGTACCGCCTCGCAGCCGATCCCTCGGTCATCCTGTCCAACGGCTCACGCATTGAGGCATGGCCCTCAACACCGACCGCTGGCCACGGCCAAACACTGTCGGGCGGCGGATTCATTGACGAGGCAATGGCCGACTACGACGACCGACGTGAACAGGCCATGTTGCCCGCAATGGCGACCATTCCGCAGGCTCAGTTGTGGATCGTGTCCACCGCAGGCACCGATGAATCCACCTACCTGCTGCGCAAAGTGTCCACAGGCCGTGAGGCGATATCCACAGGGCTCAGTGAACGCATCGCATATTTTGAATGGTCCGCCGACCCTGACGACGACCCTGACGATGAAGCGACCTGGCATGCCTGCATGCCTGCGCTCGGCACCACCGTCAACCTCGAGGCCGTCCGCCACGCACGATCCACGCAGCCCGATGGCGAATTTCGCCGCGCCTGGCTAAACCAGTTCACCAAATCTGACGAGCGGATCATCCCAGCCACCGTGTGGCAAGCCGCGCAAGCCGACGCGATGCCTGACGGCCGCCTGGTGTTCGGTGTTGATATCAACCTGGACCGGACCGCAGCCGCCATCGTCGTGGCCGACGAACACGGCCGCATCGAGTTGGTTGAGCACCGTGAAGGTGTCGAATGGATCGCTGACCGGCTGGCCGACCTGCGGAACATTCATGGCGGCAATATCGCGTTGGACGCGTACGGGCCCGCAGGTGTCCTGTCCGAAACGCTTGAGCAACGCAAACTGCCGCACTTGAAATACAGCACGCGTGAAATGTGTTACGCAGCCAACCTGTTTTTTGATGACCTGATGCAAAACAAAATGCAGGTACGTCCGCATCAGTCATTGACCGATGCGGTAGCCGTCGCACAAAAAAAGCCGATGGGCTACTCGTGGCTATGGTCGCGCGCACCACAGGCCGTGGACGTTTCGCCATTACATGCCGCCTCAATCGCATACCATGCTGCAAGGCATCGCAATGAGGCAATTGGCCGCCCAATGATACTCTGAGAGGCAACATGGCCCTATTTTCACGACGTAAGCCGGTCGAGGAACGCGCTAGCGAATTCCCGTTCGTGTTGCCGACCGGCAACTACCTGCAGCCGCTGCAAGGCCCGTTGCACATTTCAAGTGCAACCAGCCTGGGCATCCCCGCGCTGTGGCGTTGCACCCAACTGATTTCGGACACCATCGGATCGTTGCCGCTCGTCGCGTTTCGTGACGGCACCCGCCTCACCCCGAACCCGTCAATTTTGGCGCAACCTGATCGCATGTCCACGCGTGTTGACATGCTGTCATCAACCGTCGCGTCATTGCTGATTGACGGCAACGCGTTTTGGCTGCTAGGTGACCGTGACGCGCTCGGCTACCCACGGCAGGCCGTCCTGCTCGCCACCGACGCGGTACAAATCCGCACTGACGGGCCAACCGTCTACTACCAGGTTGCAGGGCAGGTGTATGACCAGGAGGACGTGCTCCACATTCGTGGCCTGACCATGCCAGGCAACGTGCGCGGCATGTCCATCATTGAGCACCACAAACGCACACTGGGCATTGCGATTGCTGGCGAGGACTGCGCATCAGAGTTGTATAACGCTGGCGGGCTGCCTGTCGGCGTGCTCGAGGTTGACGCAGACATCACGCGTGACGAAGCCGACCAACTCAAAGCCGGTTGGACCGAAAAAAACGGTGGCCGCAACCGCACACCAGCCGTCCTGGCAAACGGCATCAGGTACAAGCCGCTCAGTTTCAGCGCATCCGACCTTGAGTTGATTGACGCGCGCCGCTACTCGGCGCAACAAATCTGCACGCTCATGGGTGTGCCACATCACATGATCGGTGTGGCCGGTGCATCAGGTAACTCACTGACGTACAGCAACGTCACCCAGGATTCAATTCAGTTTGTGCGTTACACGTTGCGGCCGTGGCTGTCCCGCGTTGAGCAGGCCGTATCCACCCTGTTGCCTCGAGGCCAAGAGGCACGGTTTGTGTTGGATGACCTGTTACGCGCCGACACTGCTGACCGGTTCAACGCCTACAAAACTGCGATTGAAGCAGGATTTTTGACGGTGGACGAAGTGCGCATGATGGAGGACCTAACCGACGCAACGACCCCTGACCTGCAGGAGCAAACGAATGGCTGAAATTGTCAACCGGACCGTTGAGGTGGCCGGTTTTGAAATTCGTGAGGACGACGACGGGCACCACCTGGTTGGCATCGTCGCACCGTTTGGCGCACTGTACGACGCAGGCACCTACCTTGAGCGGTTCGCAGCAACCGCGTTTGACAAAACCATTGCCGAGCGTGGCAGCCGTGTCCCGCTCCTCGAGCAGCACGCCACCGACCGCATGCCAATCGGCCGTGCCGCCCGCTGGGAAAAAACCAACGACGGCCTAATCGCTGATTTTTTGCTGGCCCGCACACAACGCGCCGACGAGGCTCGCAGTCTCGCAATGGACGGATTCGTAACCGGTTTCAGCGTCGGTTTCATCCCGATCCGCACGCAAACATCCGAAATGAACGGCAAACCGTTGCGGACCCGCACCGAGGTTGCGCTCGATCACGTCGGTTTCGTCCGAAACCCTGCCTACGCCGAAGCACAGTTGTTGTCGGTGCGCTCCTACGATCCTGACGACGCGGAACAGGTGCCACGCCTCGCCAAATACCGGCACCTGCTCAGACAACTCGAGGTGGACTGATGGCCAACTACTTTGCGCACACCGCCACCACATCTCCCACCAAAGTTTTAGACGCTGACAGCATCAACCGTGAAGTGTTCATGCAAATCATTGGCAACACCACCGTGTATCTCGGTGACAACGACCAGGTAACGATCAGCAACGGGTTTCCTATCGCTAAACATGAGGCCCCGATCCGTGGGCTGCTCGGCGCAAGTCAGGAATTGTGGTGCATTGTCGAAATGGGCACCGAATCAGTGCGCCTATTTACCACCGTGGACTAAACACGAAAACAAAACCGGCCTGTGTAACATGATCGGCAGACCGCCGACGATTACGCCGCCACGCGCAATGGCACCTGATTGTCACTGTCAGAACCCAACCCGACTCTGACCAGGAGACAAACCACATGCGACTGCTTGACCAGTTGGTCACCGAGCGTGCCGACATTGCCACTGCCGTCGAGGCCGTGCTCGACCGTGCCGCCGAGGAGACCCGCGACCTGACCGAGGCCGAGGACAAGAACCTCGGAGACCTCACCGCCCGCGCAAAGGACCTCGATGCCCGCATCGCCGACCTGCGCGAAATCCAGATCAGCCACCTCGAGGCCGCCAAGTTGCGCGCCGAGGTTGCCGCCACCGACGAGCCCGAGGAGCCAAAGGCCGTGAACCGCGTTGACGTGAAGTCCGAGCCCCTTACCTACGAGGAAAAGAGCCCGCACTCATTCTTCCGCGACTCATACGCCGCCGAATTCCTCGGTGACCAGGCCGCCCGCGAGCGCCTGAACCGGCACCAGTCGGAAATGGCCATTGAGCACCGCGATTCGGGATCGTCCAACTTTGCCGGTCTCGTCGTCCCGCAGTACCTCACCGGCCTTGCCGCTCCGTTCCTCCGCGCCGGTCGTAACACGATGGACGTGGCCAACCAGTTGCCGCTGCCCGCGAACGGCCTGACGGTCAACGTGTCGCGCCTGACCACCGGCTCGAGCGCTGCCGCTCAGGACGGCGACAACGGTGCTGTGACCGAGGCCACCCCTGACGACACGCTCCTCACCGTCAATGTCCGCACCTATGCGGGCATGGTGGACGTGTCCCGCCAGGCCATCGAGCGTGGCACTGGTGTTGACGGGCTCCTGTCCGCCGACCTGGTGTCCGCGTACAACTCGGCTGTCAACGCTGACGTGATCAACGGTGCTGGCACCTCCGGTACGCACCTCGGAATCCTCAACACCTCCGGTATCGGCGACGTTGACGCTGACGACGCGTCCCCCACGGCCGTTGAGACCTTCCAGAAGGTCATCAAGGCAATCAGCACCGTCACCGCTGCCCGTTACACGCAGCCTGACGTGATCATCATGCACCCGCGCCGCTGGGCGTACCTCACCGCTGGCCTCGATTCCTCGAACCGCCCGCTGGCCGGTATCCAGGGCAACTCGGGCCAGAACATCGTTGCGCTCGGCAACCCTGGCGCTTACGGCACCGCTGCTGGCGAACTCGCCGGTATCCCCGTCGTCGTTGACGCTGGTATCCCCGTGAACCTCGGTGCTGGCACCGACGAGGATGCCATCATCGTGGCCAACCGCGCCGACCTGGTGCTCATGGAGCAGGCCGCCAGCCCGCTCATGCTGCGCTACGAGTCGGTTGGCTCGGGCACCCTCACCACCCGCATGGTGGTGTTCGGGTACAGCGCGTTCACCGCTGGCCGCTACCCAGGCGGCATCTGCAAGGTTCAGGGCACGCTGCTCAGCGCCACGCTCTGACCTAACCCGCGAGTGGCAGCGGCCCTGCACCCCTCCACAGGGCCGCTGCCACACCTCGAGGAGTAACGATGAGCGACAAATACACGCAAAACCTGATTGCCAGCGGTGCCGATCCGGTGCTCGTCGGCAAATTTCAGCAGGTGCCCGCACCGCAACCCGCTGCTGAGCCCGCTGAGGCCGCTGAGGAGCCGCCTAAGCCACGCAAGGCTGCTAAGCGCACCACTAAGGCCAAGTAATGGCCTACACGACCACAGCGCTTGTCAAAGCGTCGTTGGGCATCCCGCTCGCAGCGACTGCTGAGGACACGGCGATACAGGCCGCGATTGACGCGGCTGCAGCCCTTATTGATAACTACACCGGCCGTACGTTTGAAACAGTTACTGAGGCGCGCACCTATCTGCCGCGCACCGCATCAATCGTTGACGTTGACGACATCGCCACAGTCAGCGGTTTGGTCATCAAAACCGACGAGGACCAAGACGGCACGTTTGAAACCACGTTGAGCGTGACCACGGATTACGTGATCGTCAAAAACGCGGCACCGTTCCGCCAGATCACCAACGTCAACCGTGGCTGGCCGCTGTCACTGTACGGACGGCCAACCATTGAGGTGACCGCAACCTGGGGATACGGCACCAGCGTGCCTGACAACATCAAACAGGCCGCGCTGCTCATGGCTACACGCCTGTTCCAACGCAAAGCCAGCCCGCTCGGATTCCAAGCCGGTGCCATCAGCGAATTCGGACCGGTGCGCATCAGCCGCACTGATCCCGACGTGGCTGCGCTCCTGCAGGGCACCAAATTGTTTGGCGTTGGCTGATGGCCGACTACGGCACTATCAAAACCGCGCTGGCCGCCAACCTTGAGGCATCCGCCAACCTGCTGGTGGTCTACACACAGGTGCCTGACAACTACGTTGCACCGTGCGCAGTGATCGTGCCAGGCGACGACCCTGCCACCTACCATCAGGCGATGAGCGGGCAAGGTTTCACCCGTTTTGAATTCAAAGTGCAAATTTTGCAGCAACGGTTTGACAGCAACTACAGCCTCGAGGCGTTGGACGTGTTCGTCCACGGCCCCGACAGCGTTGACGCGCTGATCCGCGCTGACCGCACCCTCGGAGGTGTCGCAGCCGACAGCGTGTGCATCCGCTGCGCCAATTTGGGCCAAGTGCTCGCAGGTGATGACGTTTTCCTCGGCGCTGAGTTTGACGTTGACGTTATGGTGGCACCATGAACTACAAGGTGACCAGCGACCGTTTGCAGTGGGATGCAGGCCAAATCGTCACCGAGGATGACCTCGACGGCTGTAATATCGAGGCATTGCTCGACAGCGGCCATTTGGCAAAGGCGCGCAATACCAAACCGGACCCCGAACCAATCACTGAGGAGTAACAGTGGCCCAAATCGTTTTGACCGATGCATCGGTCACCGTGAACAGCGTTGACCTGTCTGATCATGTCACCCAGGTCGTGCTGAACTATGAGGTGGATGCCGTCGAGGTGACCGCCATGTCCGATGGCGCGCACAAGTTCACTGGCGGCCTGACCAACGTGTCCGCCACCGTCGATTTCCAGCAGGATTTTACTGCGGCGAGCGTTGACGCGACCATTGAGCCGTTGGTGGGCACAGTAACCACGGTGGTTATCAAGCCGACCAGCAGCGCTGTCGGCACTGACAACCCGTCCTATACGTTGACCGGCACGTACGTGGCCAGCCACACGCCGCTGAACGCCTCGGTTGGCGACCTCAGCACCACCAGCGTCGAGTTCCAGGGCGGAACGCTCGCCAGAGCCACGTCGTAACATGTTTGATTTTGAGGTGACCGTCACCAAGCGTGACGGTTCGGCGGGGACCTACGCGCTGACCTTTGACGCACTGTGTGAGTTTGAGGAAACAGCCAAAGTGGGCGTACCGGTTGCGTTCAACGAATCAAACATCAAACTGGGCCACCTCGCGTTGCTCGGCTGGATCGCTGAAAAGAACAGCGGTGCAACCGTCAAGCCGTTACCGGCCTGGCGCAAAGACATTGCGTCAATCAACGTCGAGGACCGCAGCCCTCCTACATCCGAGGTGGAGTGAGTGACTGGCTGGCATCGCTGGCCATCGCAACACACATTCCACCTCGGGAACTCATGCAAACACCACAGCCCGTGCTGCGGGCCATGTGGGAACAGTTGAGGAAACGCAACCAACGTGGCACAAGGGACATTCGGATTCCGACTGCAGGACCGTAAAGGCCGCGAGGAAATCGAAGGGCTGCGCGAAATTCAACGCGACATGCGCCGCCTCGGTGACGACACCAAAATGGCGATGAAGCCGACGCACCAGCAGGCCGCCGACCTGGTTGCCGAAGGTGCTAGGCGCAGGGCACCAGTCCGCTCAGGACGGCTGCGTAAATCGATCAAAGGCACCGCAGTGATGACCGGTGGCCGTGTCCGCATCGGCTATGGCGGTGGTGAACCCAGTTTGTATGCGGGCCCAATCCATTTCGGTTGGCCTGCCCGACGCATCAGGCCACAACCGTTTGTGTACGACGAACTCGATGACAGGCGCGCTGAGGTGGTCCAGTTGTACGCGGAGCGCATCACACAACTCATCAAGATTCATAAACTGGGCCGCTGATGGCGAAATCAATCAGCATCCCGATTACAGGCAACGCGGCACCGCTCCGCAAAGTCCTGTCCGACACCGAAGGCCGCCTGTCTGCGTTCGGTGGTCGTGTCGGTGGCGTATTCAAAGGTCTGGCAGGTGTCGGCTCAGTCGTTGTCGGTGCGGCCGGTGCTGCTGGTGGCGCACTGGTTGCCCTCGGCTCCCATTTTGACGGCCTTGAGAACACCATTGTTCGTGGCACAGGCGCGTCAGGTGACGCACTCGATGACTTGGTGCAGTCCACACAGGACGTACTCAAAACGGTGCCTGACAGCGGCGAAGTAGTCGCCCAAACCCTTGCGGATGTCAACACGTTTTTTGGGCAAACCGGCGCTGAACTCGAGGCCACCACTACAGCGTTTCTTGATTTTGCGCGTGTCACCGGCACTGACACCGCTAAAGCCATCGGCGCAGTTGACGCGGCCCTCACCCAGTTCGGTGAGGACGCAGGCAACACCGACGAGGTGCTAGGCGACCTGGTGCGCATCAGCCAGGCAACCGGCGCACCAATGGATCAGTTGCTCAGCCAAATGGAAACATTCGGCCCGATTTTCGCCAACGCAGGTTTTCACCTCGAGGAAACCGGCGCGATCATGGGCATGCTCGAGCAGGCAGGCGTATCCGTTACCCGCATCGGTCCTGCCATGAACAAGTTTTTTCGCGATGTGGCCAAAGAAGGCGGCCGCCCGCAGGACGCGCTGCAGGACACGGTTGGCGCAATCAAAAACGCTGGCAGCGAAATGGAAGCGCTCGCGATCGCCTCAGACGCGTTCGGTGCGGAAGGTGCGCAACGCCTCACCAACGCCATCCGTAGCGGCAATTTCGAAATTGAAACATTCAACGGGCTGCTAGGTGAAGGTGCAGGCGTAGTCGGCCAGCAGGCCAACCAGGTCGCCACGCTGTCAGACAAATTCAACCAACTCAAAAACATGGCGTTGGTTGGGCTCGCACCGCTCGCTGAGGCCGCGTTTGATGGTGTTATGAAGGCCATTGATGCGGTGATGCCGTTCGCACAGCGCATCATGGATGCGTTCGGTGAAGGCGGTTTGCGTGGCGCGTTCGGTGAACTGAAAAGCGTTGCCGCTGACGTGTGGCCCTCAGTCAAAACTGCGTTGGTCGAGTTTATGAAGGCTGCAGGCCGGTTCATTATTGACGACGCGTTGCCGTGGATCGGCAGCAAACTCATGGAGTTGGGCCAGGCGCTGGTTGATTGGATCGGGCCACGCATCCGCCCAATGCTCGAGGCGTTAGGCGATTTTATCGCTGCGGCAGCCAACTGGTTTGTCAACGACGGCCTGCCAATGATGGTTGACAAACTGATTTTGTTAGGCAACGCGTTGGTGGATTGGATAAAACCGCGCATTGTCCCAGCGCTCACCGCGCTCGGTGAATTTGTGGTGACTATCGCTGACTGGCTGCTCACGACCGCACTGCCGAAAATCGCTGAACAGTTAGCAAAACTCGGTTGGGCAATGGTCCAATGGATTTACGACCTGCTGCCTGACCTGCTGGTTGGCCTGTACGAATTCCTCAAAACGATTGGCACATGGATCGCCACCGAGGCGATCCCGCAGGTGTTTGACTGGTTCAAAGGTTTGGGCCGCAAAATCATTGACGGCATCGTTGACGGCATCAAAGCGGCCGCCAGCAAGGTCGGTGATGCGCTGAAATCAATCCCTGGCGTGTCACAGGCACAAGGGCTCATTTCGGCTGTCGGCGGCATCCTGCCGTTTGCTGACGGTGGCATCGTCACCGGCCCCACGCTCGGCCTGATCGGTGAAGCAGGACCGGAGGCCGTGATCCCGCTTGACCGTATGGACGGGCTCGGCGGCCCCACATACAACATCACCGTGCAAACAGGTGTTGGTGATCCTGGCAGCATCGGGCAAACCGTCGTGGAAACAATCAAGGCGTATGAGCGGCGAGCAGGTAACGGCTGGCGAGCATGAGCCTGCCACTAGCCACCGCAGTCCTGTTTTACTCTGACAGTGGTGTAGCCGACCCGTTCACACTTGACAGCGCCACCAGCGGCATCCTTGACAGCGACGTGCTAGAAGGTGTCGCACCCGTCGATATCACGTCAGCCGCGTATTCGGTGCGCATCACTCGAGGCCGCAGCCGATGGCTTGACGATTTCCAGCCTGGCGTGTGCACCGTCAGCCTTGACAACCGTGACCGTGCGTTTGACCCGCTCGGCGCAGGCACCTACAGCAGCGACATCGTGCCAGGCAAACGGTTTCGGATCACGACCGGCAGCACACCCATTTTTGATGGTGTCACCGACGACTGGAACATTGACTACACGCTCGATGACGACTCACGCGCCTACGCGATCATTTCGGACGGTTTCAGCGACCTCGGCCGCACCCTGCTAACCGAAACCACCACCAGCAGCCAACTGTCATCGGACCGGCTCACAACGATCCTTGACCGGCCTGATGTGAATTTCCCGACTGCGTACCGTGACATTGACACAGGTGTCACCACGCTGCAGGCCGACACGATTGCTGACGGCACCGACGTAGCCACCTACGCGCAACTCATCGCCCGCACCGAAGGCGGCCGCCTATTCATGGCGGCTGACGGTGATTTGACGTTTCGTGACCGGTACGAAACCCAAACCACGGCTGGTGCGTTGAAATTTGCTGACGACGGCACAGGCGTGCCATACCAAAAAATTGCGGTGGCTGTCGGCTCCGAACTGCTCTACAACCGTGCGCTGGTCAACCGGCAAGGCGGCACACAACAGATTGCCGACAATGTGACCAGCCAAGACACGTACGGCATCCGGACCCTTGAGTACACCGACCTGCTATTTGACACCGATTCCGACTCAGACAATTTCGCTGAATATTTGGTGTCCCGCTACGGCACACCTGAGGTGCGGTTTAGTGACCTCGAGGTAAACCTCCACGCGTTGGACGGCACACAGGCAGGCAACGTGGTCGCGCTCGACCTCGGCGCAGTCATCCAGGTGGTTTACAGCCCGCCAGGTGGCGGCACCGCAATTGACCAGTACGCGGTTGTTGACCGGATCGCGCACGAAATCGGCCCTGAGCGGCACATGATCCGTTTTGGACTGTCTAAAACCGTTCAAGCGTTTACACTTGATGACAGCGAGTTTGGCAAACTCGACGGTGACGCACCACTCGGCTACTAGGAGCACTGATGGCAGAAGGTTACAAAGATTGGTCAGCAGGCGAAATCCTCACCGCCGCTGACCTCGAGGATTACACGGTCAAACAGTCCGTGATGCGGTTCGCTGATTCGTCGGCCCGCACTACCGCGCTGTCAGGTGTGCTCGCTGAAGGCATGATGTCCTATCTGAAAGACACCAACACTGTGGAGGTGTATGACGGCTCGTCATGGGCTGCTGTCGCTGGCGGCAAGATTTTGCAGGTCGTGCGGGCGACCGACACGACTCAGCGGACGATCACGGCAACCTCATTCGTGGACGCAAGCATTAGCGTGACGATTACGCCCACTTCCGCCACGAGCGACATTCTGCTGGTCTGGACGTTCTATGCCGACTTCACAAATCTTTACGGGGCGTTCCAGATCACGGACGCCGCGAACACCGCCATTAGCGGAGCCGAACTAAACGTAATGGGAGTGGTAAACACGGCTAATCGCAACTTCAACACCGGGACGCTCGTCGCATATGACAGTCCCGCCACTACCTCGGCGACGACTTACAAGGGCCGAGCATATGCGGCCTCCGCTAACGCCGTCTACATTCGCAACCAAGACGCCACCGGCCAACTTTTTGCTTTGGAGATTTCAGCATGACCGACTACGCCGCCGTGCTTCTCGCAACCCATCTTGGCGCACAATGGTCGCTCAGCGGTAACGACTACGACACGCTCGTCTGGTACGACGACACGCCGAAGCCGTCACAGGCCGAGTTGGATGCGGCATGGCCCGCCGTCCAACAGGCACGCCAACAGGCCGAGGTGGACCAGCAACGACACTCTGCTTACGTCGCAGAATCCGATCCGTTGTTTTTCCAATGGCAACGAGGAGAGGCAACGGAGCAGGCGTGGCGTGACAAAGTGGCCGAAATTCAAACCAGGTACCCCGATCCTGCCTGACCATGTGGGACCGCAGCCGTGCGGCATGGGAACTGGCCACGAACACTGTTGCGGCCCACACAAACAGCGGCCCTGTCCAATGGGCACGCGTTGAGCGGCTAGTAATCCATTACACCGCAGACCGGCACGCCAACCCTGACACTGCCGCCTATCTGCGCAGCATGCAGGCCAGTTACGTGCGCAGCCGCGGGTATTCACTCGGATACAGCGTGGCTGTCGACCAGGCAGGCGTGTCGTGGGAAATACGCGGCACCGAATACCAGCCAGCAGCGAACCGTGGCCACAACGCCACCACCTGGGTAATCCTGTGTTTAGTTGACTGGCAAAACCCTGCGCCACAGGCAATGGTGGACGAGGTGCGCAACCTTGTCGCATGGGCCCGCACACAAGCAGGCCGACAACTGCCCGTCATCGGTCACCGCGACCTAGCCGCAACCCGCTGCCCAGGTGACGGCCTTTACAGCCAAATTCAGGCTGGCGTGTTCGAACCGCGCACACCGTGGCCACCCACACCTGATCCTGCACCACAGCCGCAACCCATCACCGACGAGGAACCCAACATGCGCATAGTCAGCCCGCCAGTACGCGCCTACGACAGCCGCAACACGGCTGCACACGGTCGAGGTGAAACTCGAGCAGTGCCGCTCGGTGATTATCGGGCCGCGTTTGTCAACGTCACCGTGGTGGACCCGTCCGGTAGCGGCTACCTGACCGTATGGGGTGACGGCCACACACCACCAAATGTGTCAAATGTCAACTACAGTCATGGCATCAACATCGCAAACAGTGCATGGGTGCCAGTACGGACTGACGGCACCGTCCAGGTCTACACCTCAAGCCCATGCCACGTACTGATTGACATTCAGGCAGGCATCACATGAGCAAAAACTCAATAACCGTTGTCAACGTGCCCAAAGCCGTGATCGCGTTGGTGGCGCTCGTCTGCGTCACAGTTTTGGGTGCGCTCAGCATTCTTGAATCTGACGCGGTGCTCGCGATCATTTCCAGCGTTGTCGGTTACGCCATCGGCAATGGTGTCGCAGCCCGCACAGGTCAGGCTGTCGAGCCCATCATCGGGCAACGCAAAACCGAGGACTGAAACAGCCAGGAGGGCACACATGGGATTAGCCGACGACCTCGCCAACGTCAACATTCAACGCTGCTCATTCGGCCGATGGCTTGACCAAGCCGACGACACCGACCGGACAGCCGTATTGGACTACATCGAACAAATACGCGAAAAACGGTTACTGAACCCTCGAGCGCAGGGCCCATCCATTCAAAAACTTGTGGACACGTTGAACAGCAATGGTGTCGCGCTCGGTGTGCGTGTCACACAAATTCACGTCAACGGATCATGCAGGTGCGAAACATGACGATTGCTGACGGATTGTCCGACGAGGGCCGCCAGCAGGCCGAACTGCTTGAAGAAACTGTGCGGGAACTGCAGGCCCGCCTGAAAGACCAGGACGAACTACGCAAACGCCTTGAGCGTGAACTCGGTGTGCTGTCCAACATCGGCACCCGCGATCAGCCACCCAAATGGCTGAAAACGCCACCGAAATCAAAAACGAAACACACGGCCACACCCTGGCTGCTCCTGTCTGATTTACACCTCGATGAGGTAGTCAACCCTGCCGAAGTGCACAACGTCAACGCCTACAACCGTGACATAGCCAAACTCAGGCTGTACGAAACCGCACGCCGATTCGTCAACGTCACCCGCGACTATTGGACCGGCCTAAATTACGACGGTGCCGTAGTGGCGTTGGGTGGCGACATGTTCAGCGGCGACATTCACGAGGAACTGACAGCCACCAACGAGGACACAGTGCTCGGCAGCCTCGACTATTGGATAGACCACCTCGCAGCCGTCCTAGCCATGTTGGCAGACGAATACGGCCGCCTACATGTGCCCGTTGTTGTCGGGAACCACGGCCGACGCACCCGCAAACCGCGTTCAAAACTGCGGGCCCGCGACAATTTTGACTGGTTCCTCGGCCGAGCGCTCGCACGCATATTTGCCGACGATGACCGGATCACGTTTGACGTATCCGAGGCTGCTGACTGCCTCATACCGTCCTACGGGCACACAGTGCTGCTCACCCACGGTGACCAGGCTCGAGGTGGTGGCGGCATCGGCGGTATTTGGCCGCCCATCATGCGGCTCGACGCACGCAAACGGCAACGACAGGCCGCGTTTGAAATGCCGTATGACCTGATGATCATGGGCCACTGGCATCAGCTCGTGTTTGGCCCGTCGTTCGTCGTCAACGGCAGCCTCAAAGGCTATGACGAATACGCGATGACCGAGAATTTTGGTTTTGAACCGCCAGCGCAGGCATGCTGGCTGATGACACCTGAGCACGGCAAAACGTGGACCGCTCCACTGTTGCCCACGGATAGGGCTGCTGAAGGCTGGTGATCAGCGCGGCGCGTTACGTGTTGCGTGGCTGGTTGCTGCGCATCGTTGACAACCTGGTTGCGTGGCGGCTCAATCAGTTGCGCCAAAAAATTAGGTCTTGACAGCCACGTAGGAATCGTGTCTAATCGAGCCGTGAGCAATACCGCTCACACCACACGTCTGGAGGGACAACATGCGAAACGTTGACGATTTTGGCGCGGATTACAGCCGCACCGAGTACCGCGAGTGGACACCCGAGCAAATCATTGAGGGCCACGACCCGCACACGGTTGCCGCCGATTACATCGCCGCGAGTGAATCTGGCGTGTTCATTGAAACCGCCCGCTGGCAAATCACCTGGCGCGCGTTCCGCACGCTCGGCATCGTGCCCGAGGGCATGGGCCCCGCCGAATTTTTGGCGGCTACCGCCTGACATCGCACCGCCTCGGGTCGGCAACGGCCCGAGGCACCAGCGAACGGAGCACACACATGCGTCATTCATCATGGTTTGTCACTGCTGTCGGCCTTAGCGGGCTGGCAGGCATCGTATTAGGCATCGGCGGCACCGATCACGAACACGCCGAAGCAAGGCCGCCCGTACCGGTCACCTTTTACGCTCCTCCCCCTGAGCAGCCGGTACGGGCCCCACACACCACCACAGGAGCCATCCGCGTTGAAGGCAGGGTGAACGGTCCGGAGCGGAAACCTCCTGGCCCTG
>Ga0208785_1000712_pt1 | contig 14983 bp, 20 predicted proteins | sample DEB08_DNA_2_FD_185499 | JGI IMG/M metagenome (GOLD analysis project Ga0208785, IMG submission 185499) | Aqueous microbial communities from the Delaware River and Bay under freshwater to marine salinity gradient to study organic matter... | ecosystem: Environmental > Aquatic > Marine > Coastal ...
AAGACCTTCAAACGTTAGTTGAGGCACGCATGTGGACAGAAGTGTTCGGCGGTGGTGGCCTCATCGTCAATGCCGGTCAAGAGTACGACCAAGAATTTATTATCGACCAGATACAGCAAGACGGTGAGCTTGAATTCTATCCAGTTGACCGCTGGGAATTGGCGACAACAACCAACGGCAACATACTTGACCAAACCCAAGACTTCCTCGGTGACGTGCCTTACCTTTATTACGGACACCGGCTACACAAAACGTGCGTGCTTCGCATGATAGGCGAGAAAGCACCATCAATGATTCGCGGTCAATTTTCCGGATGGGGCGTGTCACGGCTTGAGGGTGTCGTGCGCTCATGGAATCAATACCTCAAGAATCAGGAAGTCATGTATGAGCTGACCGACGAAATGAAGGTCGATGTGTTCCGCATGGAAGGGTTCAATGAAACTCTGGCATCGAGCGACGGCGCACAAAAGGCAGCTCAACGTGTTCAGCTCGCTGCCGAGCTCAAGAATTACAAATCAGCACTCGTCATGGATAAGGATGACGAGTACGAGCAAAAGTCACTGTCGCTTTCAGGGATGGCTGAAGCGATTGCCGAAAACCGCAAGGGCATTGCTGCCGACCTCGGAACACCGATGACCAAGCTGTTCGGGCTATCGGCTGCAGGATTCAATTCGGGCGAAGATGACCTTGAAACTTGGAACGCCAAGGTGGAGTCAGAAGTCCGAGCAAAAGACCGCAACGTGTTGCTGTTCATGATTCAGGCTCGCTGTCAGCAATTGTTCGGCTACGTGCCTGAAACTATCTCGTTTGAGTTTCATTCATTGCGCGTGCTTTCCGCTGACCAAGAGGAAGCAATCAAGTCACAGAAGTTTGACCGAATCATGCGGCTGTTTGACAGCAAATTGGTGCCGACTTCGAAAGTCATTGAGCTCATGAACGCCGAGAAGATATTCGCGCTCGACCTTGATGCCGATGAAACCGACGACAGTGTCGAACCGGCGCTCGGCTTGCCCGAAGGTGAAGCACAACCGAAAGACGAAGAAATTGCGAAAATAATATCACCGATTCAGGAGAGCTCAACCAATGCCGAGCAAACAGAAGGAATTGAAAACAGTCGAACCTTCGGACTCTTTAAGCGACAAACTAAGAGCTGAAATTAAGCGCGTCATGCGGGCGATGTTGTTTGACCCGCTTATGATGGAATTTAAGGCAATTCAAAACAATGCGACGAGCAAAAGCAAATTGGTTCGTGGTGTCGAGTCGGGCAAACTTCAATACGTCGGTGGAGCGTTTACCGGCAAGCTGGACGCGGCGACCGGAAAGTCACTTAAGGAATTGGGTGCAAAGTTTGATAAGCGCCGTAGAGGATGGGTCATTGCCGAGCCACGTTTACCAGCAGACCTGCAGGAAGCTGTACGCAAGCAGGTCAAAGCACGTGAGGCGCTCGAACAAGCTGCACGGGAGTCGATAGCGTCAATCAGCAAACGTGCTCAGGAAATGATTCCACGTCTTGACCTCGACCCGTATGCCGGCGCTACCGAGGATGATGTCGATGACAAAGTTTTGGCATCGCTGGCCGACGAGATTTCTGTCCAGCCCAAGCTGTCAAAAGAAATGAAGGCCGAGCTGCGCGATTCTTATACCGAGAACGTCAAGCTTTCCATTGCGGGTTTCATTGACGAGGAAGTAAAAAGATTCCGTAAAACCCTATTGCCCAAAATAAGAGACGGCATAGACCGCCGACAGCTCATGGACTACGTTCAGTCAAGACTCAAAGTCAGCGACACCCGCGCTCGGTTCATTGCGAGACAAGAAACCGCTCTATTCACTTCTCACCAAAAACAGTTACTATACCTTGATGCCGGTGTGACTCAGTATAAGTGGAGAGCAATCGGGGGTAAGGCTGGCGACGGTCGAACTCGTGATAGCCATGCGGAAGCACACGGGAAAATCTTTTACTGGGACAAGGACAAAGGGCCAAACGGAGCTCTGAAGCCTAGGAACGGTGAAGGTAATACAGTCAATCCCGGAGAAGATTTTGGATGCAGATGTCAGGCAGTGCCTATAGTAGATAGAATCATTTAAGGAGAAAGTTATGTCAATTGAAGCTAAGAAAATCGCCATCATCAAGAGCAACGCCGCACCGGAAGTTAAACTGAAAGCTTTAGAGAAGTTGAATTCAAAAGAAACTGAAGCAATAGCAAAATATGCGAGCATGATAGTCGACGCTCAAGATTCTTTAACTAAAGCGATGGCATATTATGGTCTATTGGAAAGGCATGCTGTAATTACAAAAGACCCAAACCTCGGACAACTCGGTAAGAAAATCGCAGGAAGTTTGAATATCGCGTCGCGCGAATTGAAGGCAGCTTTACAGGCTAGTAAGGAATTGTCGTCAAAATATAAAGGATAACAGAGATAACAGCGAAGGAAACGCCATGGCAAATAACAACGCGTCGTTCGTAAACCGGCCTTTAAGTTACAAAGGTCAAAATGGCGAATACAAAGCGGAGTATTCAGAATACGATGATGGTCGTTTTGAATTTGAAGTATTGTCCGCACCTGACGGGAAAGAAGACAAATTGCAAACATTTTTGCTTTTGAAGAAGCCTAAGAAGTTAGACCAACTGAAGGCTGCAATTAAGAAATACGATGAAGTCGTAGCGAAACAATATAGAGAAGCCAAGAAAATCGCCATCATCAAGAGCAACGCCGCACCCGAGGTCAAGCTGAAAGCAATTGAAAAACTCGACGAGAAAAAGAATGCCAAGGACCCCAAAATAGCGATGGCCGCTAAACAGCTCGACCGAGCGTTGGATGAACTGCAGCGAGCTTACCCAGTATTAAAATATCCAGAAATCAAAAAAGCTATCGGTCTAGTTCAAGATGCCGTCTACATGGCTTACCATGATTAGACATCTAATAAGCATTGCTGAAAATTTAGAACGTCCATGGAGCGCCATAAAATGAAAAAAATGGTCAACGCAAAGACGTTTGTCATACCGTGTATGCGAGCAGGGCTTTGCCAATACGAGGACGAGCGGGTCAACGTGCCTCAATCGTCTTTAGAGAAAATGGCTCAAACGGCCTTCGGTATTCCGCTCATCATAGACCACGTTGAACAGTCTGAACTCGAAAATCAGCTTGAGCAAGTTGTCTGTGGCCGCGTGGCTGACATGCACTACGATACCGACACCGACCTGTGGATGGCTCATTGCGTAGTCGAAACAGAGGAGGCGATTCAGAAGCTCGAAAGCGGTTGGGGTGTTTCGACCTCATATGAGGTGGTCAGCAAAGGAGCGGGGGGCACCCTGAATGCAGTCGATTTTGACGCAACGATTGAGGATGGAAAGTACCTTCACCTCGCTATTGTTGAACATCCTCGGTACGAGATGGCCGTGAACCCCAAGTTCTACAACTCTCGTAACTTGCAATCAACAAAGGCCTCACTTACGCTTAAAGAGAGTATCGCTTTAAAAGGAGTCAGTATGTTTAAGTTGTTCAGGACAAAATCTGAGGAAGTGAAAGAAAATTCCTCGGAAATGGAAATCGAAGTCGACGGTGAGAAAGTTGCGCTTAACGAATTAGTTCAAGCGTACAAACAAGCAAAGGCTCAACCAGTGGATGTTGAGCACGTTGTCATGCAGGAAGACGAAGAAGAGAAAATGAACGCTGAGGTTGACGCTTTGTTGGCTGAACTTGAAAAAGAAGAATCTGAAAATCAAGTCGAAATCGAAATCGAAGCTCCCGAAAAGGAAGAGGAAGAACCTGCACTTGAGCAAGAAAGCGATTCCGAGAAAATGAATGAAGACGAAGAAGAAAAAGAAGAAAAAGAACAAATGAAAGACGAAGACGAGAAAATGAACTCGTTGAGCTTTGCCGATGGCCTGAAGCAAACCAATGAACGCTTCAACGCCCTCAAGCAAGCAAGTTTCAAATCAATCATGGACAATGGCGCGAGCGGCTATCAAACAATTCACGAACGCGCTGCATTGGGTCGCTCACGTTATGGTACCAAGAAATAAATAAAAGGAGATATTAGTCATGGCATTGAATCAGAACCAATTTGCTCTCGAAACACTCAAAGGCTCAAAGATTGCCGGTGAAGTCAGCAACGTCATGAGCGTTCAGTTTTATTCTGCAACCGCTTCAGACATTCTGCTTCCGGGTGAGTTAGTTGTATTGTCCAGCGCAACTCCGGCGGGCGAAATGCCCTACGTTGCAGTCGGTGCGGACGAAACAGCTGCATATTTCGGCGTAGTGTTGACTAACCCAATTGTCGAATCATTCGCTGTCGGCGAAAAACTTGAAATCGGCATCCTCGGCTCGGTCGTCGTTTGTGAAGCTGATGGTGCGTTGAGCGTCGGAGCTGAACTCGCTTATGACCCAGCCGCTAAGAAAGTGACCGCACTCGGTGCTGGTGAGAAGTTGGTTGGCCTCGCTCTTAGCAAAGCTGCTGCTGATGGTGACCTTATCCGCGTGTTGGTCAAAGCCTAAATATAAATAAAAAGGAGTTTAAAAAATGTACAAGCCAATGATACTTAATAACGCACAAGGCGCTCGCCAGATTATCACCACGCTGACTGCCGTTGCTCAGAAAGTTTCCGAGCAAAAGTTTTACGAAATTCCTTTTGCGGACTACGTTCCAGTTGTTCCCGGAGTCGGTGCGTTCGACTATGACATCCTCAACTGGCGTTCATTCTCCAAGGATGACGGCTTTGAGAAAGGCCTGATTGGTTCCAACTCGAACCGCGCTCAACGCGGCCAATCCGACGCAGTGTTTGATGCTGTGAAACAAAGCACTCAGTTCTGGGCAAAAAATATCGAATGGTCTGTTATCGAGCTCGAACAAGCTGCAAAAGCGAACAACATCTTCTCGCTCATCGAAGCGCGTGAAGTTGCCCGAAAGAAATCATGGGACTTGGGTCTTCAGAAAATCGCATTCCTCGGACTCGAAAATGATTCCGGTATCGGTGGTCTTTTGAATGGCGCTGGCGTCGCAAACGACACGACCACAATCGCAAAGCCAATCAAGGCGATGACTGAAGCGGAGCTCCAAGTATTTATCGGTGCGGTTTATGAGAAATACAGAGCTAACTGCGCTCGTACCGCAAAACCAAGCAAGTTCATCATCCCTGAAGGGGAATACAACGGCTTGCACACGTTCCCAGACATTACTTTCCCGATGAAAACTCGTATGCAAATCATCGACGAAATGTTTAAATCGCTCACAGGCAACCAAAGCTTCCAGATTATGCCTTGCGCTTACGCCGACAAAGACAATAACCCGCTCGCAGTGAACCGCTATGTTCTGACAGTTGACGACCCAACATCGCTGGTAATGAACTTGCCAATCGACTACACAGTGACACAAGCCGGTTCCGAAGATGGTTTCAGCTGGGTTAACTCGGCATATGGACAATTTAGCGGCGTTACATTCTTGCGCGAAAAAGAAACACTTTATTTCTCGCACGCAATTGCTCTTTGATGATAGGAGTGCGCTCTGATGGCTGGTGTTGCTGATATAACAGTCGCTGACTTCAAAGCGCACTTCTATCGTGACTTTACCTACGGTGCAGTTGTTGCCGTGGGTACAGTTGTCGATGCTGACATCACGAAAGCGTATGACGAAGCTAAGGTAAACTTTAACGAGGGTCTGTGGGCGTCACAGGAGCAGCTCAAAATTGCTTTCCTGTATCTAGCGGCTCATTACCTTGTGAGTGATATTCAAGCATCGCAGCAAGGACTTGATTCCGTGAGCACGTTTCCGGTTTCAAGTCGCTCAGTCGGTTCAGTGAGTGAGTCCTATCAAGTTCCGGAGTGGGTGAGCAAAAGCGCGTACCTTTCGCAATTTGCCAACACCCGCTACGGGCTTAAGTTTTGTTCGCTAATTCGCCCACGTCTAGTTGCTGGCATTGCCGTGTATGCCGGTGCCACAACTCAATAAGGAGTTCTGGCCGTGGAAGTAAAACTCGATCTAAAAAATCTCGACAAATACACGAAACGTATGAAAGCTGACCTCGGCAAGCATTACGCAAAGGTCGGCGTTCTTTCCGCAAAAAACAATCGCGACAATGACGACGATTCAGGGATGACGAACGCAAAACTAGCCGCTGTGCATGAGTTCGGCAGTCGTGATGGTCGCATACCTGAGCGTTCGTTTTTTCGATTGACCTATGAAGAACGCGGGGAAGATATGTCGGCGTTCATCGAATCAAATGAGCTAGCTATTCTCAAAAAAGTCATGGCCGGCAAAACCAAAGACGTTTATAACCAGCTCGGTGCAAAGTGGCAGGAATACATTGGGGAGTGTTTTGAAACAGAAGGTTTCGGCAAGTGGCCAGAAATCGCTGACTCAACGTATTGGATGAAACGCGAGCGGTTTGATGAAATGTATCCGAATTCTAAAAAAGAATTTAACCCGAAAATCTTGCAAGACACCGGACAACTCGAACGCTCTATTAAGTATGAGGTGGTTTGATGGCATTGCCGAATTTGTCGAATGCCGTTAGAGCGTGGACGCAACCTTTCACGTTTGACCGTATTACGAAATCAATCGTCAACTATCAGCTCGTGGAAACTAAAAGCACAATTGCATTCAAGGGTGTCATCCAGCCCATGCGAGCTGAACAGCTTGAAATTAAGTCCGAGGGTCAACGTCAATGGCGTTGGTTCACGGTTCACTCGACTACCGATTTGCAGCTCGCCTTAGACGACGAAATCATTTGGAAAACGAAACGCTACCGAGTGCTCGCAGTTTCCGACTACGTGGACTACGGTTATTTTGAATACGAAATTGCGGAGGCATTCACATGAGCGTTTCAACTTTGACGCTCGTTTGCGACGTCGTGAAGCAATTCATGAATCTAAGCAGTGACCAGATTTGGATTTACAATCAGAAAATCAATATCCCAAAAGACAACCGCTTGTACGTCATTGTGTCGCAAGTCAATGCACGTCAATATGCAACGGGCAAAAAGCACAGCTATGCAGCAACGGTTACGAGCACGACTCACCAACACACTCAAGAAACGATTCGCGTTGATTTGCTTTCGGTAACTCCCGATGCACTCAACCGCTCGCAAGAGGTCATCGGTGCGCTCAATTCGGATTATGCTGATGAAGTGGCCAACGCCAACGGTTTACGCTTTGCCAGAATACCAAACAGCGTTCTCGATACGAGCGCTGCTGAGATAACTCGTCAACTGTATCGCATGACAATTGAGTTCAACGTGCTCAGGGCATACACTCAAAGTAACGCCGTCGCTTATTATGATACATTTACACTCGAAACCGAAACCGAGGAAGGAACGATATGAGCATGATAAATATTTCCGAAGTCATTAACGTCACCGTCGCAACTCCACCTGCTGGGCTTGCGCTGCAAAGTGTTTCCAATTTGTTGTGCATGACGAAAGATACACCAGTAGCTTCAATTGCTGACGGTGAATATCGCGTGTACACAAGCGCAACCGATGTCGGAACCGACTGGGGTACAACCGGCGATGTTTACAAAGCTGCTGTGTCCGTGTTCTCACAGTCACCGAATATCATCACGGGTGGTGGAAAGTTCATCGTGGGTAAAGTTGCAGCTGCTGATGACTCGACCGCTGCACTTGCTGACTTCATTCCGCTGGTGTTCTTCGGTTCATTCGCGACGACGTTCGCAGAAAGCGATGTCATCATTCAGGCGACTGCTGCGGCCGCACAAGCTGCTGGAAAGCTGTACATTGTCGGGAGCTCTGACGCGGCTGACTTAGAAGTCGGTGGATTGTTCGGGCTGATTCAAGGTGCGACGCTAACGAACACTCGCTGCTTGTTCCATTCGGACGCAACTAAGATTGAAGCATTCAAGTTCGGTTATGTGTCCCGTGCGCTCGGTGTCAATTTCGCTGGCGACAACACAACAAACACAATGCACTTGAAGCAAATCGCTGGCGTGACTGCTGACGAGGGTCTAACAAGCACGCTGCTTTCGAAGGCAAAAGTTGTCGGTGCGGATGTGTACGCGAACATCGCTGGGCGTTCCTCCGTGCTTTCATACGGTGCAAACGTATTCTTCGATGAGCGTTTCAATTTGCAATGGCTCAAGCTTGCAATGGAAGTTGCGGGCTTCAACGTACTTGCTCAAACCGTCAGCAAAATTCCACAGACCGAAGCAGGGATGGACTTGCTAAAAGGTGCGTATCGACAAGTGTGCGGGCAATCGGTTGCTAATGGCATGGCAGCTGCCGGAAGCTGGACTTCACCCGACACATTTGGTGACCCTGAGGACTTCAAGCGCAATATCGCTGAGCAAGGTTATTTCATTTACAGCCTTCCTATCACGCAGCAATCCTCAGTCGACCGCGAAGCTCGCAAGGCTCCGTTGATTCAGATTGCGCTCAAGCTCGCTGGCGCTGTGCATTCATCCGACGTTATCATCAACATCAACCGTTAATGAGGTAGACAATGATTCAGAGACTAACAGGTAACGATACAATCAAAATCAATGACCGCCTCATTACCGACATCGGTTCCGGTGACGTGGCAAAGCTGACTTACCCGAATGATTTAGTCACGGTCAAAGTTGGTAAGAACGGCAACACCATCTACGCAAAAAACGAAACAGGTAATCAGGCGTCGCTTGAATTGCATGTTCTCCGTGGCTCAGGCGATGACAAATATTTAAACAGCCAACTTCAGGCATACAAGCTTGATAGCGCAGGCTACATTTTGATGAACGCGGAAGTCATCAAGGTCATCGGTGACGGTGCCGGAAACTTGACACGCGACACATACGTGCTGACTGGTGGTGTCATTGCGAAACCAGTTGAAGCAACTGTCAACGTTGAAGGCGACACCGAACAAGCGATGAGCGTTTACACGATGCAATTTGCAGTTGCTCCGCGCGCTATTGCTTGAACAAGCATCAATATGTAACTTGACGGGGATGGTTCATACCATCCTCTTTTTTTTGTTTAGGAGGCATACATGAGCGAACACGATTTACCATCCGGTGCAAAGCTGCACGTGACACCGTTAGACTTCTCTGAAGCATTCGCCGTGTTTCAGCAGGTAGCGAAAATCATCGGCTTGATAGAAGTTGACTTGCAAGGCATTGAGCTCGGAAAGGACTTCATGGCTCAAGACCTAATGAAATTCAAACGACCGCTCACCCAGCTCCTGAGCAATTCAGACATCGAGAAAGCCGGCAAGCAATGCCTCAAGAAATGCACGTATGACGGGCTGAAAATTGACGACAGAACATGGAACGCAGTCGAGGCACGTAAGGATTATTTGTTCGCTATATTTTTTGCTTTGAAGGAAAACTGTTCGCCTTTTCTCGAAGGAGTGCTTTCAGATTCGAAGGTCTAAGAAAGCCTCCTAAATTCAAGACCCCGACCATGCACATCGACATGACGATGGACAGATTCATGCTATGTGAATTGTCAGCAGCGGGCTATGGTTCACTGTCAGACCTTATGCAAACACGAGCCGACGTCGTTTGTGACGCTTTCGACCATTTGCGTTCCATGAGAGAATACGAGCAAAGATTCCACGAGCTAAACGAACCGGGGGAAAAATGAATATCGGTGAGTTGTTCGTCAAGCTCAAGCTCGGCGAAGACAAACAAAACAATGCAAGCGTAGGTAAATTTAAAGCGGGTCTTGGTGTGCTCAAAGACAAAGCGATGGACTTTCGCAAGCAAGCGCAATTGATTGCACGCGAGAAGTTGCCGCAATTCTTCCGTGAGAGTGAGTTTGGTTCAATCGGCTTTCTCGGCAAGCTGACCGATATAATTGGCAAGGCGAATTTAGTCCGCGTAGCTATCCTCGGTGTTGTCGCTGGGATGGTGAAGCTGACCTCACGAGCGGCGGAAGCATCGGAACAGCTATTCAAGTTCGGGCTCAACTCAGGCATGAGCACAACGGCATTGCAAAAGTTGCAAATGCAAGCGGAGCAAACCGGAGTGGAAGCGGACGAGGTGGCAAACTCGCTCCGTGAATTGCAGTCAAAGTCAATGGATATTCAACTTGGGCGCGGTGACGCCGGAGCGTTTCAGCTCGCCGGTGTGAGCTGGTTTGCTGATGCCGAGACGCAATTGAATCAGATTGAACAAATGCTCAAAACTCGCCCAGCGGCAATGGGTACCAAGCTTGCAATGGACATGGGCTTGTCCGAGGAAATGATTACGTTTCTGAGATTGCGAGCGTCAATAAAGCCAGCCGACCAAGGGCTGATACTTTCACCGGAAGAAATTGGCGAGCTGAAAGAATTCTCAATTGAGTTCAAGGCAACGTGGGCAGCGTTTCAGCGTGCTTTGACTAAACTTGGTGCAATGATTTTGCCAATCACGAAACCATTCATGGAATTCGCTCGGCGCTTAGCGCGAATCGGTACAGAAATCATCGGTTGGATGACGGCCATCGAATCACGTAAGACGATAATCCTATCAATAATCGGGGTAATAGGAACAGCATTGGCTGCTGCATTTTTTCCCGCAACGGTGACCATCCTCGGCATAGTCGCAGCACTTGGAGCGGTGCTACTTGTGATTGATGACATCGCAACTTTCTTGCGCGGTGGCGATTCGGTCACGGGGCGAGTGTGGTCTACGCTTTCCAAAAACTTCACAACTGAAATCGAAGTCATCAAGGGCGCGTGGAAGTTGTTCGTGGATTGGATTATCGGAACCGGCAAAATGATTGGCGAGGGATTGTTTTCATCGTTCAAACTGATTTACGATTTATTCACAAACCCTGAGAAAGTCCTCGAAGACGCAAAACTCACAGTCAAAGGTGTCGGTGAGTCAGTCATGGAGAAGGGCGCTGACCTCGGTAGCGCAATCAAGGGCTTTTTTGGCTTCAATGAGCCGGCGATGATTCCAGCAGTTGCACCCACTCCGGCAATGGCTGGCGCAATTTCAACGATGAATCAGAATGTACAAATCAACGTCAACGGAACCGGCGACCCGAAAGCTGTGAGCGAAGAAGTTTCCAGACGCTTGCGACAAGAAACATCTAACGCGGTTTACCAAATGCCGCGACAGGAGCAATGACAAATGGCTGTCGTATCAACTTTGCTCTCTGCAACTTCAGGCGCTACGAGTCTTGTCCAAAAGGGTGGCTCAATACTTTCACTAGCAGGTGCAACCGCCGCGCTTGTTAAGCCACAAAACACGGTCAAAGGAATTGACGGGCTGGTGTTTTCAATTCCAGAAAACGAGACGCTGCAACTTCAGGCAGCAATCACCGACCACGCGGTCGAAGACAATTCGATGATGCAAGACCACGTCACCATTCAGCCAATACGAGTCACTCTTGTAGGCAAAGTTTCCGAGCTGGTTTTGACAAAAAGCAAAATCGAACAATATGCCGAAACGGTATTGAACGCTTTGACTTCAGTCGGTGTTCTGTCTCCGGCGTTCAGCACATCGGCGACTCAGACACTTGCACGTTTAAAGCGCACTCAGCAGGCAACTGAACAGACATTGGACAAATTGAAGAACATCAAGGACATCGTTTCCGGCAATCCGACGCGGACAAAGCAGCAGCAATATTATCTTGAAATCAAGCAATTTTTCTATGGTCGAAGCTTGCTGACCGTCGAAACGCCGTGGGAAACTTTCGAAAACATGGCAATCGAAAGTGTTTCTTTTGACCAAGATGAAACGACAAGCGAATGGACATCCGTCACGGTGTCACTCAAGCAAATCACGCTGGCGAAGACTAAACAGCTCACGACAGAAATCAAAGGGCGAATCAAAATACAAAAGGCAGCAGTAAGCGAGAAAGGAACCGTGCGCGGCAAGGATAAGAGTTTTGCAGCAGCCGGTGTTGATAATGCTCTCGGTTTCGTCAAAAAGATTTATAACGCGGTCGTGCCACAATAGGAGTTTTTCGATGTTCCAGATTGAAGGGCTCACCGAGGAGCCAAAACAGCGTTACAAGTTGCCGATTGAAAACAGCGGCATTGAAGCTGACTTAACTTTGTACTGGCGTGACACCCAAAATAGTTGGTACTTCGATTTAAGTTATGATGATTTCTCGGTTCGTGAAATGCGGTTGTGCTTTATGCCAAACATTCTTTTGCAATTCGCTAACCGCATTCCGTTCGGGTTGTTGGTTGAAACGAAAACCTATCAAGACCCGATGACAATCAACACATTCATCGACGGCACGACAACACTGTACATTTTGAATCAAACCGAGGTGCAAGAATTAGAGGCAGAGTATGGATAAGTTTCAGCGCAAATATTTGTTGCGAGTTGCCAAAGCGGAAGGCAGCAATGAGGTGCTGGATATTGCCACGCCATTTTCATGCGACTTCAACATCATGCGGTCAATCAACGGCTCAGCAAACACGGGCTCTTTTACGATTTACAACTTGAACCCTGACACTCGTAGGTTGATTTACAAAGACCCGTTCTCAATTGAATTGCGCTCGATTCAATTCTTTGCCGGTTACGATAATGACGGCAACGAAAACTTGCCAATGCTGTTCAATGGCTTTGTGAAACAAGCAGAATCGTACAGACAGGGAGCTGACTTTCTAACCGTCATCGAGGCATTCGATGGTGGCTATGCGATGACTGAAGGGCAAGCGCAAACGACCGTAAACGCAGGGCAGAAGATTCAGGAGGTATTAACTGGACTCATGAAATCACTCCCCGGAATCGACGGGGCAACCGTAGGCGACGGGTACGAAGACGTGACGAAACGCGGGCAAACTATCTTCGGCAATCCGGTCGAATATTTAAGAGTAGCGAGCCGTCAAAGATTTTTTATAGATAAGAATCACGCTTACGTTCTCGCCGATGACGAAATACTTCCGGGTGATATCGGCAAGATTGACGCCAGCACCGGACTTATAGGGACGCCACGCAAGAACAAGCAAACGGTTGAGGTCGAGCTAATATTCGAGCCACGTGTGACGATCTGTCAGGCGCTTGAACTAGAAAGCATCACGTTCCCTGAGGCGACCGGTACATATCGAGTGATTGAAATTGAACACCAAGGGCTCATATCGCCTCAAGTCGATGGGCGAGTGACGACTCGTCTCAAGCTTCAGATTCCACCAGATTCAAAACTCTTTAAACTTGTGAGGCCTTCATGACGGACTTGCAATTTCCAAAGGCAGCGCCAAACACAGCCGACATGCTGAATCGAGTCAAGTACGATGTGAGTCGGGAAATTAACTGTCACCTGATTTGCAAAATTGAAAGCATCGACGCAGCGAAGAACACGATAACGTGCTCTAGTGCATTCAAAAGACGGCTAAGTGACGAACGTGAGCTAGACTATCCATTGTTTGTTGACGTGCCTCTTTTCGTGCTTTCTGGCGGTGGCGCCCATTTGTTCATCCCGCCTAAGGTCGGTGACTGGTGCATTCTTATGTTCAATGACCGCGACATCGATGACTGGTGGTATTCAGGCGAATTGCGGGCACCAGCGTCTCCGCGTGCTCATTCGCTTTCAGACGGCATGGCGATTGTCGGCATCCGACCACAAAGCAATCCGCTTGAGCTCGCTCTTGATGCCGTCATGCTGAACGCTCTTGAATTGCCCATCACCATCAAAAACCAAGATTGCGAAATCGCTATTAATGCGGGCATAACGCTCGATGGCAAAGCAAAACCGCTCAACCTAAAGACCGATGAAGGCAACATAACGATTGACGGAAAAATAGAGGTCGATGCCAAGGCGAATAAGTTGGCGATGAAAAATTCTGCGAGTGATTTGAAGACCATTCTCGAAAAAGTAATAGATGACCTTGTGACTGAAATCAAATCCGGAGCGCCAACTGTCACAGCATTAAACACTCCCGGAACTATGGCTTATGCGACGATAGATATAACAAAAGCCGCATTGAAAACACAAATCGCTCAACTATTGGAGTAAGTCATGACTGCTACATTTCGGGGCTCTCGCCTCACCGATGATTGGGTATTTGGCAAAGGGCTGTCGGATTACATGTCGGACGACGACGCGATAGCAAAAGACATCGAGACGAAGGTACGCACTTTCCGAGGTGAGTGCTTTTTTGACGGAGCGGTCGGGGTACGGTGGTTTTCGATTCTCGGTCAAAAGGATATCGTTTTGACGCTGCTCGAAATCAGAGAAGTTATATTTAACGTAGACGGTGTGACGGCTGTCACTGATTTACGAATCGAACCACTAAACGATGAGCGCACGCTTGTGCTACGCTATTGGATAGACACCGTTAACACAGTCGGCGTGCAAGGGAGCGTGGAGTTATGAGTAACTACGTCGATTCAACTGGGCTTAATCTCGAAAGCCTAGAAACAATTGTCACTCAACTGGAAGACAGCTTTAAAGCGATTTACGGTGCGAATATCAATCTGGATGCAAACTCGCCCGATGCTCAGATGCTTAATATTTTCGCACAAGCAAAAGTGGACTTGCTTGAACTCGTCAGTCAAGTTTACGCAAGCTTTGACCCAGACCAAGCAAGCGGAGCGGTTCTTGACCAACGTCTAAGCATCAACGGCATCAAGCGACGCGGTGCAACTTTCACACGAAACAACGTGACAGTGACGACTGACCGACCGGTGACTTTGCTTGGCCGCGACACTTCAGAAACACCATTCACAATTTCCGACGGCTCTGGAACTAAGTTTGTGCTCGAAGAAACGGCAACGCTTATCACCGGTGCAAATACCAAAATCTTTCAAGCCGAGCTCGCCGGTGCGACGCAAACACTCGTCAATACGCTCACGACCATTGAAACGATTACGCTCGGTGTTCTGTCAGTGAACAATCCGACGTCACCGATTGCACAAGGTGTTGCTGAGGAAACCGATTCGGCTGTGAAGATTCGTCGCAGGCAGTCAGTATCACTTCCCGCTATCGGTGCGCTTGATGCAACTCAGGCAGCGCTGTTTGCGGTCGATGGTGTGACCGATGCCATTGTTTACGAGAACGTAAACTCCACGACCGACGCTAACGGCATTCCGGGGCATTCGATTTGGGCGATTGTT
>Ga0208785_1000724_pt1 | contig 14857 bp, 10 predicted proteins | sample DEB08_DNA_2_FD_185499 | JGI IMG/M metagenome (GOLD analysis project Ga0208785, IMG submission 185499) | Aqueous microbial communities from the Delaware River and Bay under freshwater to marine salinity gradient to study organic matter... | ecosystem: Environmental > Aquatic > Marine > Coastal ...
GCCGAGGCTACCAGGCTATACAATATATTGTACCACTATATGTGGGATATACAAGTATTAAAGTTCAGTTAATCCTGTAACTCTACGACCTGTTCTTGTAGCACCTGTTGTTGGTGCAAACTCTGATGCTTCTTGTTCTTCTAATCTAGCAATAATTTCCATCTCTTCTTGACTTTGAAATACTAATGCTTCACTAAGTTGTTCTAATCCTATTTGTTGTTCTTGTGCAATACCTCTTTGTGCCTGTAATTCTTGTAACCTGGGTAACTGTGCTTCAGCGACAGAGAACAATCTTCTTGCTTCTTCTTGTGTTAAACCTGCTTCTTGTAATCTTTTGGCTTCAGAGGTTGTTATTTCAAAACCTGCTCGTTTTGCTTCTCCACCAATTTGTGCAGTTGTAATCCTTCCTTGCACTATAGCTTCACCTACTGTAGGATCTAAAGCTCCAGCTAATATAGACCTAGCATCTAAAGTGACTCCAAAGTTAGTTTCGTAAAACTCTTGTACTTGTGGTATATTTTCTTCTATACCTTGATATACCGAACCTACTCTTTGTGCAAACTCGGAAGCTGATACATCTCCTTCTATAAGACCTGTTATTTTATCAGCCATAAATGTAAGAGAAGCTGATCTATCAATACCATACTCTTGCAAAGTACCTATGTAACTTTCTTTTAATGCGTTGTAAGTTACTTCATCATATCTAACTTGTCCTGTAGGAGTTTTGTTACCAGGAAATATATTTGTATATTCTGGGTCTTTACGAACCTCTGATATAATTTGTGTTTCTGGTTTACCTATTTGATAATACTGTGTCCACAAATTTAAAAACTCTACAGGTAAACCTGGAAATCTTGCTTCTGCTAATGCTACAAAATCTGCCATTATGTGTTTGCTCCTAAGTTTCTTCTTACTGTGCCTTGTCCAATAGATTGTTCTAAACTATTTAAAGCATCATTAACAACTTTATCATTTCCTTGTTCTAATCCTACTTTAGTTAAAACTTCATTAGCATAGGTAACATTATTATTTTTTACTATGTCTTGAAAATATGTTTGACTTTCATCAGGTACTTCACCCCAAGCATTTTCTACAATGTTTTTCCAAGGTTGTGAAATATCCTCATAGGTTAATTCAGGATTTGTATACGCATCAAACAAAGCAACTCTCTGTTGTTTAAGCATTGTTTGTAATTGTTGAAAAGCATCTGCTTCTCCTGATCTGAGTCTTGATCCCCAATTAGCTACCCAAGTACTATTGTAGTTACCTGCTACAGGTCCTAACCACTTTAAGGCTTCTTGTCTTACAGTATCTTCATACTGCATTTGTCTATCTATTTGGTCATACCCACTAGCTTCAACTACATTAAAAAATGCTTCATCTCTTTCTCCTGCTGCAAATGGATCAGCAAACAACCTTAGTTGTTCTGTTGTTTTTGATTCTGACCATTCACCAGTAACTGCTTTCTGTGATATATAATCAACTAATCCAGGTGGCACATCTCTCAACATTCCTGTTTCAGGGTCAAATCCTCCAGCTATACCTAAAGAAAGTAAATTGTTTTTAACATTTCTTCTTGTGTTTTCGTATGCTTGTTTTGCATCTAGTGGTAAGTTATTAAATCCTCTACCTAGTGATAGCTCATACCAATCTCTTTGTTCTTCTGTGGTTTCTTGAAACCATTTGAGCTGTCTGTATTCACCTGGTGTTGGATCTCTTCCCTCTAGTGCAACTTCTGCTGATAGAGCTAAACCATCTGCTGTTGCTAACCAAGGAGATATTGCAACATTATCATTTATTCTTTCTACAAACTGTAAGAAAGGATTGCCTTCTATACCTTCTAGTTCAACAGTTGTACCTGCGACTATTGCACCACCAGTGTTTAAATCTTCTTTAGTTAAGAAACTGTTAGCTCCTTTAAAAGCAGAAGCATCTGTTAATAAACCTGACTTAACGAAATCGTTGTTTGGTACTTGGTACATCATATAGATTGAGCCTGTGTAAAGACTTCCATCTCCACCTGGAACTAAATATCCTAGGTAATAATCTCCATCTACATCAAATACTTTTGCACCTGTTGGTATATTATTGAATACTGTATCTTGATTTGATCCAGGTTGTCCGACAAACTGTCCACCACCTGTACCAAGACTTTGTGAACCTGAACTACTTTCACCAACTACTTTACCTACTGATGAATAATCTTTAGTATCGTAACCTGTATTACCTATTCCTACTACACTTTCTCTTTGATCCATAGGGGTAGAAGCATCTTCACCACCATAATCACCAGGATAATCAGCAGTTAAAGGTTCTGATTTAGTTGCATTTTTGTAACCTTCTCTACCTGGTATTAAACCTGCAATAAGTCTGTCATACTCTGACATTTCCTCGCCAGGTCTTTTAAAGGTATTAGCTGTTGTCCGAGCACCATTAGGTCCATAAACAACAACTTGTGTTTCTCCTATTGTTTCTTCTTCATTATCAACAACTACAGGAATATTAGTAGTAGAACTATCGTTATCAGAAGGAGTAGTTGAAGATGTTGTCCAATTACTTTTTTGATACAAATGTAAATCTGATTGTAATATCTGTACAGATTTTCCATCTTTATATACAGTTATTTTAGATTCATCTGTACCTGTTGTACCTGTTGTAGCTGTACTTGTTGCACCATCAACACTACCTATTGGTGTTATTGGTTGTGTGCTTAAAATTGCATCAATAGCATCTTGTTCTTTTTTTAGTTTTTGATATTCTTCTATATTTATATCATCTCTAGCTATTGCTGCATCTGCTTCATCAGCAGAATCAAATCCCATTTGTTGCCACCAAGGAACTGATTGTCCAGCAATAATACTATTTACAATATCTCTTGACCATTCAGGATTTTTTCCTAGTAATGAATTTATTTGCGTTTCGTTTAGTCTTTTTACACCTGTATATTTAGCTAAATCTTCAAGAGATTTTATAGAATCTTTTTCTTTTTTAGTTAATGGTGGTAATACTTCTGCTGCTTCTACAGGTTCTTTTTCAGCAAATGATGTACTAGATAAATCTTTATTAGGTGGCTCTGTTGTTTTAGCTTCTTCAACATTAGCTTCTTCTGCTTTTTCATTATGTGTTTCTTTGTCAATAATTTCTCTACCATAGCTTGTATATCTAACACCTTTGTTATCTCCTTCTCCAGGAGCTTTGTCATAAAGATAAGTAGCTTCTGCATCAGATAAATTAGGATCAGGATTTCTAGTTCCATAAGTACCTTGTTGTCCAAGTAAGTTATATGCCATTATCTATTCATCCCTAACTCTCTAGCTGAATAAGGATTTTTTTCACTAGCCATACTTACATTAATAGTTGACTCACCCTTTGCTTTAGCATTATCTATAGCTGTTCTAACATTACTTGCTTGTCGTGCTTGATCTCCACCAACTGCTATTTGCTGTCTTTGTCCACCTGCTGTGTTCTGTGACAAAGCATCAATCATACTTATAGCAACATTACTGTTAGCAATTTGAGGTTGTTGAACTCTAATACTTGGGTCTTGTGCAGTATATCTAGTAGCTAAAGGCATACCTTTATTTTTTAATTCTTTATTCATATTGGTCATTACATCATCGACATATCCACCAACATCTTTACCTAAAACATCTTTATAACTCATTATATCTACAAGATTTTTTGCATCTTCAGGAAGTAGTCTAGGGTTTAAATCAGTATTTCTTTTTACTATATCAGCGTTACCAGGTCCAGCAAACCAAGCTATTGCTACTAAATCCCAAGATTTATATTTGTTGTAGTATTGTGTAAATTTATATCTAGCTGTTTTATCTTGTGCTTCTTTATCTTTCCAGTTAGGTGCTGGTTGATTTTTGCTCAATCCATATGCTTCTCTTGACCAGTTTTCCCAATTATCTTCTACTATTTGATAAGCTCCCAAAGCTCTTCCGTATCTAGTTACAGGACCAATAGCGTTATAGTCACCACTGCTTTCCTGCATTTTTATTGTTTCCATAAATGTATCTAATTGTTCTAATGCCATAGTATTACCCTGGAGCACCACTAATAAGGTTAAGAATAGTTTGGTTAGTTCTTTGTATATCGTCTTGCCCTCTTAGTCTTTCTGTTTCAAATTGTGTTGCATCTTTAAAGGCTTGCTGAAATCTTGCAGCTGGATCAATCTGTGTAATTCCTTCTTCTAGTATAGTTTCTTGTATATCTTCTATGCCGTGATTACTATAATTAACAAGTTCTTCTACTGTTTGAAATTCAGGTTCTTCTATTAAACCAGCAACTCTTTGTTGATTTGCTGTTTGTTTTTGTATTATTGCACTGTATTGATCTAGTAAATTTTGTTTTTCATATTCTTTTGGTTCCCTACCTAATGATTGTGCAAACATACTATCAATAAGATTAGCTGTACCTGTATAATCTGGAGGTAAAAATATATCTTCTGCTGTAGGTATTTCTGGTAATTGATTATCAACATACCATTTCATTGATGATACCCAATCAGGATTACCTATTTGATTTGCTCTACCCAGTACTACTTTCATTGCATCTGCACTTGCATCATCCCATTCTCCAATAAGAAAAGAACCTCGTTCTAGTAAACCTGCATTCACTAAATCTGTTTGTATAGTTGCTTTTACTTCAGGACTTAACCCTGCAAAGTTAGAGTATTGTTCACCCTGTGTATAAAATACATATTCTCCATCATCATCTTTTTCTGCTATATCTCTACCAGTAGGAGTTGTATAGTAAGTAGGAACATCACCTAAGAAACTAACAAAGGTTTGCCCTTGTGTTCCTGTATCTTGTGGATAGTTTTGTATCTGTGGTTGACCTGATCCCTGTGATATTCTGGATAGTTCATCAACTGTCATAACACCATTAAGTAACAAAGCAGCTTCTGCTATTGCTGCTTCTACTGTTGGTTGTTCTTGAAGTATTTGTAAAGCATTAGCATCTAATACACTTCTGCTTAATCCTTGACTGTTTATTTTATAATTAACTTGTTCTATTAATAAATTTATAAATTCGTTTACTGTCATACTACTCTCCACTTATATTATAGCTTGGTTTTTCATCTCGTTCCTCATCTAATAATTCTTGTTTGAAATACGAGTTCCAAATATACTGGAAGTCAGGATGTTGACTTACAATATATTCAGCTGTATCTCTAAGATACCACCGAAGATTGCTTAATGCTCTTGCAGTTTTAAAAGAAGATTTTGTAAAACCTAGTGCTTCTCCTTGTGCAATAGCTTGTTCTCTAGCCTCTATATATAGCATAAGTCCTTTACCTGCTTCTGTAGTTTTAAGAAACTCATTGTTTTGCCATTTATAAAATTCATCTATAACTTGATCTCTTGATGCTTTTATAGGAGTACCTACTAAAGGATTTCCCCAACCAGGATATCTTTCTTTAAGATCCATTCTTTTCTTTTCTTTTAGTAATCTAGCTTGTTCGCTACTGTTGCGATATAAAGGTTTTTGTCCTACTTCTGCTGGTGTAAATCCATCAGTAGTATTCATAAATTTTTCCCAAGCTAAAGCACCAAGTAATTGATTCTTAGCAATACCCCATTGTTCTGGTGTTCTAGGTACTCTATCTTCTCTTTCAAGTGATGTTAAATAACTTGCATAATCAAACTCACCAGTTGGATCATCTGGATTTGCATAGTAAGCAGTGTATTTATATTGTTCGTACAAATCTTTATTATCTCTAAAGAACTTAGAACCTTCTACAGTAACTGGTGTTCTTCTCACCGAAGTTGTTTTAGCAACTGTCAATGTTATAGGGTTCACACCATAGGTATCAATAAAATGTTCTATTGTTTTTAAATCGTTACCATTTGCAACATTATCTCTATATTCTCTATATTCCTCAACTAATGCAGAAAAGAACATAAACTGTCTACCTTCTTCTGTTTGTACAGCAAGTTCAAATCTAGGTGTGATACCTGAAGGACCTATAAATTGAGCAGCACTTCTAATTAAAGTCATTCCTTTTGCATACTCTTTAGCTTTTTCTAGTCCATCCTCCATACCTTGTGGTGTACTATCATCAATTTTTCCTGAATATAACATAGCCTTATATACTTCTATAGTTGTATTTCCATATACTCTTTGAAAATCAAATACATCAGCATCTATAGCTTGTAATAATTTTTGTGCATAACTAGGAATAGCAGCCTTAAATGTACTCTTTAACAAACTATCAATTTTAGAAAAAGAATCATCTTCAGGAGTAGCAGGTTGAAAATCTCCAAATATAAACCCTCTCATAAAATCAAAACTTGGAGTGCTTGGTATTAATGCAGCAGCAGGTATCTGAACAATAGGACCAAATCCTGGTAACAATGTTGCTGATACTATGTTAAGACCACTGGCAAAACCTGACGCAGTAACTCTAACATTATCATCTGAAGTCATATTCATATAGTTTTGCATTACTCCATTCCAACCAGGAAAAGCAAACATCTCTTCACCTGTTGTTGGATCTTCAAAGAAAAAACCACTATCTGTTCCAGGTGGCATAAATGGATTATCTTGTCTGCCTGATACAACAAGTTGTTCTAATCTTCTTACTGGTGCAGGATTAGCTTTAAGCAACCTTGTCCAGGTAGTTACAATTTCTTTATACGCTTCACCAAAGGGAAATGCAAATCTAAGAGCATTTACTATACGAGTATTAGAACCCAAATCATACAACAGTTCCTTAGTTCTTGTTAAAGCATCTGCTTTTGCTATATCATCTATATTTCTAAAAGCATTTTCTATACCATCATCTATTGTGTACATTGCTCTATCTACACTAGGTTGTACTTTCTTCATCTTTGCTATATAGTTTTCTCCAACATTAGCTTTTTCTGCTTGTTTTATTATGTGTTGTTTAATTCCATCATCACCAACTGCAATTAAATCTGTTACTTTGTTCCAATACGCTTGTTTAAATACTGGAGCTCTTGACAATTTATTTGTTGGCATTGACATAAAATAAAAATACATTGAATCGACTGCTTGATTTAATTTTGCATTTTCATATGTTGGGTTAAGACTACTAAGGCTTACTCCTCCATTTAGTTCTTCAGCTAAATCATCTTTGTATTTATTAAAAAACTTTTCTATATTAGCTAATTCTTCATCTCTAGTTCCACCTCGTAGTTTTACTTCCTGTCCAGATTTTGTAGTAAACTTTCCTGCTGCTAAATCATCAAGTATTGACTGTGTGTTAGCTCGTAAAGTTATGTTTGTTAAGACTCTATTAGATGAATCTACTTGACCACCAGCAAGTTGTACTGCTCTAGCATATGCTAAATCAACAATGTCATCTGCTAATTCTTTATTGTTAAAAGCATTAGCCCATTCGCTTTCAGGAAATCTATTTATAAATTGTACTAAGTCAGATTCTTTATTAGGTGTACCATCAGCTTTTAATCTATCAGCCCAAAATCTTTTCTTGTATGATTCAGGACCTTCTTTAATTGCATTCATAGCTAAATCATCACCAAGAATTTTACTTATATTCCATTGCATAGACTTTAAGTAAAGAGCTTTAGGTCCATCTTTTCTTACTGTTGTAAAAAAAGTAGCAAGTCCTGGGTTGTTTTTTGTTAGCCCTGGTATTCCGTTGTGTATTCCAGATAGTGCATCAAAGAATGTTTCTCTTAACAACTGTGTTCCACTAACACTTTCTAATCCATCTTCTAATTTTTCTACTTTTTTAAGAAACTCATCTGCCTGATCTATAGTCATTTTTCCTGTAGCAAATTGTCTAAACTCTTTATTTAATTGTGGGAATTTTTCTAGCAACAAGTTTGCTTCTGCTTTAGCATTTCTTCCTGTCATATAGGCAATCCAAGTTTGTGGGTTTATTGGTGTGTCATATCCTGCTGCCCACATTCTTATTTGTTCTTCACCTATAACACGAATTGTCCAAGCTGGTCTAATCAATACTAAAGGTTTCCATACTTTGGAGATATACTTATCTAGCAATAAAGGAAAACCTTTAAAGTCAGTTGCTTTTCTAAAATCATCTAAAGATTTATTTTTTAATAATCTTTTTTGTATTCTTGAAGTAACTTTAATAATATCTTTTGGCGAATATAAAGGAATAGAGTTTTGTATCATTTCTGTTTGTAATCTATATGCTGGTATATTTACTTCACCACCCTCAACTAATGCTTTAAGTGCTGGACCATAATCAAGTTTTGATCCATCAGTTGCTATTCCATATCTTGTCATACCATCAAATTCTTTTTTAAATATATTACCAATGTGTTCCAATACATCATCAGTCAAGTTATCATCAAAATCTTTAACTAAGTTTTTTTTCCAAGATTCACCCATTTCACTTAATAGTTTAAAATACATATCTATTCTGTTTTTTTGTAAAGATTGTGTTAAATCAACTTCTTGTGCAATCTTAACTATATCTTTAGGTGTTTCTCTTAATACAATATCTTTAGGTCTAATAACCCATCCAACTTTTCTAAGTTCTGGTAAAACATCTACAAGTTTTCCCAAGTCATCATAATTAGCTACTCCAAAAAAAGCTCTCAAAATATTATTAAGTTGTTCTTTTGTTAAATCAGAATCTTTTAATAATTTTTGTATTTCTTTTCTAGTGTTAACATCATATGCAGCTTCTCTTTCTGCTTGTGTCAATACTTTCTTTGGAGCAGGTAAGCCTAATAATTTTTTTGGAGCAGGTAATTCTCCTGCTATTTGTTTTACAACATCATCAACAGCACCTAAACCATATTCTATTTCTAATGCTTTTTTTATAAACTTTCCTCTTTCTACAGTATCTAATCCCATCTGTTTCATCATCAACTGCAAGTTTTGAATAGCAGCACCTGCATTTTTTAAATCAAGTTGTGGTTTGTGTAATTTTTCAGAAAGTGTTGCTGCATAAGGTAATTTCATTTTAATTATTGGTGCATAACCACCAGCTTTTAAAAGTTCATCTGCTTGTCCTATAGGTGCATCAAAATTACCTATAACTTTTTTCTTCATATAATTTTTTAGTTTTCTATTAGATATAGGTAGTTCTCTAGCGTGTTTAATAGAACGACTTGTATTTAAATATCCAGTGCTAAGTGCATCTAATAATTTATTATTTATTAATGCTTCATCTGTCAATTTAATTAAGTCATTAATTAATTCTGGTTGATCATAGATTTTTAATAAATCCATAAGAACATCTGGATTACCACCAGCATCTTCTATATTATCACTGGAAGCAATCATTTTTTTTAAAGCTCTATATGGTTCTGTTTCTAATACTTCTTCTATAGAATTGTTGCCTGTTCTTCTTGGAGATTTAGCAATAGCTGTTCTTCTTATTGAATTTGTAATACCTCCAGCTTTTTTTAAATTTTCAAGTCTTGCTGTTCTGTCTGCAACTGTTCTGTACTTCGCCATATTTCCAGCTCTAAGAACTTGTCCTGCTGCTTGTGCTCCTCTAAATACAGGATCAGCATATAAAGTAACTGCTGCATCAGTTATACCTGTTAACCAACTATAAGTTTTGGAACCAGGTTCTACTATCCCAGCAGCTGCTAAAGGTTCTGCTAGTAATCTACCTGGAGTAACAAACGCATCTTCTTGATTTTTTTTAAATTTAGCTGCCGTTTCTCCTCGGAACTGTACACCTGTTTTTGCTTTTTCTTGTGCAATATTTGTTATTGGTGCTCCAACTATTTTTTCGGAAAGACTTAATGCCTGTTCTGGCTGTACACCCATTCCAATTAACTTTTGATATTCAGGAGTATCTACCATATTTTGACTGTTAGGTATTATTCCTGTACCAATGTTTACTGGTCTACCTTCTTTAATTTCCCTAAGTGCAAGAGTAAATGCAGTATCACCTACTTGTTGTCTTATTTCTGGAAACTCTTTAAATGTTTCTGATAATGCTTGTGAACTAGATATACCTTTATTTTTTTTATCTTTATATCTTTGTCCTATTGCTACAGGAAACCTACCAAGTATTTGATCTACATAATCTAATCCTGCATCAAAAGCTAAAAAAGCTCCCCTTGCAACTCCTTTAGCACTTTTTTTAAATGCGTTCCAGGGACCTGCCTGTTCTTTTACAATACTCTGTGCAAATCGTTCTAGTGTTCTTGGGTCTATATCATCAAAATCTATACCTGCAACAGCAGCAGTAACAGGAACATTAGCAGGTAGATAATTAGCATTAGCAGCATTTTTAATTGCTAATTCTGCTGTTTGTTCGTTTACTTGTTCTCGTAAAGAATCAAATCTTGCTTCTCTTGCTTTAAGAGTTTCTAGGCTTTCTTTTTCTTTAAAAGGGTTTTCTGGATATGTATAACTCATAATACATTATCCAATGTCTTGCCTGTTCATCATTTGCAAAAATATAGGATCAGGGTAAACATTGTATAATACCCTTAACATCATATCAGGATCTTCTTCTATAGCTTGTTGTGGTGAGTACCCAGAACCAAAAGGTAATCCTGCTGTTACTGGTTCGTTAGGTCTTTCCGTTGGACCGAAAGCATCTACTTGTGATAAATTTAATTTAGGTTGTAAAGGTTGTTGTTGCAAGTTATTTACTTGTGGCAATCCACCAGTAGCTTGTACTTGTTCTTTTATATCTTGTCCTTCACCATATGTAGTTCCAGCAGTCAAACCAGGGATAATTCCTCTTGTGTTATCTTGTGTATTTATTGCAGCTGGTGGTACATTAGCATTTCTATTAGTTATTTTTTTAGGTCTGACCATCTTCATCCTTTTCTTCTTCTTCAAAAAATTGAAACGCTGAACTTATAACCATATAGCCAAATGGAAATACTAAAGGTGGAAGTTGGTCAATGTACATTTTGCCTCGTGGCTTAAATACATCTTCTTCTAAAATAATGTCATCACCAAGCTCATCAACATCTACTAAACAAAAATCTACAATCTCTTCAAATTTTTTATTAATTGACATTATCCACCTAACCCACCAAGTAGTTGAGCTATGCCTGGTGGAGGACCTTGTGGTGGCAAGGCACCTCCTCCAAGCAATTCTTGTTCAGCTGTTGGTATCTCTGGCTCTTCTGCTGTAAAGAACTTATCTAAGATATTTTGCATATCATCAGGATTCTTTCTTATCTGCACAACAGCCATAGTTGCCTTTGGGTCGCCCTGTTGGGCTTGTGCTAACAATGTATCAAACAATACACTGTCTGCTTTTTCTTTTGTAATTCTATCGTTAACTCTAACAAGGTTATCTAAACCATCTAGGTTTTCTTGTAGTGTTTGTCTGTCAATAATACCAGCTTGTAGTAACTGTAAACCAGTAACAATTTTCTGTGGTTCATCATAACCAGCCATAGCTCCATAGACTCTTCGTGTCTTAAAGCTATTTGCTATATCTTTTGTTGGTTCATATGTTTCAGAGTAGAAAGTATTATCCATATATCCAGATAGTGGTTTAGTAGAGCCACCATACATTTTCTGATCCCACTCTAATCGTTTAGCATCAATCATCTCTATAGCATCAGACATAACTGTGTGATACTCTCTAATCATAAGTGACATAGATGCACCTAACTCTTCAAGTCCTCTACCAGTAGCAAAACTAAGTGGTGACTGTGAATCATCAGATACAGGGTAAGAACCACCAACACGAAGTTGTCGTTCTATTCTATCTATCTGTTGGAAAATCTGATAAGGAACATTAGATGCTGGTTTAGAAACTTGTGTACCTGGAGCTAGATAGTTAACAGCGAATCTACCTTTACGATATTGTCCTGATTCTATCTCTCCAGAAATGTTTGTTTCTGTAAACACGGCATCTTCCATTGCTATTATTGACATCACATTAATCTTTGCCATAGAAGCCATAAGTCCTATGATCTGGTCATACTGTCCTTGCAATCTGTCAAAAGCAAATTTCTTTGCAATAACAAATGCAGGTCCACTATCAAGTGGGTTTGGTATGAAGTCAAGAATAGTTGCAGAGGTCATATGGAAAATGTATGTACCTTCTTCATTGTAATACTCTGCTATTAAGTCGCCCTCACCATTTGAGTTTGCCCAAGAGCCGTTATAAGAATCTGTGTATGCAGAAGCATAAGCATTACCAACACCTAGAGTGTTTATTTGATAAGGGTCTTTAGACATAATCTTGTCTGAAAACTTTGGATATACTTTTGCCAAAGATTCTTTAGGTACTCTACGAACAATAGCCATTTCTTTTGGTTGTTGGTCTGCACCAAAATAACCTGGGAAACAGTTGTATGGATCACGAAGTTCTGCACAAGGATATGGTGTTCCGTTAGCATCTTTTTTTTCTCTAATTACCCATACAGCAAAACCATAACCTGGTAGCCATCTACCAACTTGTGGCATTTGTAAATCTAATTTTTGTACCTCATCATAGGCATTAACAATCCTGCCAATCTTTTCAGCTTTCATTCTTGCTCTGTCAGAATCTTTACCATTAGGTACATCAACTTTTAAGTTAGGAATACGACCAATCTTTTGTGACAAGTGTTCTAGTCCAGACATCATAAGGTTTGGTACAGGTACTTGCCAATCTTGGAAACCTTTAAGGTTATCTCCAAGCAATGCCTGAATACCATCTGGTCCACCATTCATAATGGCACGAATACGACCACGAGTAGAGTATGCACTCTGGTTGTCAAAGTGTAATTGTGTTACTTGATATTGTATTTCTTCAGGTGTCATTCTAACTCCAAGGCGTTTCGTTCATATCAGTTATATCCCATTCTCCAAAACTTGGTTCATAATCTAATCCTACTTCAGCCAATCTTTCTTTTTGCATTCTTCTTATAACTTTCATTGGAAACCAAGAAGCCATAACAACATCTGACTTATTATTTCTACCTGATTGCTTACTAGCACCAGTAGAAAAATAAATTAGTTGCCTACGATATATATTACTCTTTGTTTCGCTTTCTGCACTACCATAAGGCAAACTTATTAATTGTTCCTTAAATAATTCTCTCATACTTCCAACGCCAAAGATAGGGTCAAATTTATTTTTTTGTGTCTGATGTCCTTCTAAGTAGATACCTACTCGTGAACAGTAATCTTTTAAATCTTTGTCCTGTCGTATCGCTCTTTGAAAACCATTCTCTTCAATAACCCAGTGTGAAAGTCCATACATTTCGTGCCATTTCTTTATGGTTTGTTTAGCTTGTATGACACCACCACCTTCTTGGTTTTCTATATCAACCATATAAAGTTTTCCTGAATCAGAATCTATAGCCCATAAGAAACAAGCCTGATAACCTGTAGAAGCTGGGTCAAGTCCTGCTATCAAATGTGTTCCAGCAGGTACCTGCCCTACAACTCTATTTACATCTCTACAAACATCTATCTCTTCTACATCAAACATTGTTATACCATCTACAAATGCTTTGTTAAGATACACCATCTCAAAGATAGCTTTACCACCTGTGGTTTCAGCTGCGTGTAATCTTGACAATAACCATTTGTAACTACGCTTTCCTGCCCATAACATACAGTCAGTATGTAACTCAATTTCGTTTTCTGGCAGTACACACTCTGTACTATGTGCCTCTTCTACAATTGTGGTCATCTCTGGGTTTTCTAAAAGAAAGTTATATAAATCTTCAGGATGCTGTCTTGATCCAATCACAACAATAGCTGTGTGTTCCTCTTTACGACTAGATAGTGTTGTAGTCCACCATTGCCTAGTCTGCTCTCTAGCACTAGGTTGTACAGTTGTTCCGTGGTCCTCAATGTCATCTGCAATAATTAAGTCACAGTCACGAGAGAGAATCTTACCACCTTTACCAACAGCAACCATAGTAGGTGATTTAATACCAGTAACTGTTCTTGTAGCAGTAGTAAACTGTCCAGATGTCCAAGACTTACCTGATCTATTCTTAGGTTTAAAGGTAGCTCCTGGTCCACAGAAATCCTCTATAAGTTTTTCATTATGTTCTAAGTGGTCAACTACAGCACCTACAGCATTCTTTGCTATCTCTTCGTTACCACCAACCCACATAATTCTGACATTAGGATTTTTACATATCTGCCATATAGCAAAGTGTGTTAACAAGTCAGTTTTGCCGTGTCGTGGTGGGCTAAGGATCATCTGTTCTCCACCAGTATCAATAGCATCTAAGATAGATTGAATCCAGCGTTGATGAAAGTCTGCTGTTTCATACTTATCTCCTGTTTCTGTTTGGAAATACCTATCTCTAAAATCTTCAAATTTCTGTAGTGAATCAATAGCTTCTTTTGGCGTTGACCAATCTTCTCGTTGTTCTGCATTAGTTTTATCTATGCGATAAGCATTGTGCATTTTGTTGACTATATCTTTAGCTACGCCTATAAGTCGTGCTACATCAGATTGTGTAATTGTTTTCTGCTCTACTAGACTTGCATAATTTTCTACATAGTCTTTGTAGTGTTCACCACGATTTAATGTTGTTTCGTTTATATCTAGTTTATTAATAGCTTCTAGTCGTTCACGCTCTTTAGCTCGTTTGTATTTAGCTCTATTAGAACATTGAGTAGAACAGTAACGACTGTTACCATTCTTAATAGTAAATTTTTTCTCACAACCTGTATTGCTACATTGTTTGCGTTCAGCCATTATTTATTTTTTATTCTTAGGAAGTTTTTTTATCTTTCCATTTTCTGTTCTAGCAAACCTATGTGTTTTTGTTTCTCTACTAGGGATCAAGGTGCCACTATATCTTTTGCCACCCCACATCCAACTTACTTTAGCCATTCTCTCTCCTCACCAAGCTCTACACGACCAATATCGTGCAGTTGTTTTATCCTTAGCTGTGCTGCATTTGTGTCTAGCACGAAACGAAGCACGAGCTTCAGGATT
>Ga0208785_1000733_pt1 | contig 14743 bp, 20 predicted proteins | sample DEB08_DNA_2_FD_185499 | JGI IMG/M metagenome (GOLD analysis project Ga0208785, IMG submission 185499) | Aqueous microbial communities from the Delaware River and Bay under freshwater to marine salinity gradient to study organic matter... | ecosystem: Environmental > Aquatic > Marine > Coastal ...
ATTTTGTACAAAGATTTATTGATAGAGTCACAATTACTTTATATTTAACTCCCGGAACCACTGAAGCCGGAAACTTTTTAAACTATTATTATGTAAGCAGGATTCAGGATGCAGGGGCTTATTCTAACGAAGCAGATGTACCTTATAGATTTGTACCTTGTATGGTAGCAGGACTTGCATATTATTTATCACAAAAATTTAATCCACAACTCGTTCAACAAATGAAATTGTTGTATGAAGATGAACTCAAAAGAGCACTTGAAGAAGATGGTTCTTCATCTAGTTCTTTTATAACCCCAAGAAATTATTATCCAAATGTCTAGATCGAATGGAAAATTTGCACAATTTATTTCAGATAGAAGTGGTCAAGCATTTCCATATAAAGAAATGGTTATTGAATGGAATGGATCAAGAGTACATGTTTCAGAATTTGAACCAAAGCATCCACAACTAGAACCAAAACCAGCACCTGCTGATCCACAAGGATTGGCAAATGCTAGACCTCAAACTTTTTCAGCACAAACAGGTGATGGTGGATTCATGAATGTAGATTTAACTTTACCTGCACCCTTTGCTTTTAGTTCAAACCGTGGTATGGTTCCAGACAATGGATCTTCTGTAAATAGAAGAAGACAAGCAACAGCAACATTAGGGAATGTAACAATTAGTATAACATAATGACATACGCAGAATTAGTACAAAAAATTAGAGATTACACAGAAGTAGATTCAAATGTTTTAACATCTACTATCGTAGATGGATTTATTGAAAATGCAGAATTTAGAATTTTAAGAGATGTGGATTCTGATAATAACAGAAGATATGCTACAGCTTCATTAGTAGCTGACCAAAGATTTATTGATACACCAGATAATTTATTAGTAGTTAGATCTGCTCAAATTGTAAATGGTGGATCAGGTTCAACTAGAAATTTTTTAGAATATAGAGACACAAGTTACATGTCAGAATATAACTCAACAGGGGTTACTGGAGAGCCAAAATACTACGGTATGTGGGACCAAGATACGATTGTACTAGCTCCTACACCAGACTCAGCTTATGAAATTCAATTAAATTATATCTTGAAAGATCAAGGATTATCGAGTACAAATACAACTACATATTTAAGTCAAAATTTTCCCAATGGCTTATTATATGCTTGCTTAGTAGAAGCATTTTCATTCTTGAAGGGGCCAAATGATCTCTTGCAATTATACGAAGGAAAGTATAAACAAGTGGTAGAAGGCTTCTCAATAGAACAAATGGGAAGACGAAGACGAGATGAATATCAAAGCGGTGTTCCTCGAGTCGGTGGAAAATAAATATAAGGAGATAAAACTATGGCTATAACACAAGCGATTGCTAACTCTTTCAAAAAAGAACTTTTGGAAGGTGAGCATAACTTTAAACAAACTGGTGGCGATGTTTTTAAATTAGCTCTTTATACCGCAGGTGCAACTCTAACTTCTGCTACTACTTCATATACTACTTCAAATGAAGTTGCTGATTCTGGTCAATATACAGCAGGTGGTGGGACATTGGTTAATGCAGGAACATCACAAACTGCCGGTGTAGCTAGAGTTGACTTTAATAACTTATCGTTTACTGGAGTAACGTTAACTGCTAGAGGTGCATTGATTTACAATACATCTGCTACTGTAACTGATGCAGCGGTTGCTGTATTAGATTTTGGTGCAGACAAAACTGCAACTTCTGGTACGTTTACAATTCAGTTTCCAGCAGCAACATCAACAGCAGCGATCTTAAGAATCTCTGGGTAATCATAGGAGGTAACTTCCTATGTCCAATACCTGGGGCAATCTTACTTGGGGCTTTAACCAATGGAATGATTTATCTAATGTAAGTCTTTCCGTTACAGGGATTCCTGTATCTGCAACTTTAGGTGATGAAACTACAGCCGGTGAAATTAATTCTGGTTGGGGTAGAATTACTTGGGGTGATAATGGTTGGGGTATTCAAGGTACTGTGTTACCAACAGGTAATTCTCTATCTACAAATTTAAATTCAGTTACTGTCGATGCAGAAATAAATATTGGTTGGGGCTCTGATACCTGGGGCACTGAGACATGGGGATCTTCTGGTTTATTAGTTGATGTAACTGGAATTGGTTTAAACGCTACATTAGATTCACCAACATTTAATATAACTGCTGATGTAGATGTAACAGGTGAAGAATTAACAATTACTCAGGGTGAAACTTTAGGTGGTACAGCAGTTGATGTAGATGTAACTGGTCAACCTATGACTGCAACGCTTCAATATCAAGAAGCAATTGTAGATCCGACAGGACAAGAATTAACAGCTAACGATGGTTCAGCTGAACTCGATGCAAATACTATAGCTGAAGTATCAGCAACTTCTGCTGCTACTTGGAATGGTAATTATGCATGGGGCTTTGGTGCATATGGTAATCAGCAAGTAACTACACTTGCTATGTCTATGCAGGAAGGAAACGTGGATCCTGCGCCAGATGTTGCATTAACTGGTAATGCAATGGCCATGGTTCAAGGTGAAGAAACTATTACTGGAGATGCTAATGTAACAGTTACTGGTCAAGCTATGACAATGGCTGATGGAACAGCTGAATTAGACGCAAATACAATAGCTGCTGTAACCGGTCAAGAATTGACTATGCAGGAAGGTGATGAAACAACCACTGGAAATGCATTAGTAACTTTAACAGGAAATGCCTTGACAATGGACGAGGGAAGCCTTAAAACATTAATCTGGAACCAAGTAAATACAGGAACAGCGCCTACTTGGAGACCAGTTGACACCGCTGCTTAAATTTAGTAATATTTAAAAATTGGAGATAAAAAATTATGGCAAACTCAACTTCTGCTAATTTAAAATTAACAGTTCAAGCTACTGGTGAAAACTCGGGAACTTGGGGACAAATTACAAACACAAACTTATTAGTTTTAGAACAAGCAATCGGTGGTTATTCTGCAATTACAGTTAACGCAACTACTGGTGCAACTTTAACTTTTTCAAATGGCGCTCCATCAAATGGTAAAGATGCCGTAATTAAATTAACAGGAACAATCACTACAAACATTGATGTTGTAATTCCTGATTCAGTTGAAAAAACTTATATCATTGAAAACGGAACAACAGGAGCTTTTACTGTAACTGTTAAAACTACTTCAGGAACTGGAGTAACTTGGGGTACAACTGATAAAGGTACTAAAATGGTTTACTCTGATGGTACTAACGTTGTTGATACAGCTTTCACAGATTTATCTTCAGACATCACTCCACAATTATCTGGAGTACTAGATACAAATGGAAATGATATTATTATTGATGACGCTGGTGCAATCGAAGATGATTCAAACAATCCATATTTAAGATTTCAAAAAACAGCTTCAGCTGTAAACTACTTTGATGTAACGAACCAAGCAACTGGTTCTTCTCCATCAATAGCTGCAGTTGGTGGTGATACTAATTTAGATTTTCTTTTAACTCCAAAAGGAATTGGAAGAGTTACATTAGATGGTAATGGTAAAATTCAAGGTCTTGCAGAAAAAGTAGAAGTTAATGGTACATATACTTCAAACATTAACTTTGATACAAATACTCAAGCAGTAAGATTAGATACTGCATCAGCTGATGCAAACTTTACAGTTAATTTAAGAGGTGATGGTTCAAACTCTTTAGATGCATCTATGGACGTTGGTGAATCAATTACAGTTGCATACATTTCAAAACAAGGTGCAACAGGTTATTACAATACTACAGTACAAGTAGATGGAACTACAGTAACTCCAGTATGGCAAGGTGGAGCAGCACCAACTGCTGGTAACACAACATCAAATGATGTGTACACTTACACAGCCATTAAAACTGGTGGTTCAGTATTTACTGTACTTGCAGCTCAAACGCAATTTGCGTAAAACTAGGAGGATAGAAAGATGCCAATAATTGGTTCATTTGGAGCAGGATCAGGAAGAGGATATGGCCAACGAGGCGGTGGCGGAAATCCTTACATAGAAGCTACAGGTGGTACAGAGACTACTTGTGGAGATTATAAAATTCATACATTTACTGGACCAGGAACTTTTTGTGTTTCTAAAGCTGCATGCTGTGCAGCTGAGAACGTAGTTTCATATATGGTCGTTGCCGGGGGCGGCGGAGGAGGACGTATTGGTGGAGCAGGAGCAGGAGGTTTTAGAGAATATAAAAATTCTTGTGATCCTTATACTGCAAGTCCATTAAACGGAAACCCAGGAGGCACTTCCGTTACAGTTTGTGCTTCAGCTTATCCAATAACTGTAGGAGCTGGTGGAGGAGGCGCAACGCCAAATCAACCGGGACAAGGACCAAATGGTAATCCTTCAATTTTTTCTACAATAACATCAGCCGCTGGTGGCGGTGGTGGGGGTCAAAATACACCACAACCTGGTAATCCAGCGGGATTCCCTGGGGGATCTGGTGGCGGTGGAGGAGGTCCAGGAGGACCTGCAGGAAGTGGTAATACACCTCCAACTACTCCACCTCAAGGATTAAATGGAGCACCTGGATTACCATGTAATGGATCTGGCGGTGGTGGAGGAGCAACAGGATCTCCTCAATCAGCTAACGCACAACCAGGACCAAGTGCTGGAGGTGGATACGGTGGTGATGGAGCAGCTACAAATATTAATCCAAGCACATGTGTTGGAACAGATGGACCAACTCCAGGAAGATGGTTTGCTGGAGGAGGACAAGGCGCACCTGCTGTTACACCGGACGCTAGGGGTGGACGTGGTGGCGGAGGTTGGTGGGCTCCTTTAGGTACACCAAGATTTTGTGTTACTGCCGAGCAAAGAGATGGTAAAACAAATACTGGAGGAGGCGGTGGCGCTGAATATGCTGGCGGCTCAGGTATTGTGATTATAAGATATAGGTATCAATAATATGGCACATTTTGCAAAAATATCAGAAAATAATGAAGTATTAGCTGTTTTACGTGTTAATGACGAAGATGCTCCTAATGAATCTGCTGGTCAAGCTTATTTAGAAACACATAATAATTGGCCTGCACATTTATGGATTCAAACTTCTTATAATACTGCTGAAAATCAACATTTAGGAGGTGGTACTCCATTAAGAGGAAATTATGCATGTCCAGGATATACTTGGGATCCTGAAAATGAAATTTTTTGGAGACCTCAACCTTTTCCTTCATGGACAAAAGATATTTCAAATGCAAGATGGTTATCACCATTAGGTGAAGAACCTGCTCTTACTGCAGAGCAACAAGCTCAAAATGAAGCTTTTACTCATCAATGGTCATATTCATGGAATGAAGATAATCAAAATTGGGTTCTTATAAATTATATGCCTTAGTATTGAAAATATACTAAATTAGTATATAAGTTTTTTTGAAATGAAAAAGAAAGTATTATCAGAGCAGAGTCTATATTATGGTGAAGTTAATATGCCTAAAGGATTTGAAATCAATCCTTTAAATCTTACAAATAATTTTTTTAAATCACTATATCAAAATAAAAATTTTATTTTTTCAAAAGACTTTGATAAATTAAATACTTACATAAAAGATTTTATACGTTTTCATTATAAATTAGAATTAATTAATAAAAATTCTTGGACAAATATTTTTATTCCTAATGAAAAAACGGAATCTATGTTAGAAGTAGATCCTATTGATTTAAAACACTCACCTGATTTTGTATTGTTGTATGGAATTAATACTGTCGATTGTAGTGTTAAAATATTATATGATGACAATAGAAGAAAAGGTAAATCAATAATAGAGCCTTTAAAAGATAATAACTTTATAATGTTTCCATCTACTAACAGATATAATATTATAAATAATCAGAAAGAATCTTTGAATTTTATACAGGTTATAACTTATGAATTTGTCTAATTATTATTGGTATTTTAAATCTGCAATACCACCTAAAATATGCGATGATATAACTAAACATGGTTTGTCAAAACAAGAGGTTATGGCTAAAACTGGTGGCATAGGTAATAAGAAATTAAATAAAGAAGAGGTTAGAGATTTAAAAAGAAAAAGATTTTCTGATGTTGTCTGGTTAAATGATCCTTGGATATATAAAGAAATTTATCCTTATCTTTGGAGAGCTAATAAAAATGCGGGTTGGAATTTTGAATATTCAGTATCAGAAGCTTTTCAATTTACAAAATACAAATTAAATCAACATTATGATTGGCACAATGATTCTTGGGCAGAACCTTATGATAAACCCAACAGTAATCAACACGGTAAAATTAGAAAAATATCTATGACCCTTCAATTAAACGATGGTTCAGAATATGAAGGCGGTGAATTAGAGTTTGATTGTAGGAACTACGAACCTCATATGAGAGATGCATCAAAACATGTAATAACAATGAAAGAAATTTTACCTAAAGGATCTATTGTTGTATTTCCATCTTTTGTGTGGCATAGAGTACAACCAGTAACGAAAGGAGTAAGATATTCATTAGTTCTATGGACACTTGGATATCCATATAAATAAAATGGAAAAAGTAGATTATTTTAAAACACCTATATGGGTTGAATACAAACCTGAGTTTGTTAATGCTTTGAATAAAGCATCTAATAAATATATAAAAGAAGCTAAAAAAAGGGATAAAGAATATATTAAAAAATTTGGTGACTTTGGAACAAGCTATCATTCTACACCACTAACTACAGACAATGATTTTAAAGATTTAAGAAATTATATAGGTCAAAAAGCTTGGGAGTTTTTAGATTATCAAGGTGTTGATATGTCAAAATACATTAATATGTATACAGAATTTTGGGTTCAAGAATTTTCTAAAAATGGTGGTGGTCACCACAATGCACACATACATTGGAATCAACATGTATCTGGTTTTTATTTTTTAAAATGTAGTGAAAGAACTTCATATCCAGTTTTTCATGAACCAAGAACAGGAGCAAGAGCAACTAAATTAAAAATGAAACCTAATATGGGTATATGTCACGCAACAGAATTAGTTCATTTTATTCCAAAACCTGGAACTCTAGTAATGTTTCCTGGTTACTTAGAACATGAATTTTCAGTAGATCATGGTAAAGATCCATTTAGATTTATACACTTTAATATACAAACAGTTCCTAAAGAAATAGTAAAAGATGATTAAGGTTATTGATAATTTTTTAGACCCTGAATATTTTAATGAGTTAAAAAGAATTATTCGTAGTGATAATTTTCCTTGGTACTATCAAGGTAGTATTACAGATTGGAATGATCCAAAACATTATTATTATTTTACCCACATGTTTTATGGTCAAAATACTTTTCAAAACAGTGAATATTTTCCAATATGGAAAAAATTTTTAAAAAAAATCGACTGTAAAGCACTTGTAAGAATAAAAGCAGGGTTGTATGTAAATATTGATAAAAAACGAAAAAATGAAAGTCACATTGATTATGACTTTCCACATAAAGGTTGTTTATTTTATATAAACGAAAATAATGGAGAAACATATTTTGAAAATAAAAAAGTAAAACCCAAAGAAAATAGAGCTGTGTTTTTTGATCCACATAAACCACATGCAAGTTCTCTTTGTACAGATAAAAAAAGGAGGATAGTTATAAATTTTAATTATTTTTAATATGAGTTTTAAAAAAAATAAATATGCAATTATAAGAAAAGCAATTGATAAAGATTTAGCTACATTTGTTTTTAATTATTTTTGTATGAAAAAACAAGTCCATGACACCTGTTTAAAAGAAAAATATATTTCTCCTTTTGATCAATCACTTGGATACTATGAAGACCCTTTAGATGGACAAGTAATCAATACCTATGCCTGTTATTCTGATATAGCAATGGAAACATTATTATTAAAATGCCAACCTATAATGGAAAAAACAACAGGATTAAAATTATATCCTGCATATACATATGCAAGAATTTATAAAAAAGGTGATGAGCTTAAAAGACATAAGGATAGATTTAGCTGTGAAATTTCTACAACTATGAATTTAGGTGGTGATGAATGGCCAATATATTTAGAACCAGATTCGACTAAAGGTGGTGAAAAAGAAGGTGTTGGTTATGTTTCGGATAATACAAAAGGTGTTAAAGTTAATTTAAAACCAGGGGATATGTTAGTTTACAGAGGTCAAGATTTAGAACATTGGAGAGAAAAACTTAAAGGTAATGAATGTGCACAAGTTTTTATGCATTATAATGACAGTAAAACAAAGGGTGCTAAAGAAAACATATTTGATAGACGTCCACATTTAGGATTACCAAACTGGTTTTCAAAGGATTAATGTTAGAGTTTTTAACAGATGTTAAAAAAGCTACACCTGCTCAAAAAAAGAAAGAACTTTGGGACATAGAAGGAATATTAAAAGATAGATTAAATCAAAAATTTAAATTTGATTTAAGACCTATTAAGAACAATATTAAAATAGGGAGCTTTAAAACTAAAGCTGATAAAATGGTCTTTGATTTAAAAAACGAATATGTAATTGTAGATGTAGAAGAATTACATCAATACATAAAAAAGAATAAATTAAAAGATTTAAATTTAGAAAATTTAATATTTGAATTAGAATGGAATATAATAATACCCAAATCATGAGCAAAGAAAAAATTAAAACTCTTTTTGGATTTCCAATTTACCATAGTTCGATTGATAAAAAATTATACAACAAACAAAAAATTTTAAAAACTATTTTAAGTAATTTTAAAAAATCACAAGTTAGAACAGAGTGGAGCAAACGTCATGAAGGATTTGCTAGTAATAAATTACACCATTCTCTTGAAGATGAGTCAAATCCTAAATTTAAACAACCAGATTATAATTCTTTAATTCCTTTGTATACAAGTGAAATTCAAAATTTTTTTGAATCTATGCCTATGAAAAAATGTAATTTTAAATTTGAAATAGTTAATTATACTTGTATGACAGAAGGTCATCATATGATGAATCATATTCATACGGAGTGTGATTTCTCAGCGATACATTACGTACAATTTGATTATAAAACTCAGGACTCAACTGTATTTACAAATACAAATGATTACCCTAAATTTATTGATAATGTCTATCCTCAAATAAGTCAAACCTTTATATCATCTGAAATAGAAAATTCTTGGATCTATAACTATTTTAAAATAGTAGTTAAAGAAGATGATTTAGTTATTTTTCCTGCGATGTTAGAACATTCTGTTCCTAACGTTAAATCAAATAAAACTAGAGTAACAATTGTACTTAATATTAAATTATATAGTTAAAATCAATGATTTATAATTTATTTTCTGTAGGAATTTATGCTAATAAATTAAACTTAAATGTTAATAAAATTATTAGTAAATTAAAAAATATTAAAAGTAAAAATAAAGGTAGAAACATTAGTAATCCAAAAGGAACTGGTTGGCAATGTGAATTAAATTTAAATAATTTTACAGAATTAGAAAAAGCGATAAAACCACATATACAAAATTATATTTATAATACGTCTTTAAAAGGAATAGGACACATAAATTCTTTATGGGCAAATATAAATAAATACAAAGATTATAACGAAATACATGCACATGGAGATGCCATAATATCTTCAATTTATTATTTAAAAACACCTAAAAATTCAGGTAAAATATTTTTTGAAAATCCATGCACTTTAATGCAAGCTTCTTGGTCTAATCACAGAAAAACATATAATGAATATACAAGTTCAAGAATGAATGTAGACGTAAAAGAAAATATGTTACTTTTATTTCCAGGGTGGTTATTGCATGGAGTAGAACCTAATTTAAATAAAAATGAAGATAGAATTTCAATTTCTTCTAATATATACATAAGTAAGGAAGAATGAAATGTTTAATTATTTAGAATATGATATAGGTACAGAAACGGTAAATAAAATTTTAAAAAAAATAAAAGAAAGTAATTTTAATAAATGCCCTGTTGAAACATGTACTAAAAACGGTTTTCAAAGTGAGAACATATTAAAAATATTTAACACAGTACTAATTAAAAAAATTATTCCAATAAATGAATTATATAAAAATATAATTCATATTCATTATATACGATATAAAAAAGCAGGTTATCAGGAAGAACATCTACATAAACCGGATAATTATAGTTTTATATTATATTTGAATAATTCAGATGGAGACACAATTTTAAAAGATCCTATAAATAAAAGATTTACTCCTAAAAAAGGAAAAGTAATTGTTTTTAGTGGACAAATATTTCACTATGCAGAACCTTCTTATAAAGGAAAAAAAGTTTTAGTGGGAGCAATAAAATGAATATCTTAGCGATTCATACATCTCATGATGGGTGTATAACATATGTGAAAAATAATAAAATTATATTTCATACACAGTTAGATAGATATAGTAGATTTAAACATACTACTTTTCCTGTTAAATCAGTATTTGACATATTAAACAATATAAAAGTAGACAAAATTTTAATAACATCTTTAGGACCTTTAACACTACCTTCAACACCTTTATGGAAAAACATGTTGGAAACAAGCACATTAAAAAATGTACCAATAATATTTTATGAAGATTATTATCATCATTTATTTCATGCATATTGTGCTTTAACTTGGGATAAAAAAATAAAAAATATTTTAGTATGTGATGGAACAGGTGCTAAATATGGAGACAACTGGGAAAGAGAAAGTTTATATTTTAACAATAAAAAATTAGAACACGTATCTACTGAATCAAATGCGATCGGGCATCGTTATGAAGTGTTTACAGGAAAACATTTTTCTCATGGATTAGATTGTGGAAAGACAATGGCTTGGAGTTTATATGATGAAAGACCTGCTAAGATACAAGAAAACTTTGAAAACGAAATGACTGAACTTATGAATCAATGGAATCTTAAAAAAGATATACACTTTACAGGAGGCTGTGCACAGAATGTTTTATATAATTCTAAACTATTAAATAAAACAAAAAATTTATTTTGTGATCCTTTTAATGGAGATTTTGGAATAACTATAGGTGCAGCTAATTTTTACTTAGGAGGAAAAATTAAAAATGATAATATATACTTAGGTGTTCCTCAAGAATTAAATACAGATATTTTTTTAAAACATAAAATTTATAATGTTACTCCTGATGAAGTTGCTAAGGTTGTGTTAAATGAACCAGTTGCTATTTTCCAATCTAGAAGTGAACAAGGACAAAGAGGTCTTGGGAATAGATCATTATTAATGAATCCAATACATAAAAAAGCTCATGACAAAATGAATGCAATTAAAAAACGAGAATGGTTTAGACCTTTTGCATGTTCAATATTAAAAGAGAAAGCTAAGGAATGGTTTGAAATGCCTATAGAAGAATCCCCATATATGATGTATGTGTTTAAAATAAAAAAAGAAGGTGTATTGCAAACAGGTCTATCTAAAAACAACGATTCTAGAATACAGACTGTAAGTAAGAAAAATAATTTACATTATTATAATTTAATAAAAGCATTTGATAAATTAACAAATATTCCAATACTAATTAATACAAGTTTAAATTTACCAGGAGAGGTCTTAGTAGAAACTATGCAGGACTTAAAAGACTTGTTTGACAAGAGTAAATTAAACTATATTTATTTACCTGAAATAGGTAAAATGATTAAAAAAAATAACTATTAATATACTAAAAAGCATATATAATGAGGTGCTATGCTTCAAAAACTACAATTTAAACCCGGTTTTAATAAACAAATAACACAATCAGGAGCTGAGTCTCAATGGACTGATGGTGATTTTGTTAGATTTAGATATGGACTACCTGAAAAGATAGGAGGTTGGTCACAACTTACTACAGATAATTTAACAATACCTGGTGCTGCTAGAGCTCAACACACATGGACATCTTTAGCAGGAGAAAAGTATGCAGCAATTGGTACATCACAGGGTTTGTTTTTATATTATGGTGAAGACTTTTTTGATATTACTCCGCTTGATACAGCAATTACTGGAGCAACATTTAGTTCAACAACCGGTTCTGCAACAGTAACTGTTAATAAAACTTCTCATGGATTAACTGCAGGGAGATATGTAAAATTTTCTTCCGTGTCTTTACCTGGTGGTGGAGAAACAAATTTTACAACAGCTCAATTTGAAAATAATACTTTTGAAATATCTAATGTTACAACTAATACATTTGATATTACGATGCCAGCAAATGAAGGTGGTACTGGTATGTCAACTCAAGGTTCTGCACAAATAGATCCTTATGTAGTTGTGGGTCCAACATTTCAAACTGCAGGTTATGGATGGGGCACAGATACCTGGAACGTGTCAACATGGGGTACTGAAAGAACAACTAGTAACGTAATTCTGGATCCAGGCCTCTGGAGTCTTGATAACTTTGGAGAAATATTAATTGCAACAATACATAATGGTAAAACATTTACTTGGGATGCAGGAGCAGCATCACCTAGAGCAAATAGAGCAACCGTTATGTCAGGTGCACCAACTGCATCAAGATTAACTTTAGTATCGGATAGAGATAGACATTTATTTCATTTTGGAACTGAAACCATAATAGGTGATCCAGCAAAACAGGATCCAATGTTTATAAGATTTTCTAATCAAGAAGATTATAATACCTATCAACCAACAGCAACAAATACCGCAGGTACATTTAGACTAGATACGGGTAACGCAATTGTTGCAGCTATTCAAGGTAAGGATTATGTTTTTGTATTAACAGATAGTGCAGCATATGTAATTCAATTTGTTGGACCACCATTTACTTTTTCAGTTAGACAGGTGGGTACAAACTGTGGAGCTATTGGACAGAATGCAGTTAGTTATTCTAATGGTGCAATATTCTGGATGTCAGGTGAGGGTGGATTCTTTGTTTACGATGGTACAGTTAAAGCACTTCCATGTTTAGTAGAAGATTTTGTATTTACAACTACAGGTGATAACTTAGGTGTTAATTATAATGCATCACAAATTATTTACGGTGAACACAATACTTTATATAATGAAGTAACTTGGTTTTATCCAAAAGCAGGATCAGAACAAATTGATAGATGTGTAACATACAATTATGGAGAAAACTGTTGGACAACTGGATCACTTGCAAGATCATCATATGCAGATACAGGTGTATTTGATGTGCCTTATGCAACACAATATATTTCAACAGCTACACCTAATTTTGCAATACAAGGAATTACAAATACTTATGGAGCATCAACTTATTATGCCCATGAAACCGGAACCGATCAAATCAATTCATCAGGTACTACTTCTATCAATGCATTTATACAATCAGGTGATTTTGATATTGCTGCAAGACGAAGTGCATTAGGAGACACAACTGGACTTGCTGATCTTAGAGGTGATGGTGAATTTATTATGTCTATGAAACGTTTTGTACCAGACTTTCAGGTACTAACAGGTAATTCAAAAATAACCTTATTACTAAATGATTATCCAAGTAATACAGCATCAAGCTCACCTCTTGGCCCCTTTACAATTACATCATCTACTGATAAAGTGGATACTAGAGCAAGAGGAAGATTGCTTTCAATTAAAATAGAAAATGATGCCGTAGGTGAAACTTGGCGTTATGGAACATTAAGAGTAGATATTAAACCAGATGGTAGACGTTAATGATTGAAAAAAGAATAAATTATAGATTTGGAGGTGGTTACCAAGGTGGTGCTCCAGGAAATACAGGTCAATCTAGAGGAGGTGGTGGAAGAGATGCTGGCATGGGAATGGCTGGTAAATCAAGAGGACCTTCTAGAGATGTATCTGCCGGTGTAGGTAAAGGGGGAGAAAGAACATTAGCTGATCCAAGAGAAAAAATGGATTTTTTTGGTAAGACTGCTTTTGGTCCTGCACAAAAATATTCTGGTGATGGTTTCTTTTCTGGTTATAGAAATTTAGATCGTAGAGGTCAACCTTTAATGGGAATGGCTTACTTAGGTGATAGATTAAAATCATTTGCCAGTAGACTAAATCCCTTATCTTTAATAGGTGGACTTGTAGCAGGACCGATAGGAAGTTTTATAGGAAGAGGAATAAGCTCATTGGGAGCGTTAAGAGATTATGATACGTTAGCAGATTATGCTAGAGGAGAGTTTGGTTTATTTCAAGATGAAGATGAAGACGAAATAGATACAATAGATATAAGAGATAAGTATAATAGACTAGGAATCATGAATCCTAATATTAGACCAACTCAAATGTTTAATTTTGACCCAACTCAATTTAATACAAGAAACAGAAATTTAGGTGAGTTAGTAGCTGAAGTAACTAAAATGGATTTACAAAAATTTAAACAACCAATGACTCAAACTATGGATTATGATACTTATATGTCGATTAATCCAGGAAGTACTGTAACTCCATATGAATTTGAACAATTAAAGCAAGGTAATATAACAGAACCTGGAACTTATATTGGATAATGGCTAAAATAACTACATACATACCAGAACCAAAACAAGAATATGAAGTAGAAAATCAAAGACAGATTCTACAATCTATTTCAACATTAAAAACAGAATTAAATTTTGCATTTCAAGAAGAATTAAAACAAGAGATAGAAAGATTTAATTGGTTTAATACGAGGTACTAATGTCTGCGTGTAACAATGTAAATACAGAGCCTACAGTAATAGGTGGTGGAGATGGCTCTAATGCTTATGATGCATTTGGAAGATTAAGAGTATCTAATCCATTTACTATTTTTGATAGTACAAATGTAATGTCAAAAAATAATCTTTTTGA
>Ga0208785_1000747_pt1 | contig 14578 bp, 13 predicted proteins | sample DEB08_DNA_2_FD_185499 | JGI IMG/M metagenome (GOLD analysis project Ga0208785, IMG submission 185499) | Aqueous microbial communities from the Delaware River and Bay under freshwater to marine salinity gradient to study organic matter... | ecosystem: Environmental > Aquatic > Marine > Coastal ...
ACCTGCACCTGGCCCAATATTACCGATTACCAAAGGTATCATTGCAATCATAGTACTAATCGAAGTCATAATGATAGGTCTAATTCTAAGTTTACACGCTTCTATTACTGCATCTTCAATCTCTTTGCCTGTTGTTCTTATTTGATTTGCGTAATCTACAATTAAGATACTATTTTTTGTTGAAACTCCTATTAGGATTACTAGTGCTATTTGGGAAAAAATATTAATTGAGCTATTCAAGAATAAAATAAACACAAGTCCACCAAAAATAGCCAATGGTACTGTTAAAATTATAATAAAAGGGTGAATAAAAGAATTAAATGTTGCAGCCATTACAAGGTAAGCGGTCAGTAATGCAAGTGCAAAAATTATAAAAATTTCATTACTAGTTTCTTTTAGTTCTTCCGACTCACCTTTCCAGGTAATTTGATTTGTCGGTGCAACTTCTTCCATAATATTTTCTAAATATTTTATGGCATCAGCTAATGAGTAATTTTCCTCAATGTTTGCTGAAATTGTTACAGCTCTCTGCCTATTATATCTTGATAATGCTTCAGCGGTGCCTTCTTCTTTAAGATCGACAAGACTAACTATTGAAACTAATTTACCTGTTGTATTTGATCTTACATATATTTTAGATAAATCCTCTTTATTTCTTCTGTCTGATAAATATTGCTGCAATATAATTGGGTATTCTCTTCCCATATTATTAAATGTGGTTACTCTTTTTCCGCCATATAATGTTTCAAGTGTTTTCCCAATGTTTTCTGTAGAAACACCCAAATCATTTGCTCTAATTTTGTTGGTAATTAATTTTACTTCTGGTTTATTTCTTGTGTAATCAGACTCTATTCTAGATAAGTTTCTATTACTTCTTAGTTTATTAATTACTGCATTAGATATACCTTCTAACTCTTCATAAGTTGATCCATAAATTACCATTTGAACAGGCTTATTATAACTTGAAACTCTTATCGATTGTGGAGATATAGGAAAAGCTAGAGTTTCAGGTAAGCTTACAATCTTACCTATAGCTTCTCTCATAACAGTTTGGCTATCTTTTTTTCTATTTTCCCAATCATCTAATAAAGCAATAATAATAAAACTATTATATGTTGTGCTAGACCTACCAAAACCAGGAACTCTCATTATTAACCTTTGATAAGGACTATCCTCAGCTTCAAGTAATGGAATTAATCTATTTTCTATTTGCTGAGCTTTATCTTTAGTATATTCAAACGAACTTCCTTCATCAGTTTGTCCAATAATCAAATAAGATCCCCTGTCTTCATTGGGTAAAAGTTCTTTAGTAGTGTAGTTAAATAAAAAAACTGATCCGGCTAAAATTAAAATAATAAATATTGAAATTGTTTTTTTTTTATTAATCCAAAACTCTAAAGTTTCTAAATAAAAAGTTGAAAAACTTTTGAAAGCTTTGTCAAATCCAACAACAATAAAATTATTTTTTGGTTTTTTTATTAAAAATTTACTAGCAAGCATTGGTGAAAGAGTTAAGGCGACGAAGGATGAAACTATAATAGAAAAAGATAGTGCAATTGCTGTTTCTCTAAATAGAGTTCCTGCAATTCCTTTTATAAAAACCAAAGGTAAAAATACTGCAACTAGTATTAAAGTTGTGGCAATGATTGCGAAGGTAATTTGTTTAGAGCCTTTATAGGCAGCAACTAGTGGTGTTTCACCATTTTCGATACGAGTGTAAATAGCATCAGTCATAATAACAGAATCGTCTGTAATTATTCCAATTGCTAAAATAAAACTTAATAAGACAAAAATATTTATCGATAATCCAAATAAATATAGTCCAAGAAATGAACCTATTAAACTTACAGGTAAAGCTACAGCAGGAACTATCACAGCTTTAAGATTACCTAAAAAAAGATAAATAATTGCAACAACTAGTATGAAAGCTATGATTAAAGTTTTATAAACTTCTTCAATCGCTGTACCCACATAAGTTGCTCTGTTAAAAGCAATTTCAAGTTTTAATCCCTCAGGTAAAGCTTTATTGACTTCTACAATCTTCTTTTTTACTTCTTTTGATAGTTCTACAGTTGATGCCCCACTTTTTGCATATATTCCAATACCAACAGTTTTAAGATTTAATGCATTTTTTCTTTGAGCGGTAAAAAGAGTTTTTTCAGATACAGGTCCAAATTCAACTTCAGCAACATCTGAAAGTAATATTACTTTTTCTTTACTTTTTTTAATTGGAAGTTGTTTAATACTCTCAATATTTGAATAAGATTTATCTATATTTAAATTAAGATCTTTATTAGTTGCCTCTAATGTACCTGCTGGTAAATTTACATTTTCATTTCTCAATGCTCCTTCAACTTCTTGAATTGTAAGGTCGTTTGCAGCAAGTTTAATAGGGTCAATCCAAACTCTCACACTTAATTCTCTTAATCCACCAACTAAAATTCTTCCAACATTAGGCACACTAGAAAAAACATCAATTAGATATCTTTCAGCATAATCACCTAAATCTAGATCACTCCAAGTTGGAGAAGATAAGGCAACCCACATAGTAGTTGTAAAACCAGCTGATTGTTTTAAAATTTGTGGTGCATCTGCTTCGCTAGGAAGATTATCTACTACCCTTGAAACTCTCTCTCTAATATCATTGGCCGCGTCATCAAGATCTATATTTGTATTAAATTCTACATTAATTCTGCTTCTGCCATTAAGGGAGGTTGAGTCTATGTTTTTAATTCCTTCTGCACCTCCAATGACATCTTCAATTTTTTGAGTAATTTCTTGATCAATAATCTCAGCTGAAGCTGATTTATAATCTACCTGAACTTGTACCACAGGAGGCTGGATTCCATCAGGCAATTCTCTTACTGGAAGTTCCCAAAAAACAAAACCTCCAAATATAATTAGAATTAGAGACATTACCCATGCAACCACCGGTCTACGAATACTTACATCAGTAATAAACATATTTATTTTATAATTGGTTTTATTTCAAAATTTGGTCTAACTTTTTTTAAACCTTCAGAAACAATTTTTTCACCTTCACTTAATCCGTGATTAATTTCCATAAAACCTTCTAGACGGTCACCAGTTTTGACTTCAACTTTTTGTGTTTTGTTTTCTTCAGAAACTTTAAATATGTAAGATTTATCTCCTTCAACCAAAATTGCAGTATCAGGTATTCCAAGTGACTTTCTTTCATTATATTTAATCGAAAATTCTAAAAGTGAACCAGGTAAAATTTCAAAATTTGAATTGTCAATTTTAATTCTTGTTTGAAGGGATCTTGTATCTTCAGTAATTCTACTAGACAAAGAGTCGATTACACCGTTAAATATTTTATTTTTATATCCAGAAAATTTTACATCTACTGGTAAGCCTTCTTTTACAAAAGGAGTGAATATTTCAGGAATATTTACATCTGAGTATATTGTGGATGCATCATCAAAATTTATTAATATTGATGTTTTAGATACTTCTAAATCTTCTGAAAAATCTCTTTTTCCTACCACTCCATCAAATGGAGCAACAATATTTCTATTTTTTAACTGAGCTATTACATCACCTTTTTTTAATTTTTTATTAAATTCTATAGGTGACAATATTTCATACTTCTCTACTTTATATGATTTTGTTTGAGAGGGTATAGCAGTTCCAAAAGTACTTATTTTATTTGCAAAAACTCTTTCATCAACCACACTTACAATTATACCAGGGGGTGGTCTTTTGCTAAATTTCTTCTTAAAATGATTTCCAATCATTGTTCTTGCAACGATAACTGAAATAATAATTAAGAAAAAAATTAATATAATACTGGTTATTTTAGTAGATCTTTTCATTTTTAGATTTTTCCGTATTCAGCCCATGAGCCGTCATAAATATTTGGCATATAATTATCATTTATTAAGGAATAAGCTAGAGCCAAAACACAAGCGGTAACTCCAGATCCACATGAAAAAATTACATTAGTACTATTTGTCTCAATTAAATTTGACTTAAATATCTGCAAAATCTCTAATTTATTCTTAAACGTATGATCTTCATTTATTAGCTCACTAAATGGGATGCAGGTTGATTTAGGAATGGATCCACTTCTAAGCCCCTGTCTTGGTTCTGGAACTTTTCCACTAAATCTTTCTCTACTTCTGGCATCTATTACTTTAAATTTTTCAGTAGAAATATTTTTATCTATAAAGTTTTTATCTTTAACTAGGCTAATGTTTTCTTCTGCTTTGTAGTTTGATTTTATTATTTTGCTTATTTGATTTGTTGTTATTTTTTTTTCATTATTCCATTTTTTAAATCCACCATCCAACACGTGAACCAGTTTAGGATTGTGTCCAAAATAAATAAAATTATACCAACATCTACAAGAACTAATTACATCAGAGTTATCATAAATGATAATTTCATCATCATTTTGTATACCCATTACTGATACTATCTCTTCCCAACTCTTTTTACCAACTAACATGTGAGGCAAATCAGTATCTATTCTTGAATTCTTATCTAGATCAAAAAAAATTGCATTTGGAATATGATTTAATTTATATTCTTCAAAACCATTACGATTAGTTTGAGGCATATGCCATGAACAATCTATAATTTTAACCTTATTAATATTTTGTTCTAAATAACTGGTATCAACTAATATCATTCTAATTTTTTTCTAAATATTTTTGATGATATTCTTCTGCTCTGCAATAATTTGTGGTTGGAGATATTTTAGTAACTACTTTACCAGATAATTTTTTATTAAATTCTTCAAAAACTTTTTTTGCAATTTTTTTCTGATTATCATCATTATAAAAAATTTCACTTCTATATTGTGTTCCAAAATCAGGTCCTTGTGAATTTAAAGTAGTTGGATCATGTAAATTAAAAAATTTATTTAATATTTCTTCATAAGCGATCTGCTTTGGGTCAAATTTTAATTTAACAACCTCAGCATGATTAGTTATTCCTGAACAGACCTCTTTATATGTTGTAATGGAACTATTCCCTCCACAGTAACCAACTTCTGTTTCAATAATTCCTGGAATTTTACTGAATTTAATTTCAGGACCCCAAAAACATCCAAGTGCAAGTATAGCTATTTCCATTGATTAAACTTTTATTTAATTTAAAGATTATTCTCATGCTTAACAGAAATCAATTAGGCCTTTTGTACATGTTTATGTCAGTATGTGCATTTTCTATTATGGATTTACTTGTTAAATGGTCCCAAGAGTATCCCACAGGTGAAGTTTTATTTTTTAGAGGGTTATTTGGTTTACTTCCAACTTATTTTTTAATTCCAAAAGACAAGCTTAAGTCTTTCTATAAAACAGATCGTAAATTAGAACATTTTTTTAGATGTTTTGCAGGCATAATTGCTTTAATTGCAATTGTAGTAGCGTTAAGGGAACTCCCTCTTGCGATTGTAGTTAGTTTGTCTTATGCAGCTCCATTATTTATAACTGTACTATCAATTTTTTTATTAAGTGAAAAAGTTGGTATATTTAGATGGATAGCAGTTCTAATTGGATTTTTTGGAGTATTAATAATTTCTGAGCCAGGATTTAAAGAGTTAAATTATTTATACATTCTGCCAATTATTTTCTGTATTGGAATGGCTTTTGTGACAATCACAATTCGTAAATTATCAACCTCAGAACCAGTATGGTTAATCTCAATTTTTTTTACTCTAACTATTACTTTTGTCTCTTTATTCACAATTCCTTTTGGCTGGATATTACCAAATTTTAAAGATTTTATTTTGTTGGCATTAATCGGAGTAACTGGTGGAGGTGCTAATTTATTATTAACACAATCCTATAAATTGTCAGAAGTTTCATTAGTGGCACCCCTAAAATACTTGTCTTTAATTTTTGCAATTTTTTTTGGTTATTTAATCTGGGATGAAGTTCCAAGTTTCAAAAATCTTATAGGAGCTGCATTGGTTATTACATCCTCTTTAATTATACTAAGAAGAGAAATTTATTATAATAAGAAAATTCCATCCACATTAAGACATGACTAAAATACCAAAATATTGGAATACAGCTAAAAAATATTTATCTAAAAAAGATAAAATAATGGCACAATTAATTCTTAAATATAAAAGTCCTTCCGAGACAGTTCTTACGTCAAGAAAAGATATTTTTTTTTCATTGTGTAAAAGCATAATTGGTCAACAAATAAGCGTTGCAGCTGCAAACGCAGTTTTTTTAAAATTTAAAAAAAAATGTAATAATAAAATTAATGCTAAAACTGTAAAAAAATTATCTTTTATTCAGTTAAAAAGTTGTGGATTAAGTAAACAAAAGGTTAGGGGCATAAAAAGTTTAGCCAATCAAATTTTAGATAAATCTTTTAAACCAAAACTTATAGAAAAAATGTCTGATGAAGAAGCGATTGTTTATCTTTCTCAGTTGAGGCAAATTGGAAGATGGTCTGCAGAAATGATTTTACTTTTTACATATAATAGATCTAATATTTGGCCCATTCAAGATATTGGTCTTTTAAGAGCAATATCAAATAATTATAAAAAAAAATATTTTCCACCAATAAGTTTTATAACTTTATTAAATAAAAAATTTACACCCTATTGTTCTGTTGCGACTTGGTATTTATGGCGATCTATAGACAATGATCCTATTCAATATTAAATCCCTCTACTATTTGAAAGTGTCTTTCCGTAGTATTTTTTGCTAAATCCCAGCCCTCCTGATAATCTTGACAGTCATGGCATTTAACAGCTTTTTCAAAACTAGGAAATTCCCAAATTACTGTTCTTGAAAACTCTTCCCCCGAATAAAAATTATATTTACCACCTCTTACTAATGGAACACCACCATAACTTTTAATGATTGGTGTTACTTTTTCTGCATATTTTTTTAAGTTATCTGGATTATTAATTTTTTTGTATAAGGCTACCCAATATCCCTTCATTTATTCTCCTTTTTTAATTTTTTTTTATGTGATAATAAATTTCATGGCGGACAAATTAATTATCAGTTTTGATGAATATACTAAAATTGTTGAAAAGTTAGCTATACAAATTCACCAAAATTATAAGCCAACGGTCCTAGTTGGAATTATGAGAGGAGCCGCTCCAATTATTGATATATTATCAAGAATATTAAAATTACCAATCGCATATATAGTTATTCAAAGTTATTCTGGTGAAGGGATGGAAGATAAGCAAGGCCAACTGATGTTCGCAAGAGATATTAGTTCACTTGCGGAAGATAAAGATTTTGATCGAGTGCTATTGATAGATGATTTGTCAGATACAGGATTAACATTGAACAAAAGTATTGAATGGTTAAAAAATTATGGGCCAACAAAAAATTTCATTAACCAAGTAAAAACAGCTTGTCTTTGGAAAAAAAAATCTTCTACATTTGAACCAGATTTTTGTTCTGTAAGATTAGACCATGATCCATGGATTGTTCAACCTACTGAACATTATGAAGAATTAAGTATTGAAGAAATTATTAAAAGAAATCAATAGGGCTAGCTTTAAAACTAGCCCTATCTAATATTTTTTTAAATTACTGCGAAACTAACTACACTCAATATTGCAATAATCCAAATCGCTGGAGAAGTACTTGAAAATTTACCAGTGAAGATTTTAATTAAAGCATAAGAAATGAAAGCTAGAGCTATACCGTAACTAATACTATAAGTTAAAGGCATGGCTATCATTGCCAAAACCGCAGGAGCAGATTCTGAAATATCATCCCACTCAATATCCGTAATGTTTCTAACAAACAAAATGGCCACATATAAAAGTGCCGCGCCATCAATTTCTTTTGGTAAGCTTGTTGCAAGAGGTGATAAAAATAAACAAGCTAAAAACAAAACACCAATAACCAATGATGTCATGCCCGTTCTTCCACCCGCTTTAACACCAGCACCAGACTCGACATAACTTGTTACAGTTGTAGTTCCCATCATTGCACCTGCAACTGTCGCAACACTGTCTGACATCATAGCTTTATCAATGTCTTTAACTTTTCCATTCTTATCAACTTTGCCAGCAACATTTGCTACCGAAGTTAAAGTTCCCGCAGTATCAAAGAAATCAATAAACAATAAAGTAAAAATTACAGTCGACATACCAGCTGTGAAGGCCGCTGATAAATCAAAATCCATTAAATAAGTCATTGGAGGAATACTTCCTACAACGCCATTAAATTTTGCAAGACCTGAAACCCAAGCAATAATACTAAATACTATAATTCCAATTATGATGTTTCCTTTGATATTTAATTTTTCCATTACAATCATAGAAACAAAAGCTAAGCAGCCTAAGATGATTAGTGGATTTTTAATATCGCCCAAAGTAACCAGTGTTACTGGATGATCTGCAACCACTCCCATAATTTCTAGACCAATAATTGCTAAAAATAATCCAATACCCGCTCCAATTCCAAGTTTTAAACTTTTTGGAATTGAATTAATTAACCAGGCTCTAATTGGTGTTAAAGAAATGATTAAGAAAAGTACACCGGCAACTAATACTGCTCCTAAAGCAGCTTGTGGTGTGTAGCCCATTCCAGCAACGACTCCAAATGCAACAAATGCATTAATTCCCATTCCTGGCGCAAGACCAATCGGCCATGTCTTTCCGTAGAATGCCATAATAAAGCAAGCTAATGCAGTTGCAACAATAGTTGCAGTGAACACAGCTCCAAAATCAAAAAATCCTTTTTCAGGACCGGCAAATTCTCCAGATAGTATAAATGGATTTAAAAACATGATGTAAGCCATAGTCAAAAAAGTTGTAACTCCAGCAATTACTTCAGTTTTAAAATCTGTATTGTGTTTTTTATAATTAAAATATTTTTCAAGCATTTTTCCTCCTAATAATGAATAGGTATTCGATTCTATTGTTAATTGCTCTTTCAATCTAAGGTTTATTCACAATATTCAACTAATAAGTTTATATTTATGCCATAATTGAATTGTTATTATAAGATTATGCAGAAAATTAAATTTTTTTTAATAACTATTTGGTTATTAGTAGCCCTAACTGGCTGTCAAACAATTAAACAAAAAACAGATGCTATAGTTGAAAAGGAAAATGAAAAACTAAGTAAATATATTGGAAAATCTTCAGACGATTTAAGAATGGATTTAGGAAAACCTGATGAAGATTTTACAAATGCAAAAGGGAATTTAGAATTTATTTATAATACAAAAAAATATGGCATCCCTTGTGAGAGAAGATTTGAAATTGACACAAATTCAATAGTAATTGGATTTGTATCGAATGGATGTTTCTAATTAATACTTGCGGAGAATAGATCTCCGCAAGCAAGGTTCAATTTATTTTATTTCGATAAGTTTTTTCTTTTTATGCTCAGGTATAATTCTTTCGCAAGAAATAGTTAAAAGACCATCTTTCAATTCTGCACCATTAACCTTTACATCATCTGCAATAGTGAATGATCTTGCAAATTGTCTTTGAGAAATACCTCTGTGAATTATTTCACCATCAGCATTCTTATCTTCTGATTTATCAACTTGTTTTGTTCTAACAGTTAATAAATTATCTTCAAACTCTACCTCGACATCTTTCTTATTAAAACCAGCTAGAGCAACTTCAATTGCGTAGTTATCCTTCCCAGTTTTTCTAATATTGTAAGGTGGGTAATTTGATTGCATAGTCAAATTTCCATTGCCCAACATATTTTCAAATTGATCAAACATATCGTCAAAACCAATTGAAAAAGGTCTTAGTGAGTTAAATATAGATAAATCCTTACTTGTCATAGTTTCCTCCTTTTTTTTAAGCAAGTTATTTTTTGTAAATCCCATTAGGCGACTTACATTATATATTTAGGAATCAGATAAAATTTTTCAAGATGACTATTTAAATTTTTTTAGAAATTTTTAAAGCAAAAGCATAATCTAGGGCTATCTCTTCGATAGCACCATCTCGACCAGATTTGCCCCCATGCCCAGCATTCATTTCAGTCTTTAGAAGTAATAGATTATTATCCGTTTTATATTCTCTTAATTTAGCGGTAAATTTTGTCGGTTCATCAAAAAGAACTCTATTATCACTTAAACTTGTTGTGATTAAAATATGAGGGTAATCCATTTTTTTGATATTATTATAAGGGGCATATGAGTAAATATAATCAAAATGTTCCTTGTTATCTTTTGCGTTACCAAATTCATCAAATTCTCCAACAGTCAAAGGCAAAGAATGATCTAAGTTTGTTGTAAGAGAGTCTACAAAAGGAACTGCCATAATTATTCCTAAAAATAATTCAGGTGCTTTATTTGCTACAGCACCCATTAATAAACCACCGGCCGATCCACCCATTCCAATAATTTTTCCTTTAGATGAATAATTTTTATTTATTAAAAACTTTGCAGCATAAATATAATCTTCAAATGTATTTTTCTTGTTAGTAAGCTTACCTTCTTTCCACCATTTCATTCCTTTTTCCATACCACCCCGTATGTGAGCGGTTGCCCAAATAATATCTCTATTTATTAAGCTTAATCTTGTTGATGAAAAACCAGGACTCATTGAATTTCCATAAGAACCATAACCATATAGCAAACAATGTGCTGATCCATCAAGTTTAGTCTTTTTATGTCTTGTAATTGTCAATGGAACTAATCTCTTATCATGAGATTCAAATTCAATTCTTTCTACAATATATTCATCAGGATTATGACCTGATGGGATTTCTTGTTCTTTAACTAGTTTTTTATTTTTAGTAGATAAGTTAAATAAATAAACTCTAGAAGGTGTCTTTGGAGAAGAATAACCAAGATATACCTCATCTGTATTTCTATCTTTTTGAGTTAACGTAATTCCTGGAACATAAACTTTTTCATCAGAAAAAATCAACTCTTCTTCAAAATTAGTTTTTATATTTCTTACAAAAAGTTTTTCTAAAGCTTCAGAAGTTTCAGATCTAATAATCCAATTTTCCAAAAAAGTGCACCCACCGATTAATACCTCTTCTTTAGGAGCTATAAATGGTTGCCAATTTTGTTTGATCAAACAATCTGATATATCAATTTTAAAATCTTCTGCATTTTCATTGGTATGATTATAGAATTTATTTTTCCAAGAATTAACTGAATATAAAATTCCTTTACTTCTTTTTTTGATAAGCTTTGGATTTGGTTTTAATTCACTTACTTCAAAGTAATATTGTTCAGACGTATTATGATCAGAGGTGCTAATAAAATAATATTTTTCATCAGAACTTATTCCTATACTAACCGTAAAAGCTTCACTTTTTTCCTCAAAAATTAATTCATCTTGTTTTCCAAATTCCCCAATCTCATGTCTATAAATTTTTCGGGCTCTATGATTTTCATCAAGTTTTGAATAAAAAATATATTTGTCATCAAGACTAAATGTTATGCTGCCAGAAGTATCTAAAATTTCTTTTGATATAATTTTATTGTTTTGAATTTCTTTTATAAAAATTGAATAATATTCTGAACCTTGTAAATCTAGTGAATATGCCAGATATTTATCATTATTACTTATCTCTATATCCCCAACCCCAAAGTAATTAGCTTTTAGTTTGTCTTTTTCTAAATCTCCATTCCATATTTCCTCAATTGAATTTGAATTTATTTTTTTTCTAAGTTTTATGGAATAATTTCCAGTTGCTGTAGTTTTATCCCAATATTCATAAGAATGATCTTTATAGGGCAGAGATTCATCATCTAATTTAATTCGTCCTTTTATCTCATCAAAAAGTTCTTTTTGTAAATTTTTTGTGTCTGACAGCTTGTAATTTGTATATTCGTTTTCACTTTCAAGGTATTTTTTTACCTCTGGATCTAGCTTATTTTTATCTTTTAAAACTTCTAAAATATTTTTTTGGTGTATCCAACTATAATTGTCTTCCCATGTTACATTATGGCAGGATTTTATTTCTGATTTTTTTTTAAGATATGGTATTTTCATTTTAGAACGAATACATGAATATAATTATTTATACACTGGTTATTTTAGCAGGAATTTATTTTTTAATAAAATTATTCAGCCAAATATTTTTGGCAAATCGATCTAAAAATTCAAATTTTTATCTTTTTTTAATATTAATTATTTTTGCATTAATATTAGCTGTGGGAGGTAAATATATATTGTCGCTTCCACTTACTTTAGCAAGTCTAGCTTTTCTAAAGCTAAAAGGTATGTCAATATTTCAATTGATAAGCTTATTTAGATTATTACAAACATTGAAGGCAACTGGAAGATTTTCTTTTAAACAGAATGATAAATTCTCTAATTCATCATTAATTTCTTTGACCGAGGCATATAAAATATTAAATTTGGATATAAATAAAAATGTCTCTAAAGAAGAAGTTCAAAAAGCTTACTTAAAAATTCAAAAAAAAATTCATCCAGATATCTCTCCTGAAACAGCAAGATTATCTGCTATAGTAAATGAAGCCAGAGAAATTATAATTAAAAATATTAGTTAATATTTATAAATAGTTTGCACTTTACTAAATATTTCTTCTTATATAAGTTTTGAACATGACTAAAATTAAAGGGATTTATGCGGCCTCAATGTCCTTAATAAATAAGGATTTAAGTCTTAACATTGATAGAACTATTAAACATTCTGAAAGCTTAATAGAAAAAGGTTGTCATGGTGTAGCCATGTTTGGCAGTACGGGGCAAGCTCAGCTTATATCTGTGTCAGAAAAAATAAATTTATTAAATAACTTAAGTCTTAGTAAATTTAGAGAGCAATATTTAATTGGTACAGGATTAAATTCTTTAATAGAAACAATTAATTTAATGAAAGTAGCAGTTTCATTAAATTTCAAAAAATTTTTAATTATGCCTCCAGCTTTTTACAAATATGATGATGTTGATGTAATAAATTTTTATTCAAAAATTATTGAAGCAATTCCTGAAAGTGAAATTGTTCTTTATAATTTTGAAAAACTATGTGGATATAAATTTAGTTTAGATTGTGTATACAAGCTTGCTGATAAATTCCCTAATCAAATTATTGGAATTAAAGATAGTTCATATAATATATTTGAAAATTTAAAAATTGATAATTTTTCTATTTTACCCGGCTCAGAGTCAAAATTGTTAAACGGATTAAAACTTGGTTGCTCCGGCATAATAACAGCCACATGCAATGTCACAGCTGAATTATCTAGAAAAGTTTATGATGATTTTATTCAAGGTGAAGAAAATAATTTTAACAATAAATTATGTGATGTAAGAAATATTTTTGAAAAATATAATTTAATTTCTGGACTTCATACTTATCTTGCTAAAAATGATGAGATTTATAAAAATCTTTTACCACCATTAAAAATTTTAAATGAAAAGGATGAAAAGGATTTATTTGAAAGTTTAAAAAAACTTAATTTTTCAACAAAATTAGAAATGGCTGCCTAAATGCAACTCGCAAGATTTTTAAATAAAATTTTTAAAAAGGGTGGATTTATTTTAATTGATGCTAATGACAATCAATATATCATTGGTACCCCAATGTCAGACCGACCGATAAAAGTTAAAATATTAGATAAACAACTTCATTATAAATTATTATTTCATCCAGATTTATATTTAGGTGAAGCTTATACAGATGGTAAAATAATAATTGAAAATGGAACACTTACTGATTTTTTAAATTTGGCTTTAATGAATATTGGGAGAAGTGAGTTTAATATCATTAGTTATTTAATAAATAAATTTAGAGGATCTTATAGATATCTTACAAATTTTAATTTTATAAAAAAATCTAAAATGAATATATCTCATCATTATGATATTTCTGATGATCTTTATGATTTATTTTTAGACCCAAAAAGACAATATTCTTGTGCATATTTTAAAAATGAAAATGATAGTTTGGAAACAGCACAAAATAATAAAATTCAACATATAATTAAGAAACTTAATATTAAACCAAATCAAAAAATTTTAGATATCGGTTGTGGATGGGGTTCTTTAGCTATTGATATTGCTAAATCTGCGCAATGTGAAGTAACAGGTATTACCTTATCTGAAAATCAATTTAAATATTGTACTCAAAAAACAAAAGAACTTAATTTAGAAAATCAATTAACATTTAAACTCATGGATTACAGAGAGTTGAAGGAAAAATATGATAGAATTGTTAGTGTTGGCATGTTTGAGCATGTTGGTAGAAAATTCTATAATAAATTTTTTAAGCAGATTGATAACTTATTAGATAAAGATGGGGTTTCATTAATACACACCATTGGATCTGTAAATCCTCCGCGTGACCCACATCCATGGATAACAAAATATATATTTCCAGGAGGTTATACGCCTAGTTTAAGTGAGGTAACTACACCAATTGAAAAAGCAGGATTAATCGTATCTGATATCGAAGTTCTTAGATTGCACTACTCACATACTTTGAGACATTGGAAAGAAAATTGTATCAAAAATAAGGAAAAAATAATTAATATGTTTGATGAAAAATTCTTTCGTATGTGGGAATTTTATTTAACAGGATGTGAAATGGCATTTAAATGGGGAGATCAAGTTGTTTATCAATTTCAATTAACAAAAAATTATACATCAACACCTGTTACAAGAGACTAT
>Ga0208785_1000749_pt1 | contig 14563 bp, 18 predicted proteins | sample DEB08_DNA_2_FD_185499 | JGI IMG/M metagenome (GOLD analysis project Ga0208785, IMG submission 185499) | Aqueous microbial communities from the Delaware River and Bay under freshwater to marine salinity gradient to study organic matter... | ecosystem: Environmental > Aquatic > Marine > Coastal ...
TAGAGTTGTGCCTGACTGTGGAATTATTTTATCTACTTCTAATTGACTCATTATAATATTACCAATGTTCCTGTTACGACAACAGTTTCTGTGAATGTTACTGGACCTGCAAGGACTGCAGATTCAATTTCCATTTTCTTATCCATCACTTGTGCGTGATGATATATTTCTTCCGAAGCAGGTTTATCACCTACATAAACTGTTCCATTTACTTCACTCATTATATCTCCTATGTGCTTATACTATCAACTCTGCTTAACCACGCATCAACACTTGTTGCTGCACTAGCTAAACCATAAAGTACATCACCATTTTGTAAAACAATTTTAGCCCCACCTTGAATTAGTTCAATTGAACTTGCAGGTGGAATGCTTAAATCTTTTGCTACATATCTATCAGTTCCTACACCACCTTTGTCAATATAAATATCAACAGTTACTGAACTAGATGTTACATTAGTTAATCTTAAACCAATGATAGCATCATCTGAGTTAGCAGTAAGTAAAGTAGTTTCAGAATTTGTGATTTGAGTACCAGTTGATTCAAAATCCTGTGCCATTTATTTTCTCCTTTTTATATATTATACATGTTAATTACGCAAAAGTCAAGCATAAACTACAACGCAATTGCCATAGCCACAGCAAAACCTGCACTTGCTTTAGTATCTATTTGTGTTTGTATTGCTGAAGTTACTCCATTTAAATATCCAAATTCTGTATTTGAAACTGTACCATCATGTATTTTAGTAGCATCAATTGCAGCACTTGAATTAATATCGTCATTAACAACTACACCCGAACTAATTGCAGCTACTCCTGTATCTGCTATAGTTATATCTCCAGATACAACATTATCTATCCATTTAGATGTAGCTGTATCATAGAATAATAACGACCCATCAGCAGCACTAGTAATGTTAGTATCAGTTAATTCTGATAATTCATTAGCAGTTGCTACTTGAGAATCGACATATGCTTTGATTGATTGTTGTGTTGCTAATTGTGTAGCCGAATCAGAAGCCATATTGTCTTCATCTAATATAGCTGTTCCGGATACCCCTGTATTGATAACAGGACTTGTGAGAGTTTTGTTTGATAATACTTGTGATGTTGATAAGTCAACTGTTGTTGCAGTATCAATATTTAAAGTTACTGCTCCAGTTGTACCACCACCAGATAAACCTGTACCTGCTGTTACTTCAGTAATATCACCAACTGGTACTGTTGCTACTTGTGCATCTACATAAGATTTAATTGCTTTTGCAGAAGCTAAAGTATCATCACTTGCAGATACACTTGCTAATGCAGTATCAACTACACCAGAAGCAAAGTCTGCTACTTCAAGATTAGTAATACTGTTTCCAGTACTGTTTGCATCTATTGTTTTATTTGTAAATGTTAATGTATCACTTGCTATGTTAGCATCTTGTGCATCTACATAAGTTTTAATAGATTTAGCTGAAGCAAGTGTATCATCAGATGCAGATACACTAGTTAAATCTGTATCTAATACACCAGATTTTAAATTATCTACTTCAATGTTAGATACTGTATTGTTATCTACATCAATAATTTTATTTATTAAAGTTTGAGAACCAGTTAAAGTTGCTACTGTTGCTGCATCTATAGAAACTGTTAAAGTAGTTCCAGAACCTACAGTATCAATACCAGTTCCACCTGCTATTGTTAAAGTTTCTGTATCTAAATCAATGTCTAATGCACCGCCAGAATCACCTTGAAAATCTAAATCTTGTTGGTTAAGAGAAGTTGTAACTGCATCTACATAAGCTTTAATACTTTGTTGTGTTGCAAGAGCAGTTGCTGAATCTGAAGCCATATTATCTTCATCAAGAACTGAAGATACTGCTGTGCTTGAACCTAGTGTTAAGCTACCAGATATTTCTGTATTACCATTAATATCTATTGTTGTTGCTGCAATTTGTATTTCTGTATCTGCAACTAAATCTAATTGTCCATCTACTGATGAATTAATATAGATTGCTGAATCTCTAAATAAAAGTTTTTCATCTGTACTTAATAAAATATCATCTGAGAATTGAAAGTAATCTTCATCTTCCATCCAAGTAAATACACCATCATTACTTGTTGCATCAAATGTAACTGAGATATCATTATTTGTATTAGTACCAAATGTTAATGTATTACTGAATAAGTTTGATATTGGTCCACCATCACCAGTAGTTGTACCATCATGGGTATGACCGCTTGAGACATTAAATGCAGCTACTAGTTGGTCATACTCATTATTGAGCAATGATGCAAATATTGTATCACCATCTGTAAATGTACTTTGTCTAGTATATGTCGCCATTTATTATGTCCTTCCTGCGGGTATGAAATCTACATAAAATCCAGAAACAGTATAAGGTGAACCTGTCCCTGTACTTCTAACTCTAAAGTTATTTGTAAATCCACTACCAGTTAGTGTTGTTTTTTGTTGTGGAAATAATGTTCCACCAAAAATTGTTGTTCCAAATGTTGAACCTGTACCAAATGTTGCAGGAGTTTGTAATGCTCCTAGTTCTATTTCATTAGGTTGAGTTACATCATTGCTTTCAAAATCGTAACGAGTTTGTAATTTTAAATTTTCGTTTGTTCCTTCTGAACGAATACTTGTTTTGATATAGTATAAAGTTTTTCTAATACCTGCATCACCATAATCTAAGTCTGGTGTTTTATACTGTGCTACAATATTTGAGCCATCAAAACTATTACCAGTATCATGGTTATAAACTCTACCATCTTCAGATGCGTGATATAAAACTTCGCTTCCATTTTCACCTACACCTGCGTGAGCAACTTTTACAGGAATACCTTTTGTTGTACTCCATTCATATACTGCTGCACCCGTAGAAGATATTTTAAATGTACCAATAATACCACCTTGAATAGTACTAGAAATTCCAGATTTAAAATAAAATAATCTGTATTGACTTTTCTCTCTAATCACCATACTAGAAAATCTAATTGATGATAAGAAAGGCATTATTTCATCTCTGAATAATGGCATTATCTTTCTACTAATAGAACTTAATTCTATATCGTCAATTCTTGCTGTTCCTGCGATAGTTCTTAAACCATCTGGTGCTAAGAAAATTAAATCTCCACCTATCTCTTGAACTGTATTACCACTTATACATCCAATATTTTTTGTAACACCAGATACTACAGTAGTACCATCTAATCCAGAAACTTGGAAAATACTATTTTCACAGAAAACAATTAATTTATTTCTAAAAGGTTTTACTGTTACTATCTTATCACCAACATCTATTGTACCTGCTGATGAACCTGTAAAATCTTCTGGCTTTAATCTTGTACTATAACTTAATATTTGTGGATTATCTGAGTCTCCTGCAAGAATTAATCTTTCTGCAAAGATAGTTGCAAACTTAGATTTATCTGGAGCAGACCTTTCTACTTCTTTAAAAAAATAAGTATGTATTCCACTTGATATATTTATTTTTAAGTATGCAGGTTTGTTAACTCCATCTACTATAAATAATTCACCATACTGTGATTCACCTTCGTATAAAGCAAACTTACAATCAGATTGGCTTGGTCTTGCTATTGTTGAACCACTTGCTAATTGTGCTGCAGTTGCCCCATTTTTTTGAATAGTTACACTACTTGCTGAACTTTCAAAGTTACCATCTACTGTTAGAGTGTGAGCATCAGTAATACTTAAAACATTAAAAATTTCACCATTAATTTTTATATCATCACCAACTGATAATTCACTAGTAAATAAGGTAGAATTACCATGAGCATTTACTGTAGGAGAACCTGCAGAAGTATTTACTGTGCCTGTAATATTTTGATAAGTATCTTTATTAACTTGTGTCCAAGTTATACCATCAGCACTATAATAAATATTTGTTCCTTGACAAGCTACAACTCCTTTAGCATAGCTTTGAATACCTTCTATATTTGATGTACTACTATCTGGAGTATTAGTTCCAAATTTAGAAAAACCATTTATTCTTCTATATCCTCCATGGATAGAAGATTCATAATTTTCTAAAACTGTAGCGACACCCGGAGTTCTAAATAGTGTATGTGTTGTTCCAACTAAATCTAATCCGCCTTCGCATGTTACTGAAACACCTTGTTCTGCCATCTAACAATTCCATGCTCTTAATGATTTATTAATTCTACTATTAGGGTCTCTTGCAGTTTTTGCAGATGTAAGTTTTTTCTTCATCCCTTTCATCCTCGCACAAAAACTAGCCCTTCTTTTATTACCAACTTTTTTACTTGGTGCTTTTAAATTACCGCCAGTTGTTCTGTTATAACTAGCACGACCTTTAGCATTTAAACCACCAGAAGGATTCTTACCTTCTTTTCTTTGCCATGCAGGACTCTTTGCCATTATATTATCCTTGTTCTATCATCAGTCATTCTGTCTGGAAAAGGTTCAATCAATTGTTCTCTCATTGTTCTTAAACCTTTTTTATATTCCGCATCAGCTAACTGTGACTGACTTATGTTATCTTTAAATTGATGTAAATAATATCTTGCTCTTGCAAGTAATACTGTTGTATATTGTTGTGGAAATACTACAGTATCTCCATGATTTGTTAATTCTTCTGGTTGTGAATATGCAAAGAAGTAAACTTTAAATTTACCATTAGGTATAGGTGATAAACCAAATCTATCGTTCTTTGGACTTCTAATAATTCTTTGTGGAATACCATAAGTCTGTGTATTACTTTTATCTACAGACTCTGATATAGCATAATGTTTATTCCAAAATTCTATTGTAATAGGTCTTAGATTTCTAATTTCATATGGTGCTGATTTTCCAGTTACACCTTCTTCTGTTAGTGTAACATTTTCATAATCTATAAACCCATAGTCAGTTGTAACCCCAGTTGAACTTGCGTTAAATTTATACCACCTAGTTCCAGAAACAGTTTCAACTGAAACATTTCCATAATAGTTATCGCTTGGGTCACCAACTGCTAAAAAACTCCATTTATCTTCTGCGTTACAAATATCAAAGTATGCTCTATTAATTGTATCTTTGATATACTTTTGTATTCCTTTTGCGTTTGCAAATGAAACACTTGACAGTTCTACTTCATTTAATTCTCTTATAAGAGTATTAGTTAAATCGAGATATGTTCTGAAGGGTGCTGCCATTTAAAAATTCTTTTCTTGTTATATTAAAAAAAGAGAGGGCGAAATTAATCGCCCCCTCAATATTAGTATTAGTCGATAGTGTAGATTGCTTTTACTAAAGCATCATCTCTAAGAACTTGTCTTCCATATACATGAAGACCTCTTACGATATCACCGAAAGTATCAGTATCTCTTAAAGTCTCAATGTTTAGGATTGACTGAGCAGTTGCTGTAGAAGACATATGTCCTGCTAAGCATTGACCAGTAGCATTTGAAGTTGCAGGGATGTTAGAAGATTTGTACATTTGGAATCCTCTAATTGAACCAGATGCAACTAGACCATTTCTTACTCCACCATCACCTTGGTTAAAGTCAGATGACATAAGTTTTGAGTCTGTAGCTGCCAATTCTTCATAGAACTCTGGTTTTGCAACAAACCATCTTTGGTCTTCTGGCACTTGAGAATCGTCAAGTAATCTTGCCATTCTTGCCATGATAGATAAAGGAGTTGCTTCTCCAGATGCATGTCCCATGTCGATTGGGTCAGTAGTAGCTAATGAACCAGATGCTGCATTTGCAGTATCACCACCAAGTTGATGGTCTGGAGCAGAAGTAGATACACCTGCAAACATTGCAGTTAATACTTCAGCATCCATAGTGTTCTTAAGTGTATAAGCTGCACTTGATGCACCAACTGATGCAAAGTTGATATGAGAAAGTTTTTCCTCGATATCATCAACTATAAACTTAAAGCTATTTGCTTTGTCAATTACAAGAGTAAGTTCTTGGTCAGTTAAGTACTGCTTAGTTGTACTTGCTGCTCTTGTATAAGCCGCAACTGTGATTTCTGGTTCTTTGATGATTTTTACTGTATCACCGAAAGCCGCAATCTCACCTGCGTAGTCTGTGTTTGTTATTGCTTCGATTACAGAAGACTTTCTAAAGAAGTTTTGAATCTTCTTCGAAAATATTTCTGGTACGAAGAACTCATTAGTCTGTCCACTAGTAGTATCAAAGTTTGATAAATTACTGTTGACAGCATTTTGAAATACCGCCATGATATTCCCCTTTCCTGTGTTGTTTAAGTTAAGTGATTAACAATGTGCGGTCTATAAAATTTAGTAAGTCGGATTACCAGAACCTCTACTTGGTCTGTTACCCATGTCATTTATGACACGACCTTCAGACATAGCTTCGGTTATAGCTTTTTCGTTCTTATCAAATTCTGACTGCGACATTGCCGCTATTTGAGAACGAGTCCAAATCTTTTTAGAACCATAGCCGATTTCTTTGCTGTTTTTTACTTTCACCATTTCTGATGCTGCAACTAAATCGCCAGATAATTCTGGTTTAGATTTTGACTTGCCGGTATCCTGTTTGAATAAATCTATTGCTCTCGAAGCAAGTTCTGCATTTGTAGCATTACCATAAACCCATCCCTTAATAGCTTCGGGTTGACTTTCCGCCCAACTATGAAACTCATCCGACTCTCTAATTTGTTCAAAGTCTGGATGCATTCTCGCTAGTTTAGCTTCTGCTTTTTCTTTGTTAACAGTTTGATTTAATTCTTTGAGTTGTTTAATCTCTTGTTTTAAATCTTCTGTTTCCTTAGCACTTCTAAGATGTGCGACTGTTTCAACAACACCATAAACATCTGGGTATTCTTTCTTAAAAGCTTCGATTTCCTCTGCACTTTTAGGTGCTTTGTATGTAGGTCTATTAGCACGAATTTCTGCTAGTAGTTCCTCTTCTCTCGACTTAAAAGAATTAACACGACCATCATAGTGTTTCTTGAGGTCATCATATCTTTTTTTGTAGTCAACCTTTTGATAAGGTTTGTCAGCTTGTTGTTCCGGAGTATCTTCCTCAGTTTCTGTTGATTGCATTGAATCAACAACAACTTTTGGTTGGTCCTTCTTAACCGCTATCGTGTTAGCATCTGCAAATTCTTTACTTGCATTTGCCTTCATTTGTTCATAATCAATATAATCCTTTTTAGCATTATATGGATTTGCTTCTATTTCATTACTCTGCTGAGTAGCTTTACTTTTCAGTAAAGTGTCTGCATTACTTTCAACCATTTTTAATCACCTTTCTTGTTTGGGGTTTGCGTATTGCAAAGTAGCCGATATAGAGTGCCTAGGTGATTGCCCGGGTAGCTCTATATTTTATACTTGTCGGCAGATAATAATCCGCCTTTTGCCATCATGGGTTGTCCAGATTCCATTTGAGAATCTTGAACTGCCATACTGTTATCATACTCTTCTTCTGCTGCTCTCATTTGTTTTCTAAGTCTGTCCACACCAATTTGCTTAACTGCTTTTGCTGTGAATACAAACTCACCATCCGATAACATTGCAGGTATCGAGTCTGAAGTTCCTGTTCCCGGTCCATCTACTTCTCCAGAACCGGTGAATTCTTTTGTTGTTAATTTAACAATGACATCCATTATACCCGGATGCATTTCAATAACTTCTTCTAATAATTGTTCTTCTTCTGAATCTAAAACAGATGTATCAACTTGTGCTTCAACATTCATATCATCTTCTTCGCCTTCTGGCATTGCTTCTTCCATTTGCATTTCTAAAGAAGTTTCTGCTTCTGGTGAAAGTTCTGGTATTGTCATACCTTTATCTTCTACTTCACCACCTTCAGCATAGTTATTTACTTTTAAAACATCTTTTAAAACATTTGAACCACCATAGTGTTCTATACCAAATTTTTTTACATCATAGCCCATGTTTTTTAATTGGACTAATTCATAATCTGTTAAGCCACCTTTACTATAAGCTTGATATCCAACATCTTCTACTCTTCCAAGTCTAGGGTCACCACCCATTAAACCACCTGTTGCAGCTTTCTTAACATTAGCTTTATTCATAATAATTTTATTATATTGCAGTTCACCAATTCTTTCTTTTATTTTTTCATCTGATTCGTTAGCATTTTTCATTGCACTATAAACTGCTAATGCTCTATTGTAATTATCTTCTACAACATCACCTGTTTTATATCTTGCTCTCTCTTTGTCAAATAATCTTAATGGAGTTCCTTCACGCACACTTTGAGGAGTATTTACATCATACAACCCCATAGTTGGTGCTTCTGCTGTTGCGGGTTTCATAAACCCATCCATTTGATTTCTTAACTCTTTAGTAGCCATTGTAAATTACTTTTTCTTTTTAGATGTCATACCACCATACATCATTTTTTTCTTTTTAGCTGCCATGCCACCATACATCATTTTCTTTTTCTTGTCATGCATTCCGCCATGTTTCATTTTCTTCATTGGTTTCTTCATAGTTCCCGGCATATTACTTCTCCTGTTGTTTATTAAGTGTATTAGTTTTGTCCAGTTGGATTAACTGCTCCAGTAAATTCCATTTCCCCTGTTTGCGGAACACCTCCTGTTCCGATTGTGCCATTGCCAACTCCCGAGTTGTCTGGTGTTGGAGTTTGGTTAGGTACTCCTTGAGGTGTGTCCATTGGGGACTCTGAACTATTTGCTCCACCAACTGATTGGTTCTGTCTTGCATTTTGTAGTCCTATAATCTTAGCATATATTTCTGCTTCATTAGGGTCATTGATTACTGTCTCTGGGTCAAGGTCTAATGTATATGCTAGTTCTTTTATTAATTCTGGAATCTTTACGAATGGTGCTATCGAAGGATTCTGTACACTTTGTAAGAACATTGTAAGTCTTTGTGACCTAACTTCTTTTTGCATTAAAGAAGATGTTCCTGTTGCCTTAACTTCAAGGTCTCCCTCAATTGCTAAGTCTCCTTCATAAAACTGCATGTTCCATTGGAAGTATGCTTCGCCCAAAGGTTTTAATAAGAAATCGTCTAAATTTTTTACAACAGTTTTTATATTTAAGTTTGCTGCTGATAATAACATTGACATACCAGAAGCTGTTCTTGTCATACTTTGAACACCTGTCTGACCATGAGAGTAAGAAGGTATTCCTGTTGACTCATCTGCCAATTGTCTAAACTTATCAAACATCATCATATTCTCAGTTGATGTGTTTGGAAACTTTAATCCATGAATAGCTTGACCCGGCATACCTGCTTGTCTTCTAAATATCTTGCCCGGATATACATCCATGTTTTGTCCTGCTACTAATGCTGACTCATCAACATCAAAAACAAGTGAACCTGATAAAGCTAAATTATCAATAGCCATTCTTGCATGACCATTCATAATTTGTTGAGCATCTTTCATATTCTCTGGTACACCAATACCAAAGAAACTATATGGGTTCTTCTCATAAGGAAATGCGTTGTATGGTATTCTGTAAGGTTTAAATGGATTGACTACCATTCTTAACACTCTGTTTTCAGTTACCCATGCATTAATTTGCATTTCGTTCTCATCATCCATTCCTTCTGGAATAGGTATCTGAGCATCTTCTAAAACTTTTTTATCTACACAACCCCAAAACTCTAGTACTTCAAATCTATCTGTTTCAATTGTGTTCGCATCATCTTCTGCTTTGATTTGTGTTTCAAAGGTTCTGTTACGATAGTTAGGACCATCTTGTAAAGTTTCTAATACTGCTTCTTTATCAAAGAAAGGTCTATCTAATAAATCTCTTAATTGATTTTTATTTAGTTTGTGTCTATGTATAACATATTCACATTCATCAATATTCTTTGCATTTGGGTCTGGATAAAAATCCCATGCACTTACAAATTCTAATCTAGGTACTTTTACTTGTTCTGGTTGATAACTTCTTGTACCATCTTCATTCTTAACATATCTATGTAAAGTTTTGTTAAAAGTAAAAGGACCTTTGATAATACCTGTTCCTAATAGAACAGATTCAAAGATTGCACTTCTTAATTCTTGTGACCCACTAGACTCATCAATCTCGTCATGGATTAATTTTTCCATTCGTCTTGCTAGTGTAGTAGCAGGTCTTATTTGTGCCATCTCTGGCAATGGAGCAGAACCTTCTTTAACAGCTTCGTCTCCTAGTTCATTCTTAAGTGAACCTAAAAATTCTTTATCTTCTTGAAGTCCAGAAAATGTTGCACCCTTTGGTAACTCTCTACCATCACCTTCAAATCCAACCAAAGACATTTGCTCTGGTGACATTGATGGTTGTGATTGGTCTGCACCGCCTTCAATACTTGGTCCAGAGTTCTGTAAATTTTCTCCTATAGGATTAAGGTGAGCATATTCAGACACACCCTCTGGTACTTTTGTTTCTTCTACTGATATTGGAAATTTATTAGCAGAAAACAATACATCTACTAATTGTCCATATGCAGCTAAAACTTTTGTCTTAGTTACTTTTACAAAGACTCTTGACTTCTCATGTTCTCTAAATTGAACATTCTTGTAATATTGACCTCTGTAATTATGAAAAGCTTCAAGCCATCTGTCTTCATCAGATTGCCTTGCTCGTTCAGAAGTAATAAACCTGTCATAAACAAAAGAAGCTAATCTATTACTTTCTTGTTGTTTTTCTTGGTTCTCTTCGTCTTTAGGTTCAGTTGTGTCTTTGTAATCTACCATATCTAGTTATACCTTTATTATACACCCACTTGCTCGTTTTGTCAAGTGTTTTTTAAATTTTAATCATTTTCTTTATTACACTTCGAGGATATACATTCCTATCCCCAAAAGCTACTTCACCATTATCATTCTGATATGATGCAAAACTCCAGACATATTTATCAGTTTTCTTAAATATATAAGCTTCAGTATTAATTTTAGCTACTGACATCTTACTAAACTCATTAAAATCAGTAATTGTTGAATCACCACAAATATCTTCCCATACTATTAAATACTTGTGATATTCTGTATCACCTATAATTATTGGGTTACTTGTCTTTGGCATTACTGTATAAATATTCTTTCTTTGAATTTCTAAAGTTCTTAGACTTACTAGTATCTATATCTGATTCGGGTTGTCTGCACCATTCTCTAAAACTATCTTCTGGTCCACCCATATCATTTAATCTAAATACTTTAAATGGTTTGATAACATACTCAATATCTTTTTTCTTTTTATATTTGAGCATGTCTTCATATGACATGACTTTATCAAACTCTTCGCCAGTTTTTAAATCTTTAAATGTATATGTTGGCATTACTTGAAGTACTTATCAAGAATATTTAATTGGTCGTCATACTTTGCCATTATCTCTAATTCTTTTTCAATTGTTTCAACTACATCTGGATGTTCTGCTACACCTGCAGGGTTCTGTAATAATACTTCAACATTTGCTTTATGTTTATCTATATGTCCTTTTGCATGGGACTTTAAACTTTCTATAATGTTTGATTTCATTTTTAAATTTGCTAAGAACATATCGTTACTATCTCCATCCATATCATTCATGTTAATATCCGAAAGTTGGGTCAGATGGTGTAAATCTTTTTATTTCTCTCATCTGACTATAAGCCGAAGGTTTTTGAGGTCTCGACATTATTAAATATCTAAGTGCATCATATGCGTGGTCTGATGCTTTAGTATCTACATCCTCCGGTTTGTTAGGGTCAACAGGAATACTTTGTAACTCTCTAATTAAATTTACACAGTTAGAAAATATTTGTAGTCTTGGTCTTCCTGTTGTTTTGTTTTGTTTAAGATACTCATGTATCTGTATCTTTCCTTGAATTCTATTTTTATCTGCTGGTCTTAACTTATGTCCTGCTCGGACCAATGTCTCTCCTACTGTTGGTCCTCCCACACCTGTCTTGTTCCAAGCTGCAGTATCTAATACTCCTTGAATACTTTTATGGTCTTCTCGTTCATACTCAGTAAGCATGTTAGCTAAGTCTTCGCCTGTTAAACCTTTTTTATAAAGTTCACGATAAATAATTAATGTATCATCATCTGGGTCTATTGTTGCCCATACACAAGCAGACTCGGCAGCATAGCCATAGTCAATTCCTTTATATTTCATCCAATGGACTGGTATTTTAAAAGGAGGTATAACATGGATTTCTGGATTGAACTCAACAAATGCTGCACCTTCTGCTACATCCCAATTACCTTCTAGTAATTGTTTTCTTTGGATTGGAGGTAAAGACTCAAGCATCTTTTCATACCTACCATCTTCTGATAGATATGGATTGTCTTCCAATCTTGCAGGAATAAATTTTCTTGTTAGACCATCTGGTCCTTTGAATGCTTCATTAGGAGGACTAGGGTCGAGATATCTTTTTCTCACCCAATGTCCACCAACTCCACCGGGGTTTGCAGTACACCGAATATAAGGTTTTATTTCTGGGTCTGTTGTTCTTAATCGTGATTGCAAATATTGAAGTGGAAACTCTGTTGGGTATTGTGTTAATTCATCAACACCTATCCAACTGTAAGCTTGACCTTGATAGCGATACACATCCGCATCTCTATCAAGATAACCAAACTCCAATGTAGCACCCGAGGGAAACTTCCATACCTTTTCTACTTCTCTGAACTTTGCACCCGGAAAAGCTTTGGTATATAATTCTCTTGATTTATCTATTAATTCTCTTAACTCTGGCATACTTCTTCTGAGAAGTAATGCTCTGTGGCTTGGTCTATGCATGAACCTTAATGGGTCAACTAACATTGCATAAGACTTACCACCCCCTGCAGCACCGCCATAAAGAACATCTTGTTCTCCTGCCGCTAGGAAATCTGTCTGTGGTCCATCATTAGGTTTAAATACTATGGACTCTTTGTTTTCTTTTACAAAGTCTCGAACTTGTTTCGGTGCTTTACTAAACTCTGATTCAGTAAGAACTGTATTTTTGTTGGTAGTTTGTTGTCGCTTTGGGTCAACCGCCAGTTCAACCTTTGTTAAAACTTTTTTCTTTTCGTTTAAATTATTTCTTTTCTTAGCTATCTTTCTTTCTAGCTTTGCTAATTCTTTTTCTTTATCTCTTAGTTCTTTTCTAGCTTGTAGCTTTGCCTTAGTCTCCATAGACAAATGCCTTGGGGCTTTAGAACCCTTTGGTCTGCCAACCATTATACTTCCCTTTTATCTAGTAATCCTTTTACTCTTGACTTGTCAACTATCTTCTTTAGTCCTACATAAGATATTCTACGACCAGTCTTATGTTCTAATTGTTCTGCTGCACCTCTTAAAGATAATGAACCATTAATAATATGTTTCTTTGTTTGTTCTAATTCTTGTAACTGTTCCGGTATTGGTTCAAGAAAACCTTTTTCATTTGCTTCCTTGTATCCAAATGGTATTGTAGATGTTTTTCTTTTCGTAAGCATTAAATACCTAGAGTCTTTTTAAACTCCTTTATGTCCATCTCCATACATTTAGAATCTATATAAATATTTCTTAAACCTTGTAGTTCTGCTTCCATCATCATTTTATTTATTTGATATTCTTTTCTATCTTCACATTCTTGAATAGTATTAAACCACATACCTTTGTAATAGTATTCTGGTGTAATAGATGAACTAAGGAATAATAATAAAAAAGCTACCTTAGTCATCTTTTACCTCTACCGGTTCTGCATCTATAATAGTTTCCTTTTTATCCGGTAGAATAAAGATTCCGCCACTATGGTTGTGGTTAACATTAATACTTTCTTTTTTAGCAACACCAACTCTATCCAATAAGGTTTGGGCAGCTTGTAGCTTTGCGTTAACCTGTGGAATAGGTTCATCACTATCTAAAACATCCACTAACTTCTTCGCTGCTTTAGGTGCTGAATGGGCTAGTATCGTATTAGCTGTGTCGATAATCTCCTGTCGGAGACTTCTGACAACAGCATAATAACTAGTGTCCTTATAACCTGCAACTTGAAGTGCGGCTTTGATGTCTCCTTGGGCTTCGCCACTTAAAGCATCTAAGAACTTCTGTTGTTGCTCTGTAAGGTTTCTGTTATTGTTGTTTGATTGTGTTTGTAAAAAACTCATACTCCCTATTATACACCTCTAGTTAACATTTGTCAATACTTTTTTTTCTTCTTGACAATTTCGCAGAGGGGTGTATAATATATATAGACCTGCCGGGAGCATTAACACCTATATCAGACCTTTTTATATATTTAGACTTCAACAACCCTGCCTAACCCGGTGGGGTTTTTTTATGCCTGTAACGCACCCCCAACTAGTTAACACTTAAATCTGATAATTTTGTATGAGTATGATATATATGTGGCGGGTAGGGGCTATGGCACTAGCCTAGGGGTTGTATAGGTATCACAATCTTGCCATATTTTAAATAAACAAATAAAAGCCCTATTATATATTTACTGTCAAGCTAACATATTTTAAAAATTAAGTCAATAAAAAAATAAAAATAATTTCATTTAATCTAGTTAACAGAATTAAATTAAATATCATATCTATATATAATATTTTACTTACCCTTTATAAACTCAATAATTCCAATAAATTCAATACTTTTAATAATTTATAAAATAATTAAAAATAATACTTGACTTGTTTA
>Ga0208785_1000767_pt1 | contig 14311 bp, 13 predicted proteins | sample DEB08_DNA_2_FD_185499 | JGI IMG/M metagenome (GOLD analysis project Ga0208785, IMG submission 185499) | Aqueous microbial communities from the Delaware River and Bay under freshwater to marine salinity gradient to study organic matter... | ecosystem: Environmental > Aquatic > Marine > Coastal ...
CAGAACCTGCCCGATGCCAACCCGCTGCTGGCCCGCATTAATGATGAATCCGTTACGGAGTATCTGGCGCGATACGACCTGGCGGACTTCGTGACGCAGGTGCGAAAAATGCTGATCGAGCGGATGACGGAGGCCAAGCCGGATCAGGCCACGATCGCGCGAGCACTCAACGTGAGCGTTCGGCAGCTGCAGCGCGAACTTCAGGATCGCGGCTTTACCTTTAAGGGTCTGGTTGAAGAAGTGCGGCGCGATCTTGCCATCAGCTATCTCTCGGAAGGCGTGAAAACCATCGGAGAAATTACCTATCTCCTCGGCTACACGGAGCCTGCCAACTTCGGGCGATCGTTTAAAAAGTGGACCGGACAGACGCCAGGCGAGTTTCGGGCGTCCCGATAATTGCCGGCAAGGCGCTCACTTCGCGAAGATTAATCCCAGAGCTGCGCCCACGAAAGCCGCCTCGCGACGTCCCCAAACCGCTCTCGGCAGTCGTTTCCTCCAATAGTCTCCTCGCAGATTCCCTCGTAGTCACAGCCGTGATCCCAGTGCGCATGATTTGAATCCCACGCGGATTCCCCCACCGCATTGGTGTTACCAAAGTCGGCCTGGGATCCTTCACATAGCGAAGGATTCGCCACCGCCTCGGCTCTCGATATGTTGGAGTAGTTATTGGTGTGACAGATAACAATCTTTCCTTCCCGGCCTTCACAGACGGCTTTTTGGGGTCCGTACTCACACCCCCAGTTAATGGCGGGCGGCGGCACATAAAAAGTCGTCTCAATCCGAACCCCGCCGGCCTCACCGCCGACCAGATCGGCCGAATCAATTTTTATGATCCCGCAGGTGAGGTTGACGATGTCCTCTGGCGAAACCTCGCTGATGTCCTCAATCAGCGCCCTGAAGTTCGCCTCGGTCATCGCGGCGATTTCAGACTCGCGGTTGCGGACCAGCTCCTCCGCCGTCTCAAAATTGCGATGCAGACCCACCTCGGCGCCAGCCATCTTCTCTTGAAAAAATGAGGTTTTCGCGGCGGTGAAAGCGATGATGGAAAGCGCCAGAAGGACTAACAGGCTGATCAACAGCGTGAACCCGCCCTCACGATCCCGCATTTGCTCGCTGATCTTCATTGGTCTATTCACATCTTATCCCAGCCCCCGGAAACGCCTATGAAAAACCATTAGTTTTTTATTGTATTACGCAATTCTTAATGAAAAATGGCCAAATTCGCTCTAATTGGCGTCCATTAGCAGGTTTTTTCGGGTTTTGAGAAAAATCGAGATCTGCAACTGAGCCTCCCGATGGCTGCCGCAAAACCTCTCTCAGGACTTCGCCGCTCATAACCAATGCCGTCGATAACGGCCGTCCGGGTCGTACCGCTCGGCCTGTAGCTCAAGATTAAAAATCCGCCCGCCCCGCGGATCCGGCCCCACGCCGGCGATGTACGCCCAGTTACCCCAGTTGCTCGCCACGTCAAAGTCCACAAGACGACTCTCGAGCCATGCCGCACCCAGGCGCCAGTCAAGGCCGGCCTCATAAATCAGATAACTCGCCACGAGCTGGCGCGCACGGTTGCTCATCCAACCGGTGAAATGAAGCTCTCGCATCGGCGCGTCGACGATATCCGCACCCGTGTGGCCCTGACACCAGCGATCAAAGCGCTCACGGTCATCGGTCACCTCAAGCACCCGGCGACTCGGACCTTCGCGCTTGAAAAGGCTCGCGCCCGATTTTCGGGCGTACCACCGGAAGAATTCCCGCCACAGCAATTCAAAACGAAGCCAATAGGTGGACTCGTTGGCGCCACGGCTTTGTTCGTAGATAAGAATATCGTGCCAAACCTCGCGCACCGATATACAGCCGTGAGCCAGCCAAGCCGAGAGATGGCTGGAATGGGTACGACCGGAGAACGAATTACGGGTTTTTTTGTATGAAGACAGCGCGCCGCTCTCGAGATAGTCCTGCCAGAGACGCTTCGCGGCGGCCTCGCCGCCCCGCGCTTCGACTTCGGTCCTGTTTCCCATAGGATGGGCCAACGCATCCGCCAGTTCTTTGGGATCTGGCCAGGGCTGCTTAGGTGATGCACCCGGCATAGGTGCGCCGATCGGTAGCAGCGGTTCGGCGCGATGCTTGTCTTCGATAGTCTTTCGAAACTTCGTAAAGCTCGAGGGCAGTTGATCAAGCGCAGTGATGATCTGCGCGGCGTCAAAGAGCTCGTCCGTCGGCACAGCAAGAGTTTGTACGCCTAACGCCTGGATGTCCGCGTTTTCGCCCTCTTCCTCCGGTGCGAGCGGCAGATCGGTCACCACAGACACGACATTTACGGTTTCCAGCAATCGGGCAATGGTCTCGGCGGGATTACCCGCGACCAGCCAGAGTCCACCGCCCGCTGCCTCGAGCGAGGCTCTTAATGCCATGAGCGACTCGGCCCGAAAACGCCGCCACTCGGGACCGGATCGCGCCAGACCAAACTGGGCCTGTTGCCAGCGGCGCGGCTCGAGGCAGGCCAGCGCCACCACGCTCGCCCGCTTTCGCTTCGCCTCGCCTACCGCCCGGTCAAACGCCGGGTTATCTGCGATACGGCAGGTATCGCGCACCAGCCAAAGGACCAAATTAGATTCGGACGGTGAGATCATCAGGCGGTTCAAGCGACGTCGCGTCGCAAGGTCTTGCAAGTTGCGGATGATAGCGCTCCGAGGTGACGCACTCGTCTCCAAGAGGCCGTGAATTAAAATTCGCTTCAATGATCACGATAAAAGCCCGCGAAATCGCTCACCGTTTATGGACTGGCAAACCCTTCAGCCGCTGCTGACCGACACCACCTGGGTGGGTCTTGCCTTCGCGCTCGGGCTCAGCGCAAGGGTTGTTGGGCTACCGCCACTCGTGGGTTTTCTCGCTACCGGGTTTGCGCTCAACGCGCTTGGCGTCAGTGGCGGTGAGGCCCTGCAAAAGATCTCCGACATTGGCATCACACTGCTGCTCTTTACCGTGGGGCTAAAGCTCGAGATCCGCACGCTGGTTAAACCGCATGTGTGGGCAGTGGCCTCGCTGCACATTCTTCTTGTCGTTTTGATATTTGGATCATCAATCCTGCTCCTGGCGGCAATCGGCACACCGCTTTTTGCCAACATGACGCTGGCGCACGCAGCCATTCTGGCATTCGCGTTCAGTTTTTCGAGTACGGTGTTTGTGGTCAAAGTGCTGGAGGATAAAGCCGAGATCAAATCGCAGTTCGGCAAAGTGGCGATCGCCATTCTGGTGATGCAGGATGTCGCTGCCGTCATCTTTCTGGCCACCTCGGCCGGGAAGATGCCTTCTCTGTGGGCGCTTGCGCTTTTTGCGCTCATTCCGATGCGGCCGGTATTCTTCAGGCTCCTTGAGAAAAGCGGGCACAGCGAACTGCTGGTGCTTTTTGGCATGACGCTGGCGTTGGCGAGCGCCGAGATCTTTGAACTTACCGGGATCAAAGGCGGTGTCGGCGCGCTCATCATGGGTCTTCTTATCGCCCATCACCCTAAAGCCTCCGAACTCGGCAAAACCCTGCTGGGCTTTAAGGATCTGTTTCTGGTCGGCTTTTTTCTTTCCGTGGGAATGAGCGGCGAACTGACCTGGGTTGCGATACTCATCGCGCTAGCCGTCGTGCCGTTTGCCTTCGTCAAAACCGCACTCTTTTTTACCCTGATGACGCGCTTTCGTCTGCGTGCGCGAAGCTCCCTGCTGGCGTCGTTAAGTCTCAATAACTACAGCGAGTTTGGCCTGATTGTGGCCGCCATCGGCGTGACCCAGGGCTGGCTGGATCCCCAGTGGCTTGTGGTGATCTCGCTGGCGCTATCGCTTTCTTTTGTTGTTGCTGCCCCGCTCACCCGTCGCGACGAAAGTCTGTATCGGCGCTTTCGTGAATTCTGGTTGCGCTTTCAGAGTCCCGAACGACTCACTGAAGACGAACCCGTCGATACCCAAAACGCGACCATTGCGATCTTCGGCATGGGCCGCGTGGGTGCAGGGGCTTACGAACGGATGAGAGAGCGCTACGGCGATACCGTCATCGGTATCGACTTTGATGCCGAGCAGGTCGAACATCACGAAGCGCAAGGTCGCAAGGTGCTTCGCGCAACACCCTCTGATGCGGACTTCTGGGAACAGCTGCGCGGCCGCCATCAGTTTCAGATGGTGATGCTTGCGCTCCCGAACCTCGATGCAAGCCTCAGCGCGCTTGAACAACTGCAGGCCATTGAGTTTCCCGGCCGAATCGCCGCCACCGCGCGTTATCCCGATGAAAACGAGGTGCTGCTACAAGCGGGGGCAGACGCCGTTTTCAATATTTACGCCGAGGCCGGGACCGGCTTTGCCGATCATATCGAGGGCTTTTTCTCTACCCCATCGGCCGACAACTAAGCGGCGTTTTGGCCCGCGGCCCCGGCAATCTGATGGGCTACGAGCTGGGCATACAAACCACCGTGCGCGAGCAACTCGTCGTGTGAGCCGATCTCCATGACACGGCCTTTATCGAGAGCCACGATTTTATCGGCACCTCGCACCGTAGAAAGCCGGTGCGCAATCACCAGCGTGGTGCGGTCCGTCATTAATTCCTCAAGCGCCTCGCGCACGGCCTGTTCATTAACCGCATCAAGGTGCGAGGTCGCCTCATCCAGAATCAACACCGGCGCATCCTTTAAAAACGCCCGGGCGATAGCGACGCGCTGACGCTGACCGCCCGATAGCCTCATGCCGCGCTCACCCACCATGGTTTCAAGACCATCGGGCAAGCCTGCCACCAATTCGCTCAACGAGGCTCTATCCAGAGTGCGCTGCAGCTCGGCATCGCTCGCGTTCGGCTTGGCAATAAGGATATTTGCACGCAAGGTATCGTTGAACAGAAAAGTATCCTGGGCAACAAGCGCAATCTGGCCGCGCAGCTCATCCAGTTTGTAATCACGAAGATCGTGCCCGCCAAGCAAGATCGCGCCCCGATCCGGATCCCAAAAACGCATCAGAAGATGCGCAATCGTTGTTTTTCCTGCGCCGGAAGGTCCTACCAGCGCAATCGTTTTGCCGGCGTCGGCTTCAAAGTCGGCGGCGTCGAGCGCCAGACGCGTGCCGGCTTCGTATTTGAAATCCACATGATCCAATGTGATGGGTACGCCCCCCGGATGCGAGGTAACCGCAACCCCCGGGCCGTCTTCAACCGGTACCGGCTCCTGATCCACGGCATACAGTCGCCGAGTGGAGCCTAGCGTGTCCGCCAGCTGGCGGCTGACCTGGCTGATCTCCGAAATCGGCAAGAACGCCGACATGGCCAAAAGTGTCAGCAGCGGCAGCAACGTACCCTGAAGCGTTCCGGCATTCACCAGAACCGCGCCGGAGATCACTACCGCGAGCCCGCCCAACCCGGTGACGACATCCAGCAGCTCTTTTTGCAGCGTGAGATCCGAGAAAAACGGCAGGCGAATCCGGTGGTGCTCGCGAGTGCGAGCGGCTAACTCTTCGCGCCGATCATCGACGTAATTAAAGGCGATCACCTCGGCGAGACCCTGCACGCTATCCACGGCATGTGCGTTTAATTCACCCAACGCTTCGCGAGCACGCGAGCCCATCTCATCGACGCGCTTTCTGAGCATGAACGGGCTTAGCGCGACGATTGCCAGAAACGGCAACAGGACGAGAGCCATCAGGCCGCCAAAGTAGAAAAGCACGCCAATAACTACCGCCGGAATCAGTACCGCAACAAAAGCCGGGGCAACCGTGTGCGCAAAGAAATATTCCACCAGTTCAACGTCATAGGTTGCCATGCCGACCATATCGCCGGTGCGGCGACGAACCATGTACGCAGGCGCAAGCTTATTGAGCTTCTCAAACAGCGCGATGCGCATCTCCGCCAGCAGCCTAAACGCCATATCGTGGGCTATCCATGATTCGAGCCAATGGAATATCCCGGCGACCGGCGCGAGTACCGCGAGAAAGATCAGCAGATCTAAAAACGGCTCTCCGGTTTTGACGGCGCCCACGGCCAGCGCACTCACAACGCCAATGCCGATGTACGCAATCACTCGAGTGACGCCAAAACCGAACGTCATCGCAAGCCGGCCTTTATAGGGGACGATGTACTTCATCAGCTCCCGCGCCGCCGCAAACCAACCGAGCCCATCGGCTTTCACGATGGCATCGGTTGGCGCAAACTGACCCTCCTCGCTGTACGGCAATGGTGACTCGGCGGCGGCTCTTTTGACGGGAGCGAGATCAAGCTCACCCGCCTCGCTCTCTTCCGCCTGGGCCGCCATCAGCCGGTGATAAACGCCGCAGCGCGTCATTAACTCGCTGTGGCTTCCAGACTCTGCGATAGCCCCTTCGTCCAACACCAAAATCCGATCGGCATTAATGACGCTTGAAAGCCTATGGGCGAATATCAGCGTGGTCCGTCCACGCATCAGCCGATCAAGCGCCTCCTGAATGATGGACTCATTCTCAGCATCAACAGCGGACAGCGCCTCATCCAGAATGAGAATCGGAGCATCACGCAAAATGGCCCGTGCAATGGCCACGCGCTGGCGCTGACCGCCCGAGAGACGAATACCCCGCTCACCAATGACCGTGTCGTAGCCCTGCGGTAATACGCTGACAAACTCATGGGCGTTCGCCGCGCGGCAGGCCGCCTCGAGCTCGGCTGCTGTGGCATGAGGCTTACCGACCCGCAGGTTATCGGCCACCGTGCCATGAAAAAGATAGGTGTCCTGATTCACCACCGCAATCTGTGAACGGATATCCTTTTGCGAGAGGCTTTTGAGGTCATGCCCGCCGATACGGATGACGCCCTCGTCCGGATCGTAAAAGCGCAGCAGCAGTCGAACGATGGATGATTTACCGGCGCCGCTCGGTCCCACAAAGCCCACGCGCTCACCGGCTTTGATCTCAAAATCCACGTGCTTATGCGTTTTGCGTCGACCTCCGGGGTACGCAAAGCCCACGTGTTCAAAACTCACGGTGGGCTCAATGGAAGAAACATTGAGCGGCGTCCCTGGCTCAGAGACCCGAGGCATCGCGTCCATTAACTGAAAGATCGTCTGGGACGCGCTTAGGGACATCATGCCGGTGTGCATCATGCCGCGCATTTCGCGAAGCGGACGGTACACCTCAACGCCGAGCATCAGCACGATCAGCAGAACCGACAGGCTGGTCTCGCCGTCGACCACCCGATACGCCCCAAAGGCCAGCGTGCCGGCGGCGCCCAGCGTGATACCGATATCGGTAATGCCGCGGGCAAGAGAATTGGTGGCCAACACCCACATCGTTGACTCAAACAACGCATGGGCCTTGCGCCTCAAGCTTTGGGCGCGGGTATCGCTCTGGCCAAAGGCTTTCAACGTGGCAAGGCCCTGCACCGAGTCCAAAAATTCAGCAGCAAATGCTTTGTAATCTCGGCCGCGCTCGAGGCTGCGCTTACCGTCCCAGCGGTGAAATATCTGCGGGGCGACGAGGGTAAAAAGCGCCGCCGCCAACATGACGAGCGCGATCGGCACGTCTAAAAAAGCCACCACAGCAAAAATCATAAAAGGCGTCAGGATCGCCACCATCAATTGCGGCAGATACTGCCCGAAGTAAATCTCAAGCTGCTCGACGCCCTCGATCATCGCCACAATGGCATCGCCCGTACGCTCAAGGCCGAAGTAGGCGGGCCCGAGTCGGGTGACCTGATCAAAAATCACCGTGCGCAGGTGAAGCTGCACGATCGCTGCCGTGTTGTGCGCCACCATCGTTCGCCAATACTCCAAAACGCCGCGGGCGATCATCACCAGCGCCACCCCGGCAAACGGCATTAAAAGCGCCTGCAGTGAGGTGCCGGAAAATACCTGAGCGATCAGCCAACCCAAAAGCGCGAGGCGTGCGATTCCGAGCAACACGGCGAGCACGCCTAGGGCCACCGCACCAAAAATACGAAGCCGAACGCCACGCGTAAATCCCCAAAGCCGCCTATCGAAGTACATGTCTTTCTCTCAAATGCCTGCGCTGATTCTAAAGGAGCGGTGCAGAGCCTTCGGGCCAGTACTCGGGTAGACTTTTACGTCACACATCTCGCGCGCCAAAGCCATGTCGAACACGCCCCAATACACCGAGATCACCGTCACGCCCTATTCGCCGGCGCTTGGCGCCTTGATCAGCGGAATCGATCTCGCAAAACCCATTAGCGAGACCGCGCTTAAGGAGATGAAAGATGCGTTTGCGCGCTATTCGGTAATCTTTTTCAGAGATCAGGATCTGTCGCCGCAGCAGCATATTGATCTTGCCAGATGCTGGGGCGACATCAACGTGAATCGTTTCTTCAAGCCGCTGGATGGCTACCCGCAGATTGCGCAGGTGATCAAAGAGGCCGATCAGAAAGAGAACATCGGCGGCACCTGGCACACGGATCACTCCTACGATCAGATTCCGGCAATGGGCTCACTGCTTTATGCCCGCGAAGTACCTTCTTCAGGCGGCGATACCCTGTTCTCCAGCATGTATCTCGCTTTTGAAGCGCTCTCCGACGGACTGAAAGAAATGCTGCTGGGACTTAAGGCCTGGCATTCAAGCCGCCATGCTTTCGGCTACAGCGTGGCAGACAGCGAACATTACGGCGACGGTCGCCTCGCGAACCCTGACCTTGCCGTACAGGATGCACTGCATCCGGTGATCATCACCCACCCGCTTAGCGGGCGCAAATCGCTGTATGTCAATCTGGATTTCACCGTGCACTTTGACGGTTGGACGGTCGAAGAGTCTCAGCCCCTGCTGGACTATCTGTACGCCCACGGCGCCCGAGAGGAATTCACCTGTCGCTTTCAGTGGGAGCAGGGATCGATCGCGCTGTGGGACAACCGCGCCACGTGGCACAACGCCATGAACGACTATCACGGCCACCGCCGCATCATGCATCGCATCACGCTTGAGGGCGTGGCGCTGCACTGAAAAAAATGGGCGATTCATCGGCTATTGTTCTTGAGGCGCTCAAGAAACTCGAGATTGAGCATGAGGTTATGGACTGCGATCCGGAGCTTGCGGACACAGCCCAGTTTTGTGCGCACTACAAGATTCCCCTCGAAAACTCCGCTAACGTCATCATCGCGGCCGGTAAATCCGATCCGCGCCAGTACGCGGCCTGCGTGGTGCTCGCCACCACCAAGCTCGATGTAAACAAATGCGTACGCAAGAAAATGGGCGTCAAGAAGTCATCCTTTGCCTCCGCAGAAGAAACCCAGGCGCTTACCGGCATGCAGATTGGTGGCGTGACCGCACTTGGTCTGCCCGCTGACCTGCCGCTGTGGGTAGACAGTCGGGTCATGCAGTGCGAATACATCATCCTTGGCGGTGGAAGCCGCTCGATAAAGATACGGATCTCACCGCAGGTCTTTGGGCTCACACCCAATACCGAGATTGTTGAAAACCTTGCGCTGGACGCTAACTGAGCAGGAGCAGACCATGACCTTTGACGCCGCCCGACCTGATGGTGATAACGACTCGCTCGAAAGCGCAATCTCCCCGGACGGACAGCCCACATCAGGCGAGCGCTACCGGGTGCCGGCGCGCTGCGGCGTGGCGGTGCGGTTAAAGGCTCAACAAATCATTGAGGTGCAAAACACCCACGGCACCCAGGTCTGTGATTTTTGGGCCTTTTGTGAGGCGGACACCGGTGAATTTCTCTCCATGGCCCACACGCGTACTTCGCTTCAGAGCGTTTTTCCCGCAGTGGGTGATGCTCTCGTCTCAAACATCCGCCGCCCGATGTTTGAGATCATCAGCGACACCTCGCCTGGCGTGCACGACACGCTGATGTCCTGCTGTGACAGCAACCGCTACCGCATCCTAGGGTGCACCGAGTACCACGATAACTGCACCGATAACCTGCGCATGGCTCTGATGGCCATCGGCCTGAAAGCACCAGCGATTCCCGATCCATTTAACCTATGGATGAACATCCCCATTGCAGCCGATGGCGCTACTTCATTTGAGCCGACCGTCTCAGCGCCAAGTGACACTATCCGAATGAAAGCGCTATGCGATGTGGTTGCGGTGATGTCTGCCTGTCCGCAAGACATGAACCCGATAAACGGTGTTGGGTGCAGCCCGACCGAGCTGCACTTTCAAGTCATTGACTAACGGATGCCAAGACTTCTGATACCCGGCGCAGTCCTTGCGCTCGTTTCGCTGTTTCAATTGTCATTATCCGCCAAGCGCTTGAAGATGGCGGCCGCTCTCGGCGCCTACTTGAAGGACAAACGATTTTTGAGATAGCAACCGCGCGGCGGCGGTCGCAGCAGCCCTTAAGACAGCTGCATTCTTTCCGCTACTGCCATAACGCGACGCCCGAGACCCGAATCAACAGGCAAATCGCCAAGGACCTCAAGGTCTCTGAATCCGAGCTCTTTTCGCAGTTGGGTTCGCTCATCGAGAGTTGTATTGGCGTCCCGGCCATTCGGGAGCGTGATTTTTCTTATATTTACTATTTTATTCATAAGTTAAATCTTAAGATAAATCGAGGCTGCCCGCCAGAGTGCACTGTTTAGAGATCATTAATTGACTCTAAATTCGTCGATCCTACAGCTTTAATGCGGGAACTTCATGAATAACTCAAAAAAGTAGTCAAACTCCTCGAGTTTCCTTTTTCCCTGACCTTTTTTAACGCAGGTCTTCACGAACTGGCCCCACTCGCGGGTTAACACCTCATACAGATCCGCCGGAATGGCCTCCGCGATGCTCTGAATTTTTTCCTCGACCCGCATTTTTTCCATGTCGCGGATCGCCTGCCCATAAATGTTCTTAACCATAAGACGCCCTTAATTTTGATCTTTTCTAATTATAAAACTGCCCAGATGCCTAAGATCAACGAACCGATTAGTCACAGGCGGGAAATGAATACCGCCCAGCGGAGCCATCAGGCAACAATGCGATTGTGTGATTGACATCACTTCAAGGCGCTGGGTCCCGCCTCTAAACTGGACCTGGTTTCTCCTCCTCCAAGTGTGGATTAGCCCCCGGATGTCGAAAGACCTCGGGGGCTTTTCTTTTGGGGTGCGGAAAATCACGCGGCTACAATGGTCTTACAACGAGACATATAAAGGAGAGAAAGCATGGCTAAAGGATACGTAGTCGCTCACATCAAGGTGCACGACCCAGAGGGATTCAAAACCTTTGCGGCAATGGCCGGACCCGTCATCAAAGAGTTTGGCGGCACCGTACTGGCGCGCGACCCAAAGCCTGAGCTGCGCGAGGGCGAGCTTGAGGGCGTTTGCGTGATGGTGGAGTTTGAAAGTCCCGAGCAAGCCAAAGCGTTCTACGAATCCGCGGGCTACACCGCCGCAAAGGAGTTTCGCGAAAAGATCTCGGACGCGCGCCTCGTGCTGGTCAGCGGCCTTTAAGGCGTCCGCGAAAACAATAGCGCCTTAAAAAGCCAGCGACTAAACACCCTTAACAAAGGAGACTTTCTGATGGCAACCGATCAAGCCCCGCAGGTTTTTAGGCTGCTCCCCAATGGCGACCCAAAAACCGGCATGGCGCCTTCGGATATTCTCGAAGCGGAAAGCTTCACCACGGATGATCACACAGAAACCAACCACACGTTTTTCCAGACGGCCGACGAATCCGTCTTGAGCGGCGTGTGGGAGTGCGCGCCCTGTCGCGACGAGATCGCGTCTTATCCGGTGCATGAGATGATGACCGTGATCTCCGGATCCGTCACCATGCATAACGTCGACGGCTCTTCCGATACCTTCACCGCAGGCGATACTTTCTTCATCGCCAAGGGCACCCCGTGTGTCTGGGAAGTGACCGAGACCCTCAGAAAGTTCTACATGATCGCGAGCTAAGGTGCGCTCCCGGGACGCTGGCGGTTTTCCTCGATCCAGTCACTGAGGGTGGTACTGGGCGGGGCGTATACGTCAATAAATACGACCGGCTCGTCACCCAAAAGCTCGCCGCCGTGCTGCACATGCGCTGGCACAAACCAGACATCACCCGGCCCGATATCGCGCACCTCGTCCCCTACAGTGAGCCGCATGCGGCCCGAGATCATCACGCTCATCTGCTCATGCGGATGGCTGTGATGCTCATAGGTGCCGCCCGGGTCGAACCGGGCCCAGACCATCTGGCAGCTCTCGCCGGTGAAAGGAATAGCCGTATGGCACTTGCAGTAGGCAATGAAGTCCGAGGCCGCCTGCGCCTCGGCTGCTGAAAAAATATTTGAACTCACGTGCTATCTCACCCGAATGCGACCGCTGGTAAAAGGCTGATAAGGCGAATGCGTAGCCAGAAACTCAGCCGTCACATCTGCCAGATCAGGGCCAAAGTCATAAGCGTTTTGCGCGTCTTTGAACATTTTGTATCCATCCCCCCCGTTGCGTACAAAGTTGTTTGAAACCACGCCGTAGATTTTTTTAAGATCGATCGGCTCGCCGCCGACTTTGACATCCGAGATCCGCTCGCCCTCGGCAGCGGATGGCCTGACGCTAAACGACATGCCGGCCACCTGCGGAAAGCGCCCGCCGCCTTTTTCCATCTGCGATACCCCGTTCTCAAGCGCCTCAACGATCACGGCGCCGGACACGAAAAATGTCGAAAGCGTGTTCTGAAAAGGCAACACCGTCAAAACCTCTCCCATAGTTATCTCGCCGGAATCAATAGAGGCTCGAATACCGCCACCGTTCTGCAGCGCGATCTGAATCCCTTTGTCCCGCACGCGCGCGAGCATGGCATCTGCGATCAGATTACCCATGGCGCATTCCATCACGCGGCAGAATTTACCCCCACCAATCGCGCTTGCGGCACTCGCCACCACGCGGTTACGGATCTCATCCAGGGGCCTGGCCGCCTCAGCCACGCGCGCCTTCGTGCCCTGGTGCTCGGCTACGGTGGTATCCATGATCAGCGGCTCACCCAAGGCCGACACGATCTCCCCGGCATCATTAAAACGCACGGTCAGCTCACCTAAAAACTTGCCGTATGCATAGGCTGAGACAATTGCCGTATCACCCACCATCGTGGGGTACGGCCCGGCGGCGCGATCGGACGTATTCGACAAATAGGTATTCGTATGCCCGCCCACGATTACGTCTACACCCGTCGTCTCGCGGGCCACGCGTTTATCCACGCCATAGCCCGAGTGCGATAGCACGATGATTTTATTCACGCCCAGCTTCGTCAGACGATCGACCTCGCCCTGCACCGCGCCGACCGGGTCTGAAAACGTGATGCTCTCTCCCGGCGAAGAAATCTCATGCGTATCTTCAGGCGTTAAGCCGATCAGCCCGAGCTTTTCGCCGCCGCGCTCGATGACGGTTGATTTTTTCAACACACCCGCGAGCATTTTCTCACGCGATACATCCGCATTGGACATCAGCACCGGAAAGCGAACGGCATCCATAAAGCCTCGCAACACGTCAGGGCCGTCATCAAATTCATGGTTGCCGACCGTCATGGCGTCATAGCCCATTTGGTTCATCATCTCGGCGGCAAACTGACCCTTGTAGTAGGTATAAAAAAGCGTGCCCTGAAACTGATCACCGCCATCGACCAGGATGGAATGCCCGGCTCGCGAGCGCGCCGCGTCGATCGCGCTCATCAGACGCGCCGAACCGCCAAAGCACTTGCCTGAGGCGTTGTTTTCTTCCGGGCAGCTGCTGTCGTGTTTACTGATCGGCTCAAAGCGCGAGTGAAAATCATTGGTATGCAAAATCGTCAGCGTGAAATCGGCTGAAGCGGCGCCCGCCAGCCAGAAGGAGCCCACTAAAGCGATGGCAGAACGTATGAGCATGGCGCTTTTCTCCTGAATGACAGTGGTTTTGGCTGTTGTGACAACGGTGCAGTTTATCTGCGGATTTATATTCAACTTATGTCTTATTCTCTACTCACCTATCGAGGTTAACCAGAAGATGGCCATTAAAAAGACGCTGATCGTGATGGCAGCAACCCTGACCCTGTCGTTTTTCGCCGGCACGACCAACGCTAACGAGGCGGCCGATGAAATCATCACGGTTCTTAAGGCCTGTAAAGCCAGCAAGAAAGTCATGACCGACGCGGAAGCGATGATCAAAAAGCACAAGGGCAAACCGACCGACGATAACGTCGATGATTTTATTGATACGCTGGATGACAAACTGATCGACTGCGTCGACAGCAAGCTCGACTAAACACCCTCGTCGAAAAATAGGGCGGACGCTGCCTCACAAGCCCGCAGGCAGTGGGCCTACGCGGCCTACTGACCTGCGGCTTGGCGGCCGGGCGGTTAAACTGAGGCGTTCACCACGGCGAGCGACCCAACATGAGCCCTATCCATATTCAGTTCACCCTTTTC
>Ga0208785_1000769_pt1 | contig 14281 bp, 10 predicted proteins | sample DEB08_DNA_2_FD_185499 | JGI IMG/M metagenome (GOLD analysis project Ga0208785, IMG submission 185499) | Aqueous microbial communities from the Delaware River and Bay under freshwater to marine salinity gradient to study organic matter... | ecosystem: Environmental > Aquatic > Marine > Coastal ...
AAACGGAACCATAGGATCTGATATTTGGAATCAGGTTTTGGATTTATATTATCGATACCCAGAAGTAACAAACATAATTTTTGATGATGTACCCGGATCAATAGCAAATGAAATATACCTCAAAGCAGGTTATTTAATCCGCAAAGCGGGGTATACAACACAAGCGCTGTCCAATTCTGAAATCGCATCTGGCGGTGTAGATTTCTTTTTAGCAGGTACTAAAAGAATTCTTCCCGACAATTGGCAAAATGAAAATTCGGGTTTTTTTGTCCACGGCTGGTGTTGTAGCGCATCGGGTTTAGAACCTTCGGAGGTAGCTGAAGATGCTCCAGAACATCGCCCTTTTATCGAATATAGCAACGACATGCTCGGTGCCGGTATCGGGCGTGATTTTTACTTTTTTACGCTCCATGCTGCCCCAAGTTATGAAATCCACAGAATGACCGATGCAGAGATCAAAAAATATAAGATTGGTACGGATTGAGAAGGGCATCAATTTCAGTAATTATAAATCGTTAGCACCGCTAAGTTTAAAAAGAAAAACCCCCACTTGCGTTGGGGGTTTTGATTATTAGGCTTCACCTGTAGGGCCAAAATTTAACGGTATGGGGGGTGGATCATTGGATTGAATTTCTCCATGAGCCGCTTCAAACCGTTTGATGTTGTCCGTTAACGCTTTTTGAAAGCGTTTGGCATGCTCGGGCGTCAAAATAATCCGTGATTTTACACGGGCCTTCGGCGCACCAGGCATCAAGGTGATAAAATCTACAACAAACTCAGAAACCGAATGGTTGATGATCGCCAAGTTAGAATACACCCCGTCGGCGGTGGCCTCATCCAACTCAATATTGATTTTCTGCTCTTTCGGTTCTTTGCTCATGGGTTATAAATTGACTTCTTCTTTCTGATCAATCAACAGACTGTTGTACTCGTCTTTAGAACCAACAATCACATCGTTGTATTCACGGAGTCCAGTACCTGCTGGTATCTTATGACCAACAATGACGTTTTCTTTTAGTCCGTTGAGTTCGTCCCATTTACCATTAACGGCCGCTTCGTTAAGTACTTTAGTCGTTTCTTGGAACGAAGCTGCAGAGATAAACGATTTGGTTTGTAATGACGCACGTGTGATTCCTTGAATTTCGGGTGTTGCTGTTGCAGAAGCTGCATCTCGAGCCACCACCAATTTCTTATCTTCACGCTTAAGCAATGAGTTTTCGTCACGCAACTGTCGTGCAGTCACCATTTGACCCAGTTTCAAGTTTTCACTATCCCCTGCATCTTCAACAATTTTCTTGCCGTAGATGTTATCATTTTCTTCGATAAAGTCATTTTTGAAGACCGATTGACCTTCTAAGAAAATCGTATCTCCAGGATCTTCTATCTTCACTTTACGCATCATCTGACGTACTACAACTTCAAAGTGCTTGTCATTAATTTTTACCCCTTGAAGACGGTAAACTTCTTGGATTTCGTTAACCAAATATTGCTGAACAGCAGATGGGCCTTTGATATTTAAGATATCTGAAGGTGTGATTGATCCATCAGAAAGTGGCATTCCTGCTTTTACAAAGTCGTTTTCTTGTACCAAGATCTGGTTAGAAAGTTTGACTAAGTATTTTTTCAAGTCACCATATTTTGACTCAACGATAATCTCGCGGTTTCCACGCTTGATTTTACCAAACGAAATCACCCCGTCAATTTCTGAAACTACAGCAGGGTTGGATGGGTTACGCGCCTCAAACAACTCCGTTACACGTGGAAGACCTCCAGTGATATCTCCTGATTTGGCAGATTTACGTGGAATTTTAACCAAGATTTTTCCTTCCTTGATTTTATCTCCCTCATTGACAATGAGGTGTGCTCCAACAGGAAGGTTGTAGGAGCGCAGCGTATTGCCTTTGCTGTCTACAATCAAGAGTGTTGGAATCATTTTCTTATTACGCGATTCTGAAATTACTTTTTCTTGGAAACCGGTTTGTTCATCGATTTCAACTTGATAAGTAAGTCCTTGCTCGATGTTTTCAAATTCGATTTTTCCAGAGAATTCAGAAACGATTACTCCATTAAATGGATCCCACTGACAGATGACATCACCTTTAGAGATCTTAGCACCATTCTTTATATTAAGGGTCGATCCGTAAGGGATGTTTTTAGAGCTTAGTACTATTTTAGTCTTGGGATCTAAAACTTTAATTTCAGCGGTACGCGAGATAACGATTTCTGAAGCATTGCCTTCAGCGTCGGCACCTTTTACAGTTTTTAAATCTTCGATTTCTGCAATCCCGTCAAATCGTGCAATTAAAGCGTTTTCTTCAGAAATATTACCGGCTACCCCACCCACGTGGAACGTACGAAGGGTAAGCTGGGTACCGGGTTCTCCGATAGACTGTGCAGCTACCACACCAACCGCTTCTCCTTTTTGGACCATTTTGCTGGTTGCAAGGTTGCGCCCATAACATTTGGCACAGATTCCATCATTGGCTTGACACGTTAGTGGTGATCGAACTTCGATGGTTTCTATTGGAGCTGCTTCAATTTTGGCAACGATGTCTTCCGTAAATTGCACACCTGCTTCGATCAATACTTCATCCGTATTGGGGTGACGCAACTCATGCAGGGCTACACGACCTAAAATACGTTCTCCTAGAGACTCAACGATTTCTTCGTTTTTCTTTAATGCCGAAACTTCGATTCCTCGCAACGTGTTACAATCTTCGTGCTTGATGATTACATCTTGAGAAACGTCGACCAAACGACGGGTTAGATAACCTGCATCTGCTGTTTTCAAAGCGGTATCTGCAAGACCTTTTCGTGCACCGTGGGTAGAAATAAAGTATTCTAAGATTGATAGTCCTTCTTTGAAGTTGGACAATATGGGGTTTTCGATAATTTCTCCACCACCTACATTGGATTTTTTTGGTTTGGCCATCAATCCACGCATACCCGTCAACTGACGAATCTGTTCTTTAGAACCTCTTGCTCCAGAGTCCAACATCATATATACAGAGTTGAATCCTTGCTGATCTTCGCTAATGCGCTTCATGGTCAGCTCCGTAAGCATGGCATTGGTGGAGGTCCAGACGTCAATTACTTGATTATAGCGTTCGTTGTTGGTGATAAGTCCCATATTGTAGTTCCCCATAATCACACCGACTTGCTTGTTGGCTTCTTCGATCATGGTTTTCTTTTCTTCTGGGATAATAATATCTCCTAAGCTGAATGACAACCCTCCTTTGAAGGCAAAGCCATAGCCCATTTCTTTGATTTTATCCAAAAATTCTGCGGTTTCGGGTACACTGGTTACTTTGAGAATACGACCGATGATTTCACGCAGGTTTTTCTTGGTTAAAATTTCATTGATGAATCCAGCTTGTTCAGGAACAACTTCGTTAAACAACACACGTCCAACGGTGGTGTCGATGATTTGATATACCAATGCGCCTTGATCGTTAAAATCTTTTGCACGGATTTTGATCATCGCGTTAAGATCAACACGCTTTTCATTGTAAGCGATGTGTACTTCTTCTACTGAGTAGAAAATTAGCCCTTCTCCTTTGATGGGTGCCTGGGGTGTTGATTTTCTTGCTTTGGTCATATAATAGAGACCAAGAACCATGTCCTGAGAAGGTACGGTAATCGGTGATCCATTGGCCGGGTTGAGGATGTTATGAGAGGCCAACATCAATAATTGTGCTTCCAGAATTGCTTCGGGTCCCAAAGGCAGGTGGACGGCCATTTGGTCACCATCAAAATCTGCGTTGAAAGCAGTACAAACCAAGGGGTGCAATTGGATTGCTTTCCCTTCGATAAGTTTTGGCTGGAAGGCTTGGATCCCCAAACGGTGAAGTGTGGGGGCCCGGTTTAATAGTACTGGGTGTCCTTTTAGAACATTTTCTAAAATATCCCAAACAACCGGTTCTTTACGATCTATGATTTTTTTGGCAGATTTAACCGTTTTTACAATTCCGCGCTCAATAAGTTTTCGGATTACGAAAGGTTTATAAAGCTCAGCAGCCATTCCTTTTGGAAGTCCACACTCAAATAATTTGAGTTCTGGACCCACAACAATCACCGAACGTGCCGAATAATCTACACGTTTTCCTAAAAGGTTTTGGCGGAAACGCCCTTGTTTTCCTTTTAACGAATCCGACAGCGACTTTAGCGGACGGTTGGAGTCTGTTTTTACAGCGGAGGATTTTCTTGTGTTATCAAACAAAGAGTCAACCGATTCTTGAAGCATCCGTTTTTCGTTGCGTAAAATCACTTCAGGTGCTTTGATTTCAACCAATCGCTTTAGACGGTTGTTTCTGATGATTACACGACGGTATAAATCATTGAGGTCAGAAGTAGCGAAGCGTCCTCCATCTAGGGGTACAAGAGGGCGTAATTCGGGTGGAATTACGGGGATGACTTTCATAATCATCCATTCGGGGTTGTTTTCTTGGCGTTCGTTTGCTTCACGAAATGCTTCGACAACTTGAAGTCTTTTGAGGGCTTCTGTTTTTCGTTGTTTTGAGGTTTCGTTGTTGGCTTTGTGACGCAATTTATAAGACAGCTCGTCTAGGTTGATGCGCGCTAATAAGTCAATCAAACATTCGGCCCCCATTTTAGCAATAAATTTGTTGGGGTCTGTGTCCTCCAAAAATTGGTTTTCGGCGGGAAGTTGCTCCATAATGTTGAGGTATTCTTCCTCGGTCAAAAATTCCATTTTTTTGACGGCTTCTCCTTCAGCATTTTTTGCAATACCTGGCTGAATAACCACATAACGTTCATAGTAAATGATCATGTCCAACTTTTTGGAAGGCAGCCCAAGGAGGTATCCAATTTTGTTTGGAAGCGAGCGGAAGTACCAGATGTGAGCAACGGGTACGACCAAATTGATGTGTCCAACGCGGTCACGACGTACTTTTTTCTCTGTTACTTCTACTCCACATCGATCACATACGATGCCCTTGTAGCGAATACGCTTGTATTTGCCACAGGCGCATTCGTAATCCTTTACAGGACCGAAAATACGTTCACAGAACAACCCATCACGTTCGGGTTTGTGCGTTCTGTAGTTGATGGTTTCGGGCTTTAGGACTTCTCCTCTTGATTTTCCTAAAATGACTTCAGGAGAGGCCAATCCAATCGCTATTTTGTTAAACTTCTTTTGAGTTATTATTTCGTTATTTCTAGCCATAACTGCGTGTTACTAATTTATTAAACGCTAAGCGTATTATTCTTCTAAACGAATGTCAAGACCAAGGCCTTTGAGTTCGTGCATCAATACATTGAAAGACTCTGGTAATCCAGGTTCTGGAAGCGTATCGCCCTTGACAATTGCTTCGTAGGTTTTGGCGCGTCCAATCACATCATCAGACTTAACCGTTAGGATTTCCTGTAGGGTACTTGAAGCACCGTAGGCTTCTAGTGCCCAAACTTCCATTTCACCAAAACGTTGCCCTCCAAATTGCGCTTTACCTCCTAGAGGTTGTTGTGTAATTAGAGAGTACGGTCCGATTGAGCGCGAGTGCATCTTGTCATCGACCATGTGTCCGAGTTTGAGCATATAGATAACTCCAACTGTTGCGGCTTGGTCAAAACGCTCTCCGGTTCCACCATCATAAAGATGGGTGTGACCAAACTGTGGCAAATTGGCCTCAGCGATTAGTGCGTCGATTTCTCCGATGGTGGCACCATCAAAAATTGGTGTTGCAAATTTGCGTCCCAATTTGAGGCCAGCCCATCCTAGTACGGTTTCATAAATTTGCCCAATGTTCATACGCGAGGGTACACCCAAGGGGTTTAGAACAATGTCAACCGGAGTTCCGTCTTCTAAGAACGGCATTTCTTCTTCTCGAACAATACGAGCGACAATACCTTTGTTTCCGTGACGTCCTGCCATTTTATCCCCTACTTTGAGCTTACGCTTTTTGGCGATGTAAACTTTTGCAAGCTTTTTGATCCCTGCAGGCAATTCGTCTCCTACACTGATCGTAAAGTTCTCTCTGCGCAAAGCACCTTGAAGGTCGTTTTCCTTAATCTTGTAATTGTGGAGTAAGTCTGCTACAATTGTGTTGATTTCGTCTGTAGTGGTCCAAGCTCCTTCGATAAGGTGTGTATAGTCTTCTACCGCTGAAAGCATTTTGAGGGTGTATTTTTTACCTTTTGGTAAAACTTCTTCACCGAGGTCATTGAATACCCCTTGACATGTTTTTCCATTGAGAATGGCAAACAATTTTTCTACTAATACCTCTTGTAGGGCTTTGAATTTCTTTTCATAAGACGCTTCTAACGCTTCCAGTTCTTGTTTGTCTTGGTTTCGCTTACGCTTGTCTTTTATAGAGCGGGTAAATAATTTTTTATCAATTACTACACCGTGTAGTGATGGTGGTGCTTTGAGTGAGGCATCCTTGACATCACCGGCTTTGTCTCCAAAGATGGCGCGTAATAGCTTTTCTTCGGGTGTTGGGTCTGATTCACCTTTGGGGGTGATTTTTCCAATCAGAATATCGCCTGGGTTTACCTCAGCACCGATGCGGATCATTCCGTTTTCGTCTAGGTCTTTGGTGGCTTCTTCACTTACGTTTGGAATATCATCTGTCAATTCTTCTGTTCCCAGTTTGGTATCTCTAACATCGAGTGAATATTCATCGATATGAATGGAGGTAAAAATATCTTCACGAACAACTTTCTCAGAAATCACAATCGCATCCTCAAAGTTATACCCTTTCCAAGGCATAAAGGCAACTTTCATGTTTCTACCCAATGCAAGTTCTCCGTCTTGTGTGGCATAGCCTTCAGAAAGTACTTGCCCTTTTTTGACCTTATCCCCTTTTCTTACAATGGGTTTTAGGTTGATGCAGGTTCCTTGATTAGTTTTTCTAAATTTGATAAGGTTGTACGTCTTTGTGTCTCCGTCAAAACTGATTTGTTTCTCGAGTTCACTAAGTGTGTATTTGATGACGATTTTGTTGGCATCTACATATTCTACAACACCATCACGTTCTGCATTGATCAATACACGCGAGTCTGAAGCCACCTGACGCTCAAGTCCGGTACCTACAATAGGTGATTCTGGACGTAAAAGCGGGACCGCTTGGCGCATCATGTTAGATCCCATCAGGGCGCGGTTTGCATCATCATGTTCCAAAAATGGTATCAAAGAAGCCGAAATAGAAGCGATTTGGTTGGGCGCAACATCGGTGTAGTTGATTTGCTCTGGAGTTACTACAGGAAAATCTGCTTGATCTCTTGCAATTACTCGTTCTCTGGTTATTTTTCCATTTTCATCAAGAGGAATCGTTGCCTGAGCAATCAATTTGTTTTCTTCTTCTTCCGCACTTAGATAAACCGTTTCTTTGGTGTTTACTACACCATTTTCAACGGTTCGGTAGGGGGTTTCGATAAAGCCAAGATTATTGACTTTTGCAAAAACGGATAGCGAGGATATCAAGCCAATATTGGGTCCTTCGGGTGTTTCGATGGGACACAAACGTCCGTAGTGGGTATAATGTACGTCACGTACCTCAAATCCGGCACGCTCACGAGAAAGTCCCCCAGGCCCAAGGGCTGATAAACGTCTTTTGTGAGTTATCTCTGCCAATGGATTGGTTTGATCCATAAATTGAGACAACTGATTGGTTCCAAAAAACGTATTGATAACGGAGGATAGTGTTTTTGCATTGATCAAATCAATTGGCGTAAACACTTCGTTGTCACGAACATTCATGCGCTCTCTGATGGTTCTTGCCATTCGTGCAAGACCGACACCAAACTGTGAAGATAGTTGTTCACCAACTGTACGTACTCTTCGGTTAGAAAGGTGGTCGATATCATCAATTTCTGCTTTAGAGTTGATGAGTTCGATTAGATATTTTACAATGGTAATGATATCGAGTTTGGTCAACACTTGTTTGTCCATTTCGATGTCCAAATTCAGTTTTTTGTTCATTCGATATCTACCTACTTCTCCAAGGTTATAGCGTTGATCAGAGAAGAATAGTTTATCGATAATACCCCGTGCAGTATCCTCATCTGGTGGTTCTGCATTGCGCAGTTGACGATAGATGTGTTCTACGGCCTCTTTTTCGGAGTTGGTAGGGTCTTTTTGAAGGGTGTTGTGTATGATTGCATAGTCTGAGGTGTGTGCGTCCAGTTTGTGAAGTAGGATGGTTTTGACCTCAGCTTCTAGAATTTCATCAATATGTTCTTTTTCGATGATTGTATCACGATCAATGATGATTTCGTTACGTTCGATAGAGATTACTTCTCCTGTGTCTTCATCAACAAAATCTTCGTGCCATGTTTTTAGTACCCGTGCGGCCAATTTGCGGCCCAATACTTTTTTGAGACCTGTTTTGGAGACTTTAACTTCTTCTGCCAAGTCAAAGATTTCTAAAATATCTTTATCGCGCTCATAGCCAATAGCACGGAAAAGTGTGGTTACAGGTAATTTTTTCTTTCGATCGATATAAGCATACATTACACTGTTGATGTCAGTGGCAAATTCGATCCAAGATCCTTTAAAAGGAATGACTCTTGCAGAATATAATTTGGTTCCGTTTGCGTGGAAGGATTGACCAAAAAACACACCGGGTGAGCGGTGTAACTGAGAGACAACGATACGTTCTGCACCGTTGATGATAAAAGTACCGCTGGGGGTCATGTAGGGGATGATTCCCAAGAAGACGTCCTGTACAATGGTTTCGAAGTCTTCGTGTTCAGGGTCGGTACAATAAAGTTTTAAACGCGCCTTAAGCGGCACAGAGTAGGATAGCCCACGCTCGATGCATTCTTGCATGCTGTATCGTGGTGGATCTACAAAATAGTCGATGAATTCTAAAACAAATTGATTGCGTGTATCGGTGATGGGAAAGTTTTCTTTAAAGGTATTAAAGAGTCCTTCTTCGGCACGTTCATCGGATTTGGTTTCAAGTTGAAAAAAGTCTTGAAACGATTTGATTTGAATATCAAGAAAATCGGGATATTCGGGAGTGTGTTTTGCAGAAGCAAAATTGGTTCTTTGATTGGCTATTTTTGTCATGGACAACAGTTTTTACTTACTCCTTATTGGTCAATGGTCTTTAAACTACAAAAGGGCTTAGGCCTTTGAAGAGTGCTCTTCAAAAGCCTAAACCGCATTATTGCAAAAGCGAGTCTTACTTGATCTCAACTTCTGCACCTGCTTCTTCTAAAGAATTTTTAAGCCCTTCAGCTTCATCTTTTGAAACGCCCTCTTTAAGGGTGCTTGGTGCATTGTCTACAAGTTCTTTCGCTTCTTTAAGGCCTTGACCTGTAAGTTCTTTTACTAACTTAACAACTGCTAGTTTAGAAGCTCCGGCTGCTTTGAGGATTACATCAAATTCTGATTTTTCCTCAGCAGCATCGGCGTCTCCACCACCAGCGGCTGGACCAGCAACAGCTACAGCTGCAGCTGCAGGTTCGATACCGTACTCTTCTTTTAAGATGCTAGCCAACTCGTTAACTTCTTTTACGGTTAAGTTGACCAACTGTTCTGCGAATTCTTTTAAATCTGCCATTTTACGTCTTAGTTTTTAATATTAATATTCTAAATGAGTGCGTAACACTTTTGGGTTCAGAACTATCGTTCTGAAAGGGTTTTCAATACTCCAGTGATGGTGTTTCCTCCCGATTGAAGGGCAGATACAACATTTTTGGCTGGGGATTGAAGTAAGGTGATAATATCTCCGATGAGCTCTTCGCGCGATTTGATCGCAACCAAAGCGTCAATCTGGTCGTCTCCAATATAAATGGCTTCTTCAATATAAGCGCCTTTTAAAATGGGTTTGGCCGATTTTTTTCGGAAATCTTTTATCACTTTAGCAGGAACATTTCCTGCATCGGCAATCATCAATGAGGTATTCCCTTTGAGAATATCTTTTAACGCTCCAAAGTCTTTATCCGAAGCTTCCATAGCTTTGGCTAAAAGGGTGTTTTTCACCACGGAGAGTTTGATGTTTGCTTTGAAACATGCACGTCTAAGTGCACTGGTTTGAGCGGCATTAAGCCCTTCAGTATCTGTTAGGTATAAGTTTTTGACTCCGGCAAGTACGTCTGTCAAATCGGCTATAACCTGTGCTTTTTGTTCTCTAGTCATTTCTTGAGTTTTTTAGCTTACCCGACTTTCGTCTCTATTGCAATACCAGGACTCATGGTGCTGGACATAGAAATACTTTTGATGTATGTTCCTTTTGCAGTAGTGGGTTTTAGTTTGACAATTGTTTTGAGGAGCTCATCCGCGTTTTCCATGATTTTGTCGGCAGAAAATGAAACCTTTCCTATCGAAGCGTGTACGATACCGGTTTTGTCTACTTTAAAATCAATCTTACCTCCTTTTACATCGCTAACGGCTTTTTTGATGTCCATAGTTACGGTGCCTGTTTTGGGGTTTGGCATAAGCCCACGCGGTCCTAGAACTTTTCCTAGGGGTCCGAGTTTACCCATAACACTTGGCATGGTAACGATTACATCAACATCAGTCCAACCGTCTTTGATTTTTTGAAGGTATTCATCCAATCCAATAAAGTCTGCTCCTGCTTCTTTAGCTTCGGCTTCTTTATCTGGTGTAACGAGTGCGAGTACACGAAGCGTTTTACCTGTTCCGTGTGGAAGCGTCACAACGCCGCGCACCATTTGATTGGCTTTTCTTGGATCCACGCCCAATCGGATGGCCAGATCAACTGAGGCATCAAATTTGGTAGTGGTGATTTCTTTGACAAGGCTAGAGGCGTCTTGCAAAGAATATAATTTTTTGGAATCTACTTTTGCTCTAGCTTCCTTTTGGTTTTTAGTGAGTCGTGCCATAGCTGTAAATTAGGAGTTAAAGGGAGCTTGACCAGAAACTTTAAAGCCCATAGATCTTGCAGTACCTGCTACCATTTTCATGGCAGACTCGATGGTGAAAGCGTTAAGATCAGGCATTTTGTCTTCTGCGATTGTACGAACCTGGTCCCAGGTTACGGTTGCAACTTTGTTTCGGTTGGGCTCTCCAGAACCCTTTTTGGCTTTGGCTGCTTCCATCAATTGAACGGCCGCTGGAGGTGTCTTTATTATAAAGTCAAATGACTTGTCTTTATACACAGTGATTTGAACTGGTAAAACTTTACCAGGTTTATCTTGGGTTCGTGCATTAAACTGCTTACAGAACTCCATGATATTAACCCCTGCGGCACCCAACGCGGGTCCAACCGGTGGCGATGGATTCGCAGCACCTCCCCGAACTTGTAGTTTTAAAACTTTGGATATTTCTTTTGCCATTGTTATTAATTAATGATTAGAAGTTTTTACGAGGGAAGCATAAAAAACTTCTTGTTTATGTAACACTTATAATTTTTCTACTTGCATATAACTGAGCTCAAGCGGTGTTTTACGGCCAAATATCTTAACCATAACTTCGAGCTTGCGCTTTTCTTCGTTTACTTTTTCTATGGCACCGGTAAATCCGTTAAACGGTCCATCGATGACTTTTATATTTTCACCTACGGTGTAAGGTATTGCAACATGTTCTGTAGCAAGAGCCAATTCATCTACCTTACCAAGCATACGGTTTACCTCGCTAGGACGTAGTGGCACGGGGTCACCTCCTTTGGTTTCACCCAAAAATCCAATAACATTGGTTACGGATTTTATGATGTGCGGAATTTCGCCCGAGAGGTTTGCTTTGATCATAATATAACCTGGAAAATAGGTACGCTCTTTAGAGATCTTCTTTCCATTGCGTATTTGGACTACTTTTTCTGTGGGTACTAAAATATCCTCTACAAGTTTTTCATAACCCATCCGAGTAATTTCGCCCATGATGTAGTCTTTGATTTTGGCTTCTTGTCCACTTACAGCGCGGATTACATACCATTTTTTGTCGCTCACCCTTGCTTTTCTTTTGCGGTTAATTAATCAAATCAAAATACACACTCACTACTCTTGAGAGTACGGTATCAGCACCCCATATCGCTAGTGAGAATAGAATAGAAAATACCATCACCACAACGACCAGTCGTTGCAATTCTTCGCGTGGTGTCCAAGAAACATTGTTTTTGAGTTCTTCGAACGAATCCTTGATATAATTGATAATTGATGACATATGTTATCTTCTGTTGCTGCACGGGTTGAGAGGCTCGAACTCCCGACACCTGGTTTTGGAGACCAGTGCTCTACCAACTGAGCTAAACCCGTTTTTATTTGATACGAAAGGCGTCACGCTTACGCGCGACACCTTAAGCATCAATTTAAAAACTGTATTAGTCTAAAATTTCAGTAACCTGACCCGCTCCTACAGTACGTCCTCCTTCGCGGATTGCAAAGCGCAGTCCTACGTTAAGGGCGATTGGTTGGATCAAATCAACAGTAATTGTAAGGTTATCACCTGGCATTACCATTTCAACGCCGTCAGGAAGCACGATGTTTCCAGTTACGTCAGTTGTACGTACGTAGAACTGAGGACGATAGTTGTTGTGGAATGGTGTGTGACGACCACCTTCTTCTTTTTTAAGGATATAAACCTCTGCTTTAAATTTAGCGTGTGGTTTTACCGAGCCTGGCTTACATATTACCATACCACGTTTGATATCTGTTTTTTCGATACCACGTAATAAAATTCCTACGTTGTCACCAGCTTCTCCGCGATCAAGGATTTTGCGGAACATCTCAACTCCTGTGATGGTAGATTTCATTTTTTCTGCACCCATACCAATGATATCAACTTCATCACCAGTATTAGCAACACCCGTTTCGATACGGCCTGTTGCAACAGTACCACGACCTGTAATTGAGAATACGTCTTCAACAGGCATTAAGAAATCTTTATCAACATCACGCTGAGGAAGTTCGATCCATGCATCAACTTCATCCATAAGCTTCATAACAGTGTCTACCCATTTTTGCTCTCCGTTTAATGCACCTAGTGCAGAACCAAGAACAACAGGTGTGTTGTCTCCGTCATAGTCATAGAAAGAAAGTAGTTCACGTACTTCCATTTCGACAAGCTCTAGTAGCTCCTCATCGTCAACCATATCGGCTTTGTTAAGGAATACTACAATACGTGGTACACCAACCTGACGTCCAAGTAAGATGTGTTCACGAGTTTGTGGCATGGGTCCGTCTGTAGCAGCAACTACAAGGATCGCGCCGTCCATCTGAGCAGCACCTGTAACCATGTTTTTAACATAGTCGGCGTGACCTGGACAGTCAACGTGTGCATAGTGGCGGTTTGCCGTTTGGTATTCTACGTGTGAAGTGTTAATGGTGATACCACGCTCTTTTTCTTCGGGCGCGTTATCAATCTGATCAAATGATTTTGCTTCAGATAAACCAGCGTCAGCCAATACTTTAGTAATCGCAGCTGTAAGAGTGGTTTTACCATGGTCTACGTGGCCAATAGTACCAATATTTAAGTGGGGTTTTGACCGATCAAAAGTTTCTTTAGCCATAATTGATGTTTTCTATATTGTTTTAAAGAGGTGCAAATTTACATTTTTTTTTGAATGAAAAAGGGATTTTGATTTAATTTTTAAATTATTTTATAGTCGCATTTTACTTGTAATCAAATATTAAGGACTCAATTGCAACTCTTTATAAATCCGTTGGGTTAGATTGCGCTTGTTCGCTTTGTTTCAATTGATCTTTTTGTTAAAAAAATATGTCGCATCTTTGGGGTGCACAATTTATGAGTACTAAAGATCCAAGATGTACGTGGGTTATTCCCTGTTATAATGAGGCAAACCGGCTTCCTTACTTAAAATATGTTCATTTTCTAAAGGCCAACACCACATCCTTTTTGTGGTTTGTCAATGATGGATCAATTGATGATACCATGGCGGTTTTAGACAAGCTCCAAAAAAAATTTCCGGACACTGTTGGGCTTCTCAACCTTAACAAAAATGTCGGTAAGTCCGATGCGGTTCGTCAAGGCGTTATAAAGGCTCTTGAGACCTCAAACACCCAAAGTATTGGCTATTTGGATGCAGACCTTTCTACTTCATTGGAAGAAGCTGACTTGTTGAGTCATAAAATCTCTACGTCGTGTAATTTTGTTTTTGGATCGCGCATACTCAAACTTGATAACGTGATTGAGCGCAAGTGGCATCGTTTTTTTATTGGGCGCGTTGTTGCAACGGCAATTTCAAGAATTCTTCAGATCGAAGTCTATGACACCCAATGTGGCTGTAAGGTTTTTTCAAGAGAATGGGCTCGTGTGGCGTTTGATAAGCCCTTTCTATCAAGATGGCTTTTTGATGTAGAACTTTTCTTTCGATTGATGCGGTTTGTTGGCAAAAAC
>Ga0208785_1000774_pt1 | contig 14188 bp, 10 predicted proteins | sample DEB08_DNA_2_FD_185499 | JGI IMG/M metagenome (GOLD analysis project Ga0208785, IMG submission 185499) | Aqueous microbial communities from the Delaware River and Bay under freshwater to marine salinity gradient to study organic matter... | ecosystem: Environmental > Aquatic > Marine > Coastal ...
AGTTTGTCCTTTTAATGACCAAGTTCCAGCATCTATTTTGAGAGAATAAATATTTCCATCTGTTGACCCTGCTAATACAACTGCACCACCATCAATAACAGAAGTTATTTCGTGTGTTGGTTCTACTTTAAATAACGCTGAACCTGTAGAAAATGAAGAAGAAAAGCTATCTGTAAATGGGTCGCCATTCCAAAAGTATTCTGCTGTTGATGACTTACCTGCTAAAAATAAAGAACCTTTTGTAAACCATACACCTGTAAAGTTATTGTTTGTAAAACCTGTATTATGACTGTGCCAAGGTGTTCCTACTGCTGGGTCATAATGTAAGAATTGTCCATTTGTACCATTAGAAGTTGTGATATAAACAGAGTTACCAAATACAGCAAGTCCAGTAATATCATAACTTATTGTTACAGGAGTAGTAGTCATAGCAGACCAAGTTTCACCTGCATCAGTTGATTCATATAAGGTTGTACCATCAGCTAAATATAAATAGCCATTAGTAGTTTGTGCCATATAGTTATTATCATTTGTAAGTGTTACACTTTTACTCTCTGTATCGTGTAATAATTGTACACTATAACTTTGGTCGCTATCTCCAGCAAAAACATTTACACCTTTACTATCCCAAAATCTTGAATAATCTCTATCAGTTCCATTTCTTCTATGTGCTTTATCTAAACCTTCACCACCAGAGAAATCTGTTCTTGAATAAATCTGACCAAACTCTTGTTGGAAATCTTCTGGAGTTTCTGATGTATTAACTGCTTGTGCCTGTAATGGAGCTGTATCTATACGAAGTTGCCTACCAGGACCAGCAGCCATACGAAGTAATAAGTTATCTAAGTTAGCTTCGTAACCAAATGCTTGTGGGTGAGATGTGTTATCTGGACTAGGTAAAGTTGCCATTACGCACTATAGTTTATGTTCATAATTGATACAGGTGCTGGATATAAAGAACGCAAGTTTCCTCTAGCTTCATCTATCAATAATGACCTAAGTCTAAGTAGTGCATTTCTAAGTCTTTCTCCTGAACCAACTGGGTAGTTTTCAGCAGCTAATCTCTCTGTAATAAACTCTTGTGTTGTAGCATCTATATCTGTTGCACCTACAACATCAGCTACAGCACCTACCATTACTATTTGTTCGTACTCATCAGCTATTAAACAATCAGTTGCTAGGTCATCTGTTTCAGCAGTTGGTCTAACAAACTTTCTTTTAACGACTAAATAAACTGTTTTACCTGTTGAAGTGTTATAAAACTGAACAGCAGTATTAGTACTGGATGGTGGAAAATCTCTAAGTAATTCTGTACCAGCAGAAGTATATAATTCTCCACTAGAGTTTTGTACATAAGAAGTTAATATCTCTACTGTACTTGCAGGTACTTCTACATAAGTTGAAGCAGAAGTAACAGATGTTGTTGTTACATTATACAGACTAGGATATAATCTAACAATATTATCTGATACTGCATCAAATACAGTTTTTCTTGGAAAGGTTGGATTAAGTGTCATTGTTGCATTATCTGAATGACTTGCAGCAGTTGTACCTTTAAATCCTCTTGCAACAGTTAAAGTTCTTGTTGAATTATTAGCATTAGTAACCAACATTAGTTCTTGGTCTATCTCAATTAATCCACCTGCACCTAAAAGGTTTTCTTCTTCAGTTGAGAATAGTCCTGCTTCATACACAACGCTTGTTGTGCTATTATCTATAGACCCATCTAACCTAGAAAATGCTGGTAAATCATCTGGTTTGTTTAAATAATCTCTATAAATTCTATCTACGAGTGTGCTTACTGCTGCCATATATCTCCATATTACTAGAGGGAGAAGTATTTATCTCCCTCTAATAAATATACTATCCAACTAAATATTAGGAAGTTGTTAATCCTGTGATTTTAGCGTGGAAAAGTTCTGGACCATATTCAAGTCCAATTTCACCATAAACTTGGTATTTATAAGCAGCACCTGTTTGAGCGAGTGGCTCAACAAAGAAGTGTCCTTTTCCTGGAATATCCAAGAATACTGGCTTACAGAAAGCCAAGTCCACGATTGCTACTTGTCCTGCTGGCATATGTCTGTCAAAGACAATTCCAACTTCACCAAAGTCAGTTTCAATAGTTGAAATATTGACACCACCCATATTTCTATCTCTTGGTGCAAGTGATAATGCACTTGAATAGATTGAGGATAGTTTTTGCTTTTGGAAGCTATTAGCCATAATTACAGGCATCTCAAATGGAGCACCTGAATCTGCCATTAACTTCAAAGCACCATCAACTGCTGCTTGGTCTAATACTGTGTCAGACCCTGCTACCTGATTGTCAAAGACATTGGTAGAAATAGCTGCCAAGATACCTCTTGTTTTTCTTGCTGTTGATACATCTGTATCTGCTACATATGTACCTTGCAAGAAAGAATATTCAATATCTCTTGCAGCTCTTTTTAGAGCCATATCCAACTGGAATGCCAATTCATCTTGAACTGGTTGGTTACCAATAATGGATTGTCCATTAAGGTTTCCTGTTGCTGCTTGTTTGGTATAAGATACCTGTACACCATATTGCATAATTTGAGTAACATTAATTACTTCACTTCTGCTTCTTTCTGCGAAACTTGGGTCAGCTCCTTCAACTGCTGCTGTTTGTGCAGCTGCTGCGTTATCAACTGTTTGCCAAGTAAATTGTTTTGATGTAACTGATTTTCCACCAGTTAAACCACCAATAGCAGAGAGAAAAGGTGTGTCGTTTGGAGTTATATTAAATAACTCACCCACATAATTAGGGAGGTCATAAGAATCTCCCATTCCTGATACTGCACCCATTTTTTAAATCTCCTTTACTTTTTTTCTAATAGTGCTTTTAATTTGTCTGCTTTGAGAGCTGAACTTGTTTTCCAATCACCATCAGCTTGTGCTTGTGCTATCTGGTCATCAATGCCAACAGGTTCTACTGGTACTGATGCTTCTATAACAGTATCTAAGTTTGCTTGGCTAGAAACAACTCTTTGCCTTTGCAATTCTTGTTGAGTTGCTTGTGGTAGGACTTCGCCCCAACCATACTGTGAAGCAAATTCTTTTATTGCATCTACTTCTAACTCACCTTTATACAAGTCTTTTAATGCTTTACCTGCACCAGTAGCTGGGTCAAAACCTGCATCTTTAATGGCTGATTCCATCTTCACAGATTTATATTCTTTCTCTACTGCTTCAAGTTCTTTAATGCGTTCACGCATTGACTTAATAGCATTGTTATCTTCTTGCATATCTTCTACTGTATTTTCTACTTCGTTTTCCATTATCTCTCCTACTCCAAGATTTTCTACTAACTACATCATCCTTGGGATAATGATGCGATAGGCGACAAAAAATAATTTAAGAATAACAAAAATTGTCAGCCACTTTTGGCTATTCAGATACTAGGCGAATTGGTATACTCAGTTTACACGCCAGCGATAAACCGGAAGGTGCAGCGTCTATTTAATAATCGCAGACTGCTACTATGCGATAAACTCATTATACCATTTGATTTAATATGTCAAGTTTATTCTTCTACTAAACCTGATATTCTACGACCTCTTCTAGCTGCTCCTGTCATAGGAGTAAATTCTGCAGCTTGTTCTTCTTCTAATCTTCTTATTTGTGCAATTTCTTCAGGACTTTGAAATACTGCAGCTTCAGTAAATTGTTCTAAACTAATTTGTTCTTCAGGTTCAATTCCTCTTGCTTCTTGTAATGACTGTAATCTAGGTAACTGTGCCTCAGCTGCAGCAAACAATTGTCTTGCTTGTGCTTGTGATACACCTGCTCTTTGTAATTTCTGTGCAAATTCTTGAGTTACATCAAATCCAGCTCTTGCAGCTTCTCCACCAATTTGTGCTGTAGTTATTCTACCTGCAACTATTTCTTCACCAATAGTAGGGTCTAATGCACCTAAGAATATAGACTCTGGTGTAAGCTCTAAACCAAAATTTGTAGCATAATAATCTTGTACTTCTGGTATATTTTCTTGTACTCCTGCATATACTGCACCAACTCTTTGAGCAAATTCTCTAGCAGAAACTTCTCCTTCTATAAGTCCAGTAAATCTATCTGCTAATAAAGAAGAAGATGTATCCCTTGGTATTCCATATTCTTGTAGCGTACCAATGTAACTTTCTTTTAATCCTGTATAAGTTACTTCATCAAATTTTACTGTGCCGTCAGGTCTTTTGTTTCCAGGAAAAGCAATATCATATTCAGGACTTCTTCTTACTTCTGCAATAGCTACTTGTGGGTCACCAGTCCTAGCCCATTCATTGGCAAATATTGCCAAAATATCTGGCGGTAAATTTGGATATAAACTTTGTGCTAATTCAGCATATGTAGCCATTAAACATTAACTCCTAACTGACTTATTGTACCTTGTCCTAACGCTTGTTGTAATGCTTCTGTAGCATCTGTAGTAACCTGTGTGATATTTTGTTGCAAACCTTTACTTCTTAATGTTTCTTGTGCTTTAGCAAAATCATTTGTTTTAACCATTTCTTGCCACCAACCTTGTGTTTCATCTGCAGTTTGTCCCCATACAGAAGTTGTTAAGTTTCTCCAAGGTCTAACAATATCTTCATAAGTAAGTTCTGGATTAGTGTAATTACTAAAAGCAGCAAGTCTATTTTGTTTTAAACTTTGTATTAAAGCATCTTCATAATCTGGGTCATCTCTTAATTTACCAGCAATTTCTGATACCTCATCTTGTGTTAATGCACCTAATGTAGGTCCTAACCATTTTCTATATAACTCTACTACTTCTCTTTCTCTAGCTGCTGTCCTATCAACATCACCAAAACCAGAAGTAGAAATAAGATTTTGTAATTCAAAATCTCTATCTCCTGACTTATATGGGTCAGCAAACAGTTTTAATTGTTCTGCTGTATATGTATCAGACCATTGTCCACTTATATTTTTAGCACTTACCCATTGAACTAAACCATCAGGCACTCCAGCAACACCTAAAGCATTTAATTGATTTTCATAAAATATTTCTAAATCATTTAATTGTCTAGCTGCTTCTGCAGGGTCAGATAATTCAATATCCATCCAAGCTCTTTCAGCAGCATTATGTGTTTGATACCAGTTAGTTAATCTCCATTCAGTATCTGATATATCTCTATTTTCAATAGCTGCTTCTGCTTGTAAAGCTATAAACTCTGGGTCTAATAACCAAGGTCTAAGTTGTGCTTCTTCTGAATATGTTTCTACGAAAGATGCAAATGGGTCATCCTCTATGCCAATGATTTGATTAGTATTACCAGCAACTATTGCTACTGTATCAAAAAATGTTTTATCCATAGTATGATTAGCAGTTGGTGCAGTAGCTCCTTCTGTTAATAATCCTGCAGCAAATACATCATTGCCTACAACTTCATAAGCCATATACATTGTGTTACCTGTATATAACTGCCCTTGACCTGGTACTGCATATATAAGATACAGTTTCCCATCTACATCTGTTAGCTTAGCTCCTTTTGGTACATTATTAAAATCTATGATTTCTGTTGAAGTTTGTTTTGAGGCTCCTGAAATACCTTGTGTTACTCCATCTTCTGCAGGTCCTGTACCATCTAAAGCAACTGGAGATAATGAATAACCATTAGCTAAAGCTTCTTTTAATGCTGCATTGCTAAATACTCTTTCTCCACCAGCAGGTGCATCTTTTCTATAAATAGGAATACCATTTTTATAATCCGTTGGAGTAAAACCAAATTCATCAGCCTCTTCACCTGTACTAGTGTCACCAGTTGGTCCGCTCGGTGCTGTAGTAGACCAGCCATCATCTAACCATTTTTGTAAATCTCTAACATCTACTTGTTTACTATTACCATCTTTATAAATAGTAACTAGATAACTCTCAATTATATCTTTTGCTACATCAGCATCTGACGGTTTTTCTGTTGACCATCCTTGGTCTATCCAAGTCTGTGCAGCTCTAAAATCTACTTTTTTTTCTTGGTCACCTTTATATAATGTAATTTGTGTAGCACTTAAATAATTTTGTAATTCAACATCTGTTGCATCTTTAACTTCTGGAACAACTACATTTACAGAACTAGGACTTATATTTTCTTTTGCTAACTCTAATGCTTTGTTAATTTCCGTTGTTTGTGAACTTTTAATTAACTGATATAAAATTTGTTTCTGTTCTGTTGAACCAACAACTTCACCAAAATCTGGTATTGTAATTCCTGCTTTTTTTGCTGCTGCTTGTAATTGTATTAAAGATGAATTTCTTGTAACTCCTAATGTATCAGCAATAACATTTTCTTTATTTGCTTCTGTCCATATATTAAATGTTTCATTAGATACAGCTCCGGCAACACCTAAAGCATTTTCTTTTATAGGTTGGTTATTTATAATTGCAGATTCTGGAACTTCATTAGCAGGTCTAGTATTACCTGATTGTGTGTTATACCATAATAAAGTATTTGGTGTTGTTGTAATAGCACCAGTATTTGTAATTTTAGAAACAATACCAGGTCCTTCAAATAACGCTTTAGAAATTAATATCCATTCACCTGTTACTGGAGTAGTTGGAGTAGTAGGTGTAGTTGGAGTAGTAGGTGTAGTTGGAAAAAATTCTCTACCACCTGGAGTAGTAACTTCTTCTACTGGTTTTTCTTCTCCTGTAGAGGTTGTAACTGTTTTTTTAGTTTCATCGTAGTATTCAACTTTAATATCTGATGCTTGAAATTCTGGTAAATTGGCTGTTAATACCCAACCTTCTGCTTCATAGACAGGAACTAATTTCTCATCAACCATTGAGTAAGAACCACCAGGTGTACGCATTTGTACTAAAGCCATTATCTCACCTCTCTTGCAGAGTTAGGCATTTTCTCTACTATACCTCTACTAGATTCAGGGAGTAGTTTTGAAAACAAAGATGCAACTGTAGATTCTGCTCTACCATATGGTCCTTGATTAGGAATGTTTATATCGCTAGGTTTATAAGTACTAGATAATGGTAAAGGAAAAGGTTTAAATCCTGGATTTGGTGCAGGTATTCCTCTATTAGGGTCACCTTCATTATAAATATCAACTGGTTCTACATTTTCCATAACAATAGCAAATTCATTTTTAAATTTATCTAAGTCTTCTTTAACACTTGGTTTTAATTCGTAATTACCATTTTCTTTTAATTTTTGTGCTCTTCCTGGTCCACCAAACCAAGCTACTCTAACTAAATCCCAAGCACCATATTGTTGAAAATATTTATTTGCTAAGTATCGTGCAATTTTATCTTGTGCTTTAGCATCTTGCCAAGATTTATCTTGTCTAAAATCAAATCCTGCTAATCCAGCATCTCTAGCAAATCTGTTGATATCTATATCTAATATACCATAAGCTCCTAATGCTTGTGCTATAACATATATACCATCATCTTTTTTCTTAGTAACAAATCCTAATTTATTAAATTGTTTTGCTTTAGCTGCTTGTTCTTGTGCTGTTCCACTAATCAATAATTCCACAGGTTCGTGCAATAATTGATAAGGTTGTTTTTGACCTCTTGATTCCATTATCTTAATAGCTTCTAATGCTTGGTCTATATATGCTGGGTTAGTATTGTAATCTTGTGCCATAACTTTACCTTGGTCTAGCAGCAATACTGTTAATAATACGAAGACGAGAATCCTGAATGTCTTGTCCTGCTTGTATTGCTTCTTGTTCTTTCTGTGTAATCCTATCAAATACTTCCATTGTTCTCGCACTTGGGTCAATGTCTTCTGTAACTGCTTCTTGTTCAAATTCAGTTGCATACATCTCTAGTGTAACAGGTGTTGCGTCAGGTAGTTCAGGTGTAACTTTAAATGCTTTACGAGCTTCAGCATCATAAACATCATATAGTAATCCTATTTCATATTCTTTAGGGTCACGACCTAATCTATTTCTAAATAAACCTTTTACATCTTGTGCTATGCTGTCGTAATTTGGTGGTAAATACGGTTGTATATTTTGATACTTTGGTAATGGATTGTTTGTGTAATTAGCTAATGCTTGTTTCCAACCATCTTCTGCTTTACCTACACCCATAATATTTGCTAATGTCATAACATCTTTCATAGCTTCACCATCTATTTTTGGGTCCCAAAATCCTGGTCTAAATGGTCTTCCTACTTGTGCTCCTAATAAATCTGCATTAACTAAGTCTGCTTGTACATCTCTTATCTGTGCAGCTGTCAAATTAGTAAAAGTATTGTTATCTCCAACTTGATAAAAGTTATTAGCAACTTCGGCAATAGTTGTCTCTTGACCTTGATATACAATTTGCTGAGCAGGGTCAACACCAATAAATTTTGGAGTATCAGCTATCATTGCACTATTTACTGCAGTTAAAAATTCTGCGTCATCTTCAAAATATTCTGTTGGAATTTGTTTACCAACAATTGTTACATATTCTCCTAGCCCTAATTTAATTGCATAATTTGCTGCAGTTGTAGTATCAGGTGCAGAATACAATGCTTCTATTTGTTCCTGTGAAAGGATTGGAGCTGTCTCACCTGGTCTTATTGGTGCTTGTATTAATTTAAGTAAGTCTTGTATAAATTTATCTTTGTCCATATTATCCTTGCTGGGTTAAAGCTATATCTTCTGCTTCTCCCTGTAATTCTGATTTTAACAGATTTTGATAAACAGGACCGAATTGTGGATATTGTGCAGCTAAATAATCTCCATATTTACGAAGTAAATTTCTCATACCAACATAATCATCTGATGTTTTCCAAACTGTTTCGCTTCCAGTTTTTGCTTTTACAGTATCTATAATAATCTGCCTTTTCTTCATATAATTTTTTAATGCTTTAACTGCATCATAACTTTCTAATCTAGGGTCTAATATTAATTTTTCTAATTCAGCAAATTGTTGTTTACTAGTAGGTTTTTCAGGTAATCCTAATGTTGGTTGATTATATCCCCAATATCTCATCATTAACATATTTTGATATTCTTTTTTTAATTCTCTTGCAGCTAAACTATTATTGTTTTGCAATCCCATCATTTCTTCCCATTTAGTAAACTCTACAAATCCTTTAATTTTAGCTTGTAATGCAGCGTGTTGTCTAGGTGTTCTTGGTACAGAATCACCTTCAATGTAATTTTTCTTTAATGCGTTCCAAGATAAGTCACCATAAAATGGTTCTGGATTTATATAAAATGCTGTAATAGGATAATCTTCATAAAGGTCTGGATATTCTTCCATAAATCTAGCACCCTCTTTTGTTACTGGTCTTTTCTGTACTGTAGTTGTTTTACTAACACTTAATGCTAAAGGATTAACGCCATATCTTTGTATGAATTCTTGTGTAGCTAAAAAGTCATCACCAAATTTTTCAGTTTTAATATCTCTATATTCATCTGCTAAAGTTTGAAAGAAATAGTAATCACCATTTTCAACTTTCAATTCATACAAAGGACTAGATACTCCAGCAGGTCCTACATATTGTGAAGCAAATCTAATAAGATAAATAAACTTAGCTTGTTGTGTTGCTATCCTTAAAGCGTCTTCTCTATCTTCTTGAGAATCAGATATGATACCTGCATATACTAAAGCTCTATATGTATCTATAACAGTATTACCAAATGCACCTACAGAATTTTCATCTTTATTAAATATTAAGGTAGATAACTTTTGCAAATATGCTGGATATAAACCTGCAGCTTTTGCTATTTCTGTTGGGTCAGACAAGTCAGGTGGTTCAAAATCACCAAATATTAACTTGTTGATAAATCCTTCTTCTGGATAATTGTCCATTAAATATGAAGCAGGTAGTCGTACAACTGGACCTACACCAGGAAGTATTGATGCTGCTAAGTTTACAGAAGCTGCATAAACAGGTAAGTTAACTTTTACATTGTCATTATCTGCACCAAACATCCATCTTTGTGCTAGTCCTTCTAATCCTGGATAACCAAACACCATTTCACCATTAGATGGGTTTTGATAAAAGAAACCTTTGTTACTTTCAGAGTCATATACAGGATTTGGTTTTACACCTGATATAGCTACTTGTCCTGGTCTAGTCAAGAATTGTAAATTGTTTTTAGTTAATCTACCCCAAGTCTGGAATATTTCTTGGTAAGCACCACCGAATGGGAATAAAAATCTTGTAGTTTCCCAGAAGTCACCTTTTTTAGATATATCATAAAGCAATACTCTAGTTTCTTCTAATGCTTTAGCTACTGCTAATTGGTTGATTACCTTAACATCATTAATACCTTTACCAGCTGCACTTGGTACAGCTTCCATTTCTTTTAACAATTTTTTACTAACACCATCTTTTTTAGCACCATCTATAATAAGTTTTTTTACTTTTTCAGAACTCATTGCAATTAAATCTTTTGACGCTTTATAATAAAAGTTAAAGAAAGCAGGAGACCTAGTAAATTGATTAGCAGGTTTTTCTGATAACCATTTAAAACCTAAGTTTGTTATTTTATCCCATTTTTTTATAGTTGCTGCATCTGGCTTTTCTAATAACTTAGCTTGATATTCTGCTGGAAAATTTTGTTTTGGATTAAATTTATTTAAAAATAATTCTTTTACATTTGCTTCTTGTTTAGCTACTTTATCAGATATATTTTTCATAACGTTAGGAGCAAGGTCTCCTGCTCTCCATTTTCTAATAGTAAATTCATCTACACCAGTTTCAAAAGCTAAATTCAGATTTACTTCTTTACCACCTTTTGATATAAACTTTCTTGTCGCAAATGTTTTTATTATTTCATCATTTGCTACCTCTCTAACCCAGTTATTTACAGGAGTGATGCCTTGTTGAGATTTATCAATTAATCTACCACCAAGCAAATCGTGTAACTGTGCTCGTTGTGAATATACAAAGTTATACACTAATTGTTCATATTCAGCTGGTTTAGCTCCTGCTTTTGTAAGTATGTTTCGTGGATTAGCAGGATTACTAGATACATTCAACATAACTTGTCTAAGTTCATTGCCTTCTGTCGTTAATTCTTTTACTAAAGTTGCATATGCTTTTTCTTTATTACTAGTAAGACTTGACTCAATCAAAGCTATTCTTCTAGCTAATGGGTCATCAAATGTACCAATTAAATCTGCATATACAGCATTATTAAACTCAGGATTTTCTTTTCTAATTGGTTTGATATTATCTTTTGTAAAATTTCCACCACCTTGTCTTCCTAGTGTTCTGTCTGTATATCCTTGATTAATTTGTGCTTTGCTTAATCCTAATTTAAATTGATTACTTCCTGGTAACCAACCATCTGCTTTGTTGTATGTTCCAGCAAATAAATTAGCAATATATTGAATTGGATGATTGTATAAAGAATTAATACCACTAGCAGCTAATCTTGCTTGTTCTTCAATTTGAACTCTAACCAAATATGCAACTCTTAACAAAGCTAATGGTTTAAATGCTTTACTGTAGTAACTATCCACCCAATTTACTAGTGCTTTATCTCCCATATAATCCATAACTTTACCTACTTGGTCACTAAGACTATCATTCATTTGTCTTGTAACTTTAACTACTGCACTCGGTTGCGGTAATGATATAGAAGTAGCTAAATGATTTTCAAATACAGGATATCTATATGATGCCTCAAATAAAGTGTTAGCTGTTTCGTCTGTATACCCAAGAGTTTTTGTATAATATTTAATAAAATCATCTTTAAAAGATATAGGCATTGAGGCATTCATAGAACCGTAGTACCTTGTAATTTCTAAGTGGTCTTCTAAATAACCTGCAGTCACAGTTGTTGCTTTATCTATAAATTTCTTTTGTTGTGTTGTTAGCTTTTCTGCTCCACCTAGCTCTTTGATATAAAAATCTCTTTGTTTTAATAAATCACCTCTTATAGCAGCAGACACAAAGTTAGCTCTTGCATATTGATTGTCACCAATTTTATCTAGTCCTTTTATAATATCTCTTACATTTTTGTTTTTTGTTGCTTCATCTACTTGTGCAAGACTCATATATTTTGTGTATTCCTGTACTAGATAATCTGCATTATTTACATCAAGTTGTGTATTGTCGTATATTTGACCAAACTGTCTCTGGATATCTACTTTAAAAGTTTCTTTCATAACTTTTCTAAAGTTACCTGTTTTGTATGCTCTAGGTAGTTCTCCACCTGTAGCAGCTACTAATACTTTTGGATTTAATAATCTTCTTACTGCATTTGCTTTAGCAAAATCATCTGTTATACCTTTAGGTAATTTTTCTAAATTTTTATAAAAGTTTGTATATTGTTTACTTCCGTGTCCTGTAAACTCTGATAATCTTGTTAAATTAAAATTTGATTTTTCTATTATTGTTGCTGGATTATTTCTATTATCATACACCCAACTAAGAAAAGGAACCATATCTTCACTAGCTAAATATTCATCTACAGCTTTTTGCCTAGTTACTTTTTGTAAGCCTCTTTCTAAAAAACCCATAGCATCTGCTTGTTCTGTAGTTAAAGCAGCAAATGACTTTTGTTTTCCTAAACCAAACATACTTCGTCTAGCTGTTACTGCAGATACACCTTTGAGTACTTTATTAGCAGGGTCTGCATACCAAGAAAGTGCTAAATCAGCAACACCAGTTAAAAAATCATAAGCTTCACTTTGTGGACTAGCAATAAATTCAAATGGTTTAAATAAATATCGTCCAGGAGTGACAGTAGGTGTTACTCCTCTTTCTAATAAAGCTTTTGCTCTTTCACCAGTAAACTGTACTTTTGTTGCAGCTTCTTCAAAATATTCTTCAAAGATAGGTTTACCTAATTGTTGTAAAGCAAATGCTCTAGCAATATCAGGACTAACTCCTTCATCTATTAATTGTTGATAGGTTTTAGTTTTTTCTGGGTCTGATGTTACAGATAAAAATCCTGTTCCAATATCTACTGCTTTGTTTTGTTTCCTAGCAGTTATATATCTTGATAAAGGGTCATCAACATCTGCTTCTTCCCAAGCATCCTTTAAGCTTTTAACCTTACCTTGTTGTAATAATTCTCCTGCTCTTGCAGCTCTTGGAACTGTATTTTCCCAAGCCCACAAAAAACCACCTGTTAAACCTTTAAGTAATAAAGTAGGTACACCAATATCAGAAGATATACCAATTTTTCTATACATATTATTTTTAAGTCTTCCCCAAGAACTTTCTTCTCTTTGCAATACTCTATCTTGTAGTTGTGCAATAAACTGGTCATCTAAGTTTGTTTGTGCTGCTCTAGCTAGCATTGGACCAGGCATACCATATGACTGTTGATTAATTTGACTAAATCTTAATGCTTGCTCTGGAGTTGTTCGAACTGGTATATTACTACGCTTAACACGCAGCAAATCGTTTACGATATCGTCTGAATAAAGTCCATAAGCCATATCAAATTATATATTGTAATAGCGAATCATCTCCGCTTTCAATCCAACTATTAAATATAAATTGATTTATTTCGTAACTTGTTCCTGCTTCTGGTCCTGGACCTGGTCCAATAGGTAAACCTGCTTGTACTGGCTCACTTTCAACTTGTGTTTTTGCAAATGTATCAATTTGAGGAACAGGTCTTTTTATTTGTTCTTGTGTTTCAATTTGTGGAAGATTTCCAACTTTTGGTAAACCACCTGTTATCTCAACTTGTTTTTTTATTTCTTCACCTTTTCCATAAGTTGTGCCTGCAGTTAATCCTGCAACCATACCACCAGGATTTCTTCCTGTAGATAAAGCTGAACCATTAAATTTATTTTTACTTATACCTTTATTAGATGCACTTCTTGCCATTAATAATCCTCTTCATCCTCATCATCATAATACATAAAAGTTGAACTGATTATCATATAACCAAATGGAAATACCATTGGTGGCATTTGGTCACGAAATATTCTAGTTCCTCTTTCACCTGCTGTTTCTTCAAAAATAATATCATCACCTTTTTCATCTACATCATCAAGACAAAAATTAACTATTTCTTCAAATTGTTTGTTGATAGACATTAGCCACCCATTCCTGCTAAGAGCTGTGCAATACCTGGTGGTGGACCTTGTGGTGGTAAGGTCTGTCCACCAAGTAATGCTTCTTCAGCTTCTGACATCTCTGGTTCTTCTGCTGTAAAGAACTTATCCAATATGTTTTGCATATTATCTGGATTCTTTCTTATCTGCACAACAGCCATAGTTGCCTTTGGGTTACCCTGT
>Ga0208785_1000792_pt1 | contig 14002 bp, 14 predicted proteins | sample DEB08_DNA_2_FD_185499 | JGI IMG/M metagenome (GOLD analysis project Ga0208785, IMG submission 185499) | Aqueous microbial communities from the Delaware River and Bay under freshwater to marine salinity gradient to study organic matter... | ecosystem: Environmental > Aquatic > Marine > Coastal ...
AAAACATCAGGATGAGCTTTTTCGACTTCGTCTAAAAGTACAATGCTAAATGGTTTTCTTCTCACAGCTTCTGTAAGCTGACCGCCTTCATCATAACCAACATATCCCGGAGGAGAGCCAATAAGCCTACTTACTGTATGCTTTTCCATATATTCAGACATATCTATCTGAATTAAAGATTCTTCGTCACCAAATAGGAATTCAGCTAAAGCTTTTGCAGTCTCTGTCTTTCCAACTCCAGATGGCCCTAAAAATATAAACGATCCTGAAGGTCTTTTTGGATCTTTTAATCCAGATCTAGTCCTTCTTATTGCTTTAGATACAGCAGAGATTGCTTCATTTTGGCCAATAATTCTCTTGTGTAATTCAACTTCCATCTCCAATAATCTTGCAGTCTCTTCTTGAGTTAGTCTATGAACAGGGATACCAGTCCATTGAGCTAATACCTCAGCTATTTCTTCCTCATCTATGACCATCTCAATTTCATCTACTGATGATGCGTCTGTTGTATTTACTTCATCTAACAAAAGCTTTTCCTGGTCCCTAATTTGAGCTGCTTTTTCATATAATTGAGATTGGACAGCGTCAATCTTTTGCTCTCTAAGATTTTTAAGTTTGTCAGCAATTGCTTGCTTTTCTTGATCTAATGGTTTTTTGTAAACTCTCATACGGCTTCCAGCTTCATCAATTAAATCAATTGCCTTATCCGGCAAAAATCTATCAGAAATATATCTGTCAGCCATATTTACAGCAGAAGCTATTGCCTGATCGGTAAAGCGTACTCCGTGATGAACTTCATATCTATCTTTTAGTCCATCTAATATTTCTATAGCGTCAGATAATTTTGGCTCGTCTACTTGAACTGATTGAAATCTTCTTTCTAGTGCTGCATCTTTTTCGAAGTGTTTTCTGAATTCTTCAAGTGTTGTAGCACCAATAGTTTGCAGTTCTCCTCTAGCTAACATTGGTTTAAGTATTGATGCCGCATCTATAGCACCTTCCGCTGCACCGGCGCCTACAAGGGTGTGTATCTCATCGATAAATAATACAATGTCTCCCCTTGTTTTTATCTCTTTAAGAACTTTTTTCAAACGTTCCTCAAAATCACCTCTGTAACGGGAACCAGCAACAAGTGCGGAAAGGTCTAAGGTATAAATTTGTTTACCCTCAAGAGTAACTGGAACATCCCCAGCAACTACTTTTTGAGCAAGACCTTCAACAATTGCGGTTTTACCAACTCCTGGTTCACCAATTAAAACAGGGTTGTTTTTTGTTCTCCTAGAAAGAATTTGCATAACTCGTTCAATTTCAGTTGTCCTACCTATTACAGGATCAAGTTTTCCTTCTTTTGCCATTCTTGTTAAGTTTCTACCAAATTGATCTAAAATTGCTGATCCTGTACCAGACCCGGGTTTTTCTCTGCCACCAGTTGATGTGGTTTGCTGTTTTTTACTTTCGCCTGCAGAAGATATTAATTTAATTACAGTCTGTCGCACTTGGGATAATTCAGCTCCTAATTTTTTAAGAACTTGAGCAGCTACACCTTCTCCCTCACGAATCAAACCAAGAAGTATGTGCTCTGTTCCAATGTAGTTATGTCCAAGTTGTAATGCCTCTCTTAGAGAAAGCTCTAGAACTTTTTTTGCTCTAGGAGTAAAAGGTATGTGCCCACTTGGAGATTGTTTGCCTTCCCCAATAATTTCAACGACTTCTGACCTAACACTGTCGATATTGATGCTTAACTCTTCTAAAGCTTTTGCGGCATGCCCTTCTCCTTCTTGGATTAAACCAAGAAGTATATGTTCTGTGCCAATGTAATTGTGGTTAAGTCTTCTAGCTTCTTCCTGCGCTAAAACTACAACCCTTCTAGCTCTGTCTGTAAATCTTTCAAACATATTGTTATATTACCAAGGGTCTGTTTATACACTTAAATGAAAATTACAACTATTTATACTTTTACCTTATTCTTTAGTTATGGAAAGCAATGAAATTAAAAAAATTATACCTTTTGATGATATTTGGGAAAACTTAAATATATTAGAAAAAAGGCTTTTAGAAGTTTCGAGTTCTTCAAATGATTATCTTACATCGATTTCTCAGTATCTAATAAATGCAGGAGGGAAAAGATTTCGACCAATAGTAACCTCACTTGCTGGAAAGTTTGGAAACGAAATTGAAAATATTAGCAAAATTATTGATGCTGGTGTTTGTGTAGAACTAATACATATTGGAAGTTTATATCACGATGATGTCATGGACAATGCTACAACAAGAAGAGGGGTTGAAAGTTCAAACTCAAAATGGAATTCTACCCTTTCAATACTTGCTGGTGATTATTTACTTGCAAGATCTTCCGAGCTTGCAGCCGAAAGTTTAGGACTAGAATCTGTCAAACTGCTGGCTTCAACTTATGCAGAATTAGTAGAGGGACAAACAAAAGAATTAAATTTAGCTTTTGACTCTAACCAAAAAATTGAGGATTATTTAACTGTAATTGAAGGGAAGACTGCAAGCCTTATTAGAACTAGTGCAAGGTTAGGTTCTGTTGCTAGTTCAGCAGATAGTGAGATTGTTGATGCCTTGAGCAATTGGGGTTGGAACTGCGGAATAATTTTTCAAATTTCTGATGATATTTTAGATTTAACATCCGACTCTGAGACTTTAGGAAAACCTGCAGGTAATGATCTTTTAGAAGGAACTTACACACTGCCAGTCTTAATTGCATTGAATAAAGATAGGGGTAAGTACCAGGAAATCTTGACTGAAATAAAAGAAAATAAAATAGACGTTAAAAATGTACTTAATGAATTTACCACAAAGGAAGTAATTGAAGACTCAAAAGAGATAATCAATGGCTACTTAAATGACAGCATAGAGGCTATATTTACACTCAAAAATCATGAGCTATTTCCAGTTCTAGAAAACATAAATAATTATCTTATTAATCGAACAAATTAATTTTCAGGTTTTAAATGGGGAAAGGCAATAACTTCTCTAATTGATTCATTATTTGTAAGCATCATTACAAACCTATCTACACCAAAACCCAGTCCCCCAGTTGGGGGGAGTCCGTACTCTAAGGCTTCAATGTAATCCCTATCTTCTACATGAGCCTCTTCATCTCCCTGAGATTTTTTTTGTGCTTGTTCTTTTAACCTTGCTTCTTGTTCAACTGAATCAATAAGTTCGGAGAAACCATTAGCTAATTCATTACCAAAAGCAAATAATTCAAACCTTTCTGTCACTCCATTCTGATCTTTACTTTCTCTAGCAAATGGTGAGACTTCTTTGGGGTAGTCTGTTACAAATGTAGGATTTACAATTTTGTCTTCAATGTATTTCTCAAACAAATCGTAAACTAACATTCCTATAGTTTCAGAGTCATTATCGATCTTATGTTTTGATAACAACTCTTCTTTAATGTGTTTTAAATCTGAATTATATTTGATTTCAACATCAAAGTGCTTACTAACCAAATCAAACATGCTTGTTCTTTTCCAAGGAAAGCTAAAATCTGCTTCTTTGTCTATAAATTCAATCTTTAAATCATGATTTAATTGAGTCAATATGTACTCACACATCTTTTCAACCATATCCATCACACCATTGACATCTGTGTAAGCCTCATAACTTTCCATCATTGTGAACTCCGGTGAGTGTGTTTGGTCAATGCCTTCATTTCTAAAAACTTTTCCAACTTCAAAAACTTTTTCATAACCACCAATAATTAATCTTTTTAAATATAACTCAGGAGCAATTCGAAGAAACATGTCAATACTCATTGCGTTATGGTGTGTTACAAAAGGTTTAGCAATGGCACCTCCAGCTTTTGGTTGGAGTGAAGGGGTTTCAACTTCAATAAACCCATTACTAACCATAAACTCTCTTAATAATTTGAGAACTTTAAATCTCGTATCTATAGTTTTTTTTGCATCATCATTTACGATTAAATCTATATATCTTTGTCTAAATCTAGTTTCTTTATCTTTCAATCCATGCCACTTTTCAGGAAGTGTTCTTAAAGATTTGCTCAAAACTATTAAATTGGAAATTTTTAACGAAAGCTCTCCCTTTTTTGTTTTCATTATGATTCCAGAAGTACCTACTATGTCTCCTACATCCATTAATTCAATGTGTTCTTCTAATTTCTTATCTGAATCATCTTTAGAAGCAAGTAATTGTATTTTTCCAGTTGAGTCTTTTACATCTATAAATGTTAGTTTTCCAAAAGACCTAATACTTATAACACGACCTCTCACAGTAACACTAACTTTTGTTTGTTCTCCATTGTCTAGGCTTTGATGGTTGGCATGAATGTCGGTTATAAAACTCGCATTTTTAAAGTATGTTGGGAAAGACCCTGTTTCTTTTAATTTCTCAACCTTCTCACGTCTAAGGTTATATATTTCTTTTTCAGATTTTGATAATTCGGTCACATGTATATCCTAATTATTTAAGTTAAATATTTCTTCTAACCCAACTAATGTTAAATTTCCTTCGTATTGTGTGTTTAAATTAAGTGCAGGTTGAATAATTGAACTCAACCCTCCAGTTAGAATAATTTTTGGTTTTGTGCCTAATTCTTGCAAGAGTCTCTCAATCATAGAATCTATCATAGATGCGTGCCCAAAAATTAATCCGCTTTGAATTGCTTCATAAGTATTTTTACCGACAACTTTTTTTGGAAGGTCTAATTCAACAGATTTCAAAGAAGCAGTCTTTGATGTTAAAGCGTCTAGGCTAATCTTTATACCTGGAGCAATAGCTCCGCCTAAATACTCTTTTTTATTGTTTACAACATCAAAAGTAGTTGCCGTCCCTAAATCAACTATTATCACATCTGATTTGGCAATTTTGTAACCAGCAACTGAGTTTGCTATCCTGTCAGGTCCTAATTCTTTTGGATTATCAATGTTTACTTTTAAACCTGTTTTGATTCCAGGCTCAACAACGATAGGTGGAAAATCTAAATATTTCTCAATTGCTTGAACCATATTATTAGTTACTTGAGGAACAACTGAGCAAACTATTGAACCTATTAACTCATTTCTTTTATCATCAATTAGATTAAAAGTAGAGTTAAAAAGTGCTAACAATTCGTCTGGAGTGTTTGCGTCTCTAGTGGTAAATCTATAAGAATCCCAACCATCCTTATTGCCAATTCCAACAGTTGTTTCAGTATTTCCAATATCAATTGCTATTATTTTTTTCATATTTCTATATCAATGTTGTCTATCAACCTTACATTTTCAACATAGGCTGCAGTTAATAACTTTAATTTCTTTGAGTATTTATTTGGATAATTAAAATTTTCTTCATCTACTATTTCAAGATAGTCCAAATCAATTTCATTTTGATTAATTAAATTGATCCCTATTTCAATAGATTCTTCAAAACTTTTACCTAAATTTATTTCTTTAACCACATTTTTTAAAGATTTAAAAATATTTGCTGCATTTAATTTAGCATTTTGTGATAAAAGGTTATTTCGGCTACTCATAGCAAGCCCATTTTTATCTCGAAATATATCGCCTTCTATTATTTCAATATTTAAATCAAACCGATTAATCATGTCCTTAATTAAAAATAATTGTTGGGCATCTTTTTTCCCAAACACAGCATGGCTAGGTTTCACTAAATCAAACAGTCTATTTACAACAGTTAATACTCCTTCGAAATGGCCAGGCCTTGAAGCTCCCTCGAGAATAGATCCTACTTTACTAGGAGCAATAGAAGGGACTCCTTCATCAGGATAAACGTAGCTTTCCTGGGGCAGAAAAATAAAATCCACATCCCTACTTTCCAATAATTCAATATCTTGTTCAATCTCTATAGGATAATTTTTGAAATCTTCATCATTGTTGAATTGTCTTCTGTTTAAAAATATAGAAACTAATGTTTTTAAATTTGTTTCTTTTCCAATATCTACAAGTGATAGGTGGCCTTCATGTATTGCTCCCATTGTGGGAATAAAACAAATGTTTTCAGATAGGATGTCTTCGTTTATTGTGTTTATCACTTTTGTCATTATCGTGCCCTAAAATGGTGCCCGTACTTAAGATTTAATTTTACCAATATTAGTTATTTTTTGATCAAAAATTTTAAATCTAGATTTGTCTAAAGGCTTATTTAAAACCTCGTATAAAGGCTCAACAACAAAAAGTCTATTTTGCCAATCATAATGAGGGATAATTAAATCTTCTTCGTCAATCTCTTCACCTTTAAAAAAGATAATATCTATGTCTATCAACCTTGGTCCGTATCTAAAATTATTTTTTCTCCCCATTTGAGTTTCTAATTCCTTAATTTTTACCAGTAAATCTCTAGCTGTTTCTTGATATTCAATTTCAATAACAATATTGAAAAAATCATCTTGTTCTTTGTAAAGTAATGGTTCCGTTTTGTAGACTGATGAAATTTTTAGTATTTTGGCAAAATTAGAAATGAATCTTACAGCATGAATTAAATTGTTTTCCTTATCACCAATATTTGAGCCCAAGGAGAGAAAAATACTATTTAAATTTTTCACAATAAGAAACCGAAATGCCCTCTGTTCTATCTTTTAAAATTGTATTTGGTTTATGAACTGTTACCTTAATTTCTTGTAACATAGAGACATTTTTTGCGTATTTAAATACAATTTGTTCAGAAATTTGTTTTGCCAAAGTTTCAATTAAATCATAGCTTTCTGTGTTTACGAATTTTATAACTAAATCAACAATTTCCTCATAATTAAGTGTTTTGTTAATATCGTCTTCAGAAAAATCAGAAATATTAATATCAATGTCTACCAAAAATTCTTGATCGTTTTGTTTTTCGTAATCGTAAATTCCATGTTTTCCAGAACACTTTATTTTAGAAATATTTATGTCGAATGACATTATTTATGTTGTTGGAATAAGAGCTATAGCTTTTGGTGAAAGTGGTTTTTCTAATATTTTTTCTAGTATGGTTCTTGCCAAAATAGGATCGTCCAAAAGTTTAGAGTAAATTAAATAACCAGCGAGAATTCCCGGCACTTGTTCATCTAATATTTCTCGATGTATTAGAAGCTTTCGATCTTTATCTGATAAAGCTTCTTTAATTGCATTAAAGATAACATTTAAGGACTCTTTTGGAATGTCATTACTAAGCGGATAGTGATAAGTTCTAAAACCTACTTCTTGATAGTTTTTTAGATTAAAGTCTGAATCAAGTAGAGAAAAAATAGCATTAATGCCTTGTCCTTTTAGCCACTGAATTTCTTCTTCCCTCCTTATTTTACGAGGAGTAAGGCCACCACCGCCAATGCATTCGGAAACAGCTAGTTTTCCTTCAATTATCCAATGAAAATCATTGGGTTTTAAACCAGCCATTGTAACCTCCGTAAATTACATACTAGCTTAAATGTAAAACTAAGAAGCTATGTGTAGCCTGACCAAAGAAACGCCAGAGTCTATACAATGGTTATAAAGTTCTTCATCTGTCATATCTAAGTTTTGAGCAAATTTTTTCTTCGAATAACCCACAATTAATGGAAATCCAAAGGAAAAATATTCTAGATTTTTAAATAATTTTTGAGAGTCCTCCATTGATTTGCCAAACCCTAACCCTGGATCAATAGAAATTCTGTTTTTATCAACTCCATGAGAAATTAAATTTTCTATTTTTCCTTCTAAATGGTCTCTTACTTCTTTTATTACGTCTTTGTAATTCATTCTTTCTTGAATATCAGATGAATTTGGGTGCTTATGAACAAGAATAATCTTTGGAGATTTTTCAACAATTAATTGAATCATTTTAAAATCATTGAAACCACTAACATCGTTAACTATTTCAAAATTATTCTCTAAAGCATATCTGGCAATTTTATAGTCCATCGTATCAACCGATAATTTAAACTTTCCAAAATAATTAGATACAAAAAAATTAAGTCTTTTTAACTCTTGTTCATAACTTACTTCTTTAAAGCCTGGTTTAGTTGAAACTCCACCAACATCAAGAATTTTTATTTCCTTTTCTTCTGCTATTTTTAATAAAAATCCCAATCTCTCATTATTTTCAAAAATACCATCACCAGAAAATGAATCATTTGTAGAATTAACAATTCCAATTACTTTTTGGTTAACTGAATTTAAAAGATTATTCCAATCTGTCAATTTTAAGAAAAGTTTAAAAGTGCTTCGTTTCTTAAAGAAAAGTCTAATTCATACACACCTGTTGAGTACGTAGTTATGACTTCCTCTGATGAATTTTGAGAATTCAATAAATCAGAGCATAGATGTTTTGCAGACATTTTAACAAATACTCCATCAGCATCTAAAGTTTTGTGTATGAAAGAGGCAATTTTCTCAGTTAACTTTTCTTGTAATGTTAAGTCATTTGAAAAGTGTCCAACAAGATCACTAAATTTTGATATTCCCAATATCTTCTTCTTTGGGAAAACAGCAATACTAGCTGAGCCGTGAAAAGGCATCATATGATGTTCACATAGGCTAATGTATGAAATTGCGTTTATATAAATTGGTTGATTGTGGGTGACTTCTTTTAGAGATTCGAAAATCAGCGTTTCGTCACTTTTATTAGACAATTTTTTTTGAACTTGATCTAAAAACTTAATAGATAAATTTTTTATTTCCTTGTCACTTTTATCAGTTATTTCTTTTAATAAGGAAAATAATGATTCCTGCGCCTGGATTAGGTTAGTTTGAACTTTGCTCATCAGGCAAGCCTTAAGCTTTTACCAGTACCCTGAATTTTAACTTTTTTAATAGTTTTAAATACTTCAGCAACTTCATCTTTATTAATAGTCTCTTTCTCTAATAATAAATTAACCATTGCATCCATTTGTTTTTTAAACTTCTTTAATATTTTTCCAGCAATTATGTGAGCGTCATTCAATAAATTCCTCACCTCTTCATCTATAGATGAGGCGACTTCGTCAGAATAATCTTGTTGTCTTCCATAATCTCGACCTAGAAATACTTCGTTTGAACCTTTTCCATAAAGCATTGGTCCAAGTTTTTCACTCATACCAAACTCCATGACCATTCTTCTAGCAATATCTGTGGCTTTTTCAATATCGTTTGATGCTCCTGTAGTTGGGTCTGCAAATATTAATTCCTCTGCAACTCTTCCTCCCATAAGCATTGCTAGTCTATCCTTTAATTCAGCCTTAGATGAAAGATACTTTTCACTATCGGGCAATGCCTGAGTATAGCCAAGCGCTCTTCCCCTTGGGATAATGGTAACTTTGTGAATTGGATCTGCATTTGGAAGTGCCCAGCCTACTAGAGCATGGCCAGTTTCATGATAAGCAATAATTAACTTTTCCTCTTCTGTCATTACTTGACTTTTCTTTTCAGGACCAGCCATAACTCTATCAATTGAATTTTCTATATCTGCAATACCAATAGATTTTTTATTTTTCCTTGCAGCTAGTAGTGCTGCTTCGTTTAATAAATTGGCAAGATCGGCACCTGTAAATCCTGGTGTTTGCTTAGCCAAAGTTTCAAAGTTGACATTTTTTGCTAATGGTTTATCTTTAGCATGAACTTTTAGAATTTGAGTTCTTCCTGCCAAGTCAGGCCTGCCAACGATTACCTGTCTGTCAAATCTTCCCGGTCTTAATAAAGCTGGATCCAGAACGTCTGGCCTGTTAGTGGCTGCCATTAGTATTACACCTTGGTTAGCTTCAAAACCATCCATTTCAACGAGTAATTGATTTAAAGTTTGTTCTCTTTCATCGTGTCCACCACCAAGACCAGCTCCCCTCATTCTTCCAACTGCATCAATTTCGTCTATAAAAATGATTGCTGGAGATGATTCTTTTGCTTTTTTAAATAAATCTCTTACTCTGCTAGCTCCAACCCCAACGAACATCTCGACAAAATCAGATCCTGAAATACTAAAAAATGGAACACCGGCTTCTCCAGCAACTGCTTTTGCAAGTAGGGTCTTACCTGTTCCTGGGGGGCCTACAAGTAAAACTCCTTTAGGAATTTTTGCACCAAGTTTGTTAAATTTTTCTGGAGATTTCAAAAACTCTTTTATCTCTTCTAGTTCTTCTTTAGCTTCTTCAACACCTGCTACATCCTGAAAGGTAACTTTTGGTGCTTCTTCATCGAGCTCCTTAGCCTTAGATTTACCAAATTGCATAATCTGATTTCCATTTGATCTAACTTGAGAAAACATATAGAACATAAATCCTGCGAGAAATAGCCAAGGCAAAAATGCAAAAACATAATCTTGAAACCCCGCAGGCTCTGTATCTGTATCTAAAACTATATCTTGATCGACTAAAAGTTGAAATACTTCTCCCTCAAAACCCTCTGGGTATTCTGTTTGATACAAGGTTTCATCATTTGCTTTTTTATATTCGACCATATTTGATTGTTCTTTTATTGTGGCTTCTATTACTGAACCAGAGGTAATTTCATTTTTAAAAGCAGTAAAAGATTTGCTTTCAGGTGCATTAACTGTAGTGTTGTACTGCTGTACGCCAAGAAAGATAAGTAGTCCCAAAGCAAAATATATAAAAAATGACTTATTGTTATTTTTTTTATTAATTTCTTTTTTCTTATCCATCTTATTTAATTTAATACTCTTGGGTTTAAAAGCAATACTGACATTTAAGAGAGAACAGCCAAATAAGGCAATTCTCTATACTTTCCCTTGTAATCAAGACCATAGCCCACCACAAATTCAGGGCCAATTTCAAATCCACTGTAGTCGATTTCAATTGGATCTTTTGAAACTCCTTCTTTAACAAACATGCAAAAAAATTCAATATTTTTTGGATTTCTAGATTCAAGTAATTTTTTTAAGCTCGAAAGGGTTAATCCAGTATCATAAATATCTTCTACGATCAATATATTTTTATTTGAAATGTCATACTCTAGGTCTTTAATTATCTTAATTTGTCCGGAGGATTCAGATCCGTAATAAGATTTAATACTCATAAAGTCAAAGGTAACATCAACCTTAAGTTGCTTCGCAAGATCGCTTACAACTATAAAAGCTCCTTTAAGAATGCCAACAACTACAAGTTCTTCACCTTTATACTTACTATTTATTAATTCTGCAATTTCCGAAATTTTGTTTTCTATTTCTTCTTGCGATATTAAAGTTTTAGAAATTTTCAATACTTACCTTTTCTGTAGAAGCACTTATTATAAATTTATCTTTTTGTGTTTCCAACCAGTTTCCTTCACTAGATTTTCTTATTCCTGGTATCCATAGAATAGTATCTTTCAGTTTAAGAACTGGCCAAACCTCTCGAAGTGACTTATTTACTCCGTATGAACGAAAAATTTCAGCAGCTTTTTGGTTATGACTTCCTGTTTTAAATAAATCTCCATCAGAAATTTCACTAAAATAAATTTCATCTTCTAGGTATTTTGGTAAAGATATAGACCAATTGTTTGAACTATCGATAGAATCGTATTTTTCGAAATTAAAAAAACCCTTTGGTTCTAGCAAAACTCCACTATCCTTCCATTTTTCTTTATTCACAAAGATAAGAAGCCCACTTTGAGTTGAAAGTTCCCAATTTTCAAAAAAACTTTTCCTAATATTTTTTTCAATGACAGAAAATATTTTTTTGATATCGGAATTTTGTAATCCGCTTTGTCCAATATATTGAGATATTGTTGATAACAGATAATATGATGCTGAGTTGTTTTTATCAATGAGTGAAATTGGAACTTCTATGTACCCTTTTGCGGTTTTGATGTACGAGATTAGATCTTTATCATTTTTTGTTAATTCATCTATTTCATAAATTAAACTTTGTATTTTATTATTCAAATCTCCTTTGAAATTCTTTTCAATGTTAGGAATAATTTCATTCCTTAACCAATTACGTAAAATTGAGTTATCTTTATTTGTAGAGTCTTCTAAAAAATTAATCTTTTTTTCCTGAGCATAATTAATGATTGAAGATTTTTTAATATCAATTAGTGGTCTTAAAATATTTTTTGTCTCTTGTTTTATAGAAAGCAAGCCTTTGAGTCTTGTCCCTCTGAACAAATTTATCATAAAAGTTTCTACTCTATCATCATTGTGGTGTCCAAGTAAAAGAATCTCATCTTGTCGCATGTTATTAAAAAATGCTTCATACCTTGCATCTCTCATTTTTGTTTCTGATGAATCAGAATCTAACTGAGTATCTAGATTCAAATGATCGATACCTAAATCTTTAGCGATAGTCTCGGCTGATTTTTGAAGTTTGTCTGAATCTTTTTGATTGTGATTAACAAAAACACTCCTGACATTTGATGTATAAGAATGCACTATATGGAGCAGTACTGAGCTGTCAACACCTCCACTTAAAGCAACAACATAGCTTTGATTTGGATCAAGCAAATTAGTAATTCTATTTTCAATTTCAGTCATTACAAGAAGACTAATTTATTTTTCTATAACTTTGTATCTTTTTCTTGTTACTTGTCTGAAGTACTGGATGACATTGCCAAGAATCACCAGAGTAGCTATCGCAACAGTAGTTGGAATTAAAAATCTGTAAGTCCAAGCTACATCCTCTATCTGCTCTGGTGGTTCCTCTATAACTATTGCAGGTACTGGAAGGTTCTCATTCATTGTTCCCTGTTGGGTTTCATTTTCCTCAACATGATCATCAGCTAATGCAGAGATTGCTGGTGTCATGAATATAAACAAACCAAGTACAAATGCAAATTTTTTCACAATATGAGACTAGTAAAAGATTAAAAAAATATAAAGATTTTAAAAATTAATATTTAGTTGATATTTTGAAGAAAACTTATTTGATTTTTAATGAAAAAATAAAGTTAAAAAGTAAAGGGCTCCTATTAGGAGCCCTTTATTGTGTCTGACCTTTGGCATTGCTTCGAGGAAAGAAACAATCTCAGCTATCTAGCTGCTACTTTTTTTTCTTAGCTGCTGGTTTTTTAGCTGCTGGTTTTTTAGCTGCTGGTTTTTTAGCTGCTGGTTTTTTAGCTGGCATATGCCTCCTTCTTCTTGAAATGTATCATTTTTTAAAAAAATTGTATTAAATAATTTTTGATTTTTTAAAAACAAAAAAAATTTTTAAAAAAAAGGGTAGAATTAATTTTCATACAAAATTTTAAACTTTATAAATTCAATGAATATTTTTTAGAGAAATTTTGTAATTCTTTATTATTTACTTTTTTGATTTTATAGCTATTTATCTCACTTGAAACTTTAACATCAGTCTTTAATGTTGATAGCTCTTTATATTGTTTCAATAAGTTAAAATTATTTCCAATCGTTTCAGAGTGTTTTTCTCCAGATCTAATTTTTTTAGACCATTTTTCTCTATTCTTATAAACTTCATCTATATTTTTATACATATTTAATAGTTGTGAAGCAGTTTTTTCACCTATTCCTTTCATTCCTGGATAACCATCTGCACTGTCTCCAACAAGTGCAAGAAAATCTGGTATTTGATGAGGATATACTCCAAATTTTTTATAAACATCATCTCTTGTAATAAAAGATTTATACCTAGTTGAGTACATTACAATATTTTCAACGCTTAAACATTGCATTAGATCTTTATCTAATGATCCAATAATAATTTTTACATTATCATTTTTAAAAAACTCACACACAGATGCTATGGCATCATCTGCCTCATAATGGTCCATCGACAATAAGGTAAGTCCAAGTAATTCTGTAACTTTTTCAGCCAAAGGAAATTGATCTAATATTTCTTTATCTATATTTCTACTAGATTTGTAATCGTTATAAATTTCATTTCTAAAAGATTCCACCTTTGAATCGAATGCAACACCTATATACTCATATTTTTTTCTTAAGGATTGCAGGTGGTTTATGTATCCTTTTAGTGCACCTACTTCTTTTCCCTTTTTTGTCTTCCTGCTTGGATAACCAAAATGTGCTCTGAAGAGCTCGTAAGTACCATCAACAAGATAGATTTCCATATTTAAATTTTAATTTCCATTTATTTTCACTGCAAAAAGCAAAAATCCCGATTGATCTTGCGACCCTTCGGGATTTT
>Ga0208785_1000807_pt1 | contig 13885 bp, 21 predicted proteins | sample DEB08_DNA_2_FD_185499 | JGI IMG/M metagenome (GOLD analysis project Ga0208785, IMG submission 185499) | Aqueous microbial communities from the Delaware River and Bay under freshwater to marine salinity gradient to study organic matter... | ecosystem: Environmental > Aquatic > Marine > Coastal ...
CTGGCCAGGGCATTCCAATAATGACCTTGGGCAGGAGATTGGCGGACCAGACCGGTGCTGGTGTGGATTTCGATTCAACCAAGCAGTGCCTACTCAAGATAACCGGCTCAAAGACATTGAGTGGAGATACCTATTGGGATTGGCCCAACGACATCACAGTCCTGCAGGATCCCCACAACTTCATAACCAACACCGGATACACCACAGGATTTGGTCTCAGGAAGACCAGTGACTTCTACTATAACGGAATGCCAGAATACAGGATCAAACTTTCAACCATACAGGGTGGATGGACCAGCGACGACAGTTATTTCAGATTCAACATCAAGGCCAGTGCACTGGCCGTCCAGTCAAATAATGACGTTCTGGCTTATAATGAGACCAACGTGACGCCTTTGAGTGGCTCACCCAAACACACCACAGAGAAACTTGGCCCACAAGATCCCACAAATCTTAGTGACGGTGTGCAGGATTGGCGATCCGGCATTTACACCACTGATATAGGTGACTTCAGATTCTACGCCACGGATCGAAACCCAGGCGAGACACCAACCAGCAATCCTGATATGGCCATCCTTTTGTTTGCCAATGGTGGTGGAACCACTCCAATGACGGTGACCGCAGACGTGATCCTAGAGATAACTCGTTCAGACATCTAATAAATATCATTGTAATATTACAACCAAGGAGACAAAATTATGTCAGCGGCATCAAACTACTTAGAAAACGAGATCCTAGATCACATCCTCGGCGAGGGTTCTAGGGACTACACTCCATCTACCACACTACACATCGCCCTGTTCTCGGGCACGGCGTCTACGGTGTTGGCGGCATTGGAATCAGGCACATCCGGACAGGGTGCGGCCAACTGGGGTGAATACGAGATCACATCTTACGGGACGGACTCATCGGCTTCCAACTACACCAGGACTGCGGTGAACTTCAACACGGCATCAGGTGGATCAGCAACCAACTCAGGCAACGTCACATTCCCAACAGCGGGTTCGAACTACACCAACTCGGCTGGATCAGGATCAACAGTGACCTGTATCGCTGTGATGGATGCTTCAACGTCGGGCAACGTGTTGTTCTATGGACAACTGGACAATCCAAAAGAGATCCTAAACGGAGACACATTCCAAATATCAGACACGAACCTACAGATTAGCCTAGCCTAATCTAGATCGGAGGAAGTCCAATGGCTCTCAAGGGCATAGGAATATCAGACGACATATTCGTCGATCAGACCTATCACACGCCAGAGGACTACACCCGACCCACGCCCTCACAGGGCGACTACGCCACACCACAGACCTATTTCGAGGCCGACTACGTCAACAACGCACTTGACCTAATCACCACATCCACGGTCTCGGCAGTGGGAACGGTGTTCAAGATCAACGCCGACGTCTCCAGTGAATTCACGCTGTCGGTCACCTATGAAAGGTTCAGGGACACTGATCCCATAGCATTAAGCACTGACACACAGGTCAACGTCACAGGCCGACTAGATTTTGACTTCGCTGTGTTGCGGACCTTCCGTGCTTTCACTCCGCGGTTCCTACGTGCGGTTGTCACGGACATTGGCCACATGCCGGATGCCACCTGGAACACCTATGCGGAATCAGACTTCATAGACAGGACCTGGGATGATTTCTCGGACTACAAGTGGGACTACCTGGATGACTTCTTCATCAGATCAACGATAACCAAGGCCACTGGTGGATTCCTGGTCAATGCCACAGCATCGATAACCGCATTTGCCAATTCGTCACTGTCGTTCAACAGATTAAGGGGTGATGTCATAACACCACCTACGGTGTCCACCATGGCAGTGGATGCCAACTACATCACGGCGGCACCTGCCTCCATGGAGGCCGCGTTCGCACAGACCGGTTCCGTTTCAAGATTCAGGGGTGTGTCAGTCAGCAACCAGGCACAGCAGTTCACGGCCATAAACACCACGTCCGTCAACGCCAACTTCACCAGCAGGTCAACGGTGGTAGAATACACCGGCAGGGTGACGGTTTCAGGCAACGCCACCACAGTTTTTGACATCACAAAGACCTTGTCACCAGCATTTGAACAGCAGGCGGATGCCAACTACAACGTGGCGGTGGGATCAACCTCACTGACCGCACTCTACAGCAAGATCACGGTTGGTAGGCTGATATCACTGCCAGATCCGTTCAACACCATACGGGTAGCACAGGAGATCAGGACCATAATGGTGCCTGTGGAAAATAACACAATACAAGTTCTGGCTGAAACTCGTGTAAATAGAGTTATCACAGAAACGAGGGCGATCCAAGTGAAGCAGGAAACGAGAAATTACAAGATATCCAGACCAGGTTTCACTGACAGGACCTCTATACCAAGGGTAAGACAGGAGACTTAATGGCAAACCTAACAGGATTTAAAAGAGACAACCAGGGAGCATACATCGACAAGCACCCATCAGCCAACATACAGTATGGCGTGGACTTCACGGACTACCTCAACTCCGGAGACAACATAGCCACCACATCGGTCAGCATAGAATCAATCACGGGAGACAGTTCACCACTGACATTCCCAACCAACGAGGCCACTGACGTGACCGCGGCGGGTGCCGTGGTGTCAATAAGGCTGTCAGGCGGCACGACAGGCAACGTGTATAACGTGGACCTGACCATAACCACTGGCAACGGAGACACTGACGCAAGAAGATTCAGGATAGTGATCGGGGAGAAACACCTATAATGGACGCACAGAAGAAATCATACAAACTGGATCACGACTTGATATTCAAACTGGCATCAATGCACTGCACCTATGAAGAGATAGCAGACTGCGTTGGCACTTCAGTCACAACACTACAGAAGAGATTCAAGAACCTCATAGAGAAGGGCAAGGCAGAAGGTAAGAAGAGCCTGAGACGTGCTCAGTTCGAGAAGGCATTGGCCGGAGACGCAAGGATGCTTATGTTTTTAGGAAAAAATTGGTTGGGACAACAGGATTCACCAACTGACGAGGAATCAACGGCACCACTACCTTGGGAGGACAAATAGATGCCCAGCATTAGAGATCTAAGACACGCCAACAACGACATACAGAGAAACATCGGCATAGCCAGAGGTGATTACAAGGATGACCTCTCATCTATCAACAAGTTTGGATTCAATGAATCAGTGGGCACTGCCTATGAGACCATATGGGAAGGTTCCGCCAATTATTCATATCCTGCCACGGCAGGCACGGTGCAACTCACAGCGGATGACTCTGATGACAATGGTGGCACAGTCCTTGTTCAAGGATTAGACGCCAATTGGGACATCACCCAAGAAACACTCACCATAGGTGGAGCCAGGGGCACACAACAATTCAGAAGGGTATACAGGATGGAACTGTTGACCGCCAACACGGGCACTGTCAATGTTGACACCATCAATGCCATACACACACAAGCAGATTCAACAGACACCACAGTGGCCTATCTGTCGGCAGGTGCCGGACAGACCCTGATGTGTGTCTACACAGTGCCAAGAAACTATAGGGCATATCTAACTAGAGTGACAGCAACTGTGGAAAAGAAAGACAGGGATTCAAGGCTGAGACTGTTGGCCAAGCGAAACACTGACACAGAAATATTCAATGTCAAGGGACAATGGACATCATCAGGTGAAAAGATCAACATCACATACACAGTGCCTTTGGTGTTTGGTGAGATGACAGACATAGAACTCAGAGGCAAGATGGGCTCAGTGGCCACAGCAATGGGCGGTGAATTTGATCTCATACTTGAAAAAATCGCCTAGCCAACACCGATAATAATTACTGATATGCAATTATCAAAACCGCAGAGGCAAGTGGCGGACGACAAGGCACGTTTCCGTGTGTTGGTCACTGGCAGGAGATTTGGTAAGACCACTTTGGCCATCAGGGAACTGTGTTATCACGCCAGGATACCAGGACGTGTTTGCTGGTTCGTAACGAATTCCTACAGACAGGCCAAACAAATATGTTGGGTCAAACTCAAAGAAATTCTCAAAGACCTACGTTGGATCAAGAAGATCAACGAGGCGGAACTCACAATAGAACTCAAGAACGGATCAAGGATATGCCTAAGGGGTGCTGACAACAAGGACTCATTGAGGGGTGTAGGTATAGACTTCATCGTGTTAGACGAGTGTGCAGACATCGAAGAGACTGCCTGGACGGAGGTGCTTAGGCCCACTCTTTCAGACACCAAAGGAGTGGCCATGTTCGCTGGCACACCCAAAGGCATGAACTGGTTCCACGACCTCTACCAGAGGGGACAGGATCCATCAGAAAAGGATTGGAGCAGTTATCTGTTCACCACCATTGACGGTGGTTTCGTTGATGCTGGCGAGATAGAACAGGCCAAGAGGGATCTTGATGCCAAGACATTCAGGCAGGAATACCAAGCAACCTGGGAGACATATTCAGGCATAATCTACTACGGTTTCTCAATGAGTGAAAACGTCAAACACTTTGACGTGCCTCTAGACACCAACGTGATCCACGTGTCCTGCGATTTCAACCTGGACCCGATGGCGGCTGTTGTCAGTTATATCGACAATGGCATCGTTTACATCTTTGATGAGATACAGATATGGAGTTCAAACACAGATGAATTGTGTCAGGAGATACACAGGCGATATCCTGGCAAGAAGATATTCTGTTATCCAGATCCGGCATCAAGGCAAAGGAAGACATCAGCGGGTGGTAAAACTGATCTTTCCATACTACAAAACGCAGGTTTCATCTGCAAGGTGCCACCAAGGCACATGGCGGTCAGGGACAGGATCAATTCCGTCAACGCCAAGTTGTGTTCGGCATCGGGCGAGCGACAGGTATTCATCCATCCCAAGTGTAAGAATCTGTTAAATAGCATTAGCAAACACACATATAAAGAGGGGACTGTTCTGCCAGACAAGACACAGGGATTTGATCATATGAATGACGCACTTGGATATCTTATTTCATTCTTATACCCAATCCGAACAGCATACGAGCAACAGGCACCTGAGAGGTTTGGCATCAAAGTAGGAGCAATCAGATAATGGCACAAGACATCTACGGTTTGACCGGAACATCATTCACAGACGCATCAGGACAGAACATACAATTACCAGTCCACCAAGACTACGACGCATACATCAACCACTGGAAGTTCCTCAAGCGGAGTTACCTGGGTGGTGCTGAATACAAGAGGGGGATGTATCTGAAGAGATACCAATACGAGAACGAGGGCGAATACCTAACCAGATTATCACACGCGGCGGAAGACAATCACTGCCGATCCATAATACACACATATAATTCATTCCTATACAGGCAAGAGCCTAAACGGGATTTTGGAAACCTAGACAACTCACCAGAGCTGGAGCAGTTCTTGAAAGACTGTGACATGGATGGCAGGAGTTGGGATTCATTCATGCGTGAGGTCAACATACAGAGTTCAATCTACGGACACGTCTGTGTATTGATCGATCGTCCAGAGACCGTTGTGGGCACACGTGCTGATGAACTGGCACAGGGCATAAGACCTTACGCCACAATCTACACACCAGAGAACATCCTGAACTGGAGATTCGTGAGACAACCAAACGGACACTATGAATTGACTGAACTTATGTTGCTGGAACAGGACGAGAGACCTTACCAGAGGGCTGGCGAGTTCTACATCAGGAAGTGGACGCCAGACGCCATAGAATTATACTCATACAACGGCAGTGATGCCAAGGATCCAATGAAGATCGTTGAGTCGAGACCAAACCTACTGGGCAAGGTTCCAGCGGTGTGGGCCTACGCCAACAGGGGACCAATCAAGGGCATCGGTGTTTCAGACATTGATTCAATAGCACAGGCACAGAGATTCCTGGGCAACTGTTATTCAGAGGCAGAACAACTTATATCACTGACCAATCATCCAAGTCTGGTCAAGACCAGATCAGTTTCAGCACAGGCGGGAGCGGGTGCCATCATAGACATGCCGGAGGAGTTGGACCCAGCACTCAAACCATATCTACTACAACCGAATGGTGGTAATCTTGAAGCAATACTTAAAACCATGGACGAGACTGTGAAGTCAATTGACAGGATGGCACACATGGGTTCGATCAGGGCCATTGAGACCAGACAGATGTCCGGTGTTGCTATGCAATCAGAATTCCTTATGCTTGACGCCAAACTGTGTGAGAAGGCCAAGAACCTAGAATTGGCGGAAGAACAGATATTCAGACTGTTTGGTCTATGGCAAGGCGAGGCCTGGGACGGAGAGATCAAATATCCTATGGCATTCCACATCAGGGACAAGAACCTGGACATGGACATAATCAACAAGGCGGCGAGTGCCCAGAGGGACTCAGCCACAGCCACTCCAAATGTTAAATCTATTATTGATCAGAAAACAATTGAAATACTGGCCAAAGACGAAGATGAATTAGACGAGATGCAGAATCAATTGGCAGACGATGGCACGCACGATCCGATGACCAACCCAGCGGACATGGTCACCCATATGAGGGAGATGATCGAGCAGGGCCTATCAAATGAAGAGATACTAGAACTACATCCTGAGATAGGAAGATATTTTGGAGGCTCAAATGGCACAATACCAGGGCAGGACGGTAACACTCAATAAACCATTCAGGACACCCGGACGGTCAAAGAAATTCGCGGTGTATGTCAGGAACAAATCCACAGGCACGGTCAACATCGTGAGATATGGTGATCCCAACATGCGGATCAAGAAAAACATACCAGCAAGAAAGAAATCATTCCTCGCCAGGTTCGGTGCGATACTGGCCAAGGTTCGAGGACAGAAGTCATTGAGTCCGGCCTATTGGGCCATAAGGAGTTGGCGATGATGGACAGATGGTTAGAGAAATTCTTTGATGGCTGTGACAGAGTGGCCGAATGGATAGAACGCATTATAAGGAAGATATTCAATTAATGGAGGTAGACTCGAGTGGCAGGTGTAAAGACATCAAAGGGACAGAAGACCCATCACGCCAAGTTCTATGCCAAGGGACAGGAATGGCGACCTTGTCGGGTGGTGCAGAAGAAACGCCACGGCAATGGCACCAGGGAATTCATGGCCGCGAAATCGGTGCAGACCGGAGACATCTACAAGAACAGCCACGGACTGACGGCACCATGGCACTCGATACAGTTCAAACCAACCAATGATTAGGAAACTCTACAGATTACCTGAAGAGACGGCCAGGCACAGGCAGATGAAACAGTTGTGCCTTGACTACTTCACACACTACGACAAATTGATGAAACACCCCAGCAAGACCAATGCCACCAGGGCCAGGAAGGCCTGTGTGTTGTTGAAGAGGGTGGCTCACGCCAGGGGAGTTGAATTACTGGACCTCTATGCACCATCAAGGAACGAGGGCAGGCCAGAGAAATTCCCAACCAAGCACAGGATTAAGGAGGATCACGATGGACAAGAAAAAGAAGAAGAACAAAGGATCTAAGTCTGGCAGAAGAAAACCCAGTGGCAGACGAAGGTAAGGACATTGAGAAGTGGATCAGACAGGTTGTTGCTAAAACTCATAAGGCGAGTGGAGCGGCAATCTGTCCGTTTGCGAAAAGAACACTTGAGGATCGCAAGATACAGATCACGCCTGCGAAGACAGATGTGCTGGATCAGATTGATCAGTGTTGCGGTCTTTTTGTTAGCCTTGGTCTGGACATTGTCATCCTATATTTCACTGACCAGATAACGGAACGCAAGTTGTCCAACATCTGTAAGCGGGCACACAAACAGAATCCTGACTACGCCATAATGTATGACCACCCAGACAACGATGGACTACATAAAGGTGTATCATTCAGTTATGGCAAACTGCCTCTGATAATGATACAGGATATGGCGAAACTGAAACAAGCACAACACAAACTCAAACAGTCTGGATACTATGAAAAATGGTCTATAGACTCATTTGATCAGTTTTACTAATAAATATCAACACATTGTGGTATATCCTGCCACGCACAACAAAAGGAGGACTACGATGAGTCAAGAACAAACATCGCCAGACGTTCAAACTGCCACTGGGGCAACTGAAACAGTCTCTAACACGATCCAGGACACAGCGGACAATCAACCCGCGAAAGTCTACACCCAGGCAGAACTTGATGCCGTGGCGGCTGAAGTAAGAAGGAAAGCAGAAGCCAAACTAGCAAGGAAGTTCGAAGGCGTGGACGTTGAGAAATACCAGACTCTTGTGCAGAAGGAGGAGGAATTGAAGATCTCCCAAGCAAAAGAGAAGTCAGAGTTTGAGAAACTGTTGAAGGAGAACGCAGAGAAGTTCAACAACAAGATTTCAACACTAACATCTGAACTGACAAAGATCAAGGTGGATGGTGCATTGATAAATGCCGCATCAACCAAGAAAGCGGTGAATCCAGAACAGGTCGCGAGGCTGGTTAGGGACAACATCAAGATGTCAGAGACAGGTGAGGTTGAAGTCATTGATCCCAAGACAGGACAAACAAGATACACTGACAATGGTGATCCCTTGACTGTAGATGGGTTGGTAGGAGAATTTCTTCAATCAAATCCACACTTCGTTTCAGCGGGACAACCGGGAGGTGGTTCTAAATCAAACACTGGCACAACGGGTGTTTCCCAAGTTGATGTTAATAAACTGGACATGACAAATCCAGAACACAGGAAGATCTACGCCGAGCATCGTAAGAAGCAAGGATTCTAGGACTTCCAAATTAACAACTAAAAGGAGATTAGCAAAATGGCTAATGAATCAACTACTACAAGTTTGAATGACCTGATAGCACCCATCGTCCAAGAGGCGATGTTCGTGGCATCAGAGACTTCAATCATGCCTGGTCTTGTGAAACAATTCACAGTTCCAGCAAACGCAGGTAAGGTATTACAAGTGCCTCTATACCCTGTGCAAACAATCGCGGCTGATGCCGGTGAGAACTCGGACTTATCAAACACTGAGATCTCAACAGGTGTTGCCAACATCACATTAACTGAAGCAGGTATAATGACTACTTTGACTGACATGGCTAGAAACCATTCAGTGTCAAATGTTGTTGCTGACCTAGGTAAGTTATTTGGTGAGGCGATCGCGAAAAGACACGACAGAGCTTTAACTGGCTTGTTCTCATCTTTCTCATCTCAAATCGGTGCGGCAGGTGACGAGTTAGAAGTTAAAGACTTGTTCGAAGCATACGCGACATTGAAAGCAAACGCGGTTCCAGGACCATACATGGGTGTTTTCAATCCTAAGAGTATATACAACATTAAGAAAACTTTAACGAACACTTTCGTTAATCCTAACGCATCAACGGTTGTTAACCAAGCGATGTCAGAAGGTTATGTTGGTAGAATCGCAGGCATAGACATCTTCGAAAGTTCAAATGTTGTTGAAGATTCAGCGACAGGTGTTACCAACGGTATCTTCTCAAGAGATGCATTAGGTATCGCTATCGCTCAAAACATCAACATCGAGACTCAGAGAGATGCTTCTTTAAGAGCTGAAGAAGTTGTTGCAAGTTCAAGATACGGTGTATCTGTTCTTCACAACTCTTACGGTATCAAAGTGTTAGGAGACAACCAAATCAACTAATCATTGATTTGATCTCTCCAGACTCAAGAAAGGCCCAGTTGGTTTCCCCTTGCTGGGCCTTTTTTTACGACTATGATAATATGGTTCAATGGTCCATCACAGCGATCACTGGCAGGCACACTGCCCAGGCAGGACGTTGAGATAGGCTGTAATTACATAGAAACGATCAGACCAGTGGACGCCGTGTGTGCCTTCGACATAGACGTGGTCCTTAAACTACGCACATCATCACCCACACTCTACTACACCCGGGCCGACGCCAGGGTGGATGGATGGCGGTTGGTCAACAATGACATCGTGAGTGGTGCCAACTCGGGCATACTGGCCTGTTGGGTGGCGGTGAACGAATTCAACTATGACGGTGACATCTACATCATAGGTTGCGATTGGGGGCTGACGGATCACAGCAGGTTTGATGGTATCTACGGCAAGGGTGCCACCAGGAAATACACCAACCACGGCAAGAGCAAGATGCAGAGGTTGTTTGAACGTCATTCGGTATTCGTGGTCAATGATCAGATGCCAGACGTGCCAGTGCCTGTGATCTCAGAAAAAGAATTCCTTGGAAAGATCCAATAAATAAGTTTATCACAAGGAAGGACCTTGTAGAACATAAAGAAGGACTTTAGCAATGGCGCAATTCGCAACGGACACAGACCTATTGGAATACGTTCCTGACGTAAAGAAATACGGCATACAGGAATTCCTAACAGAACACGAAAAGACATACGATGACATCATCAGACTACTCAACGTAAGATGGTGGCCCACTACAGGATTCTCGAGATACGACATATCAGTGCTTGGAGGTAGCGACAAACTATCACCCAGCAGATTGAACTCAGACCAGTTCACCAGGGCCGCGGTTTATCACGTGTTGGCCTACTACATCTATCCAAAACTTTCAACATTTGAACCAGACGGAGACACATTCCAGGAACAGATGAAATTCTACAAGAACAAATTCGATGAAGAGTTTGACCTTATATTGAAGGACGGGGTCCACTATGACCTTGATAGTTCAGGCACATACACAGACAGTGAGAAACAATCATTTTACAAGGGTAGGTTGATCAGATAATGTCAGCGAGAGAACAGATAGCAATCAACATCGCAGAACAGTTGGAGAACATGACCAACCCGGCACCAGGCAAGGTGTCAAGGGTTTTCTTTGACGTGCAGAAACTGGCGATCACACAGTTCCCGGCCATATTGGTGGTGACATCAAACGAGATAAGGGAAGACATATCAACGGACCTGAGACAGGGCACACTCCAGTATGAACTGAGATGCTATGTGAGGGGCACGGAGATAGACACATTGAGAAACGAGATAGTTGAGCGAGTTGAAGAGACACTGGAAGTGTCGAGGGACAGAGATATCACATTGGCGGCTACTAACATTCACAACGTGACAACCAGAGTTTCAAACGTGGAGGTGATCGAGAGAGAACTGCCACTGGGCGAAGTGGTTGTGAGAGTGGATGTGATCTACAGATACAAAAAAGGAGTATTATAATGAGTGTTAAAATGTATAAAGGAAAGAATTCAATAATGGTGCGTGGAATGGACGTTCCGGCACGATTGGATGGGGGTTGGACCTTTGAACCCTCTACTACAACAACCAAAGCGACCTTAAAGCCCAGAAGGACCAAAAGTCCCAAACTGAGCAGAGAGGTCCAAGATCAGCCAGGTCCGGCAGATCTAAACACAGAGGAGACTACAAATGGCGACTAACACAGCGACATACACAGGTGAATCTGGTGTGGTTAAGTTCTCTGATGACGGCTCAGCGGTAACGGCGGTGGCAAGTGTTAGATCATTCACAATTGATCAAGAAACACAAACCATCGAATCAACTGTTATGGGTTCGGGATCAAGATCTTACCTACCAGGACTGAAACAGTTCTCTGGCTCTATGGACGTGTTCTTCAGAGATGACAACGATGGGCAGACAAGCCTTTTCGATGCCATCGGTGGAGCGAACGGTTCTACGGCTATTGAACTTTACCCATCAGGCGAGACTACTGGTGTGAAACTATCAGGGAACGTGATCATAACTGGTCATTCAATCACTGCCAACTTCGACGGCATGACTGAAGCATCAATCACATTCCAGGGTGACGGAGCGTTGACAAGCACAGACTTATAATGTTGAATGTCACGATCCAATTTAACGGCAACAAGGTAGCGGCTGATCTCAATAGGGAATTAGATCAAACCGTTCGCCAGATATCCCAGGACTACTTTGACTTGGTAAAGGAAAAGACACCGGTCAGAACTGGTCGTGCTAAACGTGGTTGGAGATTGAAGAAGCAGAGGAAACTCTCTTACTCGGTCAACAACAGAGTCCCATATGTTGGGCGTTTAGATGAAGGATATTCGAAACAAGCACCGCGTGGTATGACACGACCTGCCGCACGGGAAGTGCTTAGAACAAGCAGAAGGAGAATAAGATAATGTCAATAACAGACAAGATCGCAAAACACTACCAATCAGCGATTGCTGGTGAACTAAAGAAATATCATTGTGAGGAGTGGGACACTGATATCTATTTCAGAGGAACTTACCCGCTCAAGGACGAGGGCAAGATCTTGCAACTCCAATCAGAGGGCAAGACGGTAGAGGCACTCGTTGAAAGCATCGTGACCAAGGCTCGAACCAAGGATGGTCAGAGGATGTTCATGGATGCTGACAAAGTTAAACTGATGAACGAGGCAGATCCAATGACAGTGGTCAAGGTTGCTTCCGCAATCAACAACGGTAAGATAACCGCGACACAGGACCAAGCCGCAAAGGAATAAGGTCCAGTGTTGAGTTGAGGTATGTGATGATGTTGGCTGACAGGCTCAAGAAGTCAGTCCAAGAGATATTACAACTGTCAACACTGGAGCACGAATTGTGGTTGGGTTATATGCTGTTTGAAGACCAGGAGAACAAGAAGACTATGACTAAAACCAAACAACAGATGCCGAGGGCCGGAAGATAATGGCACAAGGTAATCTACTCCTAAACATCGCTGTCAAGAACCAGCAGGCCTTGGGCAAGGTAAACAGCCAGCTCACACAACTGCAGGGCAGTAGCATCAAACTATCCACCCTGTTGAAGGGTGCTGGAACGGCCCTGGCGGCCATCGGAGCCACCAAGTTAGTTGGTAGCATCATATCCACCACTGCCAGGTTCGAGGACCTCGGAGATGCTCTAGCGTCAGTCACGGGTTCGGCACAGGCAGGTGCGGAGGCGTTTGATTTCGTCAGCAAGTTCGCCACACAGACACAGTTCGGTGTGGAAGACCTGACCACAACTTTCATCAAACTGAAAGCATCGGGCATAGAGCCAACACAGGACCTACTGACATTGTTCACGGACACCGCGGCGGTGACCACGGACCAATTGGGTTCACTACAGGCCATAACTGACCTATTCGCGAGGACAACATCGGGTGGTCTTGGACTGGAAGAATTAAACAGATTGGCTGACAGGGGTGTCCCGGTATTCAGGATACTTGAAGAGCAGTTAGGAATAACAAGATTACAGATTTCAGAAGTTGGTAAGACAGCGGAAGGATCTAAAAAGATTTTAAATGCACTATCAACAGGATTGAAACAGGATTTCGGTGGTGCCACAGCAAGGGTCACGGACAACTTATCAACTCAATTTTCCAACTTCAACATCGCGTTAAAGAACACCGCGAACACTTTTGGTCAAGGACTTTCACCTGTGCTCAAGGATGTCACGGCAGACCTAACCGGTTTCATAGAGGAGAACGATGATCTAGTCAAGACACTGGGCATCGCGGTGGGTGGCGTGCTCAAATTGGTGGTCCTGGCATTCGGTGCCATAGCCAAGGCAGTCATGCAGGTGGTCAACGTCCTTACAACTGCCACTATCAAAGTCAAGGATTTCGTTGGTGCTGTAAGAGACCTCATACCATTCCTTAGGAAGACAGAATTAGCACAGAACAACAACGTGGAAGCGTTGAGGGCCATGCACGAGGCCTACCAGAATTCTGGTGCCAGTGTGCAACACTACACCGACGCCATCATGCGGAACACACACCAAGTGGAGGCCGCCGACAGGGTGTTCAAACACTACGATGACGCCATAATCAGGACCAAGAGGTCCAACGACGCCGCGGCCAGATCGGCCGACGAGTTGAACGAATTATTCAAGAACAACGTCATCCTGGAAGCACTGAACAGGACCATCGGAGAGGGCTTCACACCACTGGAAGGCAAGATACAAGCGGTCCAGGCCGGAATGGGTGCA
>Ga0208785_1000810_pt1 | contig 13872 bp, 21 predicted proteins | sample DEB08_DNA_2_FD_185499 | JGI IMG/M metagenome (GOLD analysis project Ga0208785, IMG submission 185499) | Aqueous microbial communities from the Delaware River and Bay under freshwater to marine salinity gradient to study organic matter... | ecosystem: Environmental > Aquatic > Marine > Coastal ...
TGAAGGTGACTTTAAGGTGGTCGGAGAGGATAAGGGGAGGACAAAACTCTCCGACCAAACATAAGCAATTCCTGATATTGCTCCGTGCAATTTCTGTTTAACATTATTTTTCCTGGTCAGTCAATATCAATTTAAAATTTTGCTTCATAAAAAATACCTTTATTAAGCAATTCCTTATAATGCATTGCTTGCAATTGATATCTTTTTGCATCTTCATACTTATCTTCCCATTCACAATTATACTGTAATTGTCTGAGACGTTTGTATTCTGCATTGCAATCTATTAAATGATTATTCATTTTTGTACGCCTCCAAACATTCATCACAAACTTCACGACCTTCGGGTGGTTCATCACACCAAAAAGTCTGTAAGCAATCCCAACATTCGTATTCCCCCATCAATCTTCTCCTTCTAAAAAACAAGCACCTTGAATATTTAATTCATTGTAAAGAAACAAACCAAAGTCATAACCTTCTTTATAGTAATGATGAGATTGAGCATCATTTCTTTGACCATGTACTAAAGCATCTGTTACTCCGTCTTTAAAAGCAGTAATAACAAAATTCTTTTTAATTTCTTTTTCTAATTCAATTAGATTCATTTTTCATATCCTCCTTTAAAGCTAAACCTATTTGCATTGCTATTTGAGGAACTATTGCATTCCCCAACATCCTTAATCTTTGAGGTCTGTTTTTTTGTTCGACTGTGACTCTTGGGACTCCTCGAGGTTCGTCCATCCAATAGGATAACCCATTAGCCACTCTGTCCAATTCGCATTGAGTCTGCCGTCTCCCTCCTCTTGGAATATCTTGTGAGCTAAGTCCACTTGTCTGCCGTCCTTCAGTCTCTTCTTGTAGTACTCGTGATTGCCGTTGTAACTGTGTTTCACTAGGCCTGCATTCGGTGTCGGATATTTCCACTCTTTCATTCGAGGTGGTCGAAGAGTCACTCCGTTCATCATCGCTTGAGCCTCTTGTTCCGTCAGTTCTCCGTTCTCCACTTTCTTTCTGAAGATCAATGTCATTCCCTCCGAGGCATGACCGAACCCCTTCGTTGTTGGAGTTGGATAGTTCGTTTCGTAAAGAGCCATTGTCTTCTTGTCCACTTGCTCCCTCAAATTGCTTGGTCTTTTCCGACCTTTTCTGTGACCCTCTTGTAACTTCTTGGTCGCTTCTGCCGATCTCGGAGGTAGAGCATCCATTGTATTCGGTGTCGCCCACATTTTTGCAGATGATCCACAATCTGTCTCTTTTGTGTCTCGCTCCGACACTACTAGCCGAAACAACAAATTGCCTCGTATGGTAGTTGATCCTTTCCATTTCAAAGAGTACCTCGTCAAGTCCCATTGAGACATGCCCATAAACATTTTCGAAAACACAATAAGTGGGTCTTGTTTGTTCAACAATTCTATGGATGTACGGAAAGATGTGGCGAGGGTCTTCTTCCCCTCTGCGATTTCCCGAGACTGAGAAGGGTTGACATGGGTAGCCCGAGGTGAGTACCCACTTTTCTCCTTTGTTGATTTTGCTTGAAATAAATCTTCTTGGGTCATTTGCGATCTCCTTTACATCATTATATATTGGAATATCATTCCAATTTTTTCTTAAAACTTTTTGACACCATTCATCAAAGTCGCAGAACATTATTGGTTCTGCGAACTTTGCCCATTCGAATCCAAGGGAAAACCCTCCGATACCACTACAAAGAGAGACTTCTTTAATCACTATATACCCCCCTCTTTGCTTCTTCTTCTGTTAAAAGTTTTTTAATCTTTTCTTCTACTAAATCTGCAAACCAATCACTATCTGTAATGACATCAAATTTATGTTCCATGTAGTCCTCTAAAATTTTAGACATCTCTAGCATTTTGTGATCTTGTGCCTTAATTTCCTGGGCATTCCCAGTCCAAGGTGTTTGATCTTTCATTAGTCTTTCCTCCTATTAAGATAGACTCTAAGGTGTGTTGATGCATATTGAGGTTGACCAAATTGATGCTCCCTCCAATCAACATCTTTTTTTAAGTGTTGTCCTTTAACTACAACATAATAACCATCTTTATTTAAATACTTCTTCAAGCATTTTATAAATAAACGACCATAGTTATTGTTTGGAACTTCTGTAAAATGATAACGTGGGACACAAGGAACTCCTTGTGCCCTCCACTTTTCAATTGCTTTTGCTTTTATTTTTCTACTCATGATAGTCCTCCGTAGTTATGTCAAACTCATATCTTATTTTCCACATAGCAGTATTCATGTCTCGTATGTCCGATAAATAAACATCTTCTATGTCTCGAAAATTTCCTAAAACAGTTACTAAAGATTGATGAGCTAACTTAATGGCTTCTTTTTGTTGAGAAGACAAAGCCTTCAAACCTTTCTTTCTATCAGTTATAATCTTTTGTTGTTTTAGTTCCCATTCTGTTTTTTTAGTCATTTTTAATAATTTCCCTTTGCAGTTTGTTAACGTCCATAGTGTCGATCACATCATAAACTTTTGGATCAACTTCTTCTAAAGTATGATTTTGCACACCAAGTCTGTCTGCGATTTTATTTAAAGTGTCTTGACCACTTCTGCTCATTCGGTCAAAATCCCAATACATTTGATCAACCCATTCTCGAAGTTGCTCAAGGTCTTTTAAAGTTAATTTATCCATTGTTGTCCTCCTTTGGATTGTTGTGGTTTCTTAAAGTGTTTACACCGAGATTGTAAACCAACTCATTGTAAAATTCGGTTGTGTCTTTGCACACCTCATTATTAGTGTTGGTTATTATTCCATGAAGTCTGTTGATTATATAAAACATACAAACTCTATTTTCAGTATTAATATCTACCATGATTGCATCCTTTCTAAATTAACTTCTTGTTGAAATTCATGTAACAACTCTTCTGCATGATCAACAAACATCTGCGAACCAAAATGTTTGCGAACCTCTTTTATTACTTGTTCGTTGGTTAAGTCTTGAAGTTTTTCGCCAACAAACAACTCAACTTCAAATAATTTATCTTTTAATCTGCTCATCTTCTGCACTCCTCCTCTTTATAAGTTTTTTCAAAATTGTGTATAATGCTTTCTTTTTCTCTTATCATGTCTTCAAGATGAGAAATAAGAGTACTTCTCGAAAAGTATTCGGCTATTGCTTGCAGTTCTTTTAATTTGTCTATGTCTTTTAAAATATCATTCATTTAAATCGTCCTCCTACATTGTGTTGACTACATAAAGTTAATAACTCTTTAAATGTCATTGCATCATATAATTTAATATTATGTTCTTCTTCGAAATATTCCCTAAAACTTCTTTTGTCTTTTGATAGAAGAATATTCCAAAGTAATTCAATTTTTGTGTTGTCTTGTTGCCAACATGGATTTGCATTAATTATTTTTCTTAACTGTTCGTAAATGTTCATCTGCACCTCACTAATTGGTTGATGTCTTTAACTTGACTAATTAAAACTTTTGTCTCTTCAATCTCTTCCTCAATAAGATCTTCAACACTTGTATTTAATAAAATGTTCCCAATTTTCATAATTCTAAATTCATGAAATAATGGATAATTTGTTTTTTTCTTAACCATTTTTTCCTCCTAATGTGTCTTGAAAATTACTTGTCTTTTTGGTTGTTCCCAACATAAACCACAACTCCCACAACTATTGGTTAATCCAATTTGTTCGGGACATTGTATTGATTTATCTTTTTGGGGACTTTGTAATTCTTCTGAATTTGCAGAAAATTCTTGTTTTAGATCATTACTATATCTAACTGAAAATCTCTTTTTATATTTAATTCTTAAACTTAAAATTGCTTGTGCAATATTTCTGCTTGTTTCGTATTTGCTTGTAGTACTATTTGCAGTATATCCATAAACTGCAATGTTAGGATATAACTTTAACATTAAATCCCAAAACCAAACATATTCAACATTAAAAAAATCGCCTAATATGTGCAATCTTATCAATGCTTTTTTACCATTCAATGCTTTAATATCATTGTGAATTTTTGTAGTTAAAAGTAATTCATCTTTTGCACTCATTCTATGTGCAAAGGGCATATTATTCCCAAAACAATCGTCCCAATGAAAACAATCTTTTGGACAAGTTTCCCTTTCAACTAATGTTAATGTGTGAAATTTATAACCCTTAAAACTACCTTTTAAAACTTTTTTTCCAAGTTTTTTGTTTGTGCTTGGCTTTAAAACTTTAAATTGATAATTGTTTAAATCATGTATATTCTTTTTATAAATTGTTGTTTGTAACATTCGTTTGCCCTCCGAATAAAATCATAATTAATTATGGGAAAATATAAGATAAATGTCAAGAGAAAAAAACTTTTTTAAACAGATAAAAATGAATTTAAAAAAATCTGATTTTATACAAAAGATAGAGAATAAATATAATTCTGGTTTTCCAGATTTAATTATTATAAATGAAATGTTGCCATTATTTATAGAACTTAAAGCACCTATAAAAGGAAATAAGATTAAATTAGAAAAATCCCAAATATCAACACATATTAGGATATATAAAAATAATTATGTCTCTTTTATCTTGGTCAAAGACCCTCGCACCTCCAATGCATTTTTATTTGACGGATATCTTGTTGCGAATTCCATTGTTCTTGGTCAAGAGCAACCAAAGTTTTTGGTTCATGGTTCAATTGCCGAATGCTTGCGAGTTTGTAACGATGAGACACAAAAAAAAGGGAGGCTTGCGAGCTTTTTTTTGTCAAAACCCGAGGCAACTTGAGCTTGCGACCTTTAAAAATTTGACAACGCAAAGGGAGCTTGCGAGCTTTGCGTTTTAAGTATGTGAGGCTTCGGGAAAATAAAATAAAAAAGGGAGGCTTTCGCCTCCCGATGCTAGATAATTCTATGACGGAAATCATAATCTATAAAGGTTGTGTTTTTGGAATGTTTCATTTGTTCTTGTAGGTGATGGACGACCGAGAAAGCCATATCCATTCCACACCCATTAACAACCAAACCCGTATAGGTTTTGTTTGGTCTATAGTCTAGATAATCCGATATTAAATTATCCAAAAACAAAGGTTGATTGCTTTGGTTATCAATAATAAAAAAGCTTATGTGTCGAGTCATACCACTATAAGAAACGTGGCGAATAATACAAAATATTTCTTGATGACTATTTAATAACTGGTCAAGCCTACCTTCTGCATAAATCTTATCATCAAGCTTTCTTTGTTTCTTGGTCTTTTTTTCTTCGACTGAAAGTCTCATGTTAGTCCTCCTTTTATTTTAATTATAGGATAATCTAAGACTGTAAAAAGTCAATAAAAAATCCTGGTTTGCGAATTATATTTTCTGATACACCGAATCAAATTTTATGATTGCGACCCTCAAAAATTTGACAAAACGAAAGCGAGCTTGCGAGTCTTTCGTTTTAAGAGTTTGCGAACCCGACCCCGAGCCACGGGACACGGATAAAAAAAAAGGGAAAGCCGAAGCTCTCCCCTTTTCCCAAGGAAACTTGTTTATTTTTCATTAGCTTGCTTTGCGATGTGCTTCAAAGATACTTTAGCTAAAGCTCTTGCTTTGCGATGCTCTTTGAAAATATCTTTGAGTGGCTTGGTTGGCATTGCTCGACCCGAGGCTATGATTGCGATTCTCATTGGAATGACTTCCGTATCATTACATTTAGTACAACATCGACCATTAGAAAGAGGGAAGGCGTTATGCCCTCCCTCGAATCCATTGGCTTGAATATCTATTTCGCTAGTACAGATTGAACATTTCATTGTTTTGTCTCCAATCTATTAAGCCTTTGATCAACTTCTTGTAAAGCTTCGTTAATTTCCATGATTACTTTTACAAGCTTTTGAAGTTCCATGTTTAAGGATTTAGTATGTGCATGATTGCTTGAACACATATCTTTTAGGATTTTAGTTGAATCCATTATTAATGTTATTTCTTCGACATTCATATTGTCCTCCTTGGTTGTAGTTATAAAAATAGTGTATCCCAGTTCTTCCCATAAGTGAAGCAGAAAGTTTTACATTATTGCATTTCCGATATGCACTCTATGCATTGCACCCCTCAAAAATTTGACAAAACGAAAGCGAGCTTGCGAGTCTTTCGTTTTAAAGATCGGGGTTACTCCCATGGAAAGCCAGATAACTTTACTTAAGCAAGAGGGGCCACCCCCCTAAAACACGGGGCAAGGGTAACTTACACACTAATAATTACAATGATTGATAATTTCATTTAAATATATTATTGTTTGGGCATGAACCTAGATGTATTACCTAAAGAAGTGTTACAAGAAGTTCTGTTACTGGAAGAACAGAAGAGACGACTTGAAACCAGAGAATTAGCTCAAACTAAATTTCTTGCCTATGCTAAACATGTATATGAAGGATTTATAGAGGGCAGACATCATCGTATCATCGCAGAAAAGCTCGAGGACATTGCATCGGGTAACTTGAAGCGTTTGATCATCAACATGCCACCTAGACACTCGAAGTCAGAATTAGCGTCATATTTAATGCCTTCGTGGTTCCTGGGCCGTAATCCTAAATTAAAAATCATACAGGCTACCATGAACACGGAACTTGCTGTAAGATTCGGAAGGAAAGTCCGAGATCTCATTGCCGATCCCATATATGCTGAGATCTTTCCCAAAACGGACTTGAAACAGGATAGCCAAGCGGCAGGTCGTTGGGAGACTAGCCAAGGCGGGGAATACTTTGCGGCGGGGGTGGGTGCAGCAATGACTGGTCGTGGTGCCGATTTGTTGATCATTGACGATCCGCACTCGGAACAAGATGCATTGTCCTCGGTTGCTTATGATAATACATATGAGTGGTACACATCGGGACCGAGACAGAGATTACAACCGGGGGGAACCATCATCATTGTGCAGACCAGATGGTCTAAGAAGGATCTGACGGGGCGATTAGTGCAGAACATGACGATGGATAGTATGTCGGATCAATGGGAGGTTATAGAATTTCCAGCGATTCTTCCTAATGATAAACCTTTATGGCCTGAATTTTGGCAAGTAGAAGAACTATTAAAGGTCAAGGCTTCACTGTCCCCGGTCAAGTGGAACGCACAATGGCAACAAAATCCGACATCGGAAGCTGTTGCCATGATCAAAAGAGATTGGTGGCAACCTTGGAGTAATAAGGATATACCTAATTTAGATTATATTGTGCAGAGCTATGATACGGCATATTCTAAAAAAGAGACGGCTGACTATAGTGCTATTACGACTTGGGGGGTATTTGAGCCTAAGCCAAATGGTGAACAACATTTGATAATGTTAGATGCGAAGAAGGGTAGATGGAATTTCCCAGAGTTAAAAGAGATTGCGTTAGAAGAAAACGAATACTGGGAACCAGATTTGATGTTGATTGAGGCGAAGGCATCTGGTCAACCGTTGGCAGATGAATTAAGATTATTAAACCTGCCTGTTACTACATTTAGCCCGGGCAGACGAAAAGGTGGTGGTGGTGTTGATAAAACTACGAGAATGCATATTGTGTCGCCTATTTTCGAATCGGGTAAAGTATGGTATCCTGAAGGAGAAAAATTTGCCGATGACGTTATTGAAGAGGTAGCATCCTTTCCAAATGGCGATCATGATGACTATTGTGATAGTATGACAATGGCAGTCATGCGTTTTAGGCAAGGTGGGTTTATTGATTTAAAAGGAGAAGAGATACCCGAGAATTGGTATCCTCGCAGAGCAAGGGAATATTACTAATGAGTAAAGATAAAGCAAAAGGTAAAAAAGCAGAGAAAATTTCAAAAAGAAAAGCTATCAAATCAGCATTTGATGATAAATTTGGTGGTGATCCTATAAGGCAAATAGACAATTTGTTTGGATCAATCCGAAAGCCAGTTAAGAAGAATATGGGTGGTGTAATGAAAGCTCGTGGTGGAACATTCAAAGGCACTTTCTAATGAATAAGAAAAAATCAAAAGGTAAAGTCGTTGATTTTACTGGTAAGCATAAATTAGATAAATATTTAACAAAAGATCAGATAAAGCAATTAGATCCGTTTGGCGTGGACCTTCTTCTTCAGATTCAAGAAGGTGTTAATAAAGACAAAGGTAAGAAAAGAAATTTAGGCGGTTATACTGTTACAAATCGATTTTCAGATAGAATGCTTCCAGAAAAGAAAAGAACAACAAGGATTACTTAATGGCTAGAGATAGTGCTATTGACTTCAGTATAGACCAAGCTCAAAAACTTTTTGGTAAAGGTATTGAGGTTATTGGTAGAAGAACGGGTATTGAATCATTGTACAACTATGGAAGAGAAGTAGTTGAGCAACAAGAAGAAGATATTCGTAAAGGTGGCTATCAACCCGAATACACAATGGGACTTCGTGAAGCTTATACTCAAGGTGGAATAGGAAAAGCTCTAGGGTGGCTTGGTGAAAAGACTCAAGAAAATTTAGCTACAAGTGCACCTGCATTGGTAGGAACTTTAACGGCAGCGTTGACTGCACCGTTTAGCGTGCCTGCGGCAGCCTTGATCGGTGGAGCGACAATTGTTGGTTCGGGAGTCATGGGCACTGGTGAAGTTGCCGAAGAAATGGAGCAAAAAACTGGTAGTTATGATGATGCAGTCGCCATTGGTGCAGGAACCATTATAGGGTTACTTGATCGATTTGGTGCAGGAAAAGTGATTCCAAAAGATGAACTACTAACCATGACAGGTAAGCAGTTAATTAGGGCACTAGGTAAAGAAGGCAAGATAGATGCCGCCAGAGAGATTGGTAAAAGAATAGGTAAGTCTGTTGCTTTTGAAGGTGTGACAGAAGGAGCTCAAGAAGGAGTTTCTGTTGGGGCGACTGCTTTAACTGGAGGTGAATATACTGGTTTAGAAGTTGCTGATAAAATATTAGAGGGCACTGTTTTAGGTGGTACCATGGGTGGTGGTATGACTACGGGGATTGAGACACTCCGCCAGGGTCCGGGAGCCGTGAACAAAATACAAGATATGTTTTCTGACGGACCAGGAACTGGTGGTTTTTCTCCCGAGATGGCTTTTGCAGGATCTTTGTTTAGTCCAGAGCGAGCACAGTTGAGACAAGTTCCATTAACCACGTCTGAAATACTCATGAATCAAGGTCCATCGGACCAAGGTTCTTCGCCTAGTCAAAAGATAAACGAGGCAACTGAAAGAAACTTACAAGCTAATACAGACGAAGAGGCAGATCCTAAACAAAACTTTTTTAATCAAGATATGACAGGGGAATCTACAAAGGACAACCCAACAGTTTCTCCTCTTAGAATTATATTGAATAACCTTAAAAAACAGAACGAAGGTGTACGAAAAACTGGTAAGGATATCATTGGTGATTTAAGGGCAGCAGAAAAAGGTAATCAAGGTTTAGTTGGTTTCATGGGTAACTATGATACTAGGGTGACTGAAGTTAAAGAAAAGAAAGCAGTTCCAGCCGAAGGTGTAGACGGTAAAGCATTTGGTAAAGCAATGAAAGAAGCTAAAGGTGATTATACCAAGCTTGATCCTAGCTTATATAATCTAATTGATGTTGTAAAACCTTCAAGAGAAGAAGTGCTATCTTTTAATGACAACCTATCGGGTACATCAGAGTCAGTGACTCACAACAGAGGAGGTGAAGCATACAACTCTGGTCTTGAAGAATATCTTGTTCGTAACAAAGACAAAGAATTAACTTATGATGAAGTTATTAAAGTTTTTGATCAAACAAGACCACAAGTTAAATTAGAGATTAGAAGTAAGGCTGCAGGCCAGAACCCAACTGGTCTATTAGTTAATGCCAACAATCCACAAGCAGGTAACACTTTAGATCTTTCAAACGTAGTTGGAGGTGTTGCTTTAGAATCCACACAAAGAATTATGCAAAACTTTGTGGATGAAAGTGGGACAAAGGTTTCTGATCCTAGAGATTTTGAAGTCGATTCTGTCGCTATTGTTTCTTACGATGATAATAAGGAAAATATTAAATCAGGTGTTTTAGAAAATAGTGGCACACTTGAAGGTGCAAGAGAAAAAAATACGGCAGGCAACGAAGTTATTGAAGATAGAGTTTTTGATCTTAAAATTGGGGCAGGTCATGACTATCACGGTAAAGGTGCCGCATATCTTAGAGGCATGGTCGTTAGAAGAGAAGAAGACGGTAAGCTATATATGATGGCTGAAGAAGTTCAAGATGATTCATCAAGAATAAAAGAAGAAAACTTAGATGTTGCCACTCCTATGTATGATTTAGATTCTCCCGATCAAACATTAGAAAAGACATGGACAGAGAGGATGGAACTGGCTAAGTTAGGTCAAGTTCCAAAGACACAAGAACAACAGATTTTTGACGAAGACAGTCAAAATTACGAAGATTTTTTTGGTGAACCTGCACCAGAAGAGTATGATCCTAGACCATCAGAAAACAGAAGGGCTGCCGCTCTTGATTCTTTTTTTCCTGATCTAGGAAGAGATGCTGATGGTAATGAAATTCCTAGAGCGGGTAATTATAGACCTGGTTCGTCTAGAAATATATTTGATTCTTCTGAAAAACTAAAAATAATTGCTCTAGACGAAATTGAACAAGAGATACCTATGGAGGATTCTCTAACTCAACTTAGAAAAGACAGACAAGAAGCTTATCAAAAATATGAAGGTGATCGTGAAACTTATGAAAACGAAGAAGAAAAACTTGATAAATTAGCAGATGAACTAAGAGAACGAGAAGATTTTCTTATATTTCCTAATCAAGTCATTGATGTAACAGAAATGGCTTTAGAAGATATGGTTAACAATCGATTTGAGATTACTGGTGCAATTAACAATAAAATAAAAGATAGAGCTCCTTTTTTTGGAAGAGATCCAAATGAAAACTTTTATGATCTTTTGGCAGGAACTGGTAACGTCACAGATACAAATGTAAACCCGATAGGCCCTATAATTGAAAATGTTTTTATAGAGCTACAAAAGCAAGGTAAATTAAAAACACCTTTGAGTTACGATCAACGATCTATGACAAATTCTGAAAAAGATTTTAAATTGACTGTAACAACACCAAATACGGATCTTTTAAAAGAAAAGAAATTTACTACATTAAACTCAGACGAAGCAAACCCTGTTTTCAATATACTATTTGATATGCCCGGAAGAGTCGGTCCCTACGGAACTATGGGTATTTTACGACTAGGTTCTTCTAGAGAAGTTATTCCAAGCAATGTGTTACAATCTCTTCCTAAAAATTATTTTGAAGAAATGCAAAACAGAACAAGCAAGCCGGAGGCATTTAGAAAAACAATAGAGATGGTTATGAACGAGAGTATAAACAACCAAGCAAATAGAGTAATAAAAGCAAGAGTTGCTAAATATATCCTAGATAATCATATAAAATTTAGAAAGATTCCAGGTAACGAAATGCCAGAAACAGATATAGAAGAGTTAATTATATCTAATTATTTTCCAGAAGGAAAGATTATGGCTGCACGACCAGATAACTCACCATTAGAGAATTTAAAAGAAAACCGTGTTGATTTAAAAGGTTTAGTAGAAGATTTTAATAACAGACTTGGTCCTAAAGCTGTTTTAGATATTAAAAAATATATAGGCAGAGAATTAGATGCCATGAATTCTAAAATAGGTTTTATACCTGTTAGAGATATTATAATATCCGAAAAAATGTCAGACGATGCTCTAATAGAACAATACAAAGAGTCTATGCTTTCAGAATCTACTGTATATAATTCTTTTGTTCAATATTTACTACAAGAGCCTTATGTAAACAGTGTGAAAGCAACCCCAGCCAACATGAATCCTTTGTTTGAAAGTGTAGATGCTTTGGAAGAAAACGTGTTAAAATTAAGAGAAATAAAGCGAGCATCGTTTGATGAAGCTAGAAGATTAAGTAGTAAACAAGAAAAAGATAGAAGAGTTAAAGCATTTGAACTAGCAATAACTAAAAGAGCTAAAGAATTTGGCTATCAACCACAAGAATTATATAATGCTTATCGAAGATTAGATACTCACATACTTAATACAGAGCCTTATATGAGAGACTCTGCTCACTCTTCACAAGCACAAGCTTCAAGAGCGATCATAAAAGGAGCAATAAATCAAATACCAAATCTAGAAAAAATATATGGAGAGCCTGTTGTTGGTTTTGTTTTCCCTGCTAGAACAGATTTACAAAACATGTCAGGAAGAGCTAGATTACCAGCAGATGATGGAAGTGCTAGATATTTAGCAGCACTAGCAAAGCATAAAAAAGCAGGTCTTACAAGTTATGAAGTTGCTCCGAATATAGTCAAGAAGCAATTTCAAGATGCACTATTAGATGAAGCAGGTAATCCTCAAGTTCAAGTAGAAGAGAATGTAATGTTTAACATGGTAGATAAAAATGGAAATAGAAAAGCTAGACTTCCTAACCCAGTTCAATATATATTAAGGCTCGATCCTGGTTCGGCGGGTGAGAAACTAGCAAAAAGCAAATTTGTTTTTAAAGCAAAAGGTGGTACAGTGGATCTTAGAAAGGCAGGCTAATGGCAATAGAACCTAGACAAATAGCAGGAATGGTAGAGGGATCAATGGGAGCAGGGGGTCAAATGATGCCTGAAGAAGATAGCCTTCAAATTGAGTTACCAGAAACTATAAATGATTTACCTGAAGGTATTGAGCTTGTTGACGAAGAGGCAATTGAGATTGAAACAGAAGAATATAGACATGATGCCAATCTCGCAGAGATTCTTGACGATGACGTTTTGGGAGACTTATCATCAGATATTCGAGCCAAATTTCGTGAAGATGTGGAATCAAGAGAAGATTGGGAAGAGGCAATTGCCAAAGGATTAGGGTTACTCGGTATTAATTATGAAGACCGAAGTGAACCATTCTTAGGTGCAAGTGGTGTAACTCACCCTTTACTTTCTGAAGCGGTGACTCAGTTTCAAGCACAGGCTTATAAAGAAATGTTACCAAGTGGTGGTCCAGTAAAAACTCAAATACTAGGAACACCGACAAAAGAAACAGAAGCACAAGCACAACGTGTAGAAGATTTCATGAATTATCAGATTACTGAAATCATGGAGGAGTATGATCAAGATACGGATCAAATGTTATTTTATTTGCCGTTGACGGGATCTACATTTAAAAAGATTTATTTTGACGAAACTAAACAGAGAGCCGTTTCCAAGTTTGTGCCGGCTGAAGATATGGTTGTTCCGTATTCAGCTAGTGATTTAAGAACAGCGGAGAGGGTTACACATGTAGTGAGAATGTCGTATAATGATATTCGCAAGCTACAAGTAGCAGGAGTATACAGAGATGTTGAACTATCTGAAACAGGCGATGGAGAAAGTGAAGGAGCCATCCAAGAACGTGCTGATGAGTTGTTGGGACTACGTCCAAATTACTCTGAAGATGTGTATACCTTATTGGAATGCCACATTGACTTGGACTTGGAGGGTTTTGAAGACAAGGATATGGAGGGGAATCCTTCGGGTATTATGTTGCCTTATATTGTTACCCTTGATCAAAATTCTGGAAAAGTGTTATCGATTTCTAGAAACTTTAGAGAACAAGACCCATTAAAAAGGAAGAGACAATATTTCACTCATTTCAAGTTTTTACCAGGATTTGGCTTTTACGGCTTCGGTTTATTGCACACAATCGGAGGTCTTTCTCGTGCTGCGACTTCTATATTGAGGCAATTAATTGATGCGGGTACGCTCTCTAATTTACCAGCTGGGTTTAAGGCTCGTGGTGTTCGTATTCGTAATGATGACGAGCCTCTTAATCCTGGGGAGTTTAGGGACATCGATGTCCCAGGGGGAGATCTTAAAAACTCCATCATCCCACTGCCATACAAAGAGCCATCAGCTACATTAGCACAACTTTTAGGGGTAGTTGTTG
>Ga0208785_1000815_pt1 | contig 13839 bp, 15 predicted proteins | sample DEB08_DNA_2_FD_185499 | JGI IMG/M metagenome (GOLD analysis project Ga0208785, IMG submission 185499) | Aqueous microbial communities from the Delaware River and Bay under freshwater to marine salinity gradient to study organic matter... | ecosystem: Environmental > Aquatic > Marine > Coastal ...
GACGGAGAGCCTATGTGGAGGATGCTCTACACAGATATGTTGTTCGTATGGCTGGAAGAGGACGACCAATAAAGTTCAAGGAGGTAGATGCAATAAAGAAGCTCCAGAAAGCTATTGAGTCTGCCATTGAGAACACCACCAGTGAGGTGGCGAGGGGCGTAGACCCCGAAACAACGGGAAGCGCACGGAAGGCAGAGTTACAGTCCATCAAGCAGGCGGCACTCGATGCCAGAGAGCTGATTGTAGAACACCAGAAGCTCACAACGATGCTTGAGGAGTTGAAGGAGTCCAGTAAGTCTAGTAGCGAGATAGACTGGAGTGGTGGATTTGCAGAAGAATTTAGTGATGGCTAATCCCACCATTACCCCCCATAAACAGCCTCTAATGATGGATATGCCCATCAAAATATGCCCAAACGGAACAGAGGGTGAAGTAGTGGAGATAGAGGGGCTGAAGGTACAGCTTCCTCAAAAGCCCTTAAAGAAGGACATCTGGTTCTCGGACAAGCCCAAAGAGCAGCAACACTGGCGCACCCCTGTATTCCCAAAGGAGCTTACACGGATAAGTGGTCAGGACGAGTTCAACGAGTTGCCTGCCAAGCTCAGGGAGACGTACTCCAAGATAATTAGAGAGGACTTCCGTAGGCGAAGGGACGGGATATGGTTCATGAATAATGGACACCCCACATACATCACGGGCAACCACTACTTTATGCTCACCCACTACAAGCTGGATGTGGGGCATGGAAATTTCTTGCAGTTTCAGAGGAAGCTGTTCCTGCATTGGCAGGCTTGTGAGATGGACGGCAGGAGCATAGGGCAAGTGTTTACTAAGTGTAGGCGTTCGGGATACTCGAATATGTCTGCCTCCATACTACTCAATGACGGCTCTCAGGTGAAGGATAAGCACTTGGGTATTGTGAGTAAGACGGGAGACGATGCCAAGAACGTAGTTTTTATTTCCAAGGTGGTGAATGGCTTTAGGAATATGCCTTGGTGGGCAAGACCAATATTCGATGGCACTACCAATCCGAGGGCAGAACTGGCGTTCCGCACACCGTCTAAGCGTGTGACAAAGAAGTCGAGGACGATACAAAGGGATGAAGCTCTTAACACGATAATCGACCACAAGAACACCACGACAAACGCCTATGACGGAAGCAAGCTGTACAGGCTACTGATGGATGAGGCAGGGAAGTGGGAAACCTGCGACCTGCAAGACTTCTGGCGAATCAACCGCACCTGCCTTATTGTAGGGCGTAGGATTGTGGGCAAGGCATTGGTGGGCAGCACCGTCAACCCTATGAGCATGGGAGGCAGTGAGTTTAAGAAGCTGGTGGAGTATTCCAACCCAAACGAGCGCAATGAGAACGGCAGGACGAAGAGTGGGCTGTACAGCATATTCATTCCAGCATACGAGGCGTTGGAAGGATTTTTTGATAAACACGGCAACCCTATTATAGATGACCCCAAAGAACCCGTACAAACTATTGATGGAGACTATGTAAGCATAGGAGCAAAGACGTTCCTAAAGAATGAGAGAGAGGCGTTAAAGGGAGATGCGAAGGAGCTGAATGAATTTATTAGGCAGTTTCCATTTACAATGGACGAGGCATTCAGAGACTCACTCGACACATCAACATTTAACGTAGCCAAGATATATGACCAACTTGATTATAATAGTACTCTCTATCCATTTCCTACCCGTACTGGTAATTTTGTTTGGAAGAATGGGGAAAAAGACACGGAAGTAGTTTTTATGGACGACCCTAATGGGAAGTTCAATGTGAGCTGGATGCCGAACGCTGAGATGAGGAATAAGAAGAAGAGCGAAAGGAATCAGCTCATAAGCCCACACGACTTTGTGTTCGGTGGGGTGGACTCCTACGACATCGATGAAACCGTGGATAACAGAGGTTCTAACGGTGCGTTCCACATATACACGGGGTTCACGATGAGTGGGGACATTCCCTCAAATCAATTTGTTCTGGAGTATGCGACACGCCCCCCGCTAGCGAGGATATTCTACGAGGACGTTCTGATGGCTACTTTCTTCTATGGAGCGAAGGTGTTGATAGAGAACAACAAGTACGGGATAGCGAGGTACTTTGAGAGTAGGGGGTATATGGGCTATCTTATGGATAGACCGAAGAGCTTGTCCACGGGGAATAGTAATGTTAAGGTGAAGACCAAGGGCATACCGTCCAACTCAGCGGAGATAATACAGAGCCACGCACAGGCTATCGAGAGCTTCATCCACCACCATGTGGGCTACGATGAGGAAGGCAATGCAGGGAAGATGTTCTTTGACAGGACGCTGAACGATTGGATAAACTATCGCATAACGAAGAGGACGAAGTATGACCTCACGATTAGTTCGGGTTTGGCGTTGCTTGCAAGCCAGAATTATGTGAAGCCCAAGCCACCATCGGATACCTCTGATAAGCAGTTCTTTAGGCGATTCAAATTCAACTCGTAAAGCACTATCTTTGTGCAATATTATTTTTCCGTAAATGTACAGTAAGCAGGAGGGAGACAAGTTTGGACTAAAATCATTCCCAGACCCGTTAGCAGACCACGCTACCAAGTGTAGTAAGTCTTACGGACTGACGTATGCTAAAGCTATTGAGAGTCAGTGGGGGAGTATAGATGACGAGGCTTCTCTGTACAGACGGAGGCTAAAAGAATTTGAAAGGAACAGAGACTATGCAAACGGTACACAGGACACCTCAGTATACAAGCAGATACTTACGAGTCTTGACCCTAACGCTGGTGATGGCAGCCTGCTTAATATTGATTGGCGACCTGTACCTATTGTTCCTAAATTCGTAAACATTGTAGTTAATAAAATTCTGTCAAGAAAGCCTTATCCAAACCTTGAGGCTGTTGACCCCCTATCACAAACACAGAAGGATGGTAAAAAGAATTATATCAAAGCTGCTATCAAGCAAAAACCTCTTCTTGAGGAAGCTAAACAGCTTGGGCTGGATATTGAGGTTGAGCCAGACCAGCTTCCAGACACTCCTGAGGAAGTTGAAATCTTTATGGACAGCTTTATCAAAACTGATGCAGAGGTTGCTGCACAGTTAGCGACAGAAATGACGTTGGAGTGGAACGACTTCAACGACTCTATCTATAGGCGGTGTGTGGAGGACTTGGTGAACGTAGGGCTTGCTGTCACAAAGCGTGAGAACGACCCCAACTACGGCATCACAGAGAAGTATGTAGACCCCATCAGTTTCATCCACAGCTTCACGGAAGACCCCAACATGAATGACATCATGTACTGTGGGTATGTCCGCAAGATGACGATACAAGAGCTGAAGAGGATAGCTGGTGACCAGTTCACGGAGGATGAGTACAAGAAGATTGCAATGACTGTCCGCAACAGATATGGCAACAGCTCCTCTAAGCTCGATTCACGCTACTACGACAAGAACATCCAAAGGTATTCGTATGGCTATGACGAGTACACGATAGAGGTACTTGACTTTGAATATAAGAGTACAGACGAGGTGTTCTTTGAGGACAAGGAGACACGCTTCGGAAACCGTGGGTTCTACTACAAGGGATACTCCTACAAAGAGCCTAAAAACTCTGTGTATGAGCGCAAGCCAAGCTGCATGAACATAGAGACCCTGTGGGGTGGCAAGTACATCATCGGCACAGATAAGCTGTTTGACTACGGTATGAAGATGAATGTGCCACGCAACGTACACGACATCTCCAAGTGTCGATTCTCGTTTTCGTTCTCCTCTGTGAATTTACGCAGGATGATTCCCAAGTCTATGACAGGGCAGGTGATTGGTTTTGCTGATATGCTTCAGATTACGCATTTAAAGTTGCAGCAGAGCATCGCTAAAGCAAAGCCTGACGGACTCATAATTGACGTTGAGGGATTGGAGAATGTACAGCTCGGAAAGGGCGGTGAGCTTCAGCCTCTTGAGATACAGGACATCTACGAGCAGACGGGTGTCTTCTACTACCGTAGTAAGAATCCAGAAGGTGGATTCCAGAACCCTCCTGTGCGTGAGATAGGGAACTCTATACGAAATATAAACGAGCTTATAGGGCTGTACAACCACTACCTGAGGATGATACGGGACAGCACTGGTATCAACGAGGTGATGGATGGAACGTCTCCAAAGGGAGAGCAACTCGTTGGTGTTCGTCAGCAGGCTATGCAGGCTGGCAACAATGCTATTTATGGTATTGAGAACGCTTCGATGATATTGTACAAGAAGGTGTGTCAGGATATTGTTAGAGCTTTGCAAATCCTCCCCCCAAAGTCTGTTGTCTACCAAGCCTACGAGAAGGCTATTGGAAAGACGAACATGAAGGTGGTGAGCAGCTTCAGAGACCTGCCTATGTACAACTTCGGGGTGTTGGTGAGCAAGGAGATGGACGATGTGGACAAGGCTTATCTGGAACAGAACATTCAGGTGAGCTTGTCTCAGAAGGAGCTGGATATTGAGGATGCCATTAACATCCGTAACCTAAAGGATGTCAACCAAGCCGAGAGGCTTTTGATTGTAAGGCGCAAGAAGCGCATGAAGGCGTTGCAGGAGCAGGCGGCTGCAAACTCGCAGGCACAGGCTCAGGCAAACGTACAGAGCATACAGGCTAAGTCACAGGCAGACGCACAGATGCAGCAGCTCAAGAATCAGGGTGAAGCCCAACTGGAGCAGTTGAAGGCGCAGCTTGAGGCACAGCGTATGCAGATGAGGCATGAGATGGAGAAGGAGCTGAAGGCTATGGAGCTTCAGATGGCTCAAATGAAGATGCAGCAAGACCAGCAGTTTAGGGAGGGCTTGGAGATGAAGAAGGACGATAGGAAGGACAAGCGTGTTGCAAAGCAGGCTGTAGAGCAGAGCAAGCTGATTTCACAAAGACAAGGCAAAAGAGAAGAACTTTCAGAACGTGAGGAGGACATCCTCGATATACTAACCCAAGAATAAAAAGCAAATGGCAACATTAGCAAACCAATCACAAGCAAACCTACAGAGCTTCGGGCAGAACGGCTTCAATGTCGTTACAGGCACGGCTGCACAGACAGGAGACTACTCTGCCATCACCATAGCAGTTGATGCTGTTATAGCCTCCATCACAGCTACAAACATTCAGTTGAATGGAAGTGAGTCTGCTACAGCTCTCAGTGGTGTGACACTCCCTGCTGGCACTACCATCTTCGGTAAAATCACAGGATTCACTCTCACCTCAGGTACTGTTATTGCTTACTACGCAGTGTAATGGCATCAGTTAATCTGGACATATCCTCAAGGCTAGACATCACCTGTCGTAAGAACGATACGTTCTCCCTCGACCTTGACATCAAGGATGCGAGTGGGAATGCTCTTGACCTTACATCTTACACATTTAAGATGGAGGTGAGAACATCTACAGATGACGAGGGTAGTCCTGTAATTGCATCTGCAAACATCAGCGACACAGCGGACGATAGCGGTAATCTAAACCTCACCATCACAGCTGCAAACATGAATGTATCTGCTGGCACTTATGTCTACGATTTACAGGCTACACTAAGCGGTGTTGTCACCACTTGGTTGTATGGAACTTTCAAGGTGAATGAAGACGTAACAATAACGTAATTGTCTGTTCAGGTATCAATAGAGAATGTATCACCCGTAGAAGTATCTGTATCTGAAGAATCTGTTCCAGTTACAGTAGAGTCTGCGGATACTCAGTCTATTACAATATCTGCAAAGGAAGACTTTGAGCTTACAACATCTGTAACTCAGAGTCTTTCGTTTTTAGTACCAAACCCAGAGTCATCTATTTCTGTAGAACAGACCAGTTCCATAGCCCTTGAGGTGGATGGGAAGAGAGGTGTTCTTTCCAATGATATTGGGATAAGGAAGTATGATGCTACTGAGGACGTTCCAAGGACAGGCGACCCATTCCTTTTCTTCGTTGCGGACGATGATGGCAACGGTGCGGCTATAGGTTTTTGGGATGGAACAGATATTCAGATAGTAATCTCAGTAACAATATAAGGCAATGGCAAGGATAGTACCCATTAAAAATGACGACCTACGCTCTCTGATTGCTCTTGAGGGTAGACCAGTAAACCTCAGCGTTGGCTTGGAGGGCGATGGCACTGCGCTGGCTAATGACGGAGGTACTCCACCTGTATACGGAGGCATATCTATAGGTGTCGTTGACATAGATGTGGGACGGGCTGTGGCAGTTACTTCCATCACCATCACATCAAATGCTAAAGGCAGGGTGTCAGGGGTTATTGCTCAGAACGCTATTGGTGATTGGATTGGACTTTCCAACCAAGATGAGTTCTCTTTGGCTATAAATGATGGAGGCTCTACTACGCTGAACATTGATGGGTTGGTGCTTGGTTCTGGCTCAAGGGTGTCTTTGACATTCACTCCATACCCCGAAACTGGTCAGACAGAACCAGACGTGGGTATGCATATAAACGGTATTGAGTTTACAGCAGACTTTAACTTCAATGCCAAGAAAAAATTATTGTACTGTGGTGATTCCATATCGTGGAGCTTGGTGGGGAACTGGAAGACACAGGACATGGGCTACAACTACTCTGGCAACCGCAAGGAGAGCAGCAACCCATACCCAAGCTACTTTGGAGATGAGCTTGCTGCGTTCAGGCTCGTGAACGCACTCAGGAGTCAAGCAGACCCTGAGAGCATACGCCTTGTGAACAAAGGCTTTGGTGGGTCTAAGCTCGCCACCGACCAGTGGTTTGCATCGAGGTCTGGGATGTACACCATCGACTGGAACATGATGGTGATGCAGGCAGGCGTGAACGATGCCACTGATGTGCAGACACCACTTCGCCAGCTTACAATGGGGCAGAGGATACAGGACATGGTGGAGAAGCGTAATGAGGATGGCAGGGCAGAGTATCCTATGGTGTTTTGTACACCTCCAATTGCTGATGACAGATACGATGGAACGGATGCAAGGGTGTGTTTAGACCAGCGTGTGCCTATTTCGAGTGAGAGCTACACGGGTTCGTTTGATAGCACAACTGACACGGAGATTAGTTTTGGAGCAGCTCCATCTGGTGACCGTTGGTATGAGGTGAAGGGTGATGGTTCAAACGACTTGGAGATGAAGGGCGGTGTTGCAGATGAGGTGTACCGTCTTGACTTTGTAACGCAAAACGACTTACTTACGGGTGTTGCTGGAACAAACACAAAGGCTTTCATAAGAACTCTTGAGTCTAATCAAAATGTAGATGACTCTCCAATTGAAAACACTGGAATCCTTAGAATAGATGCCAGTACAACGCTGTTTATTCGCTGCGTAACACCTGACGAAGAGTATGAGGAGGTGGATAGAGTTAGTCTTATAGGAAAGGCATTGGCTGCTGATGCTCAATACTTTGATGCATCTGAGTCTACAATAGACCACTTTATCACAGGAGTGAATACATCTGCTACGGAAATATTAGCACCCACTATTGAGGGGGTGAGTGAGTCAGTGCCTATCATCAACGCCTTTCCAAGTAGAAACATCACTCAGTTTGGATTTGGAGCAGCCTCAGAACTTTTTGTAGCAAACACAAGTCTGCCGCCTGCAAGTGTTATTGATGAGAATGATGTTTGGATTCGCATCAAGGGTATGCAGGATATGTCTGCATCTGGAGAAACCAGTTGGGGAGACGTTAACGGCTTCTATAAGGTGGTGAACTACACTCTGTCTGGGAATGGTCAGAGAGTGGTGAATGTTCAGGTGATGCTTGACACGAGGGACTCCGCAGACAGGAAGTTTGACGGAAACTTCGGGCTAACTGTAAACTCTATATCCAAAGCAGCCAGTGCAGTTGTAACCCTTGGTGCAGATTTAACAGGAAAGATTGTTGGAGACAACATAGCTTTACAAGACGTTGAGGGTGGGGACTTTGAAAACAATGCCAACGGCATCTTTGAAATCACTGCCATAAACTCCCCCACTGAAATTGTAATAAACCTTGACAGTTCAAGTTTCTCTGGCACATATACAACAGATTCAGGATACCTAAGCGGTGCAGAGATTGAACTGTTCAGCAGTCGCCCATACTTAGCAGAATTTGAGGGTAGTAGCGCAAACACTCTGGAGGCTAATAATTATAGCTACTTTGCTCACGGAGACAACACTGTTGGCGACTATAAGGTGAAGGTGCAGTTGTCCACAGGCACAGGCACTCAGTTCAATCTTGTGGCAGGGAAAGGTATTGTCTTTTCTGTCTATCAGCAGGGCAATGTGATATACATGAACGAGGTGGTGCGTGGAGATATTACCAACGCAGGAAAGATTGTTGGTAGCGACACGCTTGACAATTTCTTCTCGCAAACAGAGGTGGGATTGACAAGGCTGAAGACAGTGCGTAAAGTAATCACCGACACTGTTAATGCTTACGACTCAAGTGCCAACGTACACCTCGTTGATTTGTACGATGTGGATGACTTAAAAACAACTACCGAAACCACCGCTGGTAGGCTCATTTATGGCTCTGATAATTACAAGGCAGACACCAGTGAGGGAGCGTCCTCCAAGCTGATGGTGAACGACTTGATAGAAGACCCGATATTCAAGGCTACAGGTGATTCTGGGGTGAATGAAAGGGTTATGGGAAAAAGACTACACAGGTCTCCGAAGGGGCATGAAGAAATATACAACAGGCTTTATAGCGTGATTGGTAGCATAACAATACCTAATTGATACTCAGTATCTTTGCAGTATGACACCAGAACAAATAAGGGCGAAGCTAAAGAAGTATGGACTCAAGGGTGTAAACAAACCCAGGAGAACACCAAACCATCCTACTAAAAAAGGTATTGTTTTAGCTAAGGTAGGAAACATAGTTAAGCTCATTCGCTTTGGTGATCAGAAAATGGGTCATAATTATTCTCCAGAAGCTCGTAAATCTTTCAAATCACGCCACGCCAAGAACATAGCTAAGGGCAAGCTGAGTGCTGCATACTGGGCAGACAAATTTTTCTGGGCTGGAAAAGGAGGTAGTAAAAAAATGCCTCCAAAATCACAAAAACACAAGAAAGGGGTATGAGCAATTTTTTCTCATCAACAGGTGTGGCAGAACTCATTGAATGGTTGGGTTTAACATCTGCGGGTGGTGCATTGGGATGGTTTGGCGCAAAGCGAAAGCGTGAGGCAGAGGGCGTGGAAGCCACCATCAAGGTGTGGGAACGCACTGTAGAGCATCTTGAGGAGCAGCTCGAAGACCTCCGAAAAGAGAATGTAGAGCTGAGGCTTGAGATTAAAGACCTCCGCATCCTCGTACACGACCTTCAGGCTAAACTGATGATGAAGTAATGAGAGCCAAGAAGGGGAAGATAATGGTGAAAGCACCATCGGGCTACCACTGGATGACAGAGGGTGGTAGATACTTCCTTATGAAGCATGAGGGAGAGTTCAAGCCACACAAGGGGGCTTCCCTTGAGGCAGGGTTTAAAGAAATAAAAGTACATCGTGAAGCTTAAAAAGTATTTTGAAGGCGGCAAAACCGACCCACCCAAAATGAGAGTAAAGAAAGGTGGTGAAGACAAGGTTTATAAAGTAAACGAGGATTTAAACATTAACCTAGCAAAGGTTAAGAAAGGCATTAAGAGAGCTGAAAGTGCCGATGGAAAGTTGATGAAGAGTCCAGTAAGCACAGCTACGGGTTTCTATGGTCAGCGTTGGAGTGAAATAAAAGACAATCCAATGGTTAAGGATATGACTAGAGATATGTTCGCTAGCGACACCACAGCTCAAAACAAAGTTTTCTTAAAGAGATTTACAGAGGGCATCGGCAAGGGAACAAACATTCTCGATAACACACAGATGCTGTATAGAGATTACGGAGAGCAAATCAAAAAGAAAGGATACTCTCCAGAGGAGGTGGCAGCTCTAACCAATTACATTGGAAGGGAGGGGGCGAGAAGATATTTCGGATACCACGTTCGAGACGGTAAACCTCTCAAGGAAGCTGTACCAAGTTTGTTCAAGGCTAAGAACAAAACTCCTGACGAATACATCGCAGTATTTAGGAGTGCATTCAAGTAATGAAGGCTAAAAAGAAATCAAGAGTAAACGAGGCTGGCAACTACACTGACCCAGAGCTTCGTAAAAGGATTTTCAAGAAAATATTAGCTGGCACTCGTGGTGGTCCAGCAGGGAAGTGGTCAGCCCGGAAGGCACAGCTTTTAGCTCTTGAATACGAAAAAGCTGGAGGAGGATACAAGTCGTGAAGTTAAAGAAATCACAAAAGAGTCTGAAGGCTTGGACTGAGCAAGAGTGGAGAACTGGATCTGGTAAAGAATCCTTGAAGACGGGTGAAGCTTATTTTCCCGCAGCCGCTGTAGAAGCACTAAAAAAGGCTGGTTTGTATGATGATGCTGTTAGGATAAAAAAGGCAGCATTGAAGGCTGGAAAGAATGCAGTGTACCCTGAGAGGATACGCAAAATTGTAAGAAGATATCGTTAACTTTGCAAACGTAAACAACTAATAATCATGGCAATATCACCAATACCAGTTCCGAAAAAGTTTGTCGATGCTGTTCGGGAAAAGAAGAGGAAGGAGGATCAAGAGAAAGCTGCTAAAGACACTAAAGCTATTCGCCAAAGTTTTGGTAAAGATGGAGACAAGATGGATTATCAGTCTTCTCAAAAAGCTCTCAAAGACGCTAAGAAGCCCACAGAAACTGTAAAGAAAGGGCAGGACGTTATCTCCGACAAGATGTCTTTCGGTAAGGCTTTCCGTGCAGCTCGTAACGAGGGTATGAAAACTTTCACTTGGCGAGGAAAGAAATACGGCACAAAGCTGAAGAGTGAGGTGAAGAAGAAAGAAAGCACCCCAAAAGCTAAAGCAGCTCCCGCAACGCAACTCCTTCCTGATGTTGCCACATCCCAAAGAGCAGAGCAGAAGAAAGCTAGAGAGGAAGCTGTGAAGGGAGTGGAGCAAAATATTGCTGCATCTACCTCGCAAAAGCCCGCTGTAGATACCAAGAAATCTCAAATAGAAAAGGTCAAGAAGGCAATAGCTACAATTGACAAGTCTATTTCTCAAATGCAGAACAATCCCTCTGGATACTTTGGCTTGTTGAGTGGAAAGCAGAAGAATCAAAGAATCAAGCTTCGTAAGAGAAAGGAAATGTTGCAAAAGAAACTGAAAAACCTGTCATAATGAAGCCAAAGAAAAAAGAAATGTCCATGTACATGGGCGGAGGTAAAATGAAAGAGATGTACATGAAGGGTGGCAAGATGCCCGAATATATGTACGGGGGAAAGGTTTATAAGGATGGAGGCTCTCTGATGGAGGCTCTCTTGAAGAACCCTGAGCAACGTGCAGCAGCCAAGAAGATGTTGGGAATGTAATTCCTTGCAGCACAATAAAATAGAAAAGGAGGCGCAAGCCTCTTTTTTTGTACCCCATCATTCGTATATGAAAAACAATTTAACTTTGCAACATCTTTAACTAAATTTTATTCACATGGCTGAAAGTAATTACGAGTCAGCGTTGAAAGACGCTGGTTTTGAGCTAACAAACGAACCTCCCACAGGAGAAGAGCAACCGACTAATGACGGCTTCCCTGAGGGTGCAGAGGTGATTGACTTGAGTGGAGAGCAGGAAGCTCTTGTTCAAGAAGAGCCTCAACAGGTAGAACAAGAAGCAGTTGGCTCAGAAGATGATTACTTGGGTGATGACATTCAGCCAGAAGACGTTCTTTCAAATGATTATGAAGAAGAAGAGGAAAGACTCGACATTGATGGGTTGACACTTAGCACTCTGAGCGAAAGGCTCGGCACTGAGTTCAACTCCTTTGACGAGATTTCTGATTTTCTTAATAGAGAGCCGGAGCAGCAAACCATTGACGAACGGGTACAAGCTATCGCAGATTTTGTCAACGAGACTGGTCGAGACCCTCTTGATTGGTTTTACTACCAAACTTTAAATCCGTCCGAAATGGACGACTTGTCGGTGGTAAAGAATCAAATGAAGGTGGAGAACCCGTACTTGTCTTCTGAAGAGGTAGACCTCTTGATACAGAACAAATACAAGCTCGATGATGAATTGCATGACGATAGCGAAGTGCAGCTTTCTAAGTTACAGTTGAAGATGGATGCCGAAAATGGCAGGAAGTCAATCAACAAGATTCGAGAAAGCTACATGGTTCCTGAGCGTGAGGAAGAGACTCAAGAAGAGATAAGTTCTCCTATTGATGATCAGTGGATTGATGCGATGACTCGTGAAACAAATGATTTTGACGCACTGTCTTTTGACATTGGTGATAATGAATTTGATTTCAAAGTGAGTGATGATTACAAGCGAACGCTCATTGAGAAGAACGCCAATCTTGAGAACTACTTCGATGATTATGTCAACGAAGACGGCTCTTGGGATTACGACCTTCTAAACTCTCACAGGGCTTTGATAGACAACATTGACGAAATCGTTAATGCAGTGTATCGACAGGGCTTGGGTGACGGACAGAGAGGCTTGGTCGAAAAGACAGCCAACGTATCTGCCGAGTCCCCACAGCAAACTGGAGGAGAGCAGAGAGTAAACAATGTTGCACAACAGCTTGCGGATGCACTCGGAATGGGAGGTAACACTCTCACAGTAAAGATTTAACTAACCCCATTAAAAACTAAAATAAAATGGCTACAGGAATTACCTCGCCAACTGATTTCTCACCAGCAGCACAAAGACGGGTAGACCCCTCTAAGTACACTGCACTGGCAGACTTCATTGACGAAATCAACAAGCCCGACAATCGGGAGTCACTTGTAAAGACTTACGGAGACCAAGGAATCACAGGTTTCCTTCAGATGACAGGAGCTACTAAGGCTGCTGGAACTAATGACGAAGTACAGTGGTGGGAGGAAACTCGTCTCCATCCACAGCAGGACTTCGAGTACAACGCCACCGCAGCATCTACTGCTACAACTTTCACAGCCAAGCTGCCTTCTGGAGCTGCTCGTGTTCTGCGTAACAACGATGTTGTATTGTTCAACGGAGGTGTTCGTGGATTTGTTTCTGGAATGGCTACCTCTAACGCTGCCCTCGATGCTTCAGGACAGTATTCAGCCACTGCTTCAGCTACAATCAACTTGCTGAGTGGAACTCTCGGAGCTTCAGCTACAACTGGTGTAGAAGACCAGTTCTCCATCATCGGTAACTTGTTCGCTCAGGGTAGCGACCAGAACGATGCTTACTTGGAGTCTCAGGTGAACAAGAAGACCAACAACTACATGATTATCAAGGAGTCCTTCAAGGTAACTGGTTCTCAAGCAACCAACATCGGATGGGTGAACCTTGGTGGTGGTGACTACCGTTGGTATGTTAAGGGTGAAGCCGACACTCGTAAGCGTTTCATGGACAAGCGTGAGATGATGATGTTGCTCGGACAGTCTGCTGGAAACAGCTTTGCCACAGGCATTGATGGTTCTGAGGGCTACTTCGCTGCTATCGAAGACCGTGGTATCGTTTACAACGCCTCCACCGACCTCGCTGCAATTGACGCTCTCTCTGAGTTTGACGAAATCGTTAAGGAACTGGACAAGCAGGGTGCTAACCCAGAGTACGCAATGTACCTGAACACTGCCTTGAGCCTGCAAATTGACGACATGATTGCTGCTGGTATCTCCACAGGAGTTACTAACGGTGTAACAGGTCAGTTCGGAGCGTTCAACAACGACCGTGAGCTTGCTGCAAACCTCGGCTTCAGCTCGTTCACTCGTGGTGGGTATACATTCCACAAGCACTCTTGGAAGCTGCTCAACGAGCCTACTCTGTTGGCTGACAGCGACTTTGCTGGTGTAATGATTCCTATGTCCACTGTCGTAGACCCTAAGACAG